>ERZ1032078.865-NODE-865-length-11880-cov-6.407696_pt1 | contig 11880 bp, 7 predicted proteins | sample MGYA00517101_ERZ1032078 | MGnify/ENA primary metagenome ERZ1032078 (study PRJEB33719, sample SAMN04261301) | wastewater metagenome | biome: rural village; feature: human; material: feces | host: Homo sapiens | place: El Salvador | collected 2013-01-14 ... | reverse complement strand
GATATAGACAGAGCCTACGCCTTCGTTATCAATGGCGAAACGGTCGCTGTTGATGGTCTTGGCATGGAAGCTTCCCGTACCCTCCTGTGTCACCTTCACCAGGTCAGGACTGGTGATATAAATCTTCAGTCGCTTGTTTTCTGAGTTGCAGGAAGCAGGCACGGTCAGTCTGCCGTTGTATCCGATAACCACCTCGTCGTTGCGATACACCACCTTCAGTTTCTCCTTCATCTGCTGCAGGAACTTTGCGTCCTTGATGGCAGAGTAGTCCAGTCGGACATCACATTTATCGCCATCATTCTGGGTATAATAGACGTCAGCCACAGCCTCCACATCAATCGCCTTGAAAGGCTTCTGGCGCAAGTCATCCTGCACGTAACTCAAATCTCCCTTCACGGTAGAACCCGTAGAATCAAAGCTGCAGGCAGTAAGCCCGGCAGCAGCCAAGAACATAGCGGCACCAGCCACCATCAAACCAATACTTTTCATAATCCTTCAATTTTAAATTGTTCGTATTTCTGGCATTTAGACGAAAGAAAGTAGCAAAAGGTTGCAGGAAATTCAAAAAAATATTTCCCCAGACTTCAAAATAGCCCTAATTCAATTTTAAAGAAGCCTCTTTCCGGTTTCATTTAAGCCTTAAACGGAGTTGGTTTAAGGCTCATTTAACTGTTACGTTAGGCTTAAACAAACCTTACGTAAGCCTTATTTCAAATCTATTTTTATAAAAAATCCCGGAAAAAGCTTGCAGGTTTGGGAATAAAGCCGTATCTTTGCGGTAGAGTTGTAGAACAGATTGGCTTAGAGCAACCATTGTGTTATCGCTCACAGCCATACGAGCAACTATCCGTTTATTAAACTTTGCTAATATTAAGCATCTTTAACGGAAAAATCTGCTTCGTTTGAAATAATTACACTATATTTGCACCGTCTAATTGATGGCTAAAGCCCGAAGAGCTAACTAGTTAACTCCTAAAAGTAAGCAAAAACTACTTTGTTAGGCAAATTTAGTAAAAGATTTTAGGCAAAATGGTGATTAATTGAACAAAAAGAATCATAAAGTAAGAAATTACAATTTAAACTTAAATAGATATGAAAGTATTCAATTCTAAACTTGCTGCTATAGGTTTGGCAGCATTCGTTTTCGCATCATGTAGCGACAGCTCTTCGGATCCTGCCACTCCTATCACCCCTGGTACTGTCCCTTCTGAGATTACCAAGATTGGACTTACACAGACTGATGCTGCACAGTTGGCAGCTAGCGTTACCAACTACAAGCGCAGCAGCTCTAACAAGGCAAGAACTCGTGCCTTTAACGAGACTTTGTTCGATGGACTTACTGAAAGCACCAAACCAACAGCTCCTTCTGCTGATGGTGCTAAGCAGCTGAATGCTGCAGCCGATTTGTCAAACGACAAATACAAGACAAGAAGCGGAAAGACTTACGACTTCTCTAACAATAAAATTGAGAACACAACTCTCTTTGTTGTCGGTAACAGTACTGTAAAATACAGCAACTTGGGATCTGGCAATACCATCGTCGTCCAGAAGGGCGGTAAGCTGGAGTATACTGGTTCTGGTAGCGCTATTCCTCAGAACAATACCATTTATGTTCTGGGGTCTGGTTCATACAGCATCGACAATGAAAACATCACCATTGATGGTACTTTGTATTCTTCAAGAGCTCTCGGAAAGATTGAGGGACATACCACAGGCGACAAGAAATCAGAAGGTACTCCAACACAAAACATTACCATCAATGGTTATGTATACCTCAGTGGTTACAGCCATATTGTAACAGATCCAGAAAGCGAGAATTACAATAAAGAAATAACAGAATATGCATCTCTTCGTGCAAAGACTTTGACTATCAATGCTGGTGCAAAAGTCAACACTTTGGACCGTGTTACCTTTACCAACGACGTTGTTATTGCCGGTGCATTGCACGTAGGTAAGGCAGCCATTGTCAAGAACATGACTATCAAGAATGGCGGTAAGTTCTATTCTGAGTACTCTGCTAAGATTAAGAACAAGCTCACTATGGAGGCTGGTTCATACATGGATCTTAGATACCTGAACGTAACTGATAACAAATACGACAAGAATGGCACAGAAGAAAAGCCTACCAAGACTGTAGGAGATGCTGTAGCAGACTTGCAGGGCAACTGTCAGATTGTAATCGGCAACCACGGTGTAATGTCTTTCAATACTTTGAAGACTGACAACACTTCCGGTCAGATAGTAATGGGCAATGATGCCGACAACGTGGCTGTCATCAAGGCAGACAAGTTTATCTATGCAGGAAGCGACGAAAACGTCAATTTCGTCAGCACTCCACACACAAACAACCAGACAATCCTGGCTCAGCTCAAGGAGTGCTATAAGAATGGTTCAGAGACTGAAGGTAACAAGGTAGACTTTGACTATTTAGTTTGGAATTCTGATGTACAGAGCTACGACTACATCACTGGCGGTGGAGCCTTGACTGCAGGACCAAACTTCAGCTATGTACTGAAGGATGAATACAAGGTAGCAGACCAGAAGAAGCTCATGCTGTTGTCTTCTATCGCAAACTACGATAGAGACACACAGTCAGCAACAGCCATCGTACCTACTGCCGACAACAAGGTATACGTTTCATACCATACCAATGGTAAAGAATTCGGTGGAAGCATTGATGTTGCAGAAATGAATGGCGAACAGCTTACATTGAAGCAGAGAGTACAGCAGGCTGAAGCAAAAGCTACATACGACTTCAACCACTTGAACGTCATCAACAGCAAACTGTACTTGGCAGGAAGTGCCAAGGGCAAGGATGGCAACCAGTTAGGTGGTGCTGCTATTAGCTATGCAGCCATCGGCAGTGATGGTTTGTTAAACGTAAAAGAGGGTTTGACTTCTCAGTCGTTAGACAACACTGTTAAGGGCGATGCTAACTGCGTTGTGCCATTCGGTGACAACATTGCTGTTGCCAGCACCCTAGGTTACTCCGTTTACGAACCAACATTAGCAAAAGAAGTAAAAGAAAGAGTCTCAACTACAGGCAAAGCTAAGTTCGTGGCAGTAAATGGTTCATCACTCGTTGGCTTGAACTACACATCTGAGATTGCTGCAGGTGATGCAGAAGTTCAGGGTGAGGTACAGGTATTCGACAATTCTATGAAGCAAACAAGTAGCTTCAACGTTGGTTCAATTGCACCTAACAACGGTAAGAACATGATTGCCATTGACAGCAACGGCAGAATCTACGTCTGCAAGAGCGCTAAGGGTTTGATGTGCTATGATAGCAACGGCAACCAAGCTTGGGCATCAGAATGGACAACACCAACTTCTAAGAGTGATAAAAACGTTAGCGTTGACAAGCGTCAGGGTTACATCAATGGTGTAGCAGTAGACGACAACTACGTATACGTAGCAGCTGGTGCTTATGGTCTCGTAGTCCTCACCAAGGATGGTAAGGAAGTTACTCACAAGAGAATCGGAACATCTGGCAACTCTGCCAACTATGTAGCAGTTAAGAATGGTCTTATCTATGTTGCATACGGTAAGGGACGTATCCAGGTATTCAAGCTCACTAGTGGAGCTGCTCAATAATACAGAATCATAACAATACTCTCTGCCCTCCCATCCTATCGATGGATGGGAGAGCAAACCTTATTAAAAACTTAACCAGCTCATCAAAAGCAAACGGCTAAGCCTTTATTAAGGAAAAACACAAAATATCAATCAAGAAATAACATCAAAACAGAAAGCTAAAATGAAAGCAATCCATATCAAACTTGCAACATTCAGCTTTGCAGCATTGCTTCTTGCGTCTTGTAGTGACAGCAATAGCATTATCGATGAACCACAAGTCGGTAAAGCAACCAAGATTGTAGGTTCAAGCGTCAAAGCTCTTTATTCTTCTGACTTGACTTCAAGAGTTCACAACTTGAAAGGAAATGTCACCAAGGCAACTCGAGCATACGATGCAAGTAAATTCGATGGAATTACCTCCATGCCTACTCAGCCAAATGTGCCAGCAGAAGCTATAGATATAACAACTGCTCCTGGTAATGCTTGGGATGCACACTCTGGAATTTATGTAGTAAAGGCAAACACAACATTTAATGTAAATTGGTATGTAGATGGAGCCACATTCTATGTAGAAAAAGGCGCAACATTAACATGGAATGCCTATGGACAAAATGGTACGATATATGTCTTAGATGGCGGTAAATTACAAGAAGGAAATTCTCCTGTCTTCCAACAGGCAACGGTATACAACTATGGAAACATAGAATTCAATAATAATTCAACAGAAGTAGTCGTACGCCAACCATTCTATAATGCAGGAAATTTAAATCTAACTGGTAAGAGATTTGATGTACAAAACAAGTGTTACATCGGCGGAAACTTAAAGGCTGACAAGTTAACCAATAATTCGGGAATGGCTTTGTACATTGTCGGTGACTGCGAAATAAAGAGCGGTGAAGAACTCCGTCTGAGTGGCAGCAGCCTCAACATTGGTGGTAAATTCTCTACAGCTGGAAAATTATCACTGAATTCAGGTGCCCTATTCGTAAGTGGATGTTCAGTTAATGTAGGAGGTGATTTAGACGTAAACAGTGGTGGAGAAATTCATATTGATTATCTGAGTGCAAATAACATTACCCTCAGTTCAGGAAGCTCCATCGTCATGAAAGATAAGAGTATGATTAACTGTGCAGGAACCTTGGCTTCAAATAACCAAGATACCTCTCACAATTATCTTGAAGGAGATAATGCAGTAGCAGTAGTCAAGGCATCTACCATTACCTTCAACAATGGCGCTCCAATCGAAAGTACAGAGGAAAAGAAGAAATACGAAATCACGATGTTTGACACACCAGGAAACAATTCTAAAATTATCTTGGATGGAACATTCAAAATCAATAACGAAGAAATAACTCCTGTATGTGCAAATGCAAACATCTATCCTATGAGTGACGAAAATGCCTCAGGAGTATCTTTGCCAAAGACAGAATGTAACCCTGGTGGCTACAAAGATGACAATACCGAACCAGAGCCATCAAAACCAGGATTAGATTTGATTACAAACATCGATTACGATCATACTCATGAGATTTCCGCAACAGGTATCATGCCGCTCAACGGATATTTCTATATGTCATACCACACCAACCAGGAGCAGGCTGACAATGCAGAATATTCTCATGGAGGTTGTGTAGAGGTATTCACACCTGTACAAAACGACAAGGTAGAACTCAAGCAATATCTCTATGATGAAGCAAGAGACCTTGACTTCAACCATCTCTTGGCTGTAACATTAAACAGTGGTGAAAGAAAGGTATTCTTACCAGGTACCTCTTACAAGAAGGGTGCCATGTTGGCTTACATGACCATCAATGATGACCATATGCTGGCAACAGAATCCAAGCAGATTACCTCTACAGAGACTGACAAGGATGGCAAACCTATTGTCAAGTACGAAGAGCCATTGCAGTTTGTTCAACTACATCCTGCAACAGAAGAGTTCAAAGGCAAGGGATACGATGAGAATTGCGTTGTCTATAATAACAAGACAGACCATTTAATAGTTGCAACCACAGAAGGTTACGTCATTTACGATGCAAACAAGAATAATGAGATGAATGAGGTTGCAAGCTACTCAAGACCAGGCAAAGTAAAGCATATGGCTATTGGAGATGGTAAGATTGTTGGTCTCTATCTCAACGACAGAACACATGGCAGTGAGGATGCTGTAGACGCAACCATCGAAGTTATTGACAGAGACACAGAGGATTTTGAGAATTCAAAGACATTCTCTGTATCTATGAACATCAAGCCTAACGACGGTAAGAACGTTATTGCAGTAAACGATCATAAGATTTATGTCTGCCAGAGCGGATTGGGTCTTTATGTTTACGACATGGACGGAAATGAAGTAGGAAAATGGCAGATGCCTAAGGCCTGGAACGAGAAGAAGGGTATGTATAAGGCACTCTGCAATGGTTGCTTCGTTGACGACAATTACGTATACCTGGCTTACGGTTCATACGGTATCGTAGTTCTTGACAAGAATACCCTGGAGGTTGTTGCTCATCGTGCAACTTTAAAATCTGCCAACTACATCACTGTAAAGGATGGCTACATGTACGTAGCATACGGTAGAAGCCGCTTGCAGGTATTCAAACTTGCAGAGTAAGCTAATTGACATTGCATCAGCAATATAGATATTTTAATAAACTAAGAACATAGTGAATGCAGCTGCAACAGCTTGCAGCTGCATTCATCGTGTTTAAATAAGTAAAGCTATGAAGCGTAAATTAATACTATATACAACAACGGTTCTTCTGACGATGATCGGAGGACAGCAAGGATGGGCACAAACTCAAGGCAAAAGACAAAAGAAGAGTTTCAGCCCCAAAATGCTCGTCTACGAAAATCTGAAGAACGAAAACGTATTGAGACACTTCAACCAACGCTTCGCACAACTCGACACACTCATCAATAACCCAATCTGGGTGAAATCACCAGTCATCGAACTGGGACTCAACAAACAACATACTGCTGACATTAAAACCACTGACTCATTATACTGGGCTAAAACTGCATACGAACAGTTGGCTATCAACAGACATAACGGACTGGAAGTAACTGGTCAGATATACGCCAGACCAGACGCATACTTCGATGCCGACAACGACGATGCAGAACAGGTCTCCAAGTACAAAGCCAAAGTACAGGCCGAACTGGGATGGAACATCATCAACAGCAAGTTCTACCAGGGAAAGGAAAAGAGAAACAAAGTGGCCCTAGCTAACGAACTCTCACGTCTACAAGACAAAAAGAGACAGACTGCAGACATCTATGAAAAGGCAGCAGATGAGCTGACCGAACAATATAACTTCTATATCGGTACCGTCATAGCACACAAGCTGGACAACCTCGACATCATGAACGAGGCTTACCAGTATATGCTGGAGAAAGACCGAATCAGCAACGACAAGATGCTCAAGGTGATGAACGACAAGCTGGAGGCGGAATACGAAATCTCCATCCTCTGCTCAGACAGAGACATCACCAACAAACCGATTTACCGCATCAAGCCTACCCGCGTGGTGGTAGACACCACAGCCCTCTGGGAACACGTAGACAAGGAAAGCCTGGATGCAAGAATCGTAATGACAAAGCTGGAGATAGCCAACAACGAAAGCAAGCTGAACAACTATCTCAGCACTACCCGACTCACCCCATTCGCCAGATGGTCAACCTACTGGCAGAGCAACGACAAGTTCTCGCACAATGGTGATGTAGGAATCAGATTCACCGTGCCAATCTACAACGAAAACCCAAGAAAGAGAAAGGCACTGGAGACACAGAAAGAGATTATCATGAACAGCAGAAGCACCGACGTGAAGGAAATCAGACAGTCGGTAAAAATCCTGCTGAAAAAGATAGAAAACCTCAACCAGGCTATAGCCACCGAGGCTTACCACATACAGCAGACAGGAAAATACATCGACATGCGAAGGTTCGCATATAAAAACCAGAAAAACGGGTACAACTACCTGATGAGAATGGAAGAATATACCGGACTCCTGGAAAGCATGGAAAGAATGTACAAGCTGATGTTGAACCGCGGACTCGCCATCATCAATATAGAGAAGGCAGTAAGCATCTATAACAACAACAATATATTCAACGAGATCGAACTATGAATGAGTTTCAATATGACAGCACGCCACAGGAACAGGCGATGGCCGACTTGCTGAAATCGCAAAGCCACCGCTTGGCTAGACAGCAGATTATATTCGCGCTGATCTTCCTCCTCATCATCGTACTGACTGCATACTATATCATTACCCGAATGATCTGGGCCATCTATGACGGATATGTAACACTCGATGAGAACCATATCTGTGCGGTTGACGACATCTACATTCTGAAGGTAAACAAGGAGGTGGGAGAAATAGTACACAAAGGTGATACGCTCTACTCCTACGTACTGCTGGGTAATATCGTTAACCAATACGACCCCAACATCATTCCGTCGGCGGTAAAGGAAACCCACGATATGGAGGTACAGGCAAAACTGGCTAGAGAAGAGATTCCGGTACTGCGTACCCGACTGGCTGAACTGAAGAAACAGAAGGCATCGGAAAGCTCGGACATCTACTACGGACTGACCAACAACACCAAGCGCAACCAGCTGGATGCTGAGATTGCAGAGGTGGAGGAAGAAATAAGAAAGCAGATGAACAAGGTGACCATCTACTCACAGGCCAAGAACACCACCTATAACTTCATGAGCAGAAGAGGTGCAGGTATGGCGGGTGCTGACATGCCATACTCCAGCAATACCAGCATCTACAACCACGGTCTGATACACTATTGCTGTGCACCTGCCGATGCCTACGTCACGAAGGTGAACGTGAGCGACAAGACTCTGGTGTTCAAGAGCGATGAAGTGCTCACCATCCAGCATACCGACTATGCAGCCTGCCACCTGGGCATCATCACATACGTGCCTAGCGAGAAGATCAAGTATATGGAAAGTCCTGACGATGCTGACGTCATCGTGAACAAGGACCTGGTACTGAAGGCTAAGCTGCAGATGGTGGGTCTGCGGGTGGAGGAAATTCCAAAGCACCTGCAGAGCAATTTCTCACACGACGCCAATGCCGTAGTGGCAGTATTCACCTTCAAACCCAACCAGCGAGTGCCGGCTTGGGTGATGAGCAACAAACTGCCGGTGAGAATCAGGGTGAACAAGATCAGTGCGATGTTGGACCCTAAGCCACTGCCGATGTATACCATCCCAGTGGACAAGAATCAAAATGTGATGAGAAGTTCAAAGCTCGTCACACCTGACCAAAACAAAGACAACGTGAAGAAATGATTGGACTAAGAAGAAACAAAAGAGGAGACATGGTGCTGACCATCGATACCTACATCGATATCGATTCAACACCAGATATCCTGTCTGACTACTTCGACTGCATATACATCAATACGACGAGTGAACGTGCGTTCCATGCAATCCTGTTTGGAGCCAGCCCTATCCTATCGTATAAATGTAGCTATAAGCCGCTGTTCGTCAATACGGCGGTATCGGGAAAGGAACAGATCACTGACTATGTCGTAGACGCATACGTCAGCGATATGAGCAATGAGAAAGTTTACGAGATTATCGACCGAATCAAGATGGCAAGACAGAAGTACGGCATCAAGCAGGAAACTACAAGACCTACACAGCCGAACCAGCTCTTTGCCAACATTCTGAGATATCTCCTCTCGCGCGACCAGAGAATCATGGGACACCGACTCCTGGAGAAATCATCTCTGGGATATATCAACCCTATCTTTGAGCACTATCACAGTATGGGTCTGTTCCATCTCAACGAGATGTTCATGTTCAAGGACACCATGGTGGAATATGGTGCACTCAAGGTTCACCGCTTCCTTATCAAGGAGCACCTCTGCCCGAAGTGCAACCACTCGCACCTGCTCTATACGGAGTGCTGCCCGAAGTGTGGTAGTTCCAACCTGAAGATTCAGAACATCATCCACCACTTCAGCTGCGCCAACGTTTCGCCGGAGAGTTCATACAACATCGGCGGTGTGCTGGTTTGTCCGAAATGTCACAAGAAACTGCGCCACATCGGTGTAGACTACGACAGACCTGCTGTGGTATATACCTGTAACGACTGTGAAAACTCGTTTACAACGCCACTGACCAAGGCTACCTGCAGCTACTGCGAGAGTACCTTCCCGGTGAATGCACTGGTGCCACGAGACGTAGTAGACTATGAGATAACGGAGGAAGGTGTGCGTGCCCTGACTCAGGACAGCCTCATGTTCAACAATATGACCAACCTCTATGATAACTTCATGGAATATCCACTGCTGGTAAACCGCCTGCGCCGACTCCTGATGGAGACCTACCGCAAGGAACAGGTATCAGTACTGGTAGGAAAGATATGGATACTGAATGCCGAGCAGGATACGGTGAAGATCAAGGACAGTATGCAAGCCAGCTTCTGCCGCCTCTTCTCCAACCACAAGGTGTCGTACAACAACAACATCTTCTACATCACGTATTCCGTATTCAGCGACATCACCGTAGAGGATGCACAGCATGAACTGAGCAAGCAGATGTCAAAGGCTATCAGAAAGGTGGCCGACAAGATAGAACCGGACGAGCTGATATGCTGCGTTCTCGATACCAAGACCAAGGAGGTGACCGGCAACTACGAGGAATTCTTCGACAAGATGAACTACGTAGAGCTGACTCCAGACGACTACTGCGGTTATTCGGAGGAAAAAATGACCGAAGAAGAAGAAAACAAGACCGCAGAGACCCCACTGGAAATGGTGCCGAAGGAAGATGAGAACGACAAGATCATGAAGCGCGTCAAGCTATACAAGCAGCTGGTAGCCGTGCTGATTACCATTGCCGGTGTACTGATACTGCTAGCCATACTGGCGCTCACGATATTGAGATAAGAAACAACTAGTAAAGAAAGGAGATGAGTAGGTATGTTTGAAATCGTAGAAACTCTGAACCACTTCATGGACTGGTTGGGTACACTCTCACTGAGCAGCATCCTGAGTACCTACTGGTTTCTGTTCTTCATTGAGATGCCGAGATATTACCTGCTGGAATATCTGGTAATATTCAACCGACTGACCAATAAGAACAAGATAGAAAAGGAAAAGGAAGTGGCAAGATTCTATCTCTACAGAGAGAATCCCCTCGTTTCAATACTCGTACCGGGAAAGAATGAGGGAAGACATATATACAAGATGGTGAAATCGCTCGCCGAACAGACCTACAGAAACTATGAAATCATAGTGGTAGACGACGGCAGCGATGACTACACCAAACTGATATGCACCGACCTCTATCGGGCTGGTTACATCACCCATTATCTGAGGCTGGAAGACCGAGGAGGCAAGGCGGCAGCCAGCAACTATGGCGCGCAGATGGCTAAAGGCAAATACATCGTCTGCCTGGATGCCGACTCATCACTGGACCGTGATGCGCTGGAGAAGATTCTCCTCCCCTTCTACATCGACGGTATGGTAAAGGGTGTGGGCGGATGCGTGAAGGTACGCAACAACAAGGAGACCATCTGCTCATCGCTGCAGGCGTTCGAATACCTGAAACGCATACAGGTGGGACGTATCGTGACGAGCGAGCTGGGCATCTACCACATCATATCGGGTGCCTTCGGCGCCTTTGACAGAGCAACACTGAAAGAGGTAGGATTCTGGGACATCGGACCAGGACTGGATGGTGACCTCACACAAAAGATAAGAAAGGCAGGATACAAGGTGAAATTCGCAGAAGATGCCATCTGCATGACCAATGTGCCGACAAAATGGTATAAACTGTATCACCAGCGTATCAGATGGTCGCGTTCGCTCGTAAGATTCCGCTTGCGCAAACACCGCGACATCCTGCTGCCAACCAAGAACTGGTCTATATTGAACTGGATCTCCAACATGGAGAGCGTAACGTACGACTGCTTCCTCAACTTCCTGTGGTTGTGGTATATCGTGAAACTCGCCATCACCTTCAATAGCCACATCGTAGAGATATTGGCGCTGGGCTACTTCATCCGAGTATGCTTCTCCCAATTCGCCTTCCTGCTGGTGATGATGGTGACAGAGAGAAGAAAAGAGGAAATGTTCCTCTACCGATTCTTGCCGCTGATGTCGCCGTATACAGGTTACTTCCTGCGTATCGCCCGACTTTCAGCCCATCTGCAGGAGCTCTTCTTCCATCGCTCGTATGCCGATGCATGGAATCCGGAGAAGACTTCCCGATACGCTCAGCTGGAGGGAATGTAAAGAATGAATAAACAATAATACAAACTTAATATATATAGT
>ERZ1032078.864-NODE-864-length-11883-cov-40.149476_pt1 | contig 11883 bp, 9 predicted proteins | sample MGYA00517101_ERZ1032078 | MGnify/ENA primary metagenome ERZ1032078 (study PRJEB33719, sample SAMN04261301) | wastewater metagenome | biome: rural village; feature: human; material: feces | host: Homo sapiens | place: El Salvador | collected 2013-01-14 ... | reverse complement strand
TGGTTGAATCAACAAAGGTTATACCTGTACATCTGCCAAAAGCACGGAGATTCAGGAAGAACATGAGAGGGAAGAATACGCGACTTTCAAGTTCTACAAAACGGTTATAAGACACCGCATTTGGAAAATATGACTTCAAAGTTCCTCTAATAAAGAATAGGTAATAATGCTTGAAGTTTCGGAACGAGCCGAAATGGAAATACAGCAAAATCGTCATGATTTCACTATCAGATAAAGAGGCTTTACGTCGTCTGCGCTTTACTCCATCTTCACCCAAAAGCAATTTTCCTGCATTTTCAGCATCAAAAACTTTGTAAAATTCATCAATAATACAAAATAATTCTGTAACTTTGTCCTTGGTAATCTCCATAATGATATCTTTTTATGTTTGTAACTAATTGGATTTCAACTACAAAGATACAAAAAATATCGGAGATTACCAACTTTTTTAGGCACTATTTCTTATCCCGAACTGAGGTATTGCATACACTGTCTTGTGAGTGATGTAAGGAAAGAAGTCCTTCAAGTCTGTTTGGAAAATATATTTTTGGCCTTTGTGAAACTGGGCATTCCGTATGGTGTCCTTATTCTTTATGCCACCGTATGCATATTCCGGCATCTTGATATTGGCTACCAAATAGCCATTGATACGCTTTTGTATATCTTTTAACTCGTCCTTTGGCGGATTGATGGTTCTCGCCCAATACCACACCAAACGGCCTATATTTGGTCTTGTTCAGCCGCTTGATACCTTGCTTATCGGTCTTATAACGCAGGAACTCTGTGTAAAAGACCATTCCAGCAAATGTTTATAGCATTTTAACTCTTTTCACAGACAAATCACAAACATCCTTACGGGCAGCAGAATATCTTACAATGCAAATCAGCATCTTTACATGACGATATGAATGCATTCAGTAGCCAAATCAACTGTACCGTATTGTTCTTTTGCCTGAAAGGCTGTCCTTGGACAAGCATGTCAAAAGCACTCTCTAACTCTCTTTTCGACAGAAAATCTACTGCCAAGCAGACCTCTCTCGTGAAGTTTGGCGAAACTCTCAGTCGTTTAATCTCATCCACAAATTGCCGCGCAGTTCCTCTTCTTACCCTCTGTATTGACGTATGCTGTCCACCCAAGGTGTATGTTGCGTTTTCTATGCCATGCTGCTTTGCCGTCAGAAAGGCATCTGTTGGATTGAGATAGCCAATATTTTTCAGGGCCTGCCCTATGGCGTCTTGAAATTTGCTTGCTGACAGCGTAGTTTCCCCCGCTTGATTATTACTCTTGGAATGAATAAAAGATATGGTGTCACCACTTATTGCTATATGGTCTGCCCATTCATTCCCAAGGTCATCGCATATAAGACATGTAGAGGCTGCAAACTCGTCCTCCACAATCCGGAATATACTGCCAGGTTTGAACTCTGTATCATTATTGGCATAGTTCTCTCCCTTCTCAGAAGTTGCAGTATTCAGTGTCGCCAGAGGAACCAGTGTTGACTTGATGGCTTCAATATCTTTCACTATCTGTCCATTTTTGTAAAGTCTACGACCATAGTAAATATACTGGTAGTCATCGAAGCCAACAGTAAAGCTTGCCAGACTGTTTATCAATGTTATCAGTTTCTGATACTGACCATTCGCATCTTGATAGAGAATATCTTCCACTATGCCAGACCCTTTCAATCCTACACCTGCACTTCTAACGGAAAGATGTAAACTGTTGAACAGATTACATGCATAATTCTTGGGGGTCAATTGTTTCAGTGTATATGTAGAAGCCAAGAATCGGAAGAGTATCTTTTGCTCATCATCTGTCAGAGCCACAGGTTGTCCGTTATCCATCCTGTAGAACGTTGGATTTTGTCCAACGTAGTTCAATATTTCCTGTTTGTTGATTAGGAGTGACACGGGAATCAGATTATCTTTCTCATTCTTCCATGTCACTGGCAGGGCGAATCTTGAAAGGAAATTGCCTGTGGTGGCCACATAGTTCTCCAAGGCATGCACTATGCCGTCTACCCATATCAACGTGTCATGGATGTTTTTCTTGGAACCAAACTTTGACAAGCGTGACGTTGATATGCTCAGAGTACACACACCATTCTGTGGGTCGTCAAGCCTGACTGTGGAGATAATGTTGTTATTGGCATTAAACATCGCCATTGTAGACTCCAAGTCTTCCGCCTCAAACGTCTTGTTCCGCATAGCATTTGCGTTGGTACTCATGCTCGACATCCTCATCTGCTGATAGGTTGTGCCCTGTCCACTCACTAATATACCACTCAGTTTATCACCACTTATAGGTTGGAGTTGACTGACAAACGACATTAAATGGTTTGCGTTTTTCTTTATAAGCACTATGAAGTCATTAATTTCTATCAGCAGGAGATACCCAACTTTAAACTCTTTCAATTCCTGGGGTGTTGGATTTTGCCCGTAGTTCACGAATGTTGGATCAGAAGGATATGTAAACACAAGCAAAGAGCAAAGTGCATTACCAGCATGAGCCAAACCTCGCTCCATCACCTTGTATCTCCGTTCATACACTTTTGCCCCATCAGCCACGTTGTCGAACAACTCTGAAATTGCTGTTTTGGTAGTTTTGGCTGTACCTTTCTCGAAGAAATAGGCACCTTCATTCAAAGATAAGTGCGAATACACACCATTATCAATTTCTCTCTTTATTGCCATATCACACTCTGTTTACAATAACATCATCAAAGATTCCCTTTCCAATTCCTCCCCCAGTGATACACTTTCCACGCTGGCGACCACAACTCGTCTCATGTGCAACCGTTCAAACGTATTCATTGCCTTTGCCCTTTCCTCCGATGTTGAGAGTTTCAAGATGAAATAATAGTCCTTCAACTGCCGCAGACCTATCCCCTCGGAGAAAAAGTGTCTGTAGATATGCACCATCGCAAACACAAGGTTAAACGACACATCAGGATGAAACACTGGGACAGGTTTCTGTTTCATCACATACGAAATATCATACTTTTCCCGATTCCGGTCAATCTCTCCAATTGGCGAAGTGATGCTCTCATACCCTTCAATTCAATCAAAACCGACCGTTTTGTATCTTCAGGCAATTGCTGAAAGGCACTGCTATTCGTTACGCCAGTCTTTTCTTTAATCAGTAACATTACCTGATTATCCGAAGGACGACCTTTCGATGTATCTTCTATATTAAGGCATGAAACATCATCAGACAAAGGAGTATTCACAAGGTCATTCAGTTTATTATATGAAATATTTTGATGATTTATACCACGCATCATCACGTGATATATCCCCGTTCCTGAAGGTTGTCTGGATTGCCTTGCCATTAACTCGATATTACGTATTCCATTTTATCTGAAACAGGAACCTGTCCCTGTTTCTCGATTCATATTTCTATAGATTCCTTATCGCTCAGATAATGAGCATCTATCATTAACTTTAGCTTCTTAGCATCATCAGAATCAAACATCCTAGCCAACCGTCCATCGCGGTAATTAAAATACACAGAGATGGGAAGTTCCGATGATGCCAACAAGATTCGAGCAACCGTCTCTTTGTCAGGCAAGCAGTGTCGATTGATGCCATCAGCACTGATGACATACCTGTTTGATGATACCATCCTAAACATATCCACGCTGTTATTTGCCGAACTTCCGTGATGTGATAGCAAGACCACATCGCAATGGAGTTTGTTCTTCTCGCTATATCCAAGCTGTGACAATGATTCAATAATCACAGAAGGCACGGAGTCGGAAAGCCACATAATTCTCTTACCACCCATTTCAAATATAGCGGCAATACTGCTCGCATTTTCAATATTCCCATCCTCCAAAAAGCCATCCAATCTGAACTCGTTCAATGGAACAGAATAGTCATCAGTCACATTTCCTGCCTCTACGCTTACCTCGTCGGTTTCCGACTTACAGAGCGGACGATCGTTAGAATATTTATCCCTCAACTGATTCAGTCTCAACTCGTCGGGAGAAAGGATGGTAACCTGCATCCCATCAATGGAAAAAGTCTGGCCAGCTATAACATCATTCAAGTTCTCTGGTCTGTTTGCCTGAATATACTCATATACCTTATCGCCCGAAACAATACCACACTTTACTCCTTTGCAGTCTGGGTTGGTTTTATCAATAGCATATCTTCTGGGAGCATTGTATATCCACCACCCTACTGCCTCTTTTAACAGGCTATCCGACCGGGCATCCTTTATAAATCGTTTGACACCTCCTATATGGTCATCGTGAATATGCGACAGGAACAACGCGTCAACCTTTTCTGATGAAGCAACAATATCTTTGATAACTCTTTTCAACACATCAGTATAGGTCTTTGGATGACCCATATCAAGGAATATATGACGGCACTTGCCGCTTTCACCCACAAACTGCAGATGGAAAGCATCTCCACACATCGCCCTGTAACATATCAATTTCATGTCAAATCCGCTTATACATCTTTATATATCCTATAGGGTTATTATTACCGTCCAGATAATAGATACCGCATGCGTCATGTTCGCTTAGGCACCCCATTCCCCCAGTGACGTAAATCCTCTTTTGACCTCTTACAATCCACAGTATGGCTAAGCCGTTCTGCTCAAGGTATCGCAGCAGTGGCGCTTTCTTCACAAGTATCTGGTCGTACCCATAGGTCAATGCCACGAGATTCCCTTTTTCGTCTATATACTGTCCATCATGTGAGTCATAGTCCATCCCAAGTCCTTCAAATAGTCTCTTGCAAGGAATGCTATACGTGCTGATAGTGCCAGAGCTGTCACCCTCAATATGACCACATGCCTTCTCTGAAGTAAAAATGAACGGAACGTCAAGACCTTCTATCGTATCCGACCAATCTTCGTACCCTCTGTACACATCCTTATACGCAGGTGACCAGAACTTTTCCCTATTCACTAGGTACTGCCAATCATCCGATGGAATTTCCACTTTACCCCATAGGTTCATCTTTTCAAGTGAGTTAATGGCAGCATCACGGTCTTGGTCTTTTACGAGAATGGCATCTACATACATAGCAACATCGTGTCGTTTCAGCTGATACTGATGCTTCTCCTTCCCGATGTCTTTCGGTTCATCCCAACTCCCAGAGTTATTCAAGGTAAGCCACTCCACGCCACTATCATCCATTTTTTGTATCATACCCACCGGGTCTGGCAAGTCCTTGCTCATTGATGTCCACGTTTCATCTGTACCTGAGTATGTCCAGTTATCAAACTTTTCCTCCTCATACCATTTCCTGTATTCACCATCCTCGCCATTATCTGATGCCTCGGAATTTTCTGCCTTAACCCTTGCTATCAATGATGGATTGATGTTCCGCAAATAGAATTGCCATGTTCCATGATACAATTCATATCCCCCGGAACCCTCATTCGCATAGTCATTATCAAATTTATAGTTGTCTGCTAGAATCCCCATAATTTCGTGGAATGCAATCCACTGGTATTTCTTCCCAATTCGGTCTATCCTGTCTTCAGAATGATTAAATGTCCAATTCTTGGCAAATTTGTCATAGCTGCCATGCAACTTAACGTCGAATCCTAAACCGTAAGCTCGCCTCACCAACCAGTTCCTTATTCCACCTGTAGGAAATCTGTTTGAGTAACGATGATTCCGCAAAGGTAGTTCCTTGACATAGAAAGGAATCATCACCTTGTTCATCGCCCTCAGTTGCTCCTCTGTCATCAGCCGTTCGATGCTTTCCGTTATCAAGCCAAGCATCCCGTCTTGATACGCGTCACTTTCTGATGTCGTGTGGCCTTTCAGAATATCGGAAGCCTTAATCTCAGATAACATTTTGACCATTTTCCTCATTTCTCCCTTGAACATGCGTTCTGCTTTCTGAAATTCGCTCTCTTCTGCTATAGAAATCGAAAAGAATCTTTCCAATACTGGCTCTGCCAGCTTGTGCCAGAAGTCTGCCAGTCCTCCTTTTACCGACTCCCATATCAGATTATGCTCATAGCCTCTGTCTTTTTTATATTCAGGGGTTTCATAATCAATCTGTAAGTCTTCAACATCTTTGTCTGTAGGCCAAATCGGAAGAGTACTTGAATAAGGTGGGCGTACCTTCTTCATATCCACCCGCGTAAGCCCCGATTTGTGGCAGGCGTACTCCACAATGTTTCTGGCATGATCACGCAACAGGATGTCCGTAGGTGGATTGTTGTGTTTGAAGATGGTCTCATAAACGTATCTGCCCAATTTCTTAAGCCCATCTCTCGATGATGTTCTCAGTGCCACTCCATAGGCTACCGCATACAGCCGCTCATATATATACATATCATCTACATTCTCGAAAGAGCGAATAGTCCCTATCAAGACATCTACTTTTTCTAAAAGAAGATTGACAAGCGCCTTGGTTGCTTCGTCTCTGTGTTTGATGCATGTTGATGACAACAGCCAGCAAAGCATGATAGCAGCAAGCCGACATGATTCTGAATCTGCTTTTTCTGACACGCCCTCCATCCAGGCCCAGTCTATCAGCCTGCGTAAAGGGTTGGCGCATTTGTCTTTATCGTAGCCCGCGCAGTCATTAAAGAAATACTGGAATGTAGCATCTCTCTGCGCCATCGTCACGCTCATCATCATAGCATGAAAATAATCCGCATTAAATGGATGATCCGGGATAGATGACAGTTCTGCCAATTTGTAATTCCATGCGTCAGCATCTATCTGACAATACTTGGAACTCAGAAAAGTTGTTATAGCTTCTTTATTTATTGATTCTATCGAACGCCAGTTCAAACTATTTATCTGCGCCTCTGAAATAAAAGTAAGGCAGTAATAATAACTATTCCTTAGTTCCTTCTTCGGAATGTAACGTATGACATCGATTATTTCGTGCCCAAACTTTTCGGGAACAAGCACTGCAAGAGATTCCAAAATGCCTTTATTCGACCAATAAGTATCAACAATAACATTACGAAGTGCTGCATCAGTACTGATACTCCCTACAAAGGATTCCCAATCCGAATACCTCTTCACTATCTCTCCTGCAATGACATAATCACTGATTCTTTGGTAGCAGAAAACGACATAATCTTCATGTTCTTCACGAGACTGGGACTTCGTTTTAATCAGGACGTTGTTGTCAATTAAGTCAGCAAGCAATGTTGGACAATTGGGGAATTGAGACTGTAACAGCAAGTCTGCCTCATCTATCTTCAGGAGGTTATATTTTGCTTCAAATATCGGAAGGGCCAGCAATGATACTGCCTTGCTGACTACATCTCTGTATTTATACTCAGACTTTTTCTTTTCAAACTGCTTGTCGAGGGTCTTCAAATACTGGCTAAAAATTGATGTTACTCCATTGAATCCCTTGGGGAAGTTTTTTTCTCCGGTAGCGTCCAGGGTATCACATATAATTTTAAGGAACAAAGGGTTACAAAACTCTGGTGTTAAGATTGGTACATTGGGAAGGTTTAACTCATACGTCTTGCAGAACTGTCTGACAGCCTCATATTCCAACCCTTTGAATCCCTTATGTTCAATGATGGTCGCATGACAAAGTGATTCCACATCATCTGGTATCACATCCTCATAGTAGGTTGAGCGTACTGAAACCACCAACCCAATGGCAGGATACTCAGCTATTGCGCTTATAAGCCCCGACAACCTCGTTTTCCATAAAGTAGCACCATTTCCTTCATTGAGTGCGTCGATCATCAGGAGTGCTCTGGAGCCAACCTGCATACCTATCTGATTGAAACTGGACAGGAATTCTGGGAACGTACCTTTAAAACCTGTCTTGGATGTTATGGTGGACTCGTACGTTTCTCCTGCAAAGTCTGTTCCAAGGAACAACAGCGTAGGGAGACCTTCTGCAATTCTGTTGCTGGCCATGTCTCCCAACAAATGTGACTTGCCGCAGCCCGCCTCTCCGTTAATAATCAGGTATGGGTTGTTGGCCAGACTGATTTTCAAGTCTTCATAATCGCTCGTGAACGAATACAGGTCTCGTGATATTTCTGACAATCTTGATTTGTCTGCTTCTATTTCTTTCCTTAAATCAATACTTCCATCGGTCACAGCCGAATAATCAGAATACAAGCCATGTCGCACTTGTTCAATTTCTTCGCTGAAATCATCTATCCGCTTCTTCAGGGCGGTGAAATCGATGTTCTTCTCTATATGTCTGTCCAATTCGGCTAAAGCCGTACCAAAGTCCGCTCTAATCCCTTTCAGGGTTGACTCAAGGCCTCCAATCCTCGGTGAATCTTTTCTAATCCTATAACTCTTTTCCGTGAGCCAGACATCTATTACCCTAGTTACTCGGTCATAGTAGCCTTGCGTCTTTGCTACACAACCGAAATATCTTGCTGTTCCTGTTTTTACGTTCACCTTCTGACAATATCTCGGACCAAGATTCGCAACGGATTCATTCACGTTATTCTCAAATGTCTTATGTCCAAGCCCATGATGGCCAAGATATGTCAAAGGCATTTTCTTCTTAAACTCCGTGCCCAACAACTCGTTAAACGATGACAACCGCTGGGCGTATATAATCCTTCCTCTCTCTTCATCTGAGTATCGGATAAAGATACCGTTGATATATAATTCTTCACAAGCTTCAACAAAGATGCCTGCACCTGACATCCCGATGATGGTGTCTTCACTGTAGTCGTCTGATGTCGTAAGTTGAAACGAGTTTTCCGTGAGCATCTCCTGACGATAGTTCATGCTGATGGCAACCAAAGCAGATTCCCCAGTTGTGCTTGTCTGGTCAAGGCTTGCCATAGGAAATCCTTTGCTAACCGCATCTTCATACTCTACATTCTTATCTACCACAAAGACTGATGGAAGATTCGGATTAATCGTTACAAGTTCCTGTCGGTTGAAGATGATGATTCCTGCATCATCTGTCGAATGTCTTAGGATAATTTGGTGAGACGGTGTAACGTATTCATAGCCTCTGCTTTCAGGATCATACACTCGCAAAGATACCCTATCAGTATCTTTTAACCCTGAAAGGCAATGTTTGGCTGTCAAGACGTATACAGCTCCTGACAACTGTCCACAGGTATAGAGGACACCCGACCCCAATTTCTGTAGGGAGGTGTCGTCTTTATGCAGCTCTACTGTTATCTGCGTAATGATGTCAAGGCACTTTTCTGTCATATGTCAATTCATCTTTGAGTCCACTTTAAAAAGTAAGGTCTGTTTAAAATGTTTATATTTCACGAAAATAATCTCTGATTTATGTCGTTATCTGGAATATTTTTCGTATCTTTACACCATCAGTAACCATCTATATGTAACCATCTATATTTCCACACACCCTCTGAACCACCTTTAAAGGCGATTCACGAGATGTTAAAAATAAAAAAGGACTAGATTTAACATTTATTTTTGTATAAAGCAAGGCAAAATCGCCACTTTTTCTACATCGCTACATGGTTTGGCAGTAAGACGACTAACCAGCTCCTTGATGTACCACCCAGGAGATAACTTGTGCATGTTACAGCTTTCTATGATAGAAAACATAAAGGCAGAATCAAGCGCAGAATCCTCGCTGCCTATGTTCAGACAGTTTTTCAGATTCATCTTGATATGTCTCATCATTTGTTCTGCTAAGTTGTTGGACAACTCAAGGTTGCCATCCTGTAAAACGGTCTGCATTGCCGACCATTCTGTCTTTATATATTTGAGAGCTTTCTTCGTCAACACACCCAAGCCCTTGTAGTTCGACTTTGTAAATCGCTCAAACTTCTCTTTGATTCGATCCATGATAGGCTTGCTTCTTTTGAGCCTTTCAGCACGAACTTGCTCTGCATCAAATCCTGCCTTCTTGCAATCGTGCCATCCTGCATTATCAGGTTTTTTAAGCCCTTCAGGCTTTTTGGAAGCCATTTCCTTAGCGTTTTCTTCACTTTTTCCATGGCTTCGCCGTCGTCCCCTGCAATAGTGGGCGTAACCTGTGGTTGTATATTTGTCTCTTTCATCATGCGAATCAAGATCGTTTTTTGATGTCGGTCATCTGAATCTCTACAAAAGAGATACAGAATCTGCCTGCAAAAATAAGAAAAATGTTGGAAACTAGCAAATTATACCTGTAAAAAAATCAATAACACTCTACGAAAATCAACATTTTTCACTATTCTTTTCGTACCTATAACTACTCAGTACCCCCTGGGCATGAGTTTGAGAGATTCAAGAAAGGCATCCTAAAGGTAAAAGACTATCTGTTCACTTTCCTCTCCACTCCACTTGTACCTTATGACAATAATGCCAGCGAACGAGGGGTGAGAAAAGGGTCACAGGGACAGGTACCTCTGACCCACTTATTTATATTTCAGTATTCTGGGTACTTTTCAAATTCTCCATCATCACAATAGGAATAATAGAGTTCGTCCAGAGGAGAATCTTCACTCACAACTCCTGTCTGTAATTTTTGTTCGTTTGCTTTGCTTGTAGCGCGCTGCACAACGGAATAAGGTACACCGGTGAGACGCGAAAGCGTTCGGGGGCCTACACCTTGTTCATGTACCATATAAAGGTAATGCTTCTGTTTCGGACGTTCTAAGGCTTGAAACTCGGTAGCGTTAGTGGCTCCACTGAAAGTTGAAAGAAGTTGCCAGACTTCTTCATCGGAAAAACCAGTCCGCTTCGATTTTACATATATATCAAGAAACTCTTGATCTTCCTCATCAGAAAGCAGATCGCCTACGAGACATTGAAGTTCGCGTAGCGGTATGCGTCTTAGCACGGCGTCTATAGAGGTGAAAGGATGCTGAAGTATGGAATTGTATTCCAACCAACTGCTCCAACGATAGTCCTTGAGGTCAGTTACGAGATGTGGCTTCAGCGGGTTCTGATGAATATAGCGGAAAAGCTTTAGAAAACAATCCCAGTCGTTGACTGGTTGGCTTTTGAAGCGCTCCTGAAAGAGATGTCCTATACGGCCATTCTTGTGATTGTAATAGTAAACGTATGACGACGAAATACGCTTCATCACATCACCTATGCTTTCATCATGTTCCTTGAGAAGGAGATGAACATGGTTACCCATAAGGCACCATGCATATATGTAGCAGTGACGTTCTGCAGGTTCGTTTGGTTCTTCGTCGATTTGCGAGGGACGGGTACTGACTGCAATTCCGCATTGACGACGGAGAATGCGAACAAAATGTGCATAGTCTTCGTCACACTCAAATATCTGCTGTTTGTTCACTCCTCGAAGTATGGCGTGATATACTCCAGTTCCCGATTCTGTTCGCGCCTGCCTTGACATACGATGTATAATGAATTAATCAGATTATTTATGATGAAGTGGGTCAGCGGTACCTGTCCCTATGACCCTCTAAATTCCCAATGACCAGTTTTATTATTACCAACACGTTTAATTGTTTCGTTCTCTTGTAGTCTTTTCATTACTTCAGCTACCCAACTACGAGAAAATCCTGTTTGCTTTGCTAACTCACTAAAGCTAACGTTAGGATTGTTACGAACCAACGTGATTATTTTTGATGCACTCTCAAGATCATCCATCGGTCCAGTCATCGGTCCAGTCATCGGTCCAGTCATCGGTCCACTTTTGAGCACACCTCTCCTTGAAGCCTTCAATGAATCATCTTTGTGGGCAATATCCGTAATGATATTCCCGGCAGATTCGTGGCAAGGAATAGTAATGCGGAAGAAGGTGCGGTCATCATCCGTGACGATAGTAGCACGAGGTGAACCATTATTTTCCAGAACATTCTGAATGGTAGGAATACCTGTGCTGCGACCTTCTGTCATGTTTAGTTCTTTTAGATACTCGCCTAGACGACGATTGCGGTAGCGCTTAGAAATCAAAGGGTCACAGGGACAGGTACCTCTGACCCACTTATTTATATTTCAGTATTCTGGG
>ERZ1032078.862-NODE-862-length-11911-cov-5.578020_pt1 | contig 11911 bp, 5 predicted proteins | sample MGYA00517101_ERZ1032078 | MGnify/ENA primary metagenome ERZ1032078 (study PRJEB33719, sample SAMN04261301) | wastewater metagenome | biome: rural village; feature: human; material: feces | host: Homo sapiens | place: El Salvador | collected 2013-01-14 ... | reverse complement strand
AGGCTCAGGATCTCTATGAGAAGAATCCTAACACTACAAACTACACAAGTATGATTCTGAACCCCGACGCTGCCGCCGAAACAGGTTGGAACATCAATAAGGGCACCGGTAACACCAACACGGGCGTAGGTCAGTACTATGACAAGCGTCAGGAGACAACTCACCGTTACTTCGACTCATGGAATGGCACCGCAGGCGCCCTCAACTACTATGCCGACCAGAAAGTCATTGGCTTGCCCAATGGCACCTATAGGGTAACCGTTTGCGCACGTACCACAGGCACAGGCTCTTACGTGTTCTCTGCCAACGGCGAGGAGGCTGCCGACACCGCTTGGGTTGAGATTCCTACGCAGACCTTCAACTGGACTCACAACGAAATGGGCATCGGCGGCGAAACAAAGGCCGATGGTACCGACTCGATCGTTGACGCCTCAGACCGTTTTGGCCAGATCTGGGAAGACGCTTACCGCGAGTACAGGGAGAATCCTAACCGCGATGAACTCGCTGGTATCGTCAATGCCGGCAATGGTATGGGTCGTGGCTGGGAGCGCCTTTCATGGACCGCTGAGGTCGTCAACCACGAGCTGACCCTCGGTATGACTACCGACTCCACTCGCACTGGCAAGGCTTGCTTCACCGGCACATGGTTCTCAGTGGTCGACTGGACGCTCGAGCTCGCACAGGCTGGCGACAACAACGGCTGGTTTGGTCCGGTCACAGGCGTCAGCGTGTTGGAGATCAACAAGAACCAGAAGCTCGATGCCATCTACAGCATCAATGGTCAGCGTGTAGCCTCAATGGCTAAGCCGGGTCTCTACATCGTCATCAAGAACGGCAAGGCCCAGAAGGTAATGGTTAAGTAAAACTCTACAAAACAAATCGAAGGTCGGCGAACCCGCTGTCACCGACCATAAACGAAGAAGTCCCAGGCTGCGCGATGCGGCTTGGGACTTTTTATTTTTGGCTAACAACAAATGGGCACGATGACACACAACCTGTCCAAGCCACACCCTCCATCGTTCCATGCCCTTGGCTCATTCGTTCCGTGCGTTTCTACGCAATGGTGTAAGGAAACAACCAAAGATTATTGATGGATTTTTGAATGGACATCATGTTATTTATAAAAATAATATGTAACTTTGCGACCCAAGGCGGCTCTCGCAGTTCCTCACCCAAAGGCAAGCGGAGCCACACCCCTGCGCAAGCAATGGCCTACCTAAAAGCCTAAATAACAATGCATCTAAGTTGTTGAGAAATAATTAATGTACTAACCTTTTATAAATCATGAAATTCAAAACACTCTACCTTGCAGCAGTCATGCTATTAGCGGCGCTGCAGATTGTTCACGCCGACACCTATTCGAACGTCTACACCTTGGCCAACGTGACCCAGGGCAACGAGGGCGAGGTTGTCGACCCATCGCTCAACAAGGAATGGGAGCCGGGCATCGACTGGCACACCATGCAAATCGGTTCGGGTGGCCTCTACATCAGCAACAACAAGGGCGCCACCTACATCACCCTCGCCTCCAACCGCACCCAATTTGCCGACGCCGACCTGTGGTATCGCACAGGCAACAACACCGATGGCTACCTCATCTATAACAAGGAGGCTGGCCCCAACAAGGTGCTGGCCGCTCCCACCACAATGAAGGGAACACAGGGCGGCGACTCCTATCCCATCATGGTAGACAAGGACCACGTGCCGGCGGGTTACACTTCGACCTGGCTCTTTGCCAAGAGCAACGACCTGGGCTCCAACGTGGAGGCATTCTATATGTACGAGAAGGGGCACAAGAGCTACAAGGTGAACAACCGCAATGGCAAGTTCGCGTTCTGGACGGGCGGCGCCGACCACGGCAGCAGCATCCAGTGGAAATGGGCGCAGCGCACCATGGAGGTGAACATGAACACCGGTACGTTCACGTCGAAGAACAACAACTGGGCCAAGACGTGGACCTCAACAGCTTCGGCTCCGAAGTTGGTGGTAGACGCTGGCGCCAACAACATGAGCATAGCCAACTCCAACGCCACCCGCATACAGGCCTTCCGTGGAACAACGGAGCCACAGAGCTACACCATCAGCGCCGGCGCCGACTATGCCATCGCAGCCTATAGCTTCGATTTCGTGATGTCAGGAACCACCGCCATCACGCTCACCGACGCCGCTGGCCACAAGTACACCTCAAAGTCGACGGTGCAAACCGTCGATTGCAAGGACCTCAACGAGCGCTCCGCCTCGTTCCAGCTCTCAGGAGCCAACGCCGGAGTGGACCTCACCCATTTCCTCGTAACCATCCGCAAGGCCGCCGTTCCCACTGAGCCTCAGGTGGAAATCTTCACCACGCCAACCACCCAAGCCATTCCTTACCGCATACCCGCCATCGCTACGGCATACGACGGAACGGTAGTGGCCGTGGCCGACTACCGCTACAGCCGTGTGGACATTGGCAGCGGCCGCATCGACCTCCACATCCGCCGCAGCCACGACAATGGCGCCACATGGGACGACATCATGATGCCCGAAGTGATGCGGGGCGATGGCGACAAGACCGAGGGCCATCAGAAGGCGGGCTATGGCGACCCCTGCATCGTGGGCGACAGCGAGAGCCCCCGCATGATCATCACGGCCTGCTCGGGCACACCGGGCTTCTTCGGTGGCACACGCACCCATCACCAGGGTTGGGCTCGATGGTACAGCGACGACAATGGCGCCACATGGAGCGAGCCGCAATACATCGACGAGGAGTTCATCTATTCCAAGTTCGACAAGAGCGCCTATGGTCCCATCCGCGGATGGTTTGTGGGCAGCGGAAAGATTTGCCAGAGCAAGACCACCAAAGTGGGCACCCACTACCGTCTCTACTGCGTGGGAAGCAGTTGCCGCCAAGGTAGCAACGAGACGGCCAACTGGGTACTCTACTCCGACGACTTCGGTAAGACGTGGCAGTTCCTGGGTGGATGCGACGAGAGCCCCGTGCCAGGTGGCGACGAGCCGAAGGCCGAGGAATTGCCCGATGGCAGCATCTTGCTCTCAAGCCGATGCACGGGCGGACGCAACTTCAACATCTTTACCTTCTCCGACACAAGGAGCGGACAGGGCACATGGGGACAAGTGGCGTTCTCGGGAAGCGGCAACAAGGGCGTAACAGCACTCTCCAACGCCTGCAATGGCGAGGTGTTGCTTGTGCCCGTGACCCGCAAGAAGGACAAGAAGACGATGTTCCTGCTCCTCCAGAGCCTGCCTTTCGGCAGCGGACGCACCAACGTGGGCATCTACTACAAGGCGTTGGAGTCGCTCGCCGACTACCGTACGCCCGACGCCATCGCCAAGGATTGGGACGGACGCCATCAGAGCTCATACATCAGCAGCGCCTACAGCACCATGACCTGGCAGAAGAACAACACCATCGGCTTTGTGTATGAGGAGGACACCTACGGCACATCGGGCGGCGGCTACACCATCATCTACAAGAACTACTCCATCGAGCAGATCACCGATTCGGCCTTCACCTACAACCCGAAGGTCAATGGCGACAGCCTCACCGCCCTGGGCATGGGAGCCGTGGTCGACGCCGTTACCTCTACCGATAACGTGGGAACCATCGTGGGGCAATACACCACGGAGGCCGCCCGCTTGGTGAACGACGCTTACAGCGAGTATGCAACCCATCCGTCGCGCCAGCAATACGAGCGCCTCAACGGCATCATCGGCTCAGCGCCTCGCGTGAAAATGGGCTTGGAGCGCTATTACACCCTCCGCAACTACGGACGTGGCGCAAAACGCTATGCGCTATATGCCAACAACGCCACAGAGCTCAGCGTGAGCACCAACCGCAAGGCGGAGAAGGCCATGTGGTGCATCGTGCCCACGGCCGATAATCCCGAGGTGTTCTACCTGGTCAACAAGGCGCACCCCACGAGCATGGTAGGACCCACGCTGGCGGTGGAAAAGCGCACGGTGCTCACCAGCAACCCGAAGGAAGCGGGCCGCTACCGCATCGTGAGCACCACGCAGGGACTCAGCAAACTGCAATGCCTCAATCCCACCAACGCCACCTACCCCTTCCTGCATCTTGCCGGCGACAACGTGCGTATCGTGCCTTGGTTGGCTTCGTCGCCCGCCAACAACGCTCCCTCGTTCTGGTTCATTGAGCCCACCAACATCATGACGGGCATCGAGCACATCACCCTTCCGCTCGACCCGAACGCCGCTGCAGCCGCCGAAGCCTGCTACGACCTGGGCGGACGAGCCATACAGCAGCCGAAGAAAGGACAGGTCTACATTAAGGGAGGGAAGAAACACGTAGAGTAAACCCCATCGTTGCTAAACGCGAAACGCAACAAGCACCATAAGAGGGTGTGTCAAAACTCATTTTTTGAAAATATGAACTTATAATTTGAAATTTGAGCATCCTAAAAGACTAAAGAAAGGGCCGTATCATTACTCAATACAGAGTTTGATACGACCCTTTTTAATATCATAGTTATAATCTGTAACTTTGAAGAGTAGTCATTTTAGTTTTGACACACCCTCTTTTCGTGTTGTGTTGCACGTATTGTTATCCCTTAATCCCAAATCTGTCATTAGGTTTCAATTCTTGTTAGTGTTTGGTTCGAACAGGTTGCGACAGTAGCGCCCAAAGACATAGCGGGCTATGTGGAGACGCGAATGGAAGCAAGATGCAGAAAGAGATTGGGGTTAATGTATGCGTTAGAGTATGATATTTTGGTGCAAAAGTTGTGCGGCGATTTTCGTTGAACGAGACAACGAAACAGGCGTTTTTTCAGACTCGTCGACAAAAATCTGCGTCGTACGATCACCGTTAGGCATGTTTCGTGTTGCGATACCTACCTAACCGCATCTCGAAAGACCATGTATCGAGGCTCGAAAGACCATGTATCGTAGCTCGGTTAGGCATGTTTCGCAGCGCAGAACGATTGATTTGGAGCCACGAAATTCCACTTCTTACGCTAACATCCTGTTTATCAACCGATTGCATAATAACGCTGAGAATCGCGCATTTCCGCCCAATGCTTCGGTCGTGGGCAAAAACAGTGTAGATTTCAATATAGATTGTCGCCAAAATTCGAAGTCGTCCTGCATGGGGAGCGACCCATAAAAGTCAACCCAAGCGGACTGAAAGCCCAAAGAACGCCTAAGAGGGTGTGTCAAAACTCATTTTTTGAAAATATGAACTTATAATTTGAAATTTGAGCATCCTAAAAGACTAAAGAAAGGGCCGTATCATTACTCAATACAGAGTTTGATACGACCCTTTTTAATATCATAGTTATAATCTGTAACTTTGAAGAGTAGTCATTTTAGTTTTGACACACCCTCTAAGAATTTCTACATCTTCAGGTCGTGCTGATTTTTACTATGGCACACCTCGTTTTTCGACACTCACATTTCGCCTCGTTTTGTTGGGAAACGAATAAGTTTTATTGTAGTGTGGCGCCAAAGCGCGTGGTGGGCAGTGGCGCCACGAAGTAATAGCTTTGGTCGTCGGCGGGCTGTGCGAACATCACTTTCTTCATGCCGAAGAAGGCCAGACCGTTGGTGAAGAGGGGACTGAAATCGGTTACGCCTCCTGTGAGCGCAGGGCTACCCTTCTGCAACTTGAAGCTCCACTCGGTGCTGAAGGGCAGCGGTGCTCCGTGGTCGGTGCGGTCGTCCTCGCAGTTGATATCCATCAGCGGATTTTGCCCAAAGCGCTCAAAGAGCGGGTTGAGTTGTCCGGGCTCAGCACTCCGGCGGTCGGTTGCAAACCACAGGCCGAGGGCTGCGCCGTTGGCCATCTGCTCCACGCCAATAGCGGTGGAAGCATAATAGTAGTTGGGCGTGAGCCTGCTATGCTCCAGGTCGGCACCGTCTTGCTTGGGTTGCTTCAGCCCAAAGCGCGAATCGCAGATAAGATTGTTCACAAAGATGGGCTTTGCCGCCTTCTCAACCCATACCGATCCGCCCTTCTTGTTCTTCGACCGGCGCCATCCGCAGTCGACGACGGTGTTGTTGTAGACCGTCATCTCGGTGAGCGGAATGGTCTCGCTATTGCCAGCATTGGAGAGTTTGAAGGCGTTGGTGCATGCGTTGTAGATGAGGTTGTTGGCCACATCGAGCTTGCATCCTGCCTTCACATTGATGGCCTCGCCACCGTCGGCGGCATTGCCACTATCAGCAAAGATGTTGTTCACGATGACGCCATTGCCACCCGTGAAGTAGGTTTGGTCGTTGTAGTTGTCGTGGAAGAAGCAATGGGCCATGGCAAATCGGCCGTTGACATTGCAGAAATGGAAGGCCGGCACGCCGCCATCGATGGTGGTCTTGAAGAGCTTGTTTTGGAACGATGCCGACGACTAGGTGGGCGTGGCGCCAGCATAGGCCACCTCCACGTGGCTGAGCACCACCTCTTGGGCGTTGTATCCGCAGATAATGCCTCCCCATGCGGCCGGCTTCTGGTTGTCGGCGGTGAACACAACAGGGCGTTCGGCTGTTCCCATGCAATAGAGGTTGCCGAGCACCACAATCTCGATGGGCACCTGCACGTCGGCCTTACAGGTAACAGTTACTCCCGGCTCAATGTAGAGCGATGTTCCCACGGGAATCTCCACACTCTCGCTGAGCGTGGTGTCGCGTGTCCACACGATTGATCCTATGGGATATTCGGCCAGAGCGGTCTTCACCACGTTGGTCGATCCATGGTTGGGAACGCTGTCGGTAGGGTTATTGGTGTAATCATAGGGATTGATGTTGTCGTTCTCGCATGAGGCGAGCCCGACGGCTGCAGCTGCCATGAACAGCATGCATGCGATGGAGTTTATCTTTTTCATTGCTTTGTTGTTCCGTACTAATACATGTTCATTGAATTCACATCCGAGGTGCCTTTATAGCTTGCATCGCACCCCCACGAGGAAGGTTCGCCCATAGCGATAGGTACCCACGATGGTGCGGTCGGCGCGCTGCCCCTCATATTCGAGATTGCTCTTGTTGACCGTTTTGAGGTATCGCTCTCGCTTGGCGTCGAGCAGGTTGTTGGCCTTCACGAAGACCGAGAGGCCGCAGGGCCATTGCTTCTCAGCGCTGAGGTCGAGCCCAAACATGGCCTTGTCCCACTGGTCGGCGTCTTTGAATGGCGAGACGAGCGCCAATCGCGTGCCAGTGTAGGAGGCTGCGAGCTGTGCGTTCCATCCGTGCTGCGTGTCCTTATAGAGCAGGGAGAGGTTGGCTGTGTGAGGCGCCTGGTTGACGAGGGGGCGCGATTGGGTTACACCCTTCTCATATTCGGCGCTTCCCTGCTGGTATTGGCGCTTCGAAGTGGTGATCTTCGAGTGGGTGTAGGTATAGTTGGCCTTCAGTCCGAAGTGACGAATGTATTTGACGACATCAATCTCGAATCCCATGTTGCGGGCGTTTCCGAGGTTGTCGGGCATGTAATAGGCGTCGGTTCCGGCACCAATCTTACCATCTGAAGTTACAAACACCTGCTCTATAGGATCCTTGAGGTACTTATAGAACACGCCTGCCAACACCTGTTCGGTGGCCGACGGGAACCACTCCCATCGTAGGTCGACATTGTCGATGCGCGCCCGCTTGAGGTTGGGGTTACCCTTCTCCTGATATTCCTCGCCCTGAATCTGGTAAGGCACTATCTCGTAGAAGCCCGGTCGGTTGATGCTTCGGTAGTAGGACAGGCGCACGTTCATCTGTTTGTTGGGCGTCCATTTGATGGCAGCCGAGGGCAGATAATCCCAATAGCTCTGCTCGCCCACCTGCCCCATGTTGCGGAAGTGTTGGAGCATGGTGTAGATCTGGTTGGTGTGTTCGGCGCGGAATCCGGCGTAGACCTCACCCAACGGCGACTTGAGCGTCACCATGGCGTAGGCGCCACCGATATGTTCCTTCGAGTCGTAGTTGAGTTGCGATGCCTGCGAATAGGGCGTCTTGCAAACCCAGGAGATGGCGGCAAACTGGTCGTAGCCATTGCCATTGAGCTGCTGCGATATGTCGGCAGGATTGAAGATGTAGGAGTAGTAGCGGTTGCTACGCTCCTTACGTCGGTATTGGGCGCCCGCCTTCCAGAGCGCGTCGGCATGTTGGCCAAGCGGCATGTGGTAAGAAAGATTGAGGTAGCCCGCCCAATCGGTGTCCTTGTTGTGCTGGAAGCGGCGCTCGGCGCTCTTGGGCAGCGTCTTCGTGATGGTGTTGTTGCCATTCCATATCGATCCCGCCACGGCGTCGCCCTCGTTGTTGGCCGTGCAACTCACGGTGTTGGTGAGCGTGATGTAAGTGCGGTCGGGGTCGTCCTCTTTGGCCTGCGAGAATATTCCCGACCAGTCGAGCGTCAGGCGGTCGGTCAGGTGATGGGTGCCCTTGAGGTTTGTGGCGAAGATGCTCTGCGTTTGCGAGAGCGAGCGCATCTCATCGTCCTGCGTGTAGGAGTCGGCTCCTATATACTCTGTGCCTACGCCATTGTTGTATCTCACCCCCTTCGAGTGGGTGCGCACATACATATTGTACCACTCCAGCTTATGCGAACCGAGCGAGAGGTCGACCTTGGCGTGAAGCCCTGTGGTAAGGTCGTGCATGCTGTAGTAACGGTGGTGAAGATTGGATATGTACATGGCTTGCTCGCCCGACGCCATCTTCACCGAGTTGTAGGTTCGCTCAGTGCCGCGGAATGTGTTTTGCACGCTTCCGGCCACGATTACGCCCAGCCGGTTGTTCCAAAACCTATTGCCTACAGAGAGGCCACCCACGAAGTTGGGCGCAGGCATGGAATGGCTCTTCAGTTGCACCGGTCCCTGCTTGAAATCGTCCATTCCTGCCTTATAGTTGAGGCCAAAGGCCTCATAAGGCGACTTGTGGGTATAGTCGGAACGGTTTGTCGTGAGGTAATCGCGCCCATCTTTCCAGAAGTAATCGGTGGCTCCTACGGCGGCGTTGGCTTGCAGTTGGAAACTGCTGGGCGCATCTTTCATCACCATGTCGACCACGCCACCGGCCGCGTCGCCTTCCATGTCGGCCGTGAGCGACTTGGCCACAACCAGGCGGTCCATGAGATCTGACGGGAAGATGTTGAGCGGAACGTAACGGTTCTTATCGTCGGGACTGGGTATCTTCACGCCGTTCACCAACGTGTAGTTGTAGCGCTTGTCCATGCCTCTCAGAATGGCGTATGACGCCTCACCGCTTGCATCGCGCTCGAGCGTTACGCCCGACACACGCTGCAACACGTTGGCCACGTTGACATCGGGCGAGAGTTGGATGCTCTGCTGGCTCATCACGTTGAGCACACCCAGAGCGTTCTTCACCGTTTCCACGGCGCTTCGGTCGGAGCGACGCTCCCGTCGGCCTGTCACCACCACCTCGCCGAGCTGCTGGTTGTCCTCCTCCAGCGCAATGGCGAAGGTTCCGGCCTTTCCAGTTTTGCCGTCTTTCGAGTAGTCGCGGGCCACATCCACCACCACCTCTTGTGTCTTGTAGGAGATGTATGACACGACGAGCGTCACCCGCCCCTTGTCGGGCAACTCGTGGAGCGAGAACGAGCCGTCGAGTCCGGTGGTGGCCGTCACACCCGGCAATTCCTTCACCCGAATGACGGTACCGATGAGCGGCTCGCCCGTCTTATGGTCGGTCACCACACCATCGAGCGTGTGGGCGCTGAGGGCGGCGGTCATGGCGATCAATGCCGCGCCGATAAAGAGTCTTTTCATCGTGGTGTTATTTTGATGATTAGAGTTTGCTTCTGCTTACTTGTTCTTCGTCACCGTGTGGATGATGTTTCCCTCCTTGTCGATCATCGACAGGCGCAACTGCTTCTTATCGGCGGTGATGACCGTGAAGCCCTCGGCCGGACTGCAAAACACGGTGCCGTCGATGGGCTTGACGGGACGGGCCAACGACGATGACGAATTGACCACATAGTCGATCGGGTCGCCCTTCTTCTGAATGTGCTGGAAGTTGTGGATGTGTCCGCAAGCATAGACGGCCACATTGTTATACTTATGAAGCACAGGCAACAGACGGCGCTGCATATCGATGCGCTCATTCTCCTTCTTCGTTGTGTAGGCATAGATGGGATGGTGTCCCAACACCACCACCCAGTCCTCATGGGCGTTCTTCAGCGTGGCGTCGAGCCATGCCAACTGCGCTTGTGCATCCTCCTTCGCCGCATCGGGATAGACGTCGGTGTTCTGGCGATAGGAGTCGATGAGCGGTGTGGTGTCGAGCATCACCACGCGGATGGTGGTGTTCTTATGGTCGAACACCTTCGTGTAATACTTGGAGCGCATCATCCAGCGGCGGCTCACCTGTCCGTAGTTCATGAACGCCTGCGTGTTACCACGATACTCGTGGTTGCCACACACGGCAAACCAGTCGAGCATGAGGTCGGGATGCGAATAGATCCACTCGAAATTGGTGAGCCAAAGGGGGTCCTGCAACGAGGCCACGCCATTGAAATGATGAATGTCGCCCACGGCCAACACACACTCGGGATCGACCGTTCCGGCCATCTCGCCCATCAGCTCGGCGATAGGCTTCTGCTCATAGTAGCCGTTGCGCCCCATGTCGTTGGTCATGTAGAGCGTTATCTCGCCCTTGAGCGTTTCCCATGTGGGTCTACTTGCATACTGTCGTGGAGTGAGGCGTGTGGGTTGCACCATGCTGCTCAGTGTGGCATTACCCTCATTGCCGGTTGCGACCGGTGTCGTTTGCGCTTTCAATGGGGCACTTGTGGCCATCAGCCATGCGGCCATCAGCAGGCCTCCCCACACTTTTCTTTTCATCATTCTCATGTTCATACTAATTACTTATTATATCTTTTATTATGAAATCCTAACAGGAAATGGAGTACGCATGCTGTGCGAACGAAAGGCTTTCGGGCTTCGCCGGCTGGGCAGTCATAGCGTTCTCCATTTTCGCTGGCAAAGTTACGGTGGGATTGTTACGATGTCGTTACAACCGTTTGAAGAAACCCTTCACACCTGTTACAATGGGGTTACGCACACCTTCAGGCGGTCGGTCCTCCTGAAGCCTATGTCCTCATTTCGTCGTAGCGAAATTGCTTCTTCCTATAATAAATCGCCGTTTCTTGCGTTAAGATCTATATATGAACCGTAGATTTCTGTTTCTCCTTGCGCTCCTCGCCACCGCCTTGGGCAGCGTGGCGCAGACGTTCACCCTCCGTGGCCGCGTAACCGACGGTGAGGGCAACCCCGTGGAGTTTGCATCGGTGACGTGCCCCAGCCAAGGGCGCGCCACCGTTACCTCGCTGCAAGGCCAGTATGCGCTCAGGCTGCTCACGGCCGACTCGGTGGTGGTGAAGTTCTCCATGCTTGGCTATCGCACCAAGACCCGCGTGCTCCGCCGGCCCAAGGGCACCCAAACGCTACAGGTAACGCTCAGCGAACAGGCCAACACGCTGGGCGAGGTGACCGTGGCGGGACAAAGAATTCAGAGTGGGCAGACGCAAGACATCGGCACCAAGCCGCTCCGCAGCCTGCCCTCAACCACGGGCAACGCCGTGGAGGAGCTCATTCAGAGCCAAGCGGGCGTGTCGACCCACTCGGAGCTCTCGTCGCAATATAACGTGCGGGGCGGATCGTTTGACGAGAACTCGGTTTACATCAACTCCGTGGAGGTGTATCGGCCCTTCCTTGTGCGCAGCGGACAGCAAGAGGGCCTGTCGGTCATCAACCCCGACATGGTGGAGCGCATAGGCTTCTCCACGGGTGGCTTCGAGGCCAAGTATGGCGACAAGATGTCGTCGGCGCTCGCCATTACCTACCGCCGCCCCAAGCGGTTTGAGGCCACGGCCGCCGCCTCGCTCTTGGGGGGAAGCGCCTACGTGGGCTTCTCCAACAAGAGGTTGGCGTGGGCCAACGGCGTGCGCTACAAAACCACAAAG
>ERZ1032078.849-NODE-849-length-11993-cov-10.180181_pt1 | contig 11993 bp, 18 predicted proteins | sample MGYA00517101_ERZ1032078 | MGnify/ENA primary metagenome ERZ1032078 (study PRJEB33719, sample SAMN04261301) | wastewater metagenome | biome: rural village; feature: human; material: feces | host: Homo sapiens | place: El Salvador | collected 2013-01-14 ... | reverse complement strand
TTGCTAAAGATAATTTCTGAGGAAGTTCCTTTCTGCTTAAAGTAACACTACCAGAGACCATCCAAAAACCAATCAAGGATAATGGTACTAAATAGAAAGCCAAACATCCGCAGAAATTTTCTACTCCATTAGATAATGTAAGTTTTCTGTAAATCAGATAAACAATATAACCTATGAATACCGCCATTCCGAACGTAGAGAATATACACACAAGTAGCTCCATACCTACCACATTTTAATTATCCTACATTTGCTTTTCTCATGCCACCACCCAAGATAGATAGTAACTGGTCGTAGCGTTTCTCCAACTCCTCATATTTGGCTTGCCAGACAGAATCAGATACGGCATCATTATAATGTGGAGTCTCTGCTGCATAACCTAACTTAGTCTTTTCCGCTATAGTTTCAGCGGTTTTGCATAACATACTTGCGCCTTCTCCACGCATCAGCCACTCAGCAGAAACATCTGGATAAGCATTCAGGAAGTTCTCTACCAAGGTAGAAGACAAGGTTTGCTCACCCTTAACTTGTCTCAGAACAGTGGATTGATTCATATTCAGAGTTTTAGCCAAGCCATTTAATGAAATCTGATTATCATCAAGATATTGCTTAATTCTTTGATACACAGTTATTTCCATAATTTCACATTTTTAAACCATACTTAAACTATGCAAATCGGGATAACTTTTTCCCAAAAATATTTGGTTGTTTATGCAGATTTGCTTATCTTTGCACTCGAAAACAATGCAGAAACGATTTCAAAACGTTCCTTATTCGTTTCCGGTGGCAAAAATAAACAAAAGAAATGAAATATGCAAGTAAAAATGCAAAAAATCATCTCGGTTTCTATAAAAAATCGGGAAGAACTTAAAAAGAAGTATCAGTGCTCGCAAACAACTTTGTATAATGCGTTAGCATATAAGACAATGAATAGACGAGCTGATGCAATCCGGCAGGATGCTCTAGACAACTTCGGTGGTGTCGAAAGCGAGAAGCCAGTGTTGAACTAAATTAAAGAAGGAGGATTCCTATGAATGAACTTTCAACTATTGTAGATGATGACCGAATGACATCACTACAGATTGCAGAGATTACTGCAAGGCTCCACAAAAATGTTATGAGAGCAATCAGAAACATGGAGCCAGCTTGGGAAAAAATCAACGGGCGCAAGTTTGAGCTGGTTGATTACAAAGATGAAAAAGGCGAGACAAGACCTTGCTACTCTCTCAACAAAGAAGAGTGTCTCTACATCGCCACCAAGTTCAACGATGAAGCGAGAGCCAAGTTGATCAAGCGGTGGAAGGAACTGGAGGAGCAACATCAGAAGCCATCCGTTCCTCAGAACTATCTCGAAGCTTTGAAGTCTCTGGTCAAGGCAGAGGAAGAGAAGCAGCAGCTTGCTCTGGAGAACAAGCAGAAGGATGAGACGATCATCACTATCAGCAAGGCGAACGTGGAGCTGGGCAACAAGATTACTGAAATGCTGCCGAAGGTGAGCTACTACGACAGAATCCTGCAGAGCAACGCTACAATGACCATAACACAGATAGCGCAAGACTATGGTATGAGTGCTATCGCAATGAACAAGGAGTTGGAATCTATGAGAATCCAGCACAAGGAGAGAGGTCAGTGGATATTGTACGCTCAGTTCCTGAAAGGTGGCTATGTTCATAGCAGAGCGGTGGACATCATCCGCAAGGATGGTAGGCACGATGTGAAGTACAACACGGAGTGGACAACGAAGGGAAGAATTTTCCTTTATGAAGCACTCAAAGGAAAGGGCATTCTCCCCTTGATAGAGCAGGAGAACACTCCCAGAGATAAGGGCACTGGTGGAAGAGAGCCTTCCAAGACAACTGGTGCCAGTCAACAAACCATTAACTTCGAGTGATATGAAAGATGAAACGATAAAAAGTGATATTGAAGAGACGAATAAGAGTAGTCTTGGAGAGACACTAGCCCGAATAGAGAAGTATATTCTCATCGGAACCAAGAATGTGCTCAACATTGATGAAGCATCCATAGTACTGGGAGTAACCATCAGAACACTCAGAAAGATGGTGGCAGAGCATACCATTCCTATCTACAAGCCCAATCAGCGAGCCTTGTATTTCAAGAAGAGTGACCTAGAGGATTGGATGCTGCAGAACAGAGTGAAGCCACAGTCGGAGATAGATTCAGAGGTGGAAGCCTATTGTATAACCCATTAAAACAGAAAGATATGTTTGCAAATGTTATGTTGGTGGCAAGTATCGCCACATTCGCTATAGTAGTTAAGGAAATCCACTCTTACTTCAAGGAAGTAAACAAGTAGATATATGGAGCTGAATCCGGCATAAAAAATTGTTTGATATTAATAAGTTTAAAATTTTCGTTTTATTTATCTCAAAATAAGGACAAAAGTCTTTTTCGCAAGGATTTTTTGGAATTTGCTATTCCCAGCTCCACAACTGTTGTGTAGGTTCAAGATTGTTTTTAGTTAGTATTTGTTTGAATCGGCATAGGTAGCTCAGATGGTAGAGCAGAAGGCTCCATTACCTTTAAGGTCGTAGGTTCGATTCCTACCCTATGCCCCATATCGCCCGATTCCGAGGAGTCATATCGGATAGGATAAACCTTCCTGGAGAGGTACACGTACCCAAAAGGAGCATCATTAACCACAGATGATGCTTAGACGTGGAAGTGGCAAGTTAATACATACACCTACTGGGTGGAATTTGGAACGCTTGGAGTTCACTTGTGAAGATGCAGACCTGATGCCGTGACCCTTATATATAATAAGGTAGCATCAATAGGTAGAAGCGCACAACTACAATGGTTCTAATGCAGCCAGCACGACTTTGTCATAGATAAAATATTAATATTTCCATACTAGTACAATGTATGCGATTACGAGTGCTGGGAGTCCTAAGCCTCCACAAATGCAGAAGGGAACTTGGAGCGATTATCACCATCCGGCAATTATTTTCTGATGTCGCTCCTCGGAGGGGTGCTTTATTACTCCCACCCCTCCTTTTTGACAGACACGTTTTTTCAAACCATATAATACAAATTATGTACCATTTACGACTATAGCAGTAGCGACTGCATTTAATAACTCGTTAAAGTTGTATATTTCAACCTATCCCCTCTGTTCGTGAGAATCGAGGGGATTTTTATTGTAGAACATTTTAAAGCAACAAGATATGTTATTCAAACCGAAAAGCTGCCACGACTGCTTGTTTGAGCAGATATGTGACAACCCGAATAAGAAATCGGATGGCACTTACAGATGTAAGGGCTATGAATGGAAGTATCAATAACTATTAATATAATAACAGCATGAGCAATTTAGAGTATTACAACAGACTAAAGGTTGTTCCTCCCGAAGCACTCAGAATAATTCAGTCTGGAAGACTAAGAGGAAAGAGCGACATCAATCCGATGTGGCGCATCAAAACTATGACCGAGAATTTCGGTATATGCGGTATCGGATGGAAGTATGTAATAACCAAGCAGTGGACGGAAACGTTTGGTAGTGAGGTCAAGGCATATTGCAACATCGACCTTTTCATTAAGGTCAATGGAGAATGGTCAGATGCCATTCAGGGAACAGGAGGCTCTTCGGAAGTTACAATGGAGAGCAAAGGTGCTTACGTATCAGATGAATGTTACAAGATGGCACTCACAGATGCTCTGTCTGTTGCAATGAAAGCACTAGGAGTTGCGGCTGACGTATACTTTGAGAAAGGCAAGTATCTTATAGATCACGATAGCAAATACGACTTGGTTGATAGTCAGGCAGCGCAGCAGACTGCACAGACTCAGCAGCAATCTCAGGCAACCGCCCAGCCAGCGCAATCTCAGTATCATCCCGACAACCTATCCGAAGCCTTGGAAATGGTGAAGCGATGTGTGAACAGAGACAACATCAAATGGGTGATGAACACTTACATGCCGCTCAACAGCAACCCTCAGTTTATGCAAGCCTTATCCGCCAAAAGAAAGGAGTTAGGACTATGACACAGAACATAAAGCTGAATAAGCCAAAGGTCACCTTCATAGAGGAGACCCATCAATACTTCATTGGCAAGAAGCAACTGAAAGGTATCACTGGAACGCTGGTAAGAAAGGCTTTCCCCGATACCTACAAGGATATTCCTGAGTCTGTACTGATGAAGGCTGCAGAACGAGGAGGTATGATCCACAACTCCTTCGAGCTGTTCTGTACCGTCTTCGATTCCGACATCAATATGTACCCGAACCCGACAGAAGAGATTCGGGCATTCAATAGTATGCTGGTCTCCTACGGTCTCCATCACGTTGATTCCGAGTATCTCGTTACCGATGGTGAGGACTTCGCTTCTGCCATTGATGGAGTCTTCGCTGATAGCGATGGCAACATCTATCTGGTAGATTATAAGACCACCTCCACCCTGCACTACGACAACGTTTCTCTCCAGCTATCCATCTATGCACGATGGTTCGAGGAGCAGAATCCTGACTTGAAGGTGAAGGAACTGGTATGTATGTGGTTCAAGAACGGACAGAGCCGATTCCAGCCGCTGCCTAGGGTATCGGAAGAGAAGATTGATGCTCTTATCAAGGCATACTTGGAGGATGATCCTGACTACAAGTATGAGGTGGAAGTGCCGGAAGCCTTCTCTAGCACCGAGCAGCAGTACCGACTGGTCACCGCTAGAATTGATGCCTTAAAGATTGAGCAGGATGCCTTGAAGGAGAAGTTGATGAAGATGATGGAAGCCAACAAGCAGAAATCCATCAAGACTCAATATGGCTCCTACTCCTATGTGGCTGCATCCACAAAGAAGACATTCGACACGAAACTCTTCAAGGACACCGAGCCGGAACACTATGAGTACTATCTGAAAGATACTACTACAAAGCCATCCATCAGAATCAAACTTAATTAAGTATAGATATGAACGTAACATTTACAGGCAAGATTATTGCAGCAGGGCAGGTTCAAACAGGAACCAGCCAAAACGGAACTCAATGGAGTTCGTGTGAATATGTTATCGAGGAGTTGAACCAGCAGTATCCAGCAAGAGCCGTGATTCAGGTCTATGGCTCCGACAAGCTGCAGCAGTTCAATATCCAAGTTGGTGAGATCATCACCGCTCACATCGGATTGAAGGCACATCAGTCTAAGGACGGACGATGGTTCAATCAGTTGGATTGCTGGAAGGTGCAGCGACCAACCGCCCAGCCTCAGCAGATGCAGCAGCAGGGGCAGGTGTACGCTAGTCAGGTAGGACAGAACTACCAGCAGGGTGCTCAGCAGGGATTCCAGCAGAATCCTCCGCAGCCAGCTCCTATCCAGCAGCAGATGCAGAACTTTCCCCCTCAGGTTAACGCAAGCGGTCAACCTATTCAGCAGGACGGTCGATATGCAGGTGGTCAGCAGCAGGGTCTTCCCTTCCCAGCCAACAATTAGTTGATATTCAAAAACAAAGGTTATGGAAATCCATCTTGTGCGTACTTCTCTTGGTCTTCAAGCTTATGCAGACGAGGACTATGAGCAGTTGAGAAAGATTAAGGTTGGCTCTGTTGTCAAGGCGAACATCGTCCGCCCACGCAACGTGAAGTTCCACCGCAAGTTCTTCTCCCTGATCCGAGCCGCTTGGGATTGTCTCACCGAGCAGCAGCGCATCAATCTCCGTTCGGTAGAGACATTCCGTGAACAGCTCCTGATAACATCGGGATTCAGCGAACCACTCTACGACCTGAACGGACAGAAGTTCTTGGAGCGAGCCAAGTCTATCTCATTCGCCAAGATGGATGAGCCAGCCTTCAACGAAGTTTATTCCAAGGTCTTGGACACCATCCTTACCATCATGGTTGCCGATGGTGTATCAGAAGACGAGTTTAATAACATTCTAAAAAATTACACATAATATGACACGTAGAAACGACAAGCGCAACAACAGACGTAACCGTCAGCGCAACAACCAGCCAGAGTTATCACCATTCGCCCAGATGCTTTTCGGAGCAATCCTCGGCAAGGGTGCAGAAATGATTGCCAATAAGATGAAGGAGAAGGACGAGAACACCCCTTCCATCCATACAGAGGGTATCACCGACAAGGATATTCAGAACATCAACGAAGGTAATGCTTCCTTATCTAAGTTGTACATCCCGAATGATGGTACGGCTATAGAGTTCCCTACCCCTGAGAACCTAGAGTTCTTCTTCGATGAGGAAGGCAAGCTGATGGTGCGTAAGAAGCAGGATGGTGAGCCTGCTCTTAATGAGGAGACTCAGGAGAAGCCTATCACTTATGATGATGTTCTCAAAGAACTCTTCTTAGATAAGATTGCATCTTGGGTTGGTATATCCAAAATCTACACAGCAACGGTAGGAAGGGCTAACTATAACGACCTAAACAACTGCACCTCCTATGCTCAGGCAAAACGTTTGTTGGCTTTCAACAAGCTGATGAACATCGCCAAGTATCTCAATGGTGACTGGAAACCAGATTTCGGTGGAGACCATGAAAACTGGCATATCGGCAAAGAAGGCGATACTTTTCTCGCAATGTACACGAAGTATGTGAACAAAGCAAGTGTTTATTTCAAGAGTAAAGACCTTGCATTAGATGCCATCCGCCTGATGGGTGAAAACTCTCTCAACGACCTTTTCCAAACCGACTGGTAATGGCAAGCTACGCTGAAATCAAGGCAAAGCTATTGCAGGAAGGCAAGAAGATACGCAAGCGTTCTTCCTACGATGAACACAACTTGCAAGCCGCAGAGGTCAGGTATATCCGTGGGGTACATCCTGACCTCGAAGGGGTCTTCTTTGCCGTTCCTAATGGTGGCAAGCGAACCTCCCGACAAGCCGCATGGCTGAAAGAAGAAGGTATGAAGGCAGGAGTATCAGATATGATCCTCCTGAAAAGCACCTCTCAGTATGGTTTCCTCTGCATCGAAAACAAGACTCCGAAAGGTAGGCAGGAACCCGAACAGAAGGTATTCCAGTTTGAAGTGGAACGGCATGGTGGCAAGTACATCATCGTCCGCTCTATAGATGAATTTATGAAAGCAATCGACAATTATCTTAATGGTGAACTATGACAGATAAAATCAAACAAGCCATCCTGCTCCTAGAGGAGAATGGCTACAAGGTTAGCCCACCGCCCAAGCAAGTCAAAGATGAATATACCTTTGCGAGAGCTTGGGATTTATATCAGAAGAAGGTGGGCTGCAAGGAGAAGCTGGAAAAGAAGTGGAACTCCATGAGTCAGAAAGACCGCAAGGCAGCTATCGAGTATATCCCACTCTATGTTATCTCCCAACCTGATAAGCAGTATCGCAAGAACTTTCAGACCTTTCTCAACCAGAGAGCTTGGGAAGATGAAATCATCGGTGGCACTCCACCGCCAGTTTCAACCAATGAGTCTGCATCAGAAATCAGTCAGCTTATCGCCAAGACAAAGGTAGAGCAGGAGCTGAACACGGAAGCTGCCAAGAACCACGCTCTTCGCCAGCGTATCTATGGTATGATTCAGGTACTTCACAACAACCCTCAAAGCTTCTGCCGCAAGCAGTTGGAGATATATCGTGACAACGGAACCTTGGAACACTTGGGCATCAAATGGAATCCATAACATCATCAACTCTATGATACAAATCAGCAAATACGACAAGCAGCATCCGCTCAGAGTCTTTGAAGCCTTCGCTGGCTATGGCAGTCAGAGCCTAGCCTTCAAGTACCTCAGAGAGAAGCACCCTGAGTTCGACTTCAAGGTAGTGGGCTATTCCGAGATAGAATCATCTGCCATCCAAGCTTACGGACTCCTGCACGGAAGAGACATCACTAACTATGGTGATGTGACGAGGATAGACTGGAATGAGGTTCCCGACTTCGATTTCATATCTTGGTCTTCTCCCTGCCAAGACTTCTCAAACGCAGGACTTCGCAAGGGAGCAGAAGAAGGTAGCGGTACACGTTCTTCCCTGATTTTCCAAGAAAGGAGAATGTTGGAAGCCAAGCATCCTAAATATGTGATGCTAGAAAACGTAAAAGGTCTTCTCTCAAAGTCAATGAGGAAGTACTTCTTCCAGTATATCCGAGACCTCGACTCCTATGGCTATACTTCCTTCTACAAGGTTCTGAATGCCAAAGATTACGGAATCCCACAGAATCGTGAGCGTATCTTTGTCATTTCCATCCTCCGCACCGAGGATGATCCGAACCCAGAGTATCACTTCCCCTCTCCTATCAAGCTGGAGACAACGGTTGAGGACATCTTGGAAGACGATGTATCTCCTGAGTATTACCTCTCCCAGCCGCTCCTAGAAAAGTATCTCACCAAAGCAGACATCAATGAATCCATCAAAAAGCTCTACCCCGAAGATTTCAATACCCAAAACGGCTGATGGTTGTTCCCCTACCATAACATCATCTTTCGGTGCAGGAATCAGCGTAGCAAATCTCCTTGGTGTTGACCATTTCCCTAAGGGGGGGGTACTGATAATCAAAAAGTTACAAGCAGAAAACTGCTCATCAACTCAGATAAAGATGGTTTAAGTAGAACCATACGAGCAGGTTACTATAAGGCTGGCTTTGCTAACTATATACATGACGATGGAAGAGCAGCCAACGCAGTACTAATCATTAATCGAGTATGATAACAGGAGGAAAGAGAATGAAATCCCTGCTTCTATCAGGGAAGGTGAAGCCGGATATGGGTGGACAAGTCTTAGACCTCTACAACCAGATGGTTCTCCAAGGCATCAGCCCCACCATCAAGACAACCATAGATAAATCAAACATGACATTTGTTACAGTTATGAACAAACAAATCATTCATACCGCTCCCAACAGCAAGAAATACTCCATCCAAATCAGGAAGTACACTCCTAGAGACTGCTTCCGGCTGATGGGAGTACACGAAGCCGACATAGACAAGCTCCTGAGCAAGGAGAAGTCGGGAGCCAGCATCATCTGCAAGAGCAAGCTCTATGCACTGGCAGGAAATTCAATAGTCACAAACTGTCTGACCGCTATGTTCGAGGAACTGATTTTTCCTTCGGGGAATCACTACCACGACAAGACGGGTCAGCTATCACTCTTCTAGCTTATGGATATTTTCGGATATATTAAGGTAGGCAAGCGCATCAGCAAAGCGCACAAAGCCCTCTTTACCAACAAGACCATGGTACTCTGGTATAAAGGCAATCCAATCATCGGAACGATGCACGATGACTTGTGGTATCAACAAGATATGAACGGAATATGTGAACAATTAATGTTCCAATCCGAAGTAACCCACGTCTCATTCTTACCTTCGCCAAATGAAGACAGAGAAAGAACAAATCCAAGCCATCATCGCTGAGATTCAAGCCAAGAGAGAAGCCGCTCACATCGTGCCTCCTCACGTCAGAACCACAGAGATTATCAATCGGGGATTCCCCAAGCCCTATCAAGCCCTCAATGAGTTAGTCAGAGAAGGCAGGATAAACTGGTGCAAGACCCTCAATGATATGGCATTCACTATCAGATCATAGCCTAGCTATGTGGATTGAAATCAATATGGAAAAAGAATTAAAAATCATTTTAAAGGAGGAACTGGAAGTTTTATCAAAGCAAGCTTACGAGTCTGCCAAGAATAAGGGCTTCTATCCAAATGATGTTAATACAGCATTTTGTCTGATGTTCATCATCGTGGAAATGAGCGAGGTGTTGCAAGCCGACAGAAAAGGCAAACACGGCTCCATCGAAGACTACGAGAGCGAGATTGAAATGGGCAGGGATATGCCTACCGCCTACAAGAACACGCTGGATGGTACGGTAGAGTCTGAGTTTGCCGACATCGCCATTCGCATCCTCTCACTATTGGGTTGGATCATGGAAGGAGACAAAATCGAGCTATCAGAAGATGAAGACCTCATAGGTGAGTACAAACTGGCAAGTTATATCTTCGGATTTGATTTAGCCGGAGACCTATACCGCATCATCGAAAAGATGGGAGTCTTGGACTTGGATAGTTCACCAAGCTGGTATCTCGCCAAATACCTTCAGGAGCTTCTGATGGACATCTTAGCGATTGCCCATAACAACAGAATCGACCTGAAAGAGCAGATCAAGCTGAAAATGAAGTATAACGAAACTCGTCCGCATCTTCACGGATATAAATACTAGGAGGGGGTGAGCAATGAAAATATTTGTATTTGATATTATGCTCAACGGAAAATTCATCTGCACATTAAAGTATAAATATTGTGCGCTCTTCCCGATAGATTTTGAAGATTTAACAAAGTTCGTCCTCAAAAAGAGACCTACTTTGATAGGTAAGGACTATAGAATTGCGTTTTGATTATGAAAGAGCTTAAAGTTGGAGAAAGAGTTACTATAACTCTTGAAGCAGTTAAGCAAGAAGGTTGTAAAGGCTGCTTCTTTGTGAATATTGGTATCTGTTTAATAACTTCATGCCGTATTTCTGAACGTTCCGACAGAAAACATATAATCTTTAAAGAAGTAAAGGAGTAAAGCGTATGGCACAGAAAGAATTTAGAAAGCCACCTCGTTATATGGTGGGTGATATAGTTTTTAGTCACGGATTTATTTGTGTTGTCTGTAGCGTCTATCCGTTCAATATAGATTATTCTTACGACTTGGAAGCTATTTGCGGTAAGAGTTTTGGCAAAATTTGTCAAAATGATATTATGCACGTTCATATTTGGGAAGAGTTTCTTAAAAAGAATGGATGGGCATGTTATCGCTCTGAAGGAGAATGTATTGGGTATAGGTGGTATAAACACCAAGAATACCCTTTCACTTTGCGATATAATAATTTCTTGGAAATTTGCGGAGTATCTTTCAATGACGGAAAAGACGATACTGTTATGATAAAATTTGTAGATGAACTCCAACATATTCTTTTTGGCTTGCAATTAGATAGCAATTTAAAAATATAAGCGTATGGATAAGTTAGAATATATACCAGGAGATTTGGTAAAGGTAAAGAAGTCAGCACTTCAATTTGCTAAAGATAAAATATTTAAAGTAATATCTTCATTGAGTGGTGGCTTTGTTAAGGTAGTCATGTTAAATGATAGTAGTACAACATACTCTATTAGTAATAATGCTGTTCGTCCGATTCCTCTTATTCCAGTGATTCTAGAGAAGAATGGATGGGTGAAAGAAGTGATGAGCAGAGGAATAAGGGATAGGCATTGGGTATATACAAAACCCGATATTGAAGAATATGGATATTTTCCTATCTACATAGAAAAAGGTATCGGTGATGAGTTTGATGTATATCCGTTTACTGACAACAATGTATGTACACAAATTGCATACATTAAGTATGTTCATCAACTCCAACACCTCCTCTTTGGTCTAGGACTTAATTCAGAAATGGAGGTGTAGGTATGAGTGTAGCAACACAAGTAAACCACCATTGCCCTTTCTACGGAAGAAAATGTTATCAATGCGGTTATTGGAATCGTAGAGGAAATGAATGTGAGATAATAACTCATCAAGACAGAAAGATTTGATGTTTAACGCCTTCGGGCACAAAAGATATATTATGAGTGAAAAAGTGATTAAATCGTACAAGGGATTCGACAAGAATATGCAATGCCGTGGATTCCAGTACGAAGTAGGAAAAGAGTACGAAATGGACGGAGAAATCAAGTGTTGTAACCGAGGTTTTCACGCTTGCAAATCTCCTTTGGAAGTATGGGACTACTACGATATGCTAAACTCTCGCTTTGCCGAGGTTGAGCAATCTGGAAAGATTGACGAAGAAGAAAAGTCAACAAAAGTATGCTCTTCACATATCAAGATTAAGGCTGAGTTGAAGCTGGCAGACATCATTAATATCGGTGTCGAGTGGCTGAAAGATGTTACCTCACCATCAAAGGTTAAGACGGATGGAGCGTTGAACGACAACGGAGACAGAAAGAAACAGATTGGTTCATCGGGCGACTCTGCTCAGATTGGTTCATCGGGCGACTCTGCTCAGATTGGTTCATCGGGCGACT
>ERZ1032078.836-NODE-836-length-12089-cov-8.264002_pt1 | contig 12089 bp, 10 predicted proteins | sample MGYA00517101_ERZ1032078 | MGnify/ENA primary metagenome ERZ1032078 (study PRJEB33719, sample SAMN04261301) | wastewater metagenome | biome: rural village; feature: human; material: feces | host: Homo sapiens | place: El Salvador | collected 2013-01-14 ... | reverse complement strand
GATATCTGATTCAGAATAAAGCTGGCCAACTTATCCTTCTTGCGGCTTTATAATAGCGTAAAGAGTTTGATAACGATGCATTTATGACAACAATGCATTATTGAGGCTTGGGTATGAAAATATTATTGATTGGAGAATATAGCAATGTGCATGCGACACTTGCCAAAGGGCTTCGCCATTTAGGGCACACGGTTACCGTGGTAAGCAATGGCGACTTTTGGAAAAATTATCCACGTGATATTGATGTGAGCCGAGGGAAAGGGAAGTTCTGCGGATGCAGACTTCTTCTGAAAATCATTTCCATTCTGCCTAAATTGAGAGGCTACGATATCGTGCAGCTAATCAATCCGATGTGTTTTGAGTTGGAGGCGAAAAGGATAGCCCCACTCTACCATTACTTAAGAAAGCATAATGGCAAGATCGTTTTGGGCGCATTTGGAATGGATTATTATTGGGTGCATGAGAACATTACGCGTAAACCGCTGAGATACAGCGATTTTAATATTGAAGACAGATTGCGTGATGATTCAGAGGCCACGCTTTATGTAAACGATTGGACGGGCACGGACAAGGAAACATTGAATAAGCTGATAGCAGAAGATTGTGATGCCATTGTTGCGGGGTTGTATGAATATTGGGCGATTTACCATCCTGTATTTCCAAACAAGACAACGTTTATTCCTTTCCCTATACAGCAGAAACAACCATGTGCAGATGAGTCACATCTGTCTCCAATAAGTCTTTTCATAGGCATAAACAAGCAACGTAACAAGTATAAGGGCACGGACATCATGTTAGAAGCCGCGCAAGCAATAGCGGCAAAATACCCCGATAAGGTAAAACTTATCGTTGCGGAGAGCTTGCCTTTTAATGAATACGTTAAGACATTGCGCCATGCAGATGTGCTCCTTGACCAACTTTATAGCTATACCCCAGCGATGAACGCATTGGAAGCCATGAGCTGGGGTATAATAGTCGTTGGTGGCGGTGAGCCTGAGAACTATAGCATATTGAACGAGAATGAGCTTAGACCAATAGTCAATGTAGAGCCTTCTTATGCAAGTGTTTATTCACAGTTGGAGCATTTGGTTCTTCATCCGGAAAACTTGCCAGCACTTAAGCGACAGAGCGTTGAGTATATTTCTCGACACCATGATTATGTCAAGGTGGCTCAGCTATATGAGAAGTTATACGCTTCCTTGATGGTTCATTGATTATCTCCCTTTTATTTGGCTATTGGCTATCTTGGCTATACATTGCTCACAAGCCACGTTATGTATCCTAAGAAACAAGCAATCAGTACGCATCCCTCCCAACGTTCAACGCGGAGTTTCGTAAAGGAAAACAGCCAGAACAATACCATGGAAATTACCATGACAGCCATGTCGATGTAGGTGATATTTTGAATGTGCATTGGGGATATAATGCCTGTCAATCCGAGAATCATCAATATGTTGAATACATTGGAACCCAATACGTTGCCAATGGCAATGCCGCTGTCGCCTTTTCTTGCGGCAACCGCGCTTGTGGCAAGTTCAGGGAGCGAGGTGCCACCAGCCACAATTGTCAGTCCTATTACGGCATCGCTTATACCCCAGCCGTGCGCCAACGAAGAAGCATTGTCGACAAATATATTCGAACCCAACACAAGGCCCACAAGACCGAAGATGATGAATAGCACTGACTTCCAAGTCGGTATGACCTTTTCGGTTGAAGCGTCTTTTTCATTAGCGTCATTTTTTGAATTACGTAGTGTAATCCATATAAAAGCTATAAATGCCGCAAAAAGTATCAATGCGTCAATTCGTGATATGTTATCGTCAAGCATCATGAAAGTCAGCATGATAGAAGCAACAATCGCTATCGGTATGTCCCTCCTTACTGTGGCTCGTTGAATGGCTATAGGAGCCACGGTAGCCGCTACGCCAACGATTAGCAACACATTGAAAATGTTGCTGCCGACAATATTTCCTACTGCAAGGTCTGGAGTCTCTTTAATGGCAGATACAATGGAAACAAAAAACTCTGGCATTGACGTGCCTATGGCTACAATGGTAAGGCCTATGACTATTTGCGATATTCCAAGCTTGGTCGCCAAACCTACGGCGCCGTTTGTCAGCCAATCGGCACTTTTCAGTACGACAACGATGCCGAATATTAAAAGCACCACTTGTGCCCACATGGTTTCAGGGGCAAAGGAAAATAATAATGTATCCATAATATTAATTGGTAATAAACAAATGAGCAGGCTACATGTCAAATGCAAGATGTTCCAATCTTGTCTTGAGTTCGGAAGCCTTACTCTTTCTTATGGCAAGCACGATAGTGCAATCATTATCAAAACTTTGACTTACAATGCGTGGCTGCATGTCTTTCACTATCCGCATCACTCCATTCATCATTGGATATGTAAACTGGTAAGTGACGGTTTCTTCAACCAATCGTTCCTCTATCACTGCATGTTCTATTGCGTCAGCGGCAGCCGTGCGATACGCAACAATAAGGCCACCAGTGCCAAGGTTCACTCCGCCATAATATCTAACAACACAAACAAGGATATTGGTCAGGTCGTGACTGTTTATCTGCCCAAGTATTGGCTTGCCCGCAGTAGATGACGGCTCGCCATCGTCGTTGGCACGAAACTCATCATGCTCACTGCCAAGCATATAAGCATAGCAGCAATGGCGTGCGTCATAATACTTTTTGTGATATCCTGCAACTATTTCCATTGCCTCATCCACTGTTTCTACATGATGGGCAAAGGCGAGGAACTTGCTACGCTTTTCAGTGTAGTATCCCTCGCCTATTTGTTTAGAGCTTATTGTCTGATATGAATCTTCCATCAAGCTTTTTAAGTCATGACAATTTATGAATCACGAGCCCGGACCTTAATTTTGGCTCAAACCAGGTGGCTTTTGGAGGCATTATGTTCCCGCTGTCGGCAATTTTCATGATTTCTTCCATCGAAACTGGATAAAGCGCGAGAGCCCAGCGCATTTCTCCGCTGTCAACGCGATTCTTCAGTTCCTTCAAACCACGCAATCCACCGACAAAGTCAACTCGTTTGTCAGACCTCAGGTCTTTTATGCCCATGAGTTTATCGAGAATAAGCCGACTTGATATGTCAACGTCAAGACTGCCAATGGGGTCATTGTCATCGTATGTTCCTGGCCGAGCGGTCAAGCTATACCAACTGCCATCAACATATAGTGAGAACTCGTGGCGATGACGTGGACGGTATTCGTCTGTGCCTACTTGCGTTACGACAAAATCTTTCTCCAAAGCTTTAAGGAAGTCCTCTGTCGACATGCCATTAAGGTCTTTGACCACACGGTTGTAGTCAAGTATCGTCAATTCGCTCGCCGGGAAGCATACGGCCATGAAGAAGTTGTATTCTTCCTTTCCTGTGTTTTGCGGATTTGCCTTTGCCTTCTCGTCGGCTACGCGCACGGCTGCCGCAGAGCGGTGATGCCCGTCTGCAATATACAGCGCAGGCATCTTCGCAAACTCTTGCGTAATGGTGGCGATGTCCTCCGAGTTGTTGATAACCCAAAAACGATGTCGGAAGCCATCTTCTGGCGCCACGAAGTCGTATTCAGGCTCCGTGTGCGCATAGCGAGAGATAATGGAGTTTAACGTATCATTGTCGGGATAGGCGAAAAACGCGGGGCCGACATTGGCATCAGTTGCCAGCACATGCCTCATTCGGTCATCTTCTTTCTCACGGCGAGTCAGCTCATGCCGCTTGATGACTCCTTTATGATAATCGGAGGCAGACGCTGCCACCACCAATCCATATTGTGTCTTGTCTGGCGAGAGCGACTGTGCATAGAGATAATAGTATTCATCGCTGTCTTGCTTGAGCCAGCCCTTGTCGAGAAACGACTTGAATTGTTTCCGCGCCTCCTCGTAAACCCTTGAATCTTCGGCTACGACATCATCCGGGAAGTTGATTTCCGGCATGTTGACATGGTAGAAACTCATTTCGTTGTCACCTGCCGATTTGCGAGCTTCTTCAGAGGAAAGCACATCGTAGGGATAGCTTTCTATCTTCTCAACAAGATTCTTTGGTGGGCGAATGCCGCGAAAGGGTTTTACTATTGCCATAATAAATTAGTAATTAGAGAATTGGTAATTACTTATTCACTTGAAACTTTGTGCAACCGTCCTTGAAGAACGCGTTGATTTGGTTGGCAGCCGCAATGCCGGCGTTGATGTTAGCCTCAGCAGTCTGAGCACCCATCTTTTTCGGCGTAGAGAAGTAGCGTCCGGTGAAATTGCGGAACTCCTCGTCTTTCTCGGGCATGATGTCAGTAATGTATTTCAAGTCATCACGCTCTGCCAAGAGTTTTAACAAGCCGTCTTCGTCGATAACCTCTTTGCGTGCCGTATTGATGAGAATGCCTCCTTGTTCCATTTTGGAAACGACATCATAGTTGATGCTCTTACGTGTCTCATCGGTTGCGGGTATGTGCAACGACACGATGTCGCAAGTCTTGAACAAGTCGTCCCGGTCTTTTGCGGCATGAACACCTTGAGCCTCAATCTTGTCGGCAGTCACAAACTCGTCGAAAGCATAAACCTCCATGTCGAATCCTTTGGCAATACGGGCCACATTGCGTCCTACATTTCCAAAGGCGAGAATACCGAGCTTCTTGCCTTTAAGTTCTGAACCAGCCTTGCCATTGAAGAAATTGCGTACGGCATATACGAGCAAGCCGAACACAAGTTCTGCCACGGCGTTGGAGTTTTGTCCTGGCGTGTTCTCCACCACTATGCCTTTTTCCTTTGCGTATGCAGTGTCGATGGAATCATAACCTGCGCCGGCACGAACCACGATTTTCAGTCTCGTGGCAGCGTCAAGCACTTCTTTGGTTATTTTGTCAGAACGCACAATCATAGCGTCGGCATCCTTGACGGCGTCCAGCAGTTGCTGCTTGTCTGTGTATTTCTCCAACAATACCACCTCGTGGCCTTCAGCCTCAGCCGATTTCTTGATGCCGTTCACCGCCGCGGCGGCAAATGGCTTTTCTGTTGCAACAAGTATCTTCATAGTGTTGTTATCTTTCACTTCTTGATTTAATGATTAGCCTCAAACTCTTTCATGCACTTTACAAGGGCATTCACGCCTTCCATGGTCTGCGCGTTGTAGCAACTTGCGCGGAAGCCACCTACCGAGCGGTGTCCCTTGACGCCTACCATGCCTTGAGACACGACGAAGTCGAGGAATGGCTTCTCCAAGTCCTTATACTCGTCGTTCATCACGAAACAGATGTTCATCAACGAGCGGTCCTGGGCGTCGACCGTCCCACGGAACAAGCGGTTGCGGTCAATCTCAGCATACAACACTTCTGCACGCTCATGGGCGCGACGATCCATCTCTTTCACGCCACCTTGTTCTTTCACCCAACGCATGGTCTCAAGCAATGAATAGATTGGCACAACAGGAGGAGTGTTGAACATGGAGCCTTTCTCCACGTGCGTGCGATAATCAATCATTGTTGGTAACTCGCGTGGGGCCTTGCCCAGCATGTCGTCTTTGACAATGACCACTGTAACGCCTGCCATGGCAAGGTTCTTCTGTGCGCCGGCATAGATAGCTGTGTACTTAGACACGTCAACCGGGCGGCTCATAATGTCTGAAGACATGTCGGCGATGAGCGGTACGGGAGAGTCTATCTCCTTGCGAATCTCAGTTCCGAAGATAGTGTTGTTGGTTGTTATGTGAAGATAATCAAGGTCGGACGGTATCTCATAATGGTGTGGAAGGTGCGTGTAGTTGTCTGTTGCTGAAGAAGCCACTTCCACAGTCTCACCGAAGTGCTTGGCTTCCTTCATGGCTTTTTTAGCCCACGTGCCAGAATTGACATATCCAGCTTTCTTGATGAGGAAGTTGGCGGGAATCTGCATGAACTGGAGACTTGCGCCACCACCGAGGAAGATGACGGAATAGCCCTCGGGGATATCAAGGAGTTCTTTTATCAAGGCTACAGCCTCGTCAACAACAGGTTGAAAGTCCTTGGCGCGATGGCTGATCTCCATGAGTGAGAGACCCGAGCCATTGAAGTCAAGGATTTGCTTGGCTGTGTTTTCGATAACCACACGTGGAAGCATTGATGGTCCCGCGTTAAAATTGTACTTCTTCATATCTTCTATTTTAAAAGGTTAGATATCTTTGTTTTAGATTGCAAACCTAATCATTTATTTTGACCTATGCAAATTTTTTATACAAAAACAACTGATTTAATGCGCAAATGAAACAAAAGGACAATAAATATGCCGTTCTTATTCACATGTGCGCCTTAACAGCTCACTATTTGTCAATTTTTGCCAAAGTCACAATCTGTCATCTCATTTCTTCCACTTTCGTGCGCTTTCCTTTTATTTTACAGCCTTGCACGTTTTTCAACACAAAGTTTAGTTTCCTGTTGTCCACCGCGGCGTAGGCATAATAATCGTAAACGTCTATGCGTCCTATTTCGGCACCTTTTAGCCCTCCTGTCTTGCACAAGAAGCCCAAGATGTCGCCTTTTGACACCTTATCCTTTTTACCCTTGCCGATGTATAGCGTCGTCATGCGCGACTTGGCTGGCGCTGGCAGGTTTTCCGGGAACTCGAAGTCGCATATTGTGGCATCCACATAGTCAGGAAGGGTTTCGCCTTCGCTTAATATGAAATAGGTTTCGCCAGTCTTGTCCCATCGTGCCGTACGCCCCACACGGTGCGTATAGTCCTCTTCCGTCTCTGGCAGGTGATAGTGCACGATATTCCTGACGTTGGGTATGTCAAGCCCACGGCTTCCAAGATTCGTGCTTATCAATATGTTCGCGCTTCCGTTGGCGAAACGATATATGGCCTCTTCTCGTTGGCTCTGGTCAAGGCCGCCGTGATAGGCTGTCAATGAAAAGCCTTCGCTTCTGAGAAAGTCGGCTGTCCGCTCCACGCTGTCGCGATAATTCAAGAAGACGATAGTGCTCTCGTCGCCAAGACATGCGAGCAGATTGGCAAGCGTGCGCAACTTGTCCTTGTCGGGACTGTTCACGATGTTTATCTTTACTCTATCCTTGTAGTCGTCGCTGTTCTCAAGAAAGTCCACGATATGGAACCCCACTGGCGACAGTTCTCCATTCGCCCGTCCGTCGTCAGCCATGTTAGTGGCAGATAGGAATATGCGGCGGGCTGTCTTTGGCATGCGTTCCATGGCATGGTTCATCTCGTCGGCAAATCCCATTTGCAGGCATTTGTCGAATTCGTCTATCACAGTCCACCTCACGCCACTCGGGTCAATGTTGGCCTTGTCCAAATGGTCGTTGAGCCTTCCTGGCGTGGCAAAGACCACATGTGGCATCAACTTGCGCAACTCGCGATGTTCGTCCATGGCAGAGCGTCCGCCATGGCAGGCATAACCTCTGACGCCAGCTTTAAGGCTGGCCAACACTTCCGCTGATTGAATGGCCAGCTCTCTACCCGGCACTATCACTACGGCTTGTAGCTCATCTGATTTGGCGTCGATGAGCTGTGCAAGCGGAAGAAGATAAGCCAGTGTCTTTCCGCTACCTGTTGGGCTGAGCACTTCCACGTTGCCTGAGCCTTGAATGATGGCGGCGGCAGCGGCTCGCTGCATTTGGCTCATGGTGATGCCCAATTTTTCTGATATCTTGTCTGTATCCATTATCGTTAAGATGTTTTTATCAGTCTTTTAGCGAGTATGTCACCGTGGTCACTACCCTAACCCGCTTTATCCATGGTGTGTTGGCGTCTCGGTCGTCGATGGAGAACTGTCCTTGGTCAGCGCTCACAATCTTGTTAAGCTTAGACTTGCTGTTTTTCGCGAATTGTCTTGCCGTTTGTTCCGCGTTCTCGATGGCCTCTGTCATCATCTTGGGCTTCATGGCCTTGAATGATTCCAGACTGTATGTCACTTGGTTATTGTAATCACCAGAGACTATCGCCACGCCTTGCTTCAACAGTTCTCCCTGTCGCGCTATGATGCCACGCACCCTGTCCACGTGGCTTGACGTGACAGTTATGACCAACGTGACATTATACCTATATTTGCGGCGATTCTCGCTGTATTGGTCTGCCGACAAGTCTACCACCTGTGGTGCGTTCACCGTAATCTCTTTATCGCTGATGCCGTTTGCGATCAGGAAACGCTTGATCGCAAGTTGCTTGCCGGCTATGCGATTGTAGAGTTCAGGAAGGTCGTTGCCCAATTCTTTCGACACGATGGGCCATGTCACCTTGTCGGCTTTCACTTCCTTTTCCGCAAGTCCCTTTACGGTGACCTTCCTATCCTTTTCAGTGAAATTGTCCATGCCTGCCTTCAAGCACAATCCCATGATGATTATTCCAACGGCAAGAATAGCCGCGCTGAGCAATTTGTCTTTCATAACCTTTAAGTTTAAAGATTTCCACTATTTTATGTCACACATGAAATTTCTTTGAAAAGGATTATTCCATCTGGTGCAAATTTACGAAAAATAATCTACTCATTGTCATCATGTCATGTCAAAGATACCTAAAACACACACAATGAATCAAAAAAAAGCAATTGTGGTAAGATAATCTGAACTTGAGGTATAATGATGTAATAATAATATGTGTAATTTTGCAACCGTGATACAAGACATGATACAAGCATGACAAGAATATCTAAGACAAAATAAAAAAGAATATAAAGATGTACATAGAGAAGATTAAGTCGCCAGCCGACTTGAAAAAGCTGGACTTGAAAGCGTTGCAGACAGTGGCAGACGAGACAAGGCAAGCCGTGTTGAACCGCGTGAGCAAGCATGGAGGCCATGTGGGGCCCAACCTTGGGTTCGTGGAGGCGACGGTAGCCTTGCACTACGTGTTTGACGCGCCTAAAGACAAGCTCGTATTCGACGTGAGCCACCAAAGCTACCCTCACAAGGTGCTCACCGGGCGCGCGGCTGGATTTCTTGGCAATGTGGACGACATGAATGCCATAAGCGGCTATTCGTCTCCCACGGAATGCCCGGAGTATGACAACTTCGAGGTGGGACACACTTCCACGTCAATAAGCCTTGCCACGGGCCTGCAAAAGGTACGCGACATCAAGGGGACGCACGAGAACATCATCGCCATCATCGGTGATGGCTCCCTGTCTGGAGGTGAGGCTTTTGAGGGCCTTGACGAGGCTTCCGAACTGGACACTGGAATAATCATCGTGGTTAACGACAACGAGATGTCTATCGCAGAGAATCATGGCGGAATCTATAAGAACTTGCGTGCCCTGCGCGAGAGTCATGGCTCTTGTGAGCACAACTGGTTCAAGGCTTGGGGATTTGAGTACAAGTACTTGGAAGAAGGCAACGACATCGAGAAGCTCATAGAGGTGTTCAAGAGCGTGAAGGGTACTGAAAAGCCTACTGTCGTGCACATTCATACCGAGAAAGGTCATGGCTATGCCCCTGCCGTGGCCAACAAGGAGGCGTGGCACTGGGGAATGCCTTTCAACCTGGAGGATGGCAGCCGTCCGCGCAGAACCTCCGATGGCTCTATCCCTGAGGTTACTCCTTGCGAAGACTACGGGGAGCTTTTCAGTGATTGGATGCTGTGCGAGATGAAGCAAGACAAGAGCCTCATCGCCGTGACCGCCGGCACGCCTACCGCCGCAGGATTCACTCCAGAGAAGCGCAAGCAAGCTGGCGAGCAGCACATCGACATGGGCATCGCCGAGGAGCAGGCCGCGGCCATGATATCCGGCATGGCAAAAGGTGGGTTGCATCCGGTTTGGACTGTTTACAGCACCTTCATTCAGCGCACCTACGACCAGATAGCGCAAGACATCTGCATAAACTCCAACCCCGCCGTAATCAATGTGATGTGGGGTGGTGTCAACTCAATGAACGACATTACGCACATCTGCCTCTTCGACATTCCCATGCTATGCAGCATTCCTGGGCTTACATATCTCGCCCCGACCACATGCGAGGAATATTTTGCCATGTTGCGTTGGGCCATATCGCAAGACAAGAAGCCCATCGCCATCCGCGTGCCGAGCAATGGCGTTCACCACACTTCGGAAAAGGTAGACTCGGAGTATGGTCATGAGCCTAAATACAAGGTGGCACATCATGGAGAGAAGGTGGCGATAATAGCAGAGGGATCATTCTTCCAAAAGGGCGAGAACGTTGTCAGGCTGCTTGCCACGAAAGGCATCGACGCCACTCTCATCAACCCTCGTTACCTCAATGCGGTGGATGCCGAGACGCTCGATTCGCTGAAGGCAAACCACCAGTTGGTGGTCACCCTTGAGGACGGTTCCAAGGACGGAGGATTTGGCGAGCGGATAGCTTCTTATTACGGACCTTCCAGCATGAAGGTGTTGGTGGGCGGCATCAAGAAGGGACTTTACGACCGCTACGACGTTAACCAGCTTTTGTCAGACAACAGGTTGCTTGACGAGCAGATAGTGGAAGATATTATCAGCTTGCTAAAATAGTTTATAATCAACAAACTATAATAAAGCCATGAAGAAATTGTTTATCGTTGCCGTGGCATTGGTATGACGGAAAGATATATTAACTCCGTTCAGGAGTTTAACGATTGTTTTGGACTTGAGACCTTACATCCGCTGGTGGGCGTCGCAAGCTATGAGCACAAGAGTGAAATAGAGGAGACCGTAGACCATTACGGCATCTATGCCCTTTTCTTGAAAGAGAATAAGGGCTGCAAGTTGTCGTATGGTCGCACGCGATATGATTTTGACGAGATGACGGTGACGAGTTTCGCACCGGGTCAGGTGGTCCATGTGGAACCTATGCCTAACATCACTTACCCACGCTGGACTGCCTTGGTGTTTCACCCCGACTTGCTCAACCGCACCGCGTTGGGCAAGAACATCAGCCGCTACGAGTTTTTCGACTACACGTCAAACGAGGCCCTGCATCTCTCTTGTGGCGAGATTGAGATCTTCCGTGGGGTTCTCGACATGATAAACCTGGAGCTTCATCGTGGTATAGACAAGCACTCCAAGGAACTGATCGTGAGCAATATCGAGCTTCTGCTCAACTACTGCTTGCGGTTCTATGATAGGCAGTTCGTGACACGTGAGGAAATAAACCATTCGGTGGTGAAGAAATTCTCTTCGCTTCTCGACAGCTATATAGCCAACAATGCCATACGGGATGGACTACCCTCGGTTGCCCACTTTGCGGATATGTGTTGTTATTCGGCAAAATATTTTGGTGAGCTCGTGAAAACAGAGACTGGCAAGACGGCAAAAGAGTTCATCAACGATCGCTTGCTCCGTCAGGCCAAGCAGTTGCTGAGCGATGACTCACTGACCATCACGCAGGTGAGCATGAGTCTTGGCTTTGAATATCCCCAGCATTTCGTGCGTTTTTTCAAGGCACACACAGGCCGCACTCCGTCTGAATATCGCAGGGCGGCATCGTGAGCGAATTGACATCAGGTGTCCCCCTGCAAAGCACACGATGCATACAATTTAATCGGATAATAATATTTTACAAATGGTCGTCTGAGAATCGATTCTTTTCAACCAATCCGTCGCTTGCGTGGAAAAGACGCAATTATGGGCTGTTTTAATAAATTGTTGATTATTAAGATGTTATATTTTTGACGGTTTATAAGCATTGCCAATTCGCTAAAATGGCGTTGCCGTTACGGTGAAATCGCGTTGCGGTTACGGTGAAATCGCGACGCCGTTACGGTGAAATCGCGACGCCGTTACGGTGTAACCGCGATGCGATTACGCTGTAATGGCAAAACTTTTTGGCCGAAAAACTGTCAACTGTGTTGTAAAAGGGCGAAAGGCTACCCTTTTTCCGCTCTATTTGCCCCTGTTCCCAAGTGTTAAATTTTGGCAATAATATTTTACAATTCACGTAGGAGCGTGTTGAGCCGTCCTTAGCAAGGGTGTGCCTATCGAGTCCGTTTCCCGTATGCTGGGTCATAAGAACATTAAGACTACGCAGATTTACGCAAAAATAACCAATAAGAAGATCGAGGAGAATATGGCAAAATTCTTCAATGACAAGACAATAAGCAGCCTCAGTGAGGAGTCAGTGAACATGACGGCAAAGGATAAAAACACCACC
>ERZ1032078.834-NODE-834-length-12099-cov-6.866407_pt1 | contig 12099 bp, 9 predicted proteins | sample MGYA00517101_ERZ1032078 | MGnify/ENA primary metagenome ERZ1032078 (study PRJEB33719, sample SAMN04261301) | wastewater metagenome | biome: rural village; feature: human; material: feces | host: Homo sapiens | place: El Salvador | collected 2013-01-14 ... | reverse complement strand
AGCGCACCTATGTGCCTGCCGTGGGGGTCGACTTGCGTTACGATGCCGTGGGCGACGCCGTCCGCCGCCGCCGTTGCGAGTTGGCGGATACGTTTGGTGCGGCAGTCGCCCGCGACGAACAATCCGTCGGTTCTGGTCGTGCCGTCTTCGCCCGCGACGATATATCCGTTTTTGTCGATGTCGACGAAGTCTTTGAAAGCGGAGTTGTCGGGGATTTGCCCTATCGCGATAAACACGGCTTTTACGGACAGGCGGAATTCCGATTTGTCGACGGTATTTTCAAAAACAAGCCCCGAAAGTTCGCCGCCGTCACTTAAAAACTCTTTCAGCGAAAGGTTGTGATAAATCGCGACGTTATCTTTTGTCATAAGGTTGTCGACGTGGGCTTTGTCCGCAAAGAATCTGTCGAAAAGCGTGCAAACGTGGACTTTTTTGCAATAATTCGTCAAAAACAGCGCGTATTGCAAAGCGGTATTGGCGTCGCCGATAAGCGCGACTTCTTCGTCCTTGTAAAACGCTCCGTCGCACAGCGCGCAATACGACACGCCGTGACCGATAAGTTCGTCTTCGCCAGGGACGCCGATATGTCTTGCGCTTGCGCCGGTTGCGATGATGACGGATTTTCCTTCGTGCGCGCCGTAGTCGGTAAGAACGGTAAAGACGTCGCCGTCCTTTTTAAGTCCGGTGACCTTCTCCAGCTCGAAATCCGCGCCGTGGTGCATAATCTGTTCAAACAGTCTGTCGGAGAGTTCCGCCCCAGAGATTGCGGTAATCGTGGGGAAGTTTTCGACGCGCGGCGAAAGCGAAATCTGACCGCCGACGGTTTCTTTTTCCAGCACAAGGACTGTTTTGCCGTTTCTTAAAGCGTTGAGGGCGGCAGTCATGCCTGCCGTCCCCGCGCCTATGATAATTACATCGTAAATCATAAATTATTTTGCGTTTTCAACGAATTTTTTAATGAAGCTCGCGTTTTCGTAGCGGTCGTAGCCCTGTCCGTTTGCGACGAGCATAGTGGGGGCTTTTTTGACGCCGTATTTTTGGGTAAGGTCTTTCTGATCTTCCGCGTCGATGACGGTGTATTTGATACCTGCTTTATCGAGCATCATTTTTGCCATTTTGCAGTTGGGGCAGGTTTTCGTTGTGAACAGCAGGATTTCGCCGTCGTTCTTTTTGAAGTTGTGATCTGCCTGCACTCTCACGTCCTGTTCGCCGCAGCAGGTATCGCTGACGATATGCTGGTTTACGCCGTGATACGAAGAGTTTGCGATGTCGTAAGTTTTCCTTTGCGAGAACTCTTGCAGTTTGCCGTCGTTCCAGTTCTGTACGGGACGATAGTAACCGGTGATACGGCTGTAAACTTCGGCGGGTTGTCCGCATTTGGGGCACTTGAAGTGTTCGCCGGAGATATAGCCGTGCTCCTTACAAATGCTGTACGTCGGCGAGATGGTGTAATACGGCAGTTTATAGTTTTCCGCGATGGTTCTGACAAGTTTTGCCGTGGATTTCCAGTCGGGAAGTTTTTCGCCGAGGAACGCGTGGAATACCGTGCCCGAAGTATACAGCGTTTGGAGTTCGTCCTGCACATCGAGTGCCGAGAAGATATCCGCGGTGTATCCGACGGGAAGGTGCGAACTGTTGGTGTAATACGGGATATTGTCGTTTTCGGAAGCGGTGATGATTTCGGGGAATTGCGCCTTATCGTGCTTTGCAAGACGATAGGAGGTGGATTCCGCCGGGGTTGCTTCGAGGTTGTACAAATCGCCGTACTGTTCCTGATAATCGGAAAGTCTTTCGCGCATATGGTTGAGGACTTCTTTTGCGAATTCCTGCGTTTCGACGTTCGTCAGGTCTTTTCTGAGCCATTTTGCGTTGAGCCCTGCCTCGTTCATACCGACAAGACCGATTGTCGAGAAATGGTTGCTGAACGTGCCGAGATAACGTTTGGTGTAAGGATAAAGCCCTTCTTCCAGGAGTTTGGTGATGACGTCGCGTTTGACTTTCAAGCTGCGCGCGGAGATGTCCATCATCTTGTCAAGGCGGCGATAGAAGTCCGCCTTATCGGTTGCGAGATACGCGATTCTGGGAAGGTTGATGGTCACGACGCCGATAGAGCCCGTGCTTTCGCCGCTGCCGAAGAAGCCGCCCGATTTCTTGCGAAGTTCGCGAAGGTCCAGGCGAAGTCTGCAACACATACTTCTGACGTCCGAAGGCTCCATATCGCTGTTGATGTAATTCGAGAAGTACGGGGTGCCGTATTTCGAGGTCATTTCAAACAGGAGTTTGTTGTTTTCGGTTTCCGACCAGTCGAAGTCGCGGGTGATGGAATACGTGGGGATAGGATATTGGAAACCGCGGCCGTTGGCGTCGCCCTCGATCATGATTTCGATAAAGGCCTTATTGACCATATCCATTTCTTTTTTGCAATCCTTGTATTTGAAGTCGCATTCTTTGCCGCCGACGATTGCGTTGAGTTCCGCCAGATCGTTAGGAACCGTCCAGTCAAGCGTGATGTTGGTGAACGGAGCCTGCGTACCCCAACGGCTGGGCGTGTTGACGCCGTAAATGAAGGATTGTATGCACTGCTTTACTTCTTTATAAGAAAGGTTATCGATTTTGACAAACGGCGCAAGATACGTGTCGAATGAGGAAAAAGCCTGTGCGCCCGCCCATTCGTTTTGCATGATGCCCAAAAAGTTTACCATCTGGTTGCAAAGCGTGGAAAGATGCGCCGCGGGGCTTGACGTGATTTTGCCGCGGATTCCGCCAAGACCTTCCTGAATAAGTTGTTTCAGCGACCAACCGGCGCAGTAACCGGTGAGCATCGACAAATCGTGGATGTGAATATCGGCGTTTTTGTGAGCGCGTGCGATTTCTTCGTCGTAAACTTCCGAAAGCCAGTAGTTTGCGGTGATTGCGCCGCTGTTGCTGAGAATAAGTCCGCCGACGGAATAAGTGACCGTGGAGTTTTCTTTCACGCGCCAGTCTTCAAGATGGACGTAATTGTTGACGACTTCCTTATAGTCAAGTATCGTCGACTTCATATTACGGATCTTTTCACGTTGTTTTCTGTAAAGAATGTATGCCTTCGCAACGTCGGTGTAGCCCGATTGTTCAAGGACGTGCTCGACGCTGTCCTGGATGTCTTCGACGTGGACGAGATTGTTTTCAATCTTGTTTTCGAAATCGGCGGTAACGCGGAGCGTCAACATGTCGATGATTGCGGGAACGTACTGCTTGTTCTGCGCCTCAAACGCTTTGGTAATGGCGACAGAGACTTTGTTAAGATCAAAATCGGTTATTTTACCGTCTCTTTTAATTACCTGATACATTTTCCTCATTTCCTTTATATTTTCTTTTGTTGATTACTTTATACTTAACGACGTCGTCGTTTTGTTTTTTATTTGGTGAAACTCTTTGCTTTCCGTTGCGTCTTAAAAAGGCGCAAGATTTTGCCGTTTTATCGTTTTTGGGCACAAAAAGGGGAGTTTCCCGTGAAGATTCTTTGAAAAATCCAAGCGGATAACACCCTGTCATATCGCTATTGCGAGTACATTCATAATAACACGCATAAATGCACGTGTCAATTGTTTTATATCAATATATTGATTTGTTTTTTTAACCGCACCACAAGATATTGTGGTATCAGTCTATGCCGCGAATTTCAATTTTATCGACTTTTCCGTCGAAAATCGGCAATATTTCTTCCATTTCCTCTCTTGTCAGCCCGTGAAGTGTCTCGTCAATCAAATCGCCGCTGTCCTTAAATGCTTGAAGATAATATTTTTTCGCGCCCGAGATAAGGTCGACGACGCCGTAAAACGAGTTTTTGTCATTAAATTCGCGGACGACGGTCGTGCGGAATTCGTAATCAACGTGGTCTTCAAGAAGGTATTTCACGCTGCGTTTTATTTTTGCGGTGTCGTAATTTTTTATGCCGACGGACATGCCGTAATTTTCAGGGCTGTTTTTAATGTCCATCGCGACGTAGTCCACCGCCCCTTCTTCGACCGCGCGGATCAGCATATCGGGGTTCGTGCCGTTGGTGTCGAGCTTCACTTTGTACGAAAGCGACTTTACCTTTTTCATAAAGTCGATAAGGTCGGGGTTGAGCGTCGGCTCGCCGCCGGTGATACAAACGCCTTCCAGTATGCCCTGTCGCTTTTTAAGATACGCGAATATTTCGTCTTCGGGGATAACGGGTTGTCCCGTCGGATTTTCGACAAGGCTCGCGTTGTGACAAAACGGACAACGGAAATTGCACCCGCCCGTAAAAAGCGTGCATGCGGTAAGCCCCGGATAGTCCAGAAGCGTCAGTTTGTTAAGCCCGTGAATAATCATTCTTTTGCCCTTTTTTGTTTGTGATCGGATTACCGATATTTATTATAAGTATACCCCGAGCGCGCGCTTTTTCAAAGCGAAATACAACAAAAACAAACGGGCGCGGTCAATGAAAAATCGTTGACATATTTTTCTTGCACGCGTATAATAAGCATATCTAAATATATTTGGAGGATTTATTGTTTATGAAAAAGAACATTGGCAAAATTCTTGCCGTTATTCTTGTAGTTGCACTTCTTGCAACCGTACTTTGCGCTTGCAACGCCGAATCTTTCACGAAGAAACTCGAAAAGAAAGGCTACACCGTTTCCAGTGCTGAAACCGACAAAGAAGACGCTTCTATCGTTTGGTCTGTTTCCGCTGTGAAGAGCACCACCGAAGCCGTTACGATTTATAAATTCAAAACGACTGACGACGCGGAAAAATTTGAAAAAGATGCCCCCACCGGCAAAGTTGGCAAATATTCTCTCGTTGTTAAACGTACGGGCAAAATCATTTATTACGGAACCGAACAAGGCGTAAAAGACGCAAGATAAGTATTATTGCTTAACAAAAAAAGAATCACCGAGCAATCGGTGATTTTTTTTGTGCTTTTCTCCTATAAATCGTCCGCATCTTGCGTGGGCGTTTCAAGCGGCTCGTACGTTTCAAAAGTCATAAGCGCGGGGAAACAGCCGTACATTCCAAGCGGATCATACATATTCGGCGCAAACGCCGCCTGGTTGATTTCATTTTTACTTTTCAATGATTTCATAAACCCTCCGCCCTTTATTCTGTGCAAAACGGAAAACTCTATTCGCCTCAAAAAAGACAATTCCCGCCTTTTGTAGGCGGGATTAATAATTAAGCCCCACAAGTACAAAAGTATCTTGTGGGGTCCCCTAACTCTAAAAAGTCAGAATTTTGATGTCTTTATGCCCCGCGCGTACACAGTATCCCGCGGGGTCCCCAACCCTAAAAAGTCAGAATTTTGATGAGATTTTGACGTTTCTTTTGGGGTTCTGGAAATCCTAGTGTACTAATGCGTACACGGATTTTCGGGTTCCCGAAAAAACTCAAAAGGTCGCAAAATTATGACTTTTTACCCTTTGGTGATGGTATCGTTGTCGTCCAAAGTCACATCTTCCACCGAAACTCCGCTGTCTTTGATATGCTCGATTTCGGGAGCGGCGTCGGTGGCGGCGTCGGGAGCGGCTTCCTTATGCTCTGCCGTGTTGGCGGACTTCCTGTAAATGACGAATTTCTGCCAGCAGAATTCCAGAACGCCGTTGATAAGCATTACGGTTGCTTCCGCAATAAGGCTTGCCCATTCCTTGCCGCCGAGCGCGGTTGACACGGTGTGAACGTACCAGGTCTGGAACGGATAAAACGGGACGTAAAACAGGAACGCGAGCGCCATTGCGACGGGAACGTTCTTTGCCGATTTGAACGTGAATTTGCGGTTTAACGTAAAGTTCCACAAAACCGACAGAGCAAGCGCGACGGTCGTTGCGACGAAGGTCGTCTTTTTCATTTCGGTGATGAAATTTATCGTGCCCCAGTCGAGTTTTGCGAACGCATAAGTCATTATCGTGAACGAAACGAACTGGATAATCCCCGCGCTTGCCGTGCAAAGTAAGTATTTGACGGCTTGCCAACGAGTGCCGTTTTTCTCGTTCATTGCCTTGAATTTCGCCTTTCTGTCTGCTTTTCTTTGTGCCTTTTCTTCGGGCGTGAGTTTTTGTTTTGCCATACTTTCTCCTTATTATAACGGGCGTCTGATTGCAGTGTCTTCCGCTTCGCCGCAGCAGTGAATGTGCATATTGTTCATTACTCTGAATGCGTCGGCGCGAATATGGAAGCTTCGCAAGCCGTTAAGACGGACTTTCAGGCACATATACAGCATAAGACTTTTGCCGTTGTCGGGCGGGGGACATTGTGACACGAAGCAAGCGTACGCCGCTTTTGTTTTTTCAAAGTCTTTTTTGGTGATTTTGACGAATCTGTTGGGTTTACCGGTGAAATAGTACGCCAGAACCGTTGGTTTTGCAATTTGGGTTGCCCCGACGCTTTTCATCATATTGACGTTGCTGCACATAAAATACGCCTTTGACACCGCCTCTCCCACGCGAAGATGGTCGGGGTGGCTTTCGGGGTACAGTTTGTGGTCGGGACCGATCACAACGTCGGGCTTAATTTCTGCGATGACTTTTGCGATTTCGATGCGGAGCGCGACTTCGTCGTACATTCCTCCGTCCTCAAAAGGCAAAAATCTGACGTCCTTAACGCCAAGGATTTTCGCAGATGCCAGTTGTTCGTCGCGGCGGATTTTAACAAGCGTTTCGGGCGACACGTTTTCGTCTTCCGTGCCGAACCGTCCGTCGGTGCAAACGAGATAATATACGTCCTTCCCTTCGCGCGCAAGCCTTGCGACGGTGCTGCCCACGGCAATTTCGATATCGTCGGGGTGCGGCGCAATGAACAAATACGTCTTGAATTTTTCGATTTTCGGAACGGGTGCGACCGCTTTTATGAGCAATCTGTTGAGTAACATAACTTTCTCCCAGGACAATCTTACAATATTTTAACACACGATATTTGTTAAGTAAAGGCTTTTCGGAAAAATGTGGTTTTCTTATGAAACGAAACAAATAAAAAACATCATACTGTCGATAGGGCACTCTTGCCGTATAGATGACGATCTTTTTAATGAGAAATTGTCTGGTATCCGGGTTGAGTGTGTTTTGGATAAGAAAATTTGCTTTTAATACCGTACAATGTTTATTCGGTTTGTTTTATTATGAATTTTACATAAATAGTTAAAGCGTTCTTGACGCGGTTACCCTAACTCTAAAAAGTCAGAATTTTGATGTCTTTAAGCCCCACAAGTACACAGTATCCTTGTGGGGACCCCAAAACTCCTTAAAACGGCGAGAATTTGATGAGATATACTCTCCCCTAAAAAGTCAGAATTTTGATGCCATTTAGCCCCACAAGTACAAAAGTATCTTGTGGGGACCCCGAACAGGGTTCTTGACGGGTTCGTGCGAAGGCGCGTACTTTGCTGTACGTAACTGAGCAAGGTTCCGTCAAAACGCCGTAAGGTCGCAAAATTATGACTTTTTACAAAAAATAAAGGCTGCACTTTGCAGTGCAGCCCTTTGTGTTGTTTTTTACGTATTACTTATTTGTTATACGTTTGCGGATTGATGATCTGGATCTCAAAAGCCTTTTTCTTTGTATCTTCGGAAATAAGGTTTTCGTTGTAATCGCTGTCTGTTGTCGGGTCGGATTCACAGAAGTTGACGTAACCTTTGATCGAGAACGTCTTTCCGTAGACTTTCCCTTCGACAGTTGCGGTGCCGTACGTTACGCGGTCGCCGTCTTTCTTCGTGCCGATGATGACTTTAAGCGCGATGTCGTCAATAATTTCCGCATTTGCGCTTGTGCCAGCCGCAGCTATTTCCTCGACTTTCCAGCTGTTTGCCGTCTTATCGAAATACGGGACGTAGGTCTTTCCGAGGCGGTATGCCTGACGGAGCAACGAACCGGCTTGACCGTCGATATAGTTGCTTTCCGTGTATGCCGCGCCTGTGCGATTAAGTTCGTTTTCGATTGCTTGTTTAAGGACGTCGGGCGTGTTGATAAGCACGAGTTTGCCGTCTTTAAATTCGAACCCTTCATCGGAAAGATATTTCGCGTTGTTTTTCTTTGCGGCGAGTTCAAGCTCTGCATAAAGCACGTACGGGTACAGATATTTGTTGTGCGCGCTGTCTTCGACCACGGCGTAACCGTATTGTTTCATCGCTTCCGTGGTGGCGTTAGGATTATTCTTGAAGTACTCTTCGCCTTTTGTCATATATTCCGCGGGACGGAGCAACAAAAGCTGTTTGCTGAGACCTTGCGCGTAAATTCCGCGAGCCGTCAACTTGTAAAGTTCGGTTTCGAATTCCTTATAAACCGCGACCGAGTCGTAGGTTTTGCCCGCGGGAACGACTTGATACTTCGTGAAGTATTTCATTGCAAGAGCGACCATGCTCACCGCGTCGATGTAGACACCCTTGTCGTCGTCGCTGTCGTCGTCGCTGTTGTTGTATGCAAATAGGTTGTTGAACGTAGTCGCAAGGAGTTTTTCGCCGCCGATAACAAGCGAGTTGTCAAGACCGTCCGCCTGATTGATGCCGATAAGTCCGTACACTGCGGGAATTATGCCCACGTTGTCTTTAAGCAACAGGTTCATAATAACGTCGCCAATCGTGATGTCGTTTTCCGCTGCCGCTTCGGCTTTGTGCGCCTTATAGTTCACGAACAAGCCGTTGTCGTTCTTATTGATAAAGTAGTTGACAAGTTTCACGAAGTTGAGCCCTTTGACGTGCGCTTCGCCACTCGTTACCAGATGATTGATGGATTCGTTGACTTTTGCAAAGCTGTAAGAAACGTTATATTTCGTATATCTGTCGCCGGTGTAGGTTGTCTGTTCTTCGGCGGTCAAAAGGACGTAGGCGTTAGTTGCCTCATCAAGGCGATACTTGCCGTTTACGTCTTTTTCATAGACCGAGTACAGGACGCCGCCGACTTTATCTGTGTCGTCCGCAGCATAGAAGCCCCATTTGCCGTCAACTTTCTTAAAGCCGTTAATGCCGATTGCGCCGTTTTTACCAAGCGCGACGCACATATCGAGAATCGCGGGGAGAACGCCTTTGTATTCTTCCATGATTTTCGCGTCAAGTTGCAGGTCGTAATCGGGGTTTTCCGGTGTTCCTATGTTGGCGGAATACAGTTGAAGTTTTGCAAACACTTTATCGTTTGCGGTAATCGTTGCGACCGCGCGTGTGTTTTGGATATTTACGAAATCGAGCGTGCCTTTGATATTGAGTTTCAGCGTTTTGGGAACGGTGAGCGTTTTCGTTGCCTCGTCGTATTTCAGATCGTCGCCGCCGACTTTGATTTTCAAGCCGTTGGGATTTGTGTAGTCGTGTGCGACAAGGCTCAGAAGGTCTTCGCCGAAGTCGAAATCAAGACCTGCGTCGATATTCATTGCGCCGTAATCTTTTTTGTTTACAGTCGTCGTGGAAATCGCGTCTTTTTCGTTTCCGATTTTAAGGTCGGTGATTGCAAGTTCGATACCGAAAGTCCTGTTGTTTTCGCCTGCGGGCAGGTTAAGGTCGAGGAAGAATTTGCTCATCTTGCCGATGCTGCCGTTTGCGCCCTTTTCCTTTTCAAAGCCCAACTTGATTGCGCTGTTTTTCGTCACGGCAATGCTTTCGCCAAGGCTGAAAGGATTGAGCGCGATCGTTGCGGAAAGTTTTTGCGACAGGTCGTTCTTGACGGACGTGTAACCTTTGTTCGCTTCTTGGAACTGACCGTTTTTCCAGGTGTACCAGGTAGGTTCGCTGAACAAGTTGCTTGCAAACGGTGTGCCTTTTAAGTCCGCGGTAAGAATGCCCTGAACGTCAAGGGTTTCGCCAAAGTAACTGTAAAATTTTTCTTTGCCGCCGAATATATCCGAAAGCATGTTGTTGATCGAAATGCCGCTGAAAGAAATGTTCTTTTCAAAAATCGTGTCGGCAAGGGTTTTCACAACGTATGTGCCGTTTGCGTCTTTAACATATTCGCCGTTAACTAAGTTGTAACGATTTCTGCTTGCCGCATTGACAAGCGTGTCGCTGTACGGCATATACTCTTTCTTTACAAACGTGTTGATAAGCCCGGTGATAACTTCGTTAAGGTCAAAGTCGCCGCCGTTGAAAGCTTCGACAACGCTCTTTACGATGTTGTTTTTGAGCAGCCCTTCGATCTTGGTGAAAAGCGCGTCTTTGACGGTTTGTCCGTTTGCGGTCTTTTCAAGTTTCGTAAGGTCAACGCCGACTTTGTTCCCTGCGATCGTTGCGTAAAGGAAGTCGTTTTCGTAAATAAGGCGGAAAGAATCAACGCCGTTAATGCGCGCGGACACGTCGATATAAGTTTCGTTGTCTTCCGTGAGAGCAACCGCTTTCGAATATCTCGTTTGTCCTTCGTGGAGGCTTGCGTCGTACGACACGTACTTGCCGTCGATAAGGACGTATGCGCCGTTTGCGTCAACAATATATTTGTCGATGACGTTCTGACGGTCGAGAAAACCTTTCAGAGCAAGTTCGATCGGCATTTTTTCTGCGACGCCGCCGTCCTTTTTAAGAGTGATTGTCGCGCCGAGGCTCAAAGCGATGTTTTTGCCGTCGGCAAGTTCAAACGAAGTGCCGTTTGCGATTTCGTTTGCGCTTTGGAACATCGTGTTGACAAATGCGTTCATCGAGGCGCCTGCTTGGTTGCCGCCGGTTCCGCCACCGCCGGTTCCGCCACCGCCGCCCGTTCCGCCGCCTTGGTTTCCGCCACCGTTGCCTTTATTTTTGCAGGCAGCCAGAACGCCGACGCACAAAACGAGAACGCAAACTATTGCGAGTACTCGCAAAAAATTCTTGTTTTTCATTTTTGGTCTCCTTTCGAGATTTAAATTGTACACGCACGCAGACGTGCGTATATCTCTACATTTTACATTTTAATATTTATTAGTTTTCTTGTCAAGGCTAAGTCGGGATTTCCGCCCGACGCGCGCCGTTTCGGGGTTATCGGCAAATCGTTTTAAGGTAATTTTTAACCTAAACGTTACAAATGCGCCCGCGTGTAATATTTTGCGAAAAACCTTTACATATTGTCCTTACGTTTGTATAATAATCGTTAGGAGGAATTTTATGCACGATTCGCACGTTCACAGCATTTTTTCGGACGACGGCATGGAGGCGGTCGAAGACGTCGTTGCGACGGCACTTTCTCGCGGTTGCGACTATGTCGCAATCACCGATCACGTCAACCGCGATTATCAGGTCATCGGATATGACAACCCTCAAATAAATATGTCGGCGTACGTCGCCGCGATGCAGGACTTCAAACGCCGATTCAATAAGAAAAACTTCCGCCTTGCCATGGGCGCGGAACTCGGATACCTTAAATCGGCAAACAATCTGTATATCAAAGACCTTGCCGATATCGACTTCGACGTCATTATCAACAGCGTTCACTGCGTGCTCGGCAGCGAGGTCTATTACGCGGAATATTTCAATAAGTGCCCCTATAAACACTTTGCCTATCTCGAATACCTGAAAGCCGTCCGGGAAAGCGTCGACGCGCCCTACCCCTACGACATCATCGGCCACATCGGCTATATCCAGAGAAACGCGCCGTATAAGGAGCCCGATATGTTTTACGAGGAGTTCTCGGACGTCTTTGACGATATCCTCACCGCCATCATCGAAAAAGATAAGTGCCTGGAAGTCAACAGCAAAACTTATCGCGGCGGAAAAACCACAAGCGAGTTTTCTTTGCGACACCTGTCAATCCCCGACGTCGACGTCCTGAAACGATACTACGAACTCGGCGGAAGGAAAATTTCTTTCGGCAGCGACGCACACCGCACCAACAGCATCGCTTATAATTACGACAAAATCGCGGCGGCAATGAAAGAAATCGGCTTTGAAGGTTTCACCCGATACGTGAACCGCGAGCCGGAACTTGTGAAGTTTTGATAAACCGAAAACAATATTATGACAAAACCGTCGCTTTCCGACGGTTTTTTCGCGCTTCGCGATTTATAAAACGCTTTTCGTCACGTTGAACTTTACGCCAAAAGCATTTGTGACCTCGTGATACTCCGCGTTTTCAAAAAGTCCACTCGTGCGGGACACGACGTAATCCGCGCACTCAAAAAGGGGCTCCGAAAATCCTTTGTCGATATGATATATTTCCAGC
>ERZ1032078.833-NODE-833-length-12100-cov-34.901287_pt1 | contig 12100 bp, 11 predicted proteins | sample MGYA00517101_ERZ1032078 | MGnify/ENA primary metagenome ERZ1032078 (study PRJEB33719, sample SAMN04261301) | wastewater metagenome | biome: rural village; feature: human; material: feces | host: Homo sapiens | place: El Salvador | collected 2013-01-14 ... | reverse complement strand
GAAAGATGATGCAAATATATATAATAATGTGATAACTTGTATCTTTTGGTGTAAAATATTAGGTTTATTTAAATATTGGTATATGTCATATGATTATACGGCATTTGTCATTCGACCGTATGATAAGTGTCGTGTAATCGCATGACAAATGTCACGCAATCGTTATAATTGCTTCCTTGCATCGTTATGGTTGCTTCCTTGTATCGTTATAATTGCTTCCTTGCATCATATAAGTCACAACATTGTTACCATCTATCTCATCCTTGCCAATTTCAAGAAATACTCATTCGAAATGAGTGGTTTTGCTCTGAATTACTCATTCTGAATGAGCAAAAATAATAGAAATTGCTCATTCGGAATGAATAAAAGGAGGATTTATACCCCAGTATTTGGTGGATTCAAAAAAGTAGTACCTTTGCTAACTTCTATGGGATTACCTGTCGAGAAGAAGTTGAGGCTTATCTGAAGAATAAGATACTCAATGAAAGGTTGAGAAAGGTTTGCTGTATTGATGCCGTCTTGCCCAATGATATCTTTGTGGAATGGCAGAACACCGCACACTACCTAATTTATTGTGTAAGAATTAGTTTAGTGCTGCTTAGTGAGGTGTGCGGTAGAAAGTCGAAACTATGTTTCTGCAACCTGGTAGTCGGAGAATCTTAATCCCGATCATTATAATAGTTCCTGCGGAGGTCACGAAAGTGCCCTCCGCAGGAACTATTATTGTTTACTGGAAGCTGCTTTCCATTCATCATAGATATGGCTAAAGATAGCTACGCCATCATTCAGTTGCTTCCTAGCTAAAGACTTATCTTTGTTCCACCATTCAAGAATGTAATCCTTCAGTCCCTCATATTCCTTTTGATCCTTGAATTGTCTGTCCAGGCTTCCCATTTTGCCAAGCGTTGCATTGTAAAGAATAAATGCCCTTTTCTGTCCATTGGGCTTCAGTGCATACCAAGTAGCCCAAGAGTTTCCTGTGTTTATGCCATTGCCAGGCAGAAATACGTGAACTTGGTAGACAGATGCATTCTTGCCGCGGTAAAGGAGTTCCATAAGGCGATCCTCTTTTACAGTCCTAATCGAATTACGTGCTATCGTTTGGCAATGTTCCCACACTTCGCCTTCAGGGTGTTCCTCAGTGAGTGCAAGCCATTCCATCTTGGTTACTTTCTCAGCATCGTACTTCTTGGCTTTTTTGCCATCTGGATTCTCGGCAAGTCTTACTTGATATTCTAGCGCCCACCCCATGTACTTCTTAGGAATATAGCCCTCTATCTGTTTGCCATCCATCATAGTGAGGCGAACATGACGCATTTCTGGGTCGTCATTCTTGCGAGCGTGTGCAGCTATCGCTACCACCATTACTGCCATGAGCAGCCAAAACTTCATTGCTTTCATAATGATTCCTTTTAGTTGTTATTTATTGTTTGTCATCTAATACTTCTATCACTCGTTGTATCATAGAACTTCGGTTGTGTTCACCTAGTCCAATGAGTTTCTTTTCCCATTCCTGTGAAAGTCCTACACAATGGCAAAGTTCTCGGATAAAGGATTTGTCGCATTTCTTATAGGTATCTCCCAGACATATAAGCTTGCCATCAGTCTGTCTGACATAGAAGTCGCAAGCCGTCTTGCTTGGGATGAAAAACATTGCTGCTGCTGTGTTACATTGCCTAGCTTTCATTCCTCCCATGTCCGTCACGGAATAACCTTGGGAGGCATAAATATAGACTTGCAATCGTGGGTGGTTGATATATAGCCAGCTCCATCCCACATTTTCCAAAGGAACAAGTGTGCGTACGTTTTGCTTGGAGGTTGCATTCCACACTACTACAGAATCAATGTTGGCGAAAGGTATCACATCGCTAGTGCATTGGCGAGAAAAGAAGTTTCTATAAACTTGAACATCCTTTTTCTTGCGTGGCAAGTCTATTCGGTCATTACTTTCATAGAGTTGCTGGATACCATTCTTTAGGTACACTCGTCCCTCGCATGATTGAGCTTGCATGCTAATAGTTCCCATATAAGCAAGCAAAATGCTAATGATGAGATATATTCGCCCCAAATTTACCTCCTCATGCACGGCATTTTTGATCTTTCGGATGGTCTTGCCATTGGAAAGACGCCAACCTTCTATTTCTTCATATTTGCACATAAGCGATTTCTCTTGATAATTTTTGCAAATATACGAGGAAACTTTCTAATTACCAAATGAATTAACCATTTTTTTATAAAATAGGCACGCATCCTTTCGGGGGCGTGCCTATAACCTTATTATTATATTATACCTTTATATTCATCATGTTGCCACGTAAGCGGAGGATGAATTTCTCGCGCTTGCCCTTGAGTAGATTTCCGTTGATGCGTTTCTGCTTGATGAACTGGTCTATGGCAGCAGAATGTCCGATTTATGTATTTGATGTATGATGGCTGCAAAGGTAGGAATATTCGTCGTATTTCCTTTGTCAAATGTAATCTTTTCTTTATTATTTGTTCCATTTTGGCTTTCCATGCGGTTTCTGTACGTCTTTTTCCCTAAATGTTTTGTGTTTTCAGAGAAAAGTATTAATTTTGCATCATAAAATAAGATAGAAAAATATGATAGACAAACCGACCATAGCCCGTATTATGGACTCCACCAAGATAGAAGAGGTGGTGTCTGAATTCGTCACGCTGAAAAAGCGCGGCATCAACTATGTCGGCTTGTGTCCTTTCCACAACGATTCCCATCCATCCTTCTCCGTTTCTCCTACGCGTGGCATCTGCCACTGCTTTACCTGCGGAAAGGGTGGAAACGCCATCAACTTCCTGATGGAGCTGGAGCAGATGACCTATCCTGAGGCATTGAGATGGCTGGCTGACAAATACCATATCGAGATTCAGGAACGCGAGATGACCAACGAGGAGAAGCTGCGCGAAAGCGAACGCGAATCGATGTTCATCGTGAATGAATGGGCGGCAAAATACTTCCAGGACATCCTGCAGAATGATGTGGATGGTAGAGCCATCGGCATGCAGTATTTCAGAAGCCGAGGATTCAGAGACGACATCATCCGGAAATTCCAGCTGGGATTCGCCCTGAACCAGCGCACGGCGCTCTTCGACGAGGCGGTGAAGAAAGGATATCAGCCGAAATACCTGGTTGATACCGGTCTCTGCTTCAAGGTGGATAAGGAGGAAGCGGGCAACAAGAGCGGACAGGACAAGTATCTGGACCGATTCTCCGGGCGTGCCATCTTCCCGTGGCTGAGTGTGAGCGGAAAGGTGGTGGCTTTCGGCGGACGTGTGCTGGATACCCGTACCAAGGGTGTGAGCCAGAAATACGTGAACTCGCCCGACAGTATCATCTACCACAAGGAGCGGGAACTCTATGGACTGTATCAGGCAAAGAAGGCCATCGCCAAGGAAGACTGCGTGTATATGGTGGAGGGATATACGGATGTAATCTCCATGCACCAGTGCGGCATCGAAAACGTGGTGGCCAACTCGGGTACGGCGCTGAGCATCCATCAAATCAGACTGCTCCACCGATTCACCAGCAACATCGTATTACTCTACGACGGCGATGCTGCGGGCGTGCATGCGGCGCTGCGAGGTACCGACATGCTGCTGGAGGAGGAGATGAACGTGAAGGTGCTCTTCCTGCCGGATGGAAACGACCCTGACAGCTTTGCCCGAAGCCATACCGCTGCCGATTTCAGAAAATACATAGAGGAAAACCAGAAGGACTTCATACAGTTTAAGACCGACCTCTCGCTGAACGGCGTGACCGATCCGGTGAAGAGAAGCCAGGCTATCAACAGCATCGTGGAGAGCATCTCGAAAATCAAGAACCAGATTACCCGAGCCTCTTACATCACCGACTGCGCCCACCGGCTGGGCGTGAACGAGGCGATTATCGTGAATGCGCTGAACAACTTTGTGAGAAACGGCATGAGCGAGCAGGTGAAGGCTGAACGGCGCGCGGCTGGACTGAAAGATCCGAAGGCTACTGCCCCACAGCAGGGAATGCAGGCTGTCATGAGGGGCGTGACGCCGCTGGACAAGCTGCTGGAGGTAGAGGACCTGCTGGTGAAGCTGATCATACATCACGGAGAAAAGCATATCGTGGTGAAGGATGTGGAGGGCAACGATATAGAACTGCCGATAGCACAATATATCTATCTGGATATGTCGGGCGATGAGTTCAGATTCCATAACGAGCTTTATAACAGAATCTTGCAGGAAACGCTGGAGCATCTGGAGGATGAGAACTTCGTGGCGGAAACCTATTTTGCCAACCATCCGAATCCGGAGGTGAGCAGGATTGCCAGTCTGCCGACGGGAGAACAGGAGGTTTCTACGGCGAGTCTGCAGCTGCAGCTGAACACTGAAAAGCTGCGCCAGTTTGTTTTCAAGGATCTGCTGAGCTTCCGCACACATTATATCGCACAGCGACTGATAGAGGTGCAGCAGGAATTTGCCAGAAATCCTTCGAACAGGGAGCTGGTGGAGGAGTTTATGAAACTGAAGAAGATGAACTCGCTGCTTGCCAGCCAGACCAACTCGGTATTCAACTAGATTAAAAAAGAAAGGTATGATATATATTCATTGGATTTATCTCTTGCTTTATATGGCGATCATGATTCCCGCTATCATCACCGTCTTGATGGACAACCGACAGCCCGCCAAGACGATGGCATGGATTCTTGTGCTCGCTTTCATGCCTTTCGTGGGAATCATCTTCTACATCTTCTTCGGGCAGAACACGAGAAAGGAACGGCTGATCAGCGATAGAAGCATGGACCAGTTGACCAAGCGCTCGATGCTGGAGTTTGCCGAGCAGGAGAATCTGCATATCCCAGCCAACAACAAGCCGCTGATGAATCTCTTTACCAATCAGAACTGGGCATTCCCGTTTAAGGACAATCAGGTGGATATCTTTACCGATGGTTATGAATTCATCTTCTCCTTATTATATGAGATAGGTAAGGCGAAGCATCATATCCATCTGGATACCTACATCTTCGAGGATGATGCCTTGGGTTATCTGGTAGCTGATGCCCTGATAGACAAGGCGGAGCAGGGAGTGGAAATCAGACTGATATATGATGATGTGGGCTGCTGGAAGGTGAAGGATTCCTTCTTTGAGCGCATGAGAGAAGCAGGCATCGATGTGCATTCGTTCATGCCGGTAAGGTTTCCTGCGTTTACCAGCAAGGTGAACTACCGCAATCACCGTAAGATATGCGTGATAGACGGTAGGGTAGGATTCATCGGTGGCATGAACATCGCCAAGCGCTATGTGAAGGGCACCGGGAAGCAGAAGTGGCGCGATACGCATCTGAGAATGGAGGGCGGAGGCGTGTATGCCCTGCAGCGTGCTTTCCTGATAGACTGGTATTTTGTGGATCGCACCTTGGTGTCAAACCGAAAGTATTATCCGCCGGTGGATTCGAAGATCAGGAATAATTGTCTGGTGCAGGTAGTAACGAGCAGTCCGATTGCTCCATGGCCAGATATCATGCAGGGATATGTGCGCATTCTGCTTCAGGCGCAGAAGTATGTGTATATGGAGACGCCTTATTTCCTGCCTACCGAACCTGTGCTCTTTGCGATGCGCACGGCGGCGCTGGCGGGAGTAGATATCCGTTTGCTGATGCCTAGACATTCAGATGCCAGGATGGTGGAATGGGCTTCGCGTTCTTATCTGATGGAGGCGATAGAGGCTGGCGTGAAGGTTTATCTCTATACGGGTGGATTCAATCACAGCAAGTTGCTGGTGAGCGATGACAACCTCTGTACCGTGGGCAGCACGAATGTGGATTTCCGTAGTTTCGAGAATAATTTCGAGGCGAATGCCTTCTTCTATGATGAGGAAATGGCGCAAAGAATCAAGCGGATTTATCTGAAGGATGAATCCAGCAGCATTCTGGTGGATGATGTGGCGTATTTTGTAAGGCGCCCGTTCCTGAAAAGATTGTTCGAGAGTATTGTAAGATTGCTTTCGCCGCTGCTGTAAAAAAAGAGGGTGTTGTAATCTTGCTTCTGCTTTAGTGCGTGTGTTGCAATCTTGCTTCTGCCCTTTATTGCTTTTCCCAATACGCCCTGAAAGGGCAGAAGCTCCTAGCCCAGGGCATCGCCCTGGGTAGTCTTGCGTTTCCCCTTTCGCCCTGTAAGGGCAAAAGCTTTAAAACAATCACCTGATTTTATCTGAATATCGAGAAGTTTACGCTTCCGTAACTTCTGTGTTCCAGGAATCGGGGATGGTCGGAGAAATCGTAGTTCTTGCCATGTTCGAAAACGAAGATGCCCTCTTCGTTGAGAAGGTCGCCATTGAGTACGAGGTCTGGAATCTCGGGAAGCTTCTCCAGTGCGTATGGTGGATCGGCAAAGATGAAATCGAACTTCTGCTTGCAGGTTCTCAGAAAGCGGAATACATCGCCACGAATCAGAAGATCCCTGTCTTCGCCCAGTTTCTTGAAACACTCGCGGATGAAGTTGGCATGGTCGCGGTCGGCCTCTACGCTGATCACTCGGCTGCATCCACGGGATACCAGTTCCAGCGAGATGCTGCCTGTGCCGGCAAAGAGGTCGAGGGCAGTGGCATCCTCGAAATCGATGTAATTCTGCAAAACATTGAAGATGTTCTCTTTTGCGAAATCTGTAGTTGGTCGCGCCTTGAACGAACGTGGTATGTCGAAGTGGCGACCCTTATATTGTCCTGTTATGATTCTCATAATTAACTTTTAACTATCAACTTTTAACTATCAATTTTTAAAATCAGCTTTTAACAATCCACTCCTACTTGCTTAAGTAGAGCGTCAGCAGATCGAACGGCATTCCCTTGATTTCCGTGATGGGCGCACGATTGAATTCGGCGCTTGGATTCAGGAGAAAGGTCTTCTTTACATAGAGCTTGGCATTGTAGAGGAACCAATCCTTATCCGGAATATCGCCCGAAACATGCAGCTCATCCTGCATCTGCTGCAATCCCAGCTGCTTCCATACGAAGAGGATGAAGTAGAGTGCATCCTTGGCATGATCAGCCTGGAAGGAATTGTAGAACTTGAATCTGTTTTTCTCGAAACAGAAGATGTCCACCTTCTTGTCGTGGAAATACGCATAGAGCTTGTGGTAGATACCCGTGAAGCTACGCTTGTGCAGATAGTTCCACATCGGCTGCATGATAGGAGTGAAGCGCACATCCTGGAAGTTGTCTTCTATCACCATCTTCAGATCCTTGTTGATTGGGAAAACAGCCACCACATTCAGATTCGGCTGCACCCTGTAGAGGATGGCATCGCTGTGGCTGCCCGTGAAGGCATGCTGATAGAGCACGGTGAGGTCTTCCTCGTGGAATTCCTCTATAGGTACCAGCAGGATAGGCGTATCGATATAGACACGCACCTTCTGATAGCCGCGCTGCAGAAGTTCGCTTTCGCCGAAAGCCTGTCTGAGGTTGGCTGCTATCGATACACCGCTTTTCACAGTGTAAGGTTCGTATATCAACTGGTGCTCGGCTTCACGATCTACAACCGAGAAGCTGAGTGTATTCTTGCTCACACGGATGGTGAGTCGTGCTTGCTGTGTTCTTTTTTTACCAATTACTTGCATTGTCGTTGTCTTTGGTGATGTCTCCGATCTTTAATCCAGGAAAGTTGCCGGCATCGGAAGCTTTTTCTGTTACCTGTTGAATCGCCTCCTCGTTGAGACCATCGAGATAGTCTTCGTAGGTGGCTCCACATTCCATCAGCGGAATCTGCTTTCCGCTTTTATGGATAATGGTAGTGGCGGCGAGCGAGAATTTCCTGCCATCGGAATAAGGGATGAGGGTATCCTCAGCCTTGAGATACTTTGCCTTGATGAGGACAGCAAAATCGCCGGTATAGACTCCGTACTTCGCCTTGTATCTTTCTTCGGCAGAACGGATGAGCATCAGTTTCTCCTTTACCTCAGCTTCGCGGCTCGCCATCTGTTTCTCGAAGATGAGAGGCTGGCTGATACTGAGAGCGCAAAGCAGCATCATGATGATGACGCAGGCGCCCAAGATGGCATTATTGTTTATTTTTCTTAATTTCATTCTCATTTCAAAAAGTATTAGTACTTTTGTATCTGCAAAGATAATGCAAAACGGAGACAACGCAAAATATTTGGTGTTGAAATTATTAATTATTAAAGGATAAATAACAAATTGATGATAATAGACGAGCTAAAATATAAGATATTGCAGCAATTTGGCTTTCCGCCAACCCAGGAACAGGCACATGCCCTGGAGGTGTTTGCTGAGTTTCTTACCGATAGAGATCCGCACGCCGTGATGATTCTGCGAGGTAGTGCGGGTACGGGTAAGACAACGCTCTCGGGTGCCATCGTCAGGACCCTGAAGGAGATTCGTCAGAAGGTGATGCTTCTGGCACCTACGGGTAGGGCTGCGAAGGTATTCTCGCTGAACAGCGGTTCGCCTGCCTATACCATCCATCGCCGTATCTATCGTGAAAAATCGTTTTCGGGGGTAGAGGGACAGTTTAATCTGAATGATAATCTCTATACCGATACGCTTTTCATGGTAGATGAGGCGTCGATGATTGCCAATATGGGATTGGGAGGGATGAGCTTCGGAAGCGGATGTCTGTTGGATGACCTGGTGCATTTCGTGTATCAGGGACGTAACGACCGTTTGCTGCTGATAGGTGACAAGGCGCAGTTGCCTCCTGTCGGCGAGGAGGAATCGCCAGCCCTGCATGCGGCGATGCTGGAGGGATATGGACTGAAGGTGTATGAATGTGATCTGAACGAGGTGCTCCGACAGAGCGAGGAATCGGGTATTCTCTATAATGCCACGATGATCAGACAGATGATTACGCACGATGACATCACCCAACTCCCGAAGATTCATTTCGCTGGCTATTCGGATATCAAACCGATGCCTGGAGCCGAACTGATAGAGGCTCTAGCCGACAGCTATCACCATGTAGGTCTGGACGATACCATCGTAGTGACCCGCAGCAACAAGCGTGCAAACATCTTCAATCAGGGCATCCGTAACATGGTGCTGGATAGGGAAGAAGAGCTTTCGCAGGGCGATATCCTGATGATTGTGAAGAACAATTATTACTGGATGGAAGAAGAGAGGAAGAGTAATAATAAACTTCAAAGTAACGAGATTCCAGCTTTTCTGGCGAATGGCGATCGGGCGAAAGTGATGAAGGTGCGCCGCCGCATTGACCTCTATGGTTTCCGCTTTGCCACGCTGCTGCTCCAGTTTCCTGATTACGACAACTATGAGCTGGAAGCTACGGTGCTGTTGGATACATTGATGAGCGAGGCGCCTGCTCTGACCCATGAGCAGCAGGAGCAGCTCTTCCATCAGATAGAAGAGGATTATCAGGATATTCCGCTCAAGGCAGATAGAATGAAGGCTATCCGGCAAGATCAGTTTTTCAACGCCCTGCAGGTGAAATTCGCATACGCCGTAACCTGCCACAAGGCGCAGGGTGGACAGTGGGCACATGTGTATGTGGATCAGGGCTACATGACGGATGATATGCTCAATCCCGATTATATTCACTGGCTCTATACCGCCTTTACGCGAGCTACGGAAATGCTGTATCTGGTGAACTGGCCGGAGACGCAGACGGTTCAATGTTAGAGAAAAAAGTAAATAAATGACAGAAAGTTTGATAGTCTGAGAAAAAAGTCGTACTTTTGCAACGAATTTATTAATTTATCATATATAAAGAAGTAAATGGAAAATAGAAAAGTAGCTTTAATTACAGGTATCACAGGTCAGGATGGCTCTTACTTAGCCGAATTGTTGTTGAGTAAGGGGTATGATGTTCACGGAACAATCCGTCGCTCATCTACCGATTATCGCGAGCGCATCGCACATTTGGAGGGTACCCCAAACTTTCACCTTCATTATGCCGACCTTGGTGACTCTATGAGCATCATCCAGGTAATGAACAAGGTGAAGCCAACAGAGGTTTATAACCTTGCAGCGCAGAGCCACGTACAGGTGAGCTTCGACTCTCCTGAGTTTACAGCCGATGTAGATGCCACAGGTGTACTCCGTATCCTGGAGGCTATCCGCCAGTGTGGTTTGGAGAAGACTTGCCGCATGTATCAGGCTTCCACATCTGAGCTTTATGGTAAGGTAGAAGAGGTTCCTCAGAACGAGAACACTCCATTCCATCCTTATTCTCCATACGCTGTTGCCAAGCAGTATGGTTTCTGGATTGTCAAGGAGTATCGTGAGGCTTATGATATGTTCTGCTGCTCTGGTATCCTCTTCAATCATGAAAGTGAGCGCCGTGGTGAGACTTTCGTAACCCGCAAGATTACTTTGGCTGCAGCCCGCATCAAGCAGGGCAAGCAAGACAAGCTCTATCTCGGTAACCTGGATTCGCTCCGCGACTGGGGTTATGCCAAGGATTATGTAGAGTGTATGTGGCTGATTCTCCAGGCTGAGAAACCAGAGGACTTTGTGATTGCAACAGGTAAGCAGCACTCTGTTCGTGAGTTCGCCCAGCTGGCGTTCCACTATGTAGGAATCGAACTGAAATGGGAAGGCAAGGATGAGAACGAGAAGGGTATCTGCGTTGAGGGTCCTGAGGAACTCATCGGCAAGACACTCGTTGAGGTTTCTCCTGATTTCTACCGTCCTACCGACGTGGTGAACCTCTGGGGTGACCCAACAAAGGCAAAGGCTAAGCTCAACTGGAATCCTAATACCACCTCTTTCGAGGATCTCGTAAAGATCATGGTAGAGAGCGATATGGCGAAGGTAGCTGCCGAGGATGCCGGTCAGAAGGTTCGCTGCAATCTTGCAGAATACCTCGAAAAAGGTATTGTTAAGTAATAGCTAACAGTTGATAGTTTACAGTTGATAGTTTACAATAATAATCAATGTTATCAAAAGATTCTAAGATTTATATAGCAGGACACCACGGACTCGTGGGTTCTGCTATCTGGAATAACCTCAAGAAGAGAGGTTATAACAATCTGGTGGGTCGTTCTCACAAAGAACTCGACTTGACCGACCAGTATGCAGTAGAGAAGTTCTTTGACGAGGAGAAGCCGGATGCAGTGGTTCTGGCTGCTGCCTTCGTGGGCGGTATCATGGCGAACTCATTGTATCGTGCCGACTTCATCATGCAGAACATGAAGATGCAGTGCAACGTAATCAGCAATGCTTATTCTCATGGCGTGAAGAAGCTCCTCTTCCTGGGCTCTACCTGCATCTATCCTAAGAATGCACCGCAGCCTATGAGCGAAGATGTGCTCCTTACTTCTCCGCTGGAATATACCAACGAGGAATATGCCATCGCCAAGATTGCCGGACTGAAGATGTGCGAGAGCTACAACCTTCAGTATGGTACCAACTATATCGCTGTGATGCCAACCAACCTCTATGGTCCTAACGATAACTTCCATCTGGAGAACAGCCACGTAATGCCTGCGATGATGCGCAAGATTTATCTTGCCAAACTCATCCACGATGGCGACTGGCACAGCATCGAGGTGGATATGAACAAGCGCCCTATCAACCCTACTGATAAGCTCCGCGAAATCATCGGCGAGGGTAACGTAGACGGCAGCAACTCTCACGAGCGCATTCTGAAGGCGCTGGAGTTCTACGGCATCTACGACAACAAGGTAGTGCTTTGGGGAACAGGCAAACCATTGCGTGAATTCCTCTGGAGCGAGGATATGGCAGATGCCAGCGTTCACGTGCTCCTGAATGTAGATTTCAAGGACATCATCGGTATCGAGAAGTACAGTTCTGTATTCTATGGTGCCAAGGTAGATGGTGCCGTGGATAGAAACAATTCAGAGGGTCGTGGCGGAGCCATTCCATCTCTCGGTGAAATTCGCAACTGCCATATCAACGTGGGTACCGGTAAGGAACTTACCATCCGTGAACTCTCAGAGCTTGTAGTGAAGGCTGTAGGTTTCGAGGGTGAGGTTGAGTTTGATGCCAGCAAACCAGATGGAACCCCAAGAAAGCTCATCTCAGTAGATAAGCTTCATAGCCTCGGCTGGACTCACAAGGTTGAGATTGAGGATGGTGTACAGAAGCTCTTCGAGTGGTATAAGAATAGTTTGAAAGACTAAA
>ERZ1032078.831-NODE-831-length-12129-cov-6.676661_pt1 | contig 12129 bp, 10 predicted proteins | sample MGYA00517101_ERZ1032078 | MGnify/ENA primary metagenome ERZ1032078 (study PRJEB33719, sample SAMN04261301) | wastewater metagenome | biome: rural village; feature: human; material: feces | host: Homo sapiens | place: El Salvador | collected 2013-01-14 ... | reverse complement strand
CATTTAGCCCCCATATAGAAACATCAGTTTTGAAAATTGCAAGAACTTTATTTTGCAGGGTATTAAAAATTATGGTTTTATCCTTATAAGGAATAAGAATGTTGTAAAGACTTTTTTTCATGATTATATACTTTAATAGGACTTCCCAAGACAGAGTATTTACTCGCATCTGGAAAGTCCCAAGTCGCAGAAAGGTAATGAACTTTGGGGAGTGATATGCTCTTATAAAAGAATACAATTTAATGCTTCTTTATATAGAACAAAGTTCATACTACCTTAACAAAGTTTACTTTTGATTTGGTTGCTTTACAACGCATCTGTAGAAGTTGACTACTACGTCCCCACCAGTCTCTTGCACAGTGTTACAATTCAAATCAAGTGACAAGAATCCGCCTTTAATCTCTCCTTCTGCTTTCAAGTCTAAAGGTTTAAGACTTGAGAGTTGGTCACGCAAATTCTTTCTTTTCATGAAAGATAAAATTTAATTGTACCTACTCACTTGTAGCTTTTTGGTATTCGCATTCCTTTTTTCAGTGTGGTCTGTGTTGCAAATTCGAATTCTTAATGGCGACAAAGTTATAGGTTTTAAATATAATACAATAATTTATTGCAAACTTTTTAATGAACAACAGTATAAATATTGTTATAAAGTTGAACGGCTGTTAATGTTTGCCTGATGGTTATGGTAGAAGTTTGATGTGGAAGTTATAGGCATCCGTCATGTGCCATGAATGCCGTCAGGTCAGCCTTGATGCGCTTGTAAGGCTCGGAAGAGGTGAAGGCGGTATTCTTTTTCAGCATCGGGATGACCGTCTCCACGGAGTTGTTGTAGCAAAGAGTGAGCAGAAGAAAGGATTTGGATGAGGAAAGGGAGAGGATGAGGAGGTAACAAAGGTCTTGACTCATTTTATTCTGAAAATATTAAAAACTTTCTTTATTACCACAAATACTTACAGTCGCTTTATCTCATCGCCTAAGGAGTTCTTGCCACGATACTTTGTGCTCTTGGAGTTGAGCTTGTATGTCACATTAAACGAATAGTTCCAAAGATGATAATTTTCTGTCTGAGATAAATTGACACGATTAATCATCAGATGTTCCCTGAATTTCATTCCACGGAAAAGATCGTTGCCTTGCAGACTGATGGTCAGTTTATCGTTGAAGAAAGTTTTTTGCAGCGTCAAGTTGAAATTATGGAACGGCAAGAGTTTCACAACGCCTTGATTGCCACCGGCATTGAGATAGATATACGTAGAAATCATATAGTTGTTCGGAAGACTCAGTTGTTGATTCAAAACGCAATAAAGCAGAGCACTGTCATGTCGAATCTGCTGCCCCATATACACAGTCTTATAAAACGGTTGGTCAAGTCCAAGCGTCAAAGATGGGGACCAGCGGCCGAAACGCTTCTGTAAATTTAACATGAAGGTTAGATTTTGAATGTTGTCAACATTGTGGTAGGTAGAAAAGATAACATTGTCCTTATCATTGTTGTCAAAATAAGCTTCTATAAAGTCTTTTTTATACATATAGCCGAATGTCAAGGTGATAAACTTATAGCCAGTATTCCATTGGGCCTGATAAATGCGGGTAGGCTTTAGTTGTGGGTTACCATGCTGGTACATGAACTCATTGGAATAGTAATCCGAATTACTCATCTGCCTAAAAGTAGGTCTAACGATCTGGGAAGAAAAGGACAGACTATTGCTCCAGCCTTCCTTACTGTAGGATGCGCTAAAAGAAGGGAACCAGTTTCTGAAATCATTACGTTTCTTGTTCTGATTAGTCAGATCATTGTATTTATAGATATAGTCTTCATACCTTACCCCAACTTTCGTAGCAAGTTTCCCGAAAATTTTGCTGAGCTCTAGATATGCACCATATCTGTATTCCTGTGACTTATAAGAGGAGTTTCCTATGCTTTGAGAAGAGATATCAACATATCCTGTTGACTTGGTATAGGATACATCTCCACCAAAGGACAGATTGAAAGTCTTGTCTATCTTCTGTGTGTAGTCTATTTTCAATGAGGACAGATCCTGCTTGCCATCGCCGAAACTGACCGTGTTGATATTCTGACCGTTATCGACATATTCGTTCGTGTTCTGGTTATAATCGTTGTTGTTATGGATATAATCAGCATACGAACTCAAAGTATAGTTATTTTTGTCTAATATGTAGAAAGCATTCAAGTGATGATAAGTGACCTTATTACTATAGCTGTGTGCGATTTGGGAAGCTTGAATCTGATTTCCATTCAACGCATAGTTAAGGACCTCACTCCGATGCTCTGAGTCCTTATTCGTGCTGCCATCCCATGAGAAACCAATTGAATTACATTCATTAATCGTATAATCCATGCCGAGAACAAAAGTAAGCTTGGGGTCGGAAGCACGGCCACATTGATTAACATCATAGCGATGGTTGTCTCCTTCTGAATTTAATTTATAAACAGAAGGCTGAGTAACTTTAGTACGATAATTCTCATAATCATAACTTGCCGTAATATTCAGGTTCTTGAACTGGTACCCCAAGCGTGTACTTTGTCCATACGATGTTCTTTCATTCTGACTGACCTTGCTTCGCGCCAACAAGGAAAGCCCCTCCATGTTATGGATGGTTGTTATCTTGATGACTGATCGCCCATTGGCTCTGTATTTGGCACCTGGGGATGCGATAAACTCTATTTGCTTAATATCCGAAGGAGTGAGTCGGTCCAACTCATCGTTCGACTTAATCTCCCTGTTATTGATAAAAAAGATTGGAGCGCCTTTACCGAAAGTCTCAATTTCTCCCGTCTTGCCTTTTACGACACCTGGAATCTGCAAAAGCAAATCTGAGATAGAAGTGATTTTCGACAGGATAGTACCTTGCACCTGCGTCGTCAGTGTATTCCCCTTTTGGCGAAACATCGGAAGGTTACCCTTTACCGTCACCTCCGATAAAAGAATGTCGTTTTTACGGAGTGTAACATTGATCAAGGAATCGCTGGCCGTTTTGCCCAAGTTCACAAAGGCATCTTTATAGCCTACATATGAGACTTTCAAAATAGCCTCATTCTTTGTCATCGCTATTTTGAATTGCCCCTCGGCATCAGTAATCGTCCCTGATATAAAACAAGAGTCGGCTGACAATAAAACGACATTTGCAAACTCCACTCCGTTTCCATTCTCATCTCTTACAATACCCGATAATCCCTGGGCATAGCCTGTAGTTGCCATCAAAAGAAAAATCATACAGGCATACAATCTTTGTAGTGTATCGCGTAATAATCTCATTTGCACTTCTGTTTTATATACATATCCAATAAAGTATAGAAATCTTCCTCAGATAAAGGGCAAGGATCGTAATCTGCTCCATCGTGAAGTTTATTATATCTTCTAACAACGCATCCTCCATCGCATATGGGGAGAAAAGCACAATCATGACATTTCCTGTCTGAAAACATATCCGCCCCTACGATATAAGAAGGTAGAATGTAATTTCTCACTTTATTTTCAAAAATACTGTCAACTACCTTCTGAGGCTTCCCGACATCAACCCAACACTTATAAATCTCTCCTTCAGGACCAATTATGACAGAATTTACACATGTAGCTGTACATCCTCCTACTTGGGGAGCTATTGTTGTTTGGATATCATCTATACCGAATTTTTTAGACAATTCTTTCAACAGACTCACCTTTCCCCTATTTGGAAGACAAGCTACATTACAGGAACTGTTCACATCATTCACAAAAGCAAGGTCAACAGAATAGTTCTGTCCTTTCCATCTTTGTCTCAAATTTTTATATAAAGAAGGGAACTGGTATTTGTTTTCTTCTCGCAAATTCACCCTCACTGTTACATGGCATGAAGGAATATAGGTAAAGACATTTTCTATGTTTTCTAATATTATATCAAATGTCGGAATACCCAGTTTATGTCTTCTGCTCCTATTATGAAAATCTCGATTCCCATCTATCGTTATCTGGATATGACCGATATTGTATTGGCTAAGTATTTTGCATTTATCAGGATCTAAAAGAAACCCATTTGTAACCATTGAATGCGTTTTCATTTTTAGATCCTGTATATCGTAGAGCTTGTTTAAAAGATAATGTATCTGTTCAAAAGCCAAAAGAGGTTCACCGCCATGCCAACAAAGATTAACTGTTTTACAACCCGTATTCTTAACAAATCTTAATATCTGATCCATCGTGGATACACTCATATTCTTTGAAGTTAAATTTGTTTCATAGCAGTAAGGGCATTTAAAATTGCAGGCCAAAGTCGGAACGATTATTAGTCCTAAAGACGCTCTTGAAAAGGCCTGATTATATCTCAAATATTTCTTCAAGTTATAATAGTCCTCGTCTTCATGTGGATTAACAATAACTTTCCCTTTAATAAGGTGCATAAGAGTATTATGTGGAATGTTTAATGATTCCAGATTAAAATCACATTCTTTCAATAACGACAAAGTATTATACAACTCCTTTGAAATGATTGCACAAAAATTAGTCCTGGTATTAAACAACTTGTAGGAGTTCTCTGAATAATATAAGATACTGTACCTGGATATAATCATAAGATTTTTTGAAAAAATCATATTCAAGACCATTATCCAATAATAACGGTCTTGAACAAGAGTGTAGGGATTCTTAATGCATTGTTATCTGAATTGTGCTAAATCTAGAAGATTTTAATATTAGCAGAACGCTTAACGGGCTCATTCGGTACTTGTACAAGTCCTGTCGAACAAATGATATCTGGATCAGAGTTTCGAAGACCTCCATAGATGTTTTGCATCTCATCCATCAGCTTATCTGAAGCTGGAATTAAAGTTTGTAAATCCATGATTAATTTTTTTTGATTAAATACTACAATCTATTTTTGCTCGAGTTACAATAGATTCATTTGAATTACTATAATATTGATCAAATGTTATACATAGAATTTCCCATAATAAGTTGCGTTATCCAAAACTATTTTTAATGAATAACCGCCCTCGTTAAGGATGTCTAAATTCAATGATACAGCCCCCTCTTTCGCTATAGAAGATATGGTGTATCCTATAATGTTCCCTTGAGAATCATAAATAAAAACTTGAATTCCGCCTGTGTACCCTTTAACTCCTATGGTTATGAGTCCTTTCTCATAATCAGCAGAAACACGCTCTATGGATGGCATTCTCATCCCTCCATGTTGATACATGGCTCTACGTCTCAATACAAGAGGGTTAGCTATCACGCTAATGCTGCACATCAAGGCAACGATAGGCAATAATATAATCTTTTTCATTGGCTCTTACCTTTATGATCGTTGCAAAGTTAGGCAACAATCAGATTCCATACAAATTATATGTATCTAAAAAAGGCTTTTAGCCTTGCATCACTAATTTGCTGATATAAAGTATATTACAGATTAATTTTTCTATTTGCTTATCTAAAAAACACTTTTTCCCCATCATTTAATAGTTATCTATGAACTCTTGTGCCGAATCATCACCACTTTTCAGCCCGATTTTGGATTTGATAAGAAATAGTTTCTGCCGTACTGACGCGTCTTTTATATGATAAATCTCTGCTATCTTATGCACAGGCAAATGCAGCCTTATAAGCATAAGGAAACGAATATCTTTCTTGGTTAATATGGGAAATTGTGCTTTTATCCGCTTGACAAACATATTGTCTGCATTATCAAGAAAGACTTCAAGTTCTTCCCAGTCATTGTCATCCAAAACAACAGACTTCATACTATCCTTAATGTCATTTTCGTTCTTTAGCTTCTTTATGATATCTATTTTTTTAAGGAGAAAACTTCGGACATTGGCAAGCTGCAATTCCTTGTTCTTAATTATCATTTCCTGTATCCGTTTATCCTTCTTAGCCTTAATGACGACAAGGATTATAATAATCGCGGAAAGAACCAATGTGATAATAATCAAGATGGTCATCAACTGACTTTCCTTTTGAGCAGAGACTTTCTTCGCTTCCTTGTCAACGATAAGCTTGTAAAACTTATCCTTAGCGGCTAAGTCTTCCGCATTCTTACTGTACAAATAGCTTTCTATTGAATCAGCATAGTTACATACAGATATCAAGTCAAATTCTTTTCTTGCAATTAATCGATGTAAGGAATATATAACGTCTCCGTAATCATGATATTCTTGCCTTTTGATTTGTGACAATAAATTTTTCGCTTTGCCAATTTCGCCAGCCTTATACAAGGCATTACTAAAGGTCAATATTGCTGGCACGTCATGATTACGTCGATAACAGAATGATTCTTCAGCTGTTCTTAAAGCCATAGTCACATTACCTGACATATCATAGAAATTGGATAAATCCTGTAATGCATCCGCCATGGCTGTAGAATCTTTGGATATTTTAGCATAACCTATTGCTTTTTGAGCCAATAATAGACAAGAGTCTATTTTCCCTTCTTCATAAGAAAGACATTCTGCCAAGTTTAAAATCAAATAGACTTCATTTTTAAGGCTTCCATTTTTCAAAAAGCCAAAGGATTTGTATGCTAATCTCGCGAGACTTATAGATTTATTGGTATCATACCCGCTTAAAATAACAGAAGTTTTAAGCAATGACATGCTTTCCGTTAAGTAGTCCATCGTTTTACGTGCGGCCGTTATCGAATGTTGAAAACAAGGAAGGGCTTTTTCCGAACTGTCATTGAGCATATAATACTTGCCCATGTAGTATTGGCACTTCGCGTACAAGGAATCATTGGGCTTGGCGGAATAATACGTGTAGGCTGTACGAAGCAGTGAATCATTGTCTACGTCAAGACCGCTCTTATCCTGGGCTATGGTGTAAACCAACGCATACCTCGCCTTCTCATTGTTCGCGAGCCCATACTGATTCACATGGTTGAGTATGGCCAAAGCACTGTCTGGAGAGTCATCGGCAATGGCGTAGGCTGAGTCTATGGCCTTGCAATGTCGATCTCCACAACCTGCTAAAACCATTATGCAGGCAAACAGTGAAAACAAAAATGCTCCCTTGTTATCCATAATAAAATGTTGCTGCAAATTTAACCATAACAGTTGACTCTGACAAGTAATTGGACCTCAAAATGTATAACTGTCAAGTCTTACAATGTAGTTTCCTACTCCCATTGAGTCTTGTTAATTGAAATAATGCCAACGAATGCAACAGCAAGGACAATAACGATAATCGTGATGATTACCGTTCCAATACAGGCCATTTTTCAGCATCGCGAGGTCAGATTCTTCCTTTCTGTTCCTGTCCGGCACCGGTACCCTTGTATTTGCTTCGAGACGCGTTGAAAGCGTATCGAACGGTGAGGGTCAGCTTGCTGATGGACGACGCGTCGTAGGCCATGCTTCTCAATTTCCCGAAATGGGCAATGAAATGCTGGTTATTGGTTCCAAACAGGTCGTAGACAAAGAGTTGGAAGGACAGGCGATTCTTCATGCAGGCTTTATATATGGACATATTGGTGCAGAACAATGGCTTGCGGAAATATAGATTTTGCTCATGCCCCTTGGTGTTGTACGACATCATGAGCGTGAACATTGCCAACTTGGTGTCAAATGTATTGTCGAAACGGAAAGAAGCCATTGGCTTGTTGAGAGTCCTTCCCTCGTTAGTGTCCATGTCAAACCATTGCTTGTCTATGGAAGCCGTAAAGGTTGGATGCCAGAAACCAAATGTCGGCTGCAAGGTGACAGATGACTCGACGCCATCATATGCTTTTCCATTTATAGGCTTCATCAAGCCTATGGCAGGATTGTCCTTGTAGGTGTTGACATACGACATTATTGGATTCGACGTGTGGAAGTAGGAAACATCAAATGTAAGCCATTTGTAAGACACCTCATAGTCAATGTCCCTGTTTATCTCCGCCATCAGCAAAGGGTTGCCAGTCTCGTAAGTGTAGCGGTTGTCATATTGCACCGCGCTTCTCAAACTTTGGTATGAAGGGCGGTTTATGTCGGCGGAATAACTCAACTGCATTTGTGCGTTTTCAACCGGCAATGACAGGCTAAGGGATGGAAACCAGTTGCCATAGGTCTTGCTTTGGCCAGCGATACGCTTGCCACACTCATAATAGTCGAAGTCGATATACTCATACCTCAGGCCAGCCTCCAAGCTAAGAGCCCCAAAGTCTCGTGAGTAAGACAGGAAAGAAGAGGACATGCTTTCGGTTACACGGCTGTTGTCGTCATTTACGAGGTTTGTAGGTACGACTTGCATTTTGGAAGTGCGATGTATATTGGAGAACTCGCCACCAACAGACAGTTCTCCGCCCAGCAGAGGGTAGGTGAGAACTAATTTTGAAGCCAGCAGATGGTTGCGTGTGTTGGTTGTTCTCCTGACGGTTTGGTATTGCCCGTTTTCCCCGATTTCCTGGAAATGCTCATTGGTAACGTTGTTTTGCCTTGCCTTGTCCAAAAGCCAATCCGCGTTGAAGTCGACTCCCAATTTCCCTATTTTTCCTAAATAGTAAATGTTGCTGGACATATTGCTTCTCTGCCCAGACAGGTCAACATGGCTCTGATTGCTTTCGGAAAGCGTTTCGTCCTGCAATATTGAAGTATTCATGTCTCCATTCCATGACTTCTCTGGATTCCGAAGATAACTGAAATTAGCTCCGATGGAATTGTCGGTGTCTATTTGATAGCTCGCGTCCATTCGGTAATTCATTGATTCCGTAACCCCGGTTTGTCTCACCTTGCTTTTCTGGTTCCAGGTCTTGTCAAGATAAGTGACTTGTTGCACGTCCTTGTAGTCTGGCTGATATTGCTTAGCGACAGAGGCGTATGCCCCTAATTCAAGCCCGTTACTGCGGTAATTGACATTTACTCGCCCATTGGCTCCGAGGTTGTCTTTCTCGTCATATTCTCCCATGGCCGTGGCGTCGATTCCCAATCCTTCGCCGGGTGTTTTCTTCGTGGTGATGCAAATCACGGCCTTCGCGCTTGCGGGATAGCGCGCGCCGGGGTTCGTGATGACCTCTACCGACTTTATATTGTCGGAACGCAAACGGTCAAGCTCACTTTTGTCCCTCATCTGTTTGCCGTTTATGTAAATCAGGGGCTCGCCACGACCGAAAACCTTGATGGTTCCGTTTTGGGCGGATACATTTGGTACGCGGTCAAGCAGGTTGTCCATCGTTCCGGCCTTTTCGAGCACGGACCCTGCTACGGTTGTCTTCATTCCGCCATTCGTCAGAATTGTCCTTGGCAAACTTGATTTCACTACCACTTCGCCTAACATCTTGCTGTCCTCCGCCAAGACGACAGTTACATCCTCGCCATTGCAATCCTTGAAGGCGGTCTTGTACCCTACGGACGAGACCTTTATGATTCCATTGACACATGATGCCCCTATGACGAATCCTCCATCGTCGCCGCTAACGGTGCCTTTGACAAAAGAAGAGTCTTGGCGATTTAGAAGAACCACATTCGCAAAAGAGATGGGCTTGCCAGTTTCATCCACAATCTTTCCCTTGATATCCTGAGCCATTACTTGGCAGAAGGAAAGAAACTCAAATGATAAAAATAGTAGTATTGACTTCATTCTTAAATGACCTATTAATGTTTTATCTTGTTCAGAAGTTGATGCCAAAGTTCTGAATCATTACCGTTCTTTATAAAATGTATATCGTTATCCATGTCTTAAAGAATAAAAGCAGATTGTGCCTTCAAAAGAAAGCACAATCTGTTTTATATTTAGATATTTAGCACCAGCAAATAAGACCACCGCAACTTCCTTTTTGCGTATCATGCCCCTTAGTAGGTCTTCCGCCTCCTAAAATCTCATTATAACTCATCAAAACTGATTGGTGACAACTGGTTGTTCTTTTCGGATTCTGTTTGCAGAGGAACTATTTCTGTCTTTTTCATGAAAGATAAGATTTAATTGTGCCTACTCCCTTGCAGCTTTTTGGTATTCGCATTCCTTTTTTCAGTGTGGTCTGAGTTGCAAATCCGAATTTTTAACGACTGCAAAGTTATAAAATTTAAGAATACCGTGATGGTTTATTACAAACTATATGATAGAGAGCAGTATAAATATTGTTATAAAGTTAAACGTTAGTTAATGCTGACATGATGGTCATGATCAAAGCATTATACATAGCTGGTGTGTGATAGGAATACCGTTAGGTCTTCCTTTATGCGCTTGTAAGGGTCTGATGAGGTAAAGGCCGTGTTCTTCTTCAGCATTGGCATGACAGTCTCCACCGAGCTGTTGTAGCATGACAACTCGTTTCGCCTTTGCGTGCCATGTACGCTTTGCCGCGCTATTTCCTCTTGTCGCTGCCTGATGAGCTTGTCGCACACGCGGTTAAGCATTGGCATCACTACCTTGTCGAAGAGATGATGCCCTTGGATGTAGAGATAAGTGGTTTCGGGCGTCACGCCGAGCCTTCGCAGGTCGTCTTCAAGTCGGTGATAGCTCTCCTTAGCATTAGGATTGGCCTTCTTGAATTGCTGGCACCGCTTTGCCACCTTGCTATGTAGAAGGGATATGACGCGTTGGGCGTCGTTCATGTTGAAACTGGTGGTTTCTATAGTGTGCAGGAAGTCGCTCATGGTGAACTCGCCGTAATGGCTTGTGCGGTAATACCAAATGTTCCAGACAAACAGGGGATATATGGCGCGCGAGTAATCCTCGAGATACTGTCGCAAGTCGAAAATGGCGTGGTCATTGAGAGTCACCGCCACGCACACGTCATGGAGCGAAGGCGCGTAGCATTGCAGGTTCTCTATGGCGTAGGCGTAGGTGTGGAAGATGAAAGGGCTGGAGATGATCTTCCTTGAAGTCTCCGTGGCACCTTGAATGAGGTAATCGTAGTCGGCGTCCACGCAGGCTATGAGCCATTGCCCGGTCTTGCCGCTCAGCGCGCTCATGAGGGCAGCCTTCTTGCCTCGCTCAAGGGTGTTATCGCGCGTGGGCAACATTATCTCGAAGAAAATCTTGTCGGTCTCAAATTGGCTCAATATGCTTCTCCAGAAAAACACGTCGTCGTAGCTCTCCACATAAGCCACGACCTTCTTTCTCTGCCGGCGTGGGTTAAGGGAGTTGGCCGCCTGCAGATAAGAAGAGGTGAGGTTGTCCTGGAGACGTTTCATGGCGTTCAGATTGTAATGTCTGACACTTCCGTCACCTTGTCCATCCATCCGTTCATGATCACGGCGGGTGAGTGGGTGGTGAGGATAATCTGCACGTTGGGATTCAGCTCCAGTATGAGGTCGATGAGCTTCTTCTGCCATTCTATGTGTAGGCTCACCTCAGGCTCGTCCATGAAGAGCACGTATGGCTTTTGGTCTTCCACGAGCACGGTGAGCAGTATGGCGAGAATCTGCTTCTCGCCGCTCGACAGCTGGTATGGCACAAGCGTTTCGCCCATTTGCGAGAAGCTTATCTCATTGTCGGAGCGTACTATTTTCTTACCGGTGTCGGCGAAGAGCGCGTCAATGATGTCCTGGAACCTCTTCTTTGGCTCCGACAGCTTTTGCGCCTCTTCGCCCGCCGTGGCCCCGCCTTTCTGCAGCACCTCTATCATGCGGTTGCCGATGTTGACCTGATAGTCGAGATACTTGCGCTGGAGCTTGTAGAGCTGCCAGTCGAGTTCCGTGGCAAGCGAGATGTTCATTTGCGACACCACCTCGGCATTGATAAGCGGGCGGTCAAACGACCTGATGATGTCGTAGCGTATCCAGTTGGCATCCTCTGGACAGACCTTCAGGTGCACGCCTTTAAGCAAGTGGGAATGAAACTCGCCACCGGCAGCAAGTCCTTTCACCACCTTGTTGATTATGGTCGACTTGCCCACGCCGTTGACACCGCTGAGGATGTTAACGCGGCGGTCGAGGTTCCAGAGAATGTGCTTCCGACCGCTCCAAAGGGCGTCAATCTCTATCTGGGTGATATAATCAGCGTATTTCTGCATGGTGGCTTGGTTTTGTTTATTCTATGCACAAAAATAGCAAAAAAATCAATGCCTCGATTCTTCTCCTGGCTTAATTCTTTTGCTTTACAACTTTTTTTAGGAATTGTTGGCGTTCAATGCCGGTTTGCGTGGGTGTTTTTCAAAAAGCTTTGCAGGGGCGGGCCCTGTGCCCGTCCGCAACCAATGTGGACGCATCTACAAATTAAT
>ERZ1032078.814-NODE-814-length-12284-cov-5.781258_pt1 | contig 12284 bp, 10 predicted proteins | sample MGYA00517101_ERZ1032078 | MGnify/ENA primary metagenome ERZ1032078 (study PRJEB33719, sample SAMN04261301) | wastewater metagenome | biome: rural village; feature: human; material: feces | host: Homo sapiens | place: El Salvador | collected 2013-01-14 ... | reverse complement strand
CGTCACCGATTGCATTCTGCTTGGTCGGTACGAGACCATCTTCCACTACAATAAGGATTAAGACACTAATTTAATTGTAAAACATGTTTATTATCTCTTGTACGAGACCATCTTCCACTACAATAAGGATTAAGACGCTTATACCTCTTACGAGTACCAGATGTCGTTGATAAGTACGAGACCATCTTCCACAACAATAAGGATTAAGACAGAACTCCAAAGTTTCGAGGTCAACAAGCTTATTTTGTACGAGACCATCTTCCACTACAATAAGGATTAAGACGCGTCAGAATTAACAATTACTGTAGCCATAATTAAAGTACGAGATCATCTTCCACTACAATAAGGATTAAGACTTTTCTGCTTCTGCTGTTGTCATAGTGTTCCATAATTAGTAAGTACGAAACCATCTTCTACTACAATAAGGATTAAGACTGTACACATAATAAGTTCTCCTTATTTAAATTAATAAAGTACGAGACCATCTTCCACTACAATAAGGATTAAGACCTGATACTCCGGATTAATCGGATTAATTTCTAGGGTACGAGACCATCTTCCATTACAACAAAGATTATGCTTTGTTTTAGAGAAATATGCTTACGAGTTGTTCATAGATTATTTTGGTTCATAGGTAGGGTTAACTGTTATATGAAAAAATCCCATATCAAGGCTGGGTGGCCTTGGTATGGGATTGATTTTTATAGTGTGATATTCTTATTTTTTATTCAGTGATTGGGTTGTGGACTTCAAATTAGTCTCCATCATACTTTTCATTAATAGCCAGTTTTTTTATTCTTTGCTTGTCTTCATCTGTGAGCCATGAATGGATTTGAGCATCTTTCTCCTGGAGTTTGTTGAAAGCTGTCTTGTTCTCATTCTTGCAAGATGCGTACTCTTTCATCTCCATCATTCTGACTTCTTCGTCTGTATGTTCACTAAGGATATTGACGAGTTGGGTGATGCTTTCGGTTTGTGCCCATATCTTCTGGTAGTTCTCATAAGTGAATACCGACATCATTTCCTCAAAGCACTTCATATAGTAGCTTATGTCATGGCTAAAGCCACGAAGTATGATATCTTCTTTATCAATGTGGCATTTACCGAAACCAAAAGACTTAGCCATACCCAGGTTAAAGAACACCTTTGGGGTCATATTGAAAGTAAGGGCTGCCAAAATAGCTCCTATCTCAGTTTCTCTTGTATTATGCAAAGAGATTCTCAAGATGAAGGTTTGTCCGACAGGAAGGGCCTTGAACGTTGTGTTCATATTTGGCTTGTCTCCTTGTGGAAGTTGGGTGGTTGTTCCATTTGTGTGGATTCTATACAGCTTTCTTCCAGCGATTCCCTCGTCCTCATCATAGGTCTTGTATGGTGATTTAGTCTGCTTCAGATAAAGGGGATAATAGGAAGCTTTAGGAGGTCCGAGGATACCCTTTGTTTTGATGAGCTTCGAATCCTCTACAGTTCCTTCCATGAAAGCATGACTGATTTGCACTCTTCCCTTAAGGTTGTCGTCTCCTGTGAAACCGAACAGAGTTTCACCCAAGTCGTTTCTGTCCTTGTCGGCCTTTTGCAGGATCTCCACCTGTTGGCGTACATTGTTTTTGTAAGGGAGTTTGAACATTCTGGACATACCGAGAATCTCCTGGCCATTTGGCATCATGAGATAGAATACTGGTATTTCATAACCCTTTTCAAGAGCCATCAGAAAGCAGCCTTTGCAGCCTTGTTCCTTTGCGAATCCAGGAGTTCCGTCATAAATGCTTTTGAAAGCTCTGATGGTTTCCTCGTTAATAGGGATACTTTTACCTCTAGTTGCAGGAAACAGCAGCTCATTCCCCTTTTTATTCATTCTTCCTGTGCAGACGATGCGATAGCTATTACCTTTCTTTCTTATTTCAGGATAGATAGGATTATTGTTGTAATCTGTACCTACGGAAACATTTGTCTTCCAGATAGATCCGTTTGCCTGGTAGTGAGGATATCTCAATCTCACTTCCTTGCATTTGATCTTTTCAAGTTGTCCGTCGCATGGGGTGAAGATATATCCTTCACCTTTTTTTGATAGCCAGCCTGGTCTTCCTTGTTTAACCGTATTCAAATATTTGAAATTAATTTTCTTATTGTGTGAATCGGCCACATCACGATAGCCAAACCATCTGTTCTGGAAGTCCTTGTCCTCCTGCATCTTGCCGAAGGACATGATTTCCACGATTTCGCGCAACATTCCCTTGATGGTGGTTCCGGGGATGAAGTAGTGACGTTTTCTGTCATTGCCCATGATATGAGCGGAGTGCTCCTTCAGTGAACCGTCGCGTGTGAAGAGAGGAGATACGTTCTTGAGTTTCACTTCGATCACTCCATCCTCTGAGTCTGAGAATGGCAAGTCCTGAGTAACCTGCTCACTCCAGGAAGGGTAGAACACCTTTTCATTGAGTGGTACGAAATTATAGGGTGCTGTAATTTTCATTTTCAGTTCCTCCATTATTTTTCAAATCCAACGAATATGTTTGCCTTGAGCTGAAGGGTAGGCATGTTTTCACACAGCTCATCCTTCACCTCTTCCCACTGGCGCAGGAACTTTAGTGCCTTTACGTCTGGAAGGCGGTGTGGCAGGTAGGTAACCGGAGTTGTGGTGACAGAGCCATCCAGTTCTTCCTGCTTTACCTCGTATGTTGTTACGAAGTAATTTCCATCCACATAACGGATCTGGATAGAAGTGTTTTCTTCCGGGTTCCACAGCAGTCCCTCTACGACGAAAGGATTCTCGCCGTCTGTAAGGGTAAGAGAAAGAGGTTCTCCTTCTCCTATGATTCTTGGCTTACTCTGGTCGCTTTGCCAAAGGTAGCCTTCATATTTTGCATTTTTTATCTGATGTTCCATGCTTACTCTTGTATGTTAAGTGTTCCGATGAATATACCATTTCCTCTGTTGGTACCACCGCCCAGTGGCAGGAGGCCGTCGCAGATGTCTTGGAGGGATTTCTCGAATGTCTTTCTGACATCATCGTCTTGAAGGGCTTCCTTTTCAATCCAGATTTCTTCAACGATTTCCTGATTTTCCGCCGTGCTTACCTTTTCCTGGAACAGGGCGCCGTCCATCACTCCACCGGTAAACTTATCCACCTTGATGTGAGGAAGAACCTTTGAGTCCGTGTTTTCAATGAAGACATCTGAGAAGATGGCCTTTCCTCTGGATGGTTTGATGTCTGCTTCATCCAGTGTGGTGCCGAAGATATCCAGGCATGCCTTGTTTCTGTCGCTTGCGATAGCCTCTGCGTTGTCCACAAAGTGCTTCGTAAGGCGGTTCCAGTGGTAGGCTGTACGATGTGAAATGGCTCCTTTGACGGATGTTGCCGGTATCAGGCTCTTGGCTTCCTTGATTTCTGGCTTGCCAGTTGACCAGTCCACATAGTTTTCCTTGACGGGTGTCATATCTGCCTCTTCGTCTCCGAATCCTGATGAGAACAGGAAGAAGTTCAATGGCTTGAGGGTGAGTGTATATTTGATCCAGTCAGTCCCCTGCAGTTCACATGGCTTCTTCTCCATAGCTTCATTCCAGTCCTCTTCCAGCGATGATGACTTTTTCAGGTAGGCATCGAGGTCCTTTTCCTGGGTCAGATCATAGCTTGCGTATTTCATGCTTACGACCTTCATGCTTCCGAAGCCGTTTCTCGTTCCGCTGCCCACTCTGAAGGTAGGAGAGGAGATGACGTTCAGCAGTTTCTGCATATTCTCGTCATCTTTCGTTTCAGAGAGGAGTTCCATCTCGAAGATGAATCGGGTGCCTTTATACACAACCTGTTCGTCGAACTTGCCATGGTCTGCGCCTGTACCCTTTTCCGTGATTCTTACATGCTGACGGATAGGCAGTACCTCAAAGGCCTTGAGATACTCATCCTGCTCTATGTTCTTAAGTCCGTCCATGGCCTTCTGGTTACTGCCCAGGAGCAGTGCGTCAGAAATGAGGACCTTGGAGCCTTCTTCCTGGCCTCCGAAGATAGTGTCTCTCTCCTTCAGGTCTTTCATGCTGTGACGGATGATGCCCATGAGTGATGTGCCCGGGATATATGGCAGGTCATTCACGTCTCTAGCCACAGGTGCATCTGTAATGATGTCCTTCTCGCCGCTACCCACTGCCAGAGGTGATGTCGCCTCCAGGGTGATGCGTGCGATCATGCGATATTTATATTTTGTCATCTGCATTGCTCTATTGTTTTTTTGCCATTTCAGAGGCAAGGTTCACTAATGCTCTTTGTGACAGGTCTCCATACTCCTGGTTGTTACCCATCTGCTCTATAAACTCTCTGAGGATTTTGTCTCTCTGCTTGGCTTTCCAATCCTTGGCCTTGATACCATGGGTAATATAGCCGGTAGGCTCTTTGACTTCGGTACTTGGATCTGTAGGAGACGGCTCTCGCTTTTTCCATTCCTTCTTGTCGAAGAGTTCATGGAGAATCTCGTTCATGGTAGGATGCTGGAGGGCGATGCTGCGGATGGCACCCCATTGAGAGGAGAACTTGCCTTGTGAGAACAATGGCTTATACTTACTGACGAAATTGTTCACCTGTTCATAGATATAGACAGAAGAACTGTTCTTGTGCTTCTTTCTTGCCAGGAATGACAGCAGCGGTGTTCCCTCCAGTGCTCTTATCTCTGTAGCCTGAGCTTTTGTCTTCTGGGAGAGGCAGAGGTTGGTCTGACCATTTTCTCCTGCCTTTTGCAACAGGTTCCATCCATAGATAACCTTGCCGAATCCCTCATTCTTATAGTTGCCTACATAGGAAGGGAGCTGTGAGTCTGTTGGTGATTCATGGAGATTGACCACGAAGACACTGCCTTTTTCGATACCTACACGGTCCGCATCTCTGGTTTGGCGCTTGCCATTCCAAGGAGCATATTGGAAGGTTCTGATCTGTGACTTCTCCCAGTCGATTTCTCCGTTGAGTCCCAGCATCTGGGCTGTTGGCTGGAAGGTTGCCGTTCCTGTTTCATCCAGGAAGATGAGTCTGCCATCGGCATAGACTGTGATATAGCTGTTTCCATTGATAGAGAACAGGGAAGGAGCTGATGGAATTTCCCCGAAGGTAGTCTTCGTGATTTCAATGAGGCCATACTGTGCAGTTTTGGATCTGCCCACATGTTTTCTTCCTATCAGCTTTTCCTCAATGGCAGGGGCAAGGGCTTCATCGTCTATCTCTACAGAGAAATAGAACTCGCTTCCCTTCTCCAGTCCTTCATATCCGAACATCTGGCTGTCCTTGCTCTTGCGAAGGGTTCTGTCATAGGCGCTTTTGATGGCAAAGTTCTTCAGACTCTCTACTGCGTTAGCCTCGTTCTCTGCAAACTCATAGTAACCTTCACGGCATTGCTTGAGCTGCTGTGGCTGGCCACCAGCACCATGCTTGTCATCTGAGCGGCTATAGAAGTGGTGGATATAGCTTTCCTCACTCAAGGATTTGAGCTTTGGGTAGAAGAGGGATGCAGGAATATGGAGGCTTCTTGTCTTGGCATCCTTGGATGCCGGATGTGCGTCACCGAATCTTACATGTCCGCTATGGAAGATTTCTGCCTGCTCTTTGGGTTGGAAGCTCATGTAGTCTTTAGCTACGATGCCCAGGAAGCAGTTGCCTGGAATGAAGGTCAGGGATTCCTGGTTTCCTTCTGTGGCTGCTCGCTGGTTCAGGATGACATCTGAGAGCAGTTTACATTTGAATTGAAGAGTTTTCATGCCTTACCTCCTTTCTCTATACTGAATTTACATCTGCCCAGGCCTCTGTTTCTGCCTGTTCCCATATGTTTGATGAAGCCAAGTGCAGATTCCAGTAAGCTTTCCATGACATCATCCACATAGAGGACTGTGCCATAGAGCGTGCATGGAATCGTGGTTTCAATGGTGCGAAGACTATGTTCCTTGGTGATTCCGTTTTTCTCGTTGATGGCTGTTGCCACCTTATTTATATATAACAGGTCTTCCACATGGTTGGAAAGGATGCTTTTAGCCTCGTCTTTTTTGAGGGTAGCATTGGTGAAGAACAGGGTGCCGGATGGCAGCACTTCTTCAGCGGTAGCTGCCTTGCCGAAGGCTTTCTCCAGGTCCATGTCCAGACCTCTGAGGGCAGCATAGTCCTCTACGGCTTCTTTTATGAGGCCTTTGATGGTCTTGCCTGGAATGAATGGCAGACCATTGATGTCCTTGATGACGAGTGAATCGGCATCTGCACCGGCAGAGAGGCCAGATCCACAGTGCCATGGTGAGAAGAACTCTATTTTTATGGTTAAGTCTTTCATTGCTTTATCCTTCCTTTGTTCTTTGGTTGAGAATTGTGTTTAAGTCCAACAGATCCGCTGCAGGATAGAACACATCTTCTGACAGTGTTCTCTTCTGAGGGGTGATGGCTTTTTGGAAAGTTTGCTTGGTAGAAGCTGAGAGCATGGTATAGCTGCGATTGGCTGCCTGCTTGGCCATTTCTGTGTTCTGGTGCATGGCGGTCATCCATTTTCTGATGCTGGTCTTGGCTACGTTGCCCTCTTTACCATTGAGTTGATTGGCTGCATCTTTCAGGTCTTCTATCGTCCAGTATTCCTCCGTCTGGTGCAGGAAGTAAGGTCCGAAGTTGAAGGATAGTCCCTTTTGTGGGGTCTTTTCCTTCAGGATCATATTAGGATAGCTTTCAATGAAGCTGCCCTGTACCTTATAGAACATCACACTCGATGGCGCATTTGGGGCATCTTTCTGGATGAGTGGATTCTTTGAAACGATTTTAGCCTGTGTGCAGAGGGTTTCTGCCAGGTCATATCCGTAGTGGAAAGGATAGGAAGACTTGATGAAGGCTATGCCTGCGCATGCTGTGAGTCCGTTATCTGCACCTAGCTTCTGCCTGGTAGCATTCTCAAACTCTTCAAGATAGACTTTTACATAGTCGAGGGCTAGGCTTGCCTTGCATATCATGGTCATGTCATCTCCACCCAGTACTACAGGTCGGAATGGGAAGATACTTGAATCTTGTGTATAATCTTCTGCGGTATATACTTTCTTGAAGGCGGCACGGGCAGCCTGGCAGGTTGCCTGGTTCAGCTTTTCTGAGAAATCTTTCAGCTTTTCCATGGAACTGCTGAATTTGGACAGAATCTGTCCCAGACCATTACCATCTGCGTGTATAATGGCAATCCAGTCATTAATTTCAGTAAGTCTTTTGATATCCAAGGCGATGTTTTGGGGGGATAGATCCTTGAGGCCAAAGCTCTTTTCTGCTAGAGCAATGGTGGCCTTACCGCCTATGGAAAGTTCACGTTTCTTTAGTGTTCCCTCATCCAGATACTCCTGGCTTTCTTGTGTAATGGCTGGAAGGCCTGTGGTTCTTGATCGTTCTACTCCCATGAAGCCGGTTGTCATGCTCTTGGAAGGTTTGTTACGTTGGATCTTCAGTTTCTTCTCCAGCTGGTCCATGCAGGAAGAGAAGTGGGACTTGAGTTCTTCTTCCGTTACCTTTACCACAGCCTGGCTGATGGTGATGCCAGGAACTGCCAGCATCACGGTCTTAGGAAACTCCAGGACGGTTTTCTCGCATTCCTGGAGATCATCATAGACACATTTGATGTTGCCGGCTGCATTGATGATACGGGTAGCTCCTTGCAGGTAGTTGGATTCAAAGAGGGTGGTGCATATCTTTTCTACCAGCTCGCTGCCGCCGACGATGTCTTTGAGTGAGTTGGTCGAGAAGATAAAACCCTGGATGCCCTGTATGGAGGCTCCATATATATATTTGTTTTTCTCCATGTTATTTTGTTTTACGGTTGTGGGTGTAAAAGTATAAAAAAAAGATGGTAAAAACTATTTTTTCCTCAAGAAAATGTTATTTATCGGATATTTTTTTGTATTTTCGCCAAAAAATAAGAAATGGAAGCAACTAACATAGCCGTGTTGAGATTTAAGGAAACCTTGAGCTCTACTGAACTCAGGTGTTTTCGTGGTGCCATCGTGGAATTGGCTGGCAGGGAAAATCCCTGTTTTCACAACCATGAGGCGAATGGATTGAGATATGGATATCCTCTGGTACAGTACAAGGTAATTGATAATCATGTTTGTCTGATTGGAATAGCGGATGCTGCCATGGCAGTGATGGCACTCGTGGGCAAGTTTCCGGCGAGTCTCAAAATCGGGAAGAAAGAGATGGAGTTTCATGTACAGGATTGTACGCTGACTCCATATTTCCCTCAAATGGAAGTGACCCCTAAACTTTATCATCTGACCAACTACATTGCCCTTACTGATGACAACTTCAAGAAATACCATTCCATGCTGGCCCTTACAGACAAGGTGAATTTTCTGGAGAAGGTCATCACAGGCAACATCCTTTCCTTTCTGAAGGGCATCGGCTATCATGCTGCTGAGCAGATAGAATGTGCCATCACGGAGATGAAGGAGCCCAGGGAACAGAGCTACAAGCATGTGAAGTTTGATACTTTTGATCTGATGTTTGTCAGCAATATGGAACTGCCTGATGGCATAGCCCTGGGAAAGAGCGGTAGTGTGGGCTTTGGTACGCTTTCCAGAAAGGAACTTCCGGAGAAATTTAAAAATTTTAATCAGTAATATTATGGCAAAGGTACTCATTTCATTTATCGGTACAGGGCCTCTGGTGAACAAGGGGGCACTGGGGGAGGAGAAGTCTGCCCGTGAATATCGCAGGGCTTCTTATCATCTGGGTGAAGATAACCTGGGTGAATACTCTTTTATGGCGGCTGCTCTTTATGAAACGCAGAACATAGACAGGGTCATCTTGATTGGTACTGCCCATTGTATGTGGGAAGAGGTATATCGCTATTTTCAGGAGAAGAACGGCGGTAAGATTGACGAGGATGTTTATTGCGAGATAGCAGAGCATTGTGAAGCAGCTACCAGCAAGAGTGATCTGTATATTCCGCATGTCAAGGAGATTGAGGCGGCTATTGGAAAGGATGCCCATCTGGCTTTGATAAGATATGGTGTGAATGAGGAGGAAATTAATGAGAACATCAACATCATCCTGCAGTTGAACAAGTTGCTCTCCACGGGTGATGAACTCATTGTGGATGTCACTCATTCTTTCCGTTCATTGCCTATTACCATCATGAACCTACTTCTTTATCTGAAGAATGTCAGCAGCAAGAATATCAAAATCTCTCATATATATTATAGCATGATTGAGATGAACAAGGAGTATGGTTATGCTCCGATTGTGGATCTGAAGAAAATCCTTAAACTCAATGACTGGATTGTGGGAGCCATGGCCTTCAAGCAGTATGGTAATGCCTATCAGATTGCCGGGCTCATTCAGCAGGAGGATACGGATGTGACCAATCGCCTGAAGCATTTCTCGGATGTGATAAATCTCAACCACCTATATGCCATCTCTCAGGAAACCCAGTCTTTGAGAGCTTTAATGAAAAAGGATTTTGACTCGATGCTTCCAGAAATGATTGTGAAGCCGGTGGTGAAGGATTTTCTGAATAACTTCAAGGGTACAGAGCAGAATCCTGCGCTTTTCCAGTATCAGCTGGCCCAGTGGCAGTTCAGGCACATGAACTATACGGCAGCCTTGATTTCCTTGCAGGAGAGCATCCTCTCCTATGCATGTCAGACTGCAAATCACAATCCTTTTGATAAGGATGAACGACAGAGTATCAAGGATGTGATTTGTAGTAACAAGGAATTCATTCCATTTGAGCTGAGAGGAGTATATTTCGAGATTACCAAAAACCGAAATGTCGTGGCTCATGCCCTGGAGAGTAATTTCTCTTCTGGCAAGATTATTGAAAGTTTAAGAACATCGCTTGTTACGGCGGGAAAATATATTAACTAATATTTTGAAAATTATGGCAAAGAGGTTTATTATGAAACTGGAGCGCTTGAAAATCGTTGATAAATGTTTGCGCAAATATGGGCATTCGATGAATATCCAGCAAATCCGGGAATACTGTAATAAGGAATTAAATGAGGAATTTACTGAGGAAACATATCGTAATGACTTGAAAGAAATTAAAGAGGCGTATGGTGTAGAAATTTGTGACACCGTTGTTGGTGGTTTTATGCGCTATAAGTATGCAGATGAGAGTTTTTCTATCTTTGGAGATTCTGTAGTCAATCAGGTTGATCTATGCAATTTCCGTAGGATCAAGAAGGGATTGGCTGATTTTCTGGGATTGGACTTGGATTCTACTTTGACAACCATAACAGATGAACTCAACAAGTTTCTTGGATATGACGAAAATGATGGAACTGGTATAGAATTTGAAAAAATATTACTAAAATCTCATGGAAAGGTTAAACCTCGTAAATTGTTGGAACCTTTGCTCAAGGCCATCATACAGCATCAGACCCTGGATATAAAATATGAGGTTCCTGGAAGAGATAAGCGTGAATGGACTATTTTTCCTCAGTTCCTCAAGCAATATAACCAGCGATGGTATCTGATTGCCACCAAGCACAGAGATGAGGTAGAGGGAAAGCTCTACAACCTGGCTTTGGACAGAATACTCAAGATGGAGGATAACCAGCATATTCACTACAAGGAATGTGGCATAGATTTTCGTGTTTACTTTGAGAATGTGGTAGGTGTTACCAAACCGGATGGTGCAGAACCGATAAAGGTGAAGTTACGTATAGACCGTGGTGAGTATCCATATATAGAGAGTAAGCCAATCCATGTATCTCAGAAAGTAATTTCTGAAGATGGAGAAAACAAGGATTATGTTTACGTGTCTTTATATGTGTATGACAACTTTGAGCTGAGAAGCAAGATCTTGTCGTATGGAAGCAAGGTTACAGTCATGGAGCCAATGAGTTTAAGAGATAAGCTTGCTCATGATTTGAAGAAGTCTCTTGGAAATTATAAGAAAAAGCCACATGAGTAGAAGAGTTTTTTTATCTGTCTTGGGAGTGGCTTTTTATGAGACATGCCGCTACCGAAAGGATGATTTCACAGGAAGTGAGACTCTTTTTGTGCAGAAGAGTTTACTCGAATATCTTCAGCAGCAGGAGAACTGGGGAGGAGAAAACGACCTGGTTCTTATGCTCCTGACAGATTTGGCAAGGAAGAACAACTGGGACAAGAATCTGGAGACCCGTTTCTGTGCCAAGCTCAAGAAGGAGGTTGCGTATCAGGGATTGGAGAAGATATTGCTGGATATGAATCTCTCTCATCAGGACATAGCTATTCCGGATGGTAAGGATAGTGATCAGATGTGGGAGATATTTGAAATTATCTTTGATGAGCTTCAGGAGGGTGACGAACTGTATCTTGACATCACCAATAGCTTCCGTTATCTTCCCATGCTGCTGGTGGTGCTTGTCAACTATGCCAAGCTGCTCAAGAATGTGAAGGTGAAGGCCATCTTTTATGGCAATTACGAGGCGCGTGACAAGGAGAGCAACATTGCACCTATCATGGATCTGCTTCCTCTTTCTGTTTTGCAGGACTGGACGTTGGCTGCTTCGGATTATCTGCGATATGGTCAGGTGCAGAAGCTCTATGAATTGTCGGAATCATCACTTCTCCCAATCTTGAAGAATACAGAAACCCGCACTAAGGACACTGAGATGTTGCGTGCCTTTGTCCGGAAGTTGAAGGAAATGGTGGAGGAACGAACCACCTGTCGGGGGTATGCCATTGTGGATAGCAAGAACGTGTGGAATCTGAAGCGCACTGCAGGTGGAATACAGAAAGTGACGATTGTTCAGCTCAAGCCTATCTTTGAAAAGATCAAGCAGTCGTTGAATGATTTTGATGCCAAGGAGAATGTTTTGAACTGTATCAAGGCTGCCAAGTGGTGCTGTGCCAACAAGCTTTATCAGCAGGCTACGACCATGTTGGAAGAAGGTCTAGGTACTTTCCTGTGCTGTCATTATCAGCTTGACTATCGTAACAAGGTTTGTCGCGATGCAGTGTTCAGTTGCATTGCTATCAAGACACAGAATAAGAATACTGATGGTCTGAAAACTACTAATGAGTTCGTTGCGAAAATCCTAGCAGATGATAGTGTTTGGGGGAACAAGGAATTTGTGACTATTTTGCAGCAGGTGGTTGAATTACGCAATGATTACAACCATGCAGGATTCAAAGACAATCCTTTTTCTGCTCAGACGATTATTGGTAGGGTAGAGCAACTACTGGATGGAATTGAGGATGTCTTGTCTCAGATATAGTATTTATCTGCAAATATTTATTAACAACTTTAATAATCAAGAATTTACAATTATGATGTTACTAAAGAAAATAACGGATTTACGGAGTGCACTTC
>ERZ1032078.812-NODE-812-length-12300-cov-4.786280_pt1 | contig 12300 bp, 6 predicted proteins | sample MGYA00517101_ERZ1032078 | MGnify/ENA primary metagenome ERZ1032078 (study PRJEB33719, sample SAMN04261301) | wastewater metagenome | biome: rural village; feature: human; material: feces | host: Homo sapiens | place: El Salvador | collected 2013-01-14 ... | reverse complement strand
TGTTTTACAACAGGTTATAAAAAGGAGCTGCGCCTATTTTGACACAGCCCCTTTTCTTTTAGGAACGGAGCGCAATTAATCAATAAAGTGTTGACCAGCTGTGCATTAAGCGCACATGTCTGCATCCGTTAAACGTGGGCGCCGGCGCTTTCGCACCGACGCCCAACGATATTAGTGGCGGAATTTCACCGTCTTAGCAGTGTCGGTGAAGATATACACACCCTTTGCAGGGAGTGTGACACGGTGCTCGGAGCAGTTCTCGGGCACGCTGAACAGATTGTAAAGCACGCCGTTGATACCATATACACGCAGCGTCGAGCCGGGAGTCAGGTTGCTGACAACGACAGCATCACCGTCATTAGCAACGACAAAACCGGCATCAGCGACATCTTCATCTTTTGTGATGTCATCCACCCCGTCGGGAATGGTCGTAATGTCATTCTTATACAAGAATACTTCGACGGCGTTGTCTCGGTAGTTTTGGTCGGGAACAACATTACCCATAGCATCAGTGGTAACAGCCACTGCATACACCATAATATCCTCAGGCACAGCGCCAATATCGAAACGTGCCACGGCCATACCGCTGTCACGGTCAAAGTCGGATGCGGCAAGATTGACCTCGTGGGCATATTTATACGGAGCTGTTCCGTTGGGATCCAAATAGAGCGCCACATTAGTATTATATCCACTACCAAGCGCTATCGGCGAATTGTTGCTAACGGCAAACAGCACGTTTGTAAATCCGTCCTCTTCAGTTTTATCCAATTCGGGTATCTCGCCGGCATCTTCGCACTCGCCGATTTCTCCGGGTTCAAAATCCTTGTCATCTCCAAGTACACGCACGCTCAGCGGCGACACAACCATATCCACAACATTCAACGTAATCGGTGTTTCGGGTGTGCTCACCGGCGAGCGATGACGCGGTGCGCGAGCTGTTTTTGAAGCCGCAACCTTATATGGGCGCTCTACCGCCGGATTGGAAGTGAAATGCGGTGTGATGTAAGGCACCAATCCCTTCTCAAGGTCAGCAGTATACAGCACCATGTCCGAGAGATCCACGCTATTGCCGGGGAAAAGGGTAGTCGAAACCGTACGCTTGATACCTTCGTCTCCGAGTTTAATGTCAATATAATCAATGGCATCGCGCCCGTTATTATATACAGTGACAAAATATCCGAAATCCTTGTTCTTTTCGACTGCAGTGTCGATGCCGGCACGTTCAATCGAAACGATGTTGTCGAATGTCGCCGAGTTCTCGACGATATTGGCGCCGCCGGTGGCCATATCGAAAATAGTAACGGCTGCGGTAACTCCGCCATCGGCATTAATATATCCGTCAAATCCGGCTATATCAAGTCCGGCCGGAGCCTCGGCAATCAGGCGTGAAGCCGAAAGGTATACCATGCCATTGTCGGCGGCAGCATCAGCGGCACCGCGTATCAGCGCGGCGTATACCTGCGTCTTAGCCTCAAAAGCCCCGGTAGCCCGGTCCGTAACGTGTTTGCGCACCTCTTTCCATACGACAGCCAGCGGCGCATCTGCATTGTCCGATGCTATGAGTCGATAATCGAGGACACTACGCTGTCCCAGTCCGAGGAAGCCAAGGTCTTGCAACGAGCCGTCACCAATGATATTGTAAAGGCGGATGTCGGCATTACCGTTTTGGTCGATATCCGTAGCTGCTGCAAATACGCCTGCCGAGCAGGACACAATTTGCGGACGCGAGCCGCTGCAATCCGTATACATAGTATACGACGGCTCTCCGTCTTTGTATACCAGAGTGGCCAAGAACGAATTGTCCAAATCGTTGCCTATGCGATTGATTTCCTTTTCGGTACGCATAACAGACAGCAATGCAAAAGCCGTCCCGTCCTGTCCCATTGCTACGGCATAATCGGCTATGGGATGGTCGTTGTCCATTGTTGTCATCGCCTTTTCGGCCGACCACTTGACGCCGTCATACAACGCGCCGTACAACGCGCCGTTAACGGTACCGCCGATGCTGCCGCTGTCGTCCGAATCGACATACGAGGGCACATATTCGCCGCCCTTCCAAATCACCAAGCCCTGACCGGCGTCATTTACGGCCGCACGGGGCGTATAGTTGGCATCGTTGGCCGAGGATAGCAGCACCGGCTCGCTCCATGTACCGCCATTGTAGAGTGATGCTTTGACTCCTACATATTTCGGGGAATCATTGACATCAAAAGTCTTGTCGGCAGGTGCTGTAGAAGCTTCCATGACAATTATGCCTTTTGAGCCGGCAGAAGCAGCATCGGCGCTCATCAGAGGCTTGCCGTCAGTAGCGGTCAAGACACCACCTTTTACTGTTTCCACGGTGCTGGCTTGCATGTCTGTAGCATTAAGGCGGAAGAAGGCCATATCCTTTCCTCCGAATATGTAACGCGGACCGGCATAAGTATCTACATTTGTGACAATCGATGACGCTGTTTTAAGCACATCGGCATTGAGTTGCAACGGGCGATAGTCCGAGTTGAGCAGACGTAGACCGGTGCTACTACTATTTCCTCCATTATCGCGTTGCCACAGCGGGTTGGAGGCATCATCCGGGTCGTACCACTTCTTATCAAAGGAGAATAGCGTATACGACTGGCGATTTTTCCACCATAAGAACTTGACCTCGGCATACGCTTCGAGCGAACCGCTCAAAGACATACGACTGCCGTTGTAAAGGTAGAACTCGGGCTTTTTCTCCGGCTTGTCCGGGTCGGACGAATCGTCGTAAATTTCGTGCGCATGACGCAGATACGGTTTGTAGCGGACTTCCGAGTCAAACGAGCCGCCGAGGCTGCCTATGACGCCACATACAGCCTTGGCTATGTAGATGTCCACACCGGCCTGTACCATGAACGAAGTGGTAAGATTCACTGTGGTCTGCTGTACGAGGTCCATCTTGAACTTATCGTCACTGCTCACGGCCCATTGCAAATCGTGTTCTTCGGGGTAGGCCAAAGATACTGCCGTGCTCACCTCGCCCTGGAGGGCCGAGCCGACGCAGAAGAACGGCGTCCACAACTTGCTTTGCACAGTACCCGAAGCCTCGACTTTAAGGCCTATACCGCCGGGGCGCGGAACAAAGTGTCCCGATTCGGTGCGCACAAAGCGCCCGTCGAGCCATCCGCGCACTCCCACAAAGGCGCCCGAATTGTTGAAAGCATTTTCGTGTATCGAGCGCTCGTGATCATCGCGAGTAACGGTTCGTTGCAGCTCGTAGAACACACCGTCCATATCATTGGCAAATCCCACCTTGTCAAGCATATCCGACATGGTGCCGCCGGGCAATATATTATAAGACATCGCTCCACGAATGACGTAGTCGCGACCTATCTTCTGCACTCCGATATTGAAAGGCAGGAAATTGTCTGTCGGCAATTCGACCTCAAAATCGGCAAAAGTTTGCTGGAACTCCTTGCCGAGGTCTTCCTTGGCGGACATCTCGGACACTCGTTCTTCGCCTATAGGTGTGTCATATTCCAGGCCGTCAGCCATATACATTGCATTCTCCGTCAGGTTCTTGAAGCGGCACAAGTCAATACGGTCACGGCTCTTGAGGGCTATGGTAACCATACTTTCGCGCTCATTATTGACCAGACTTCCGGGTATGCCCTCGTAGGTGGCAAACATATACTTGCATTGCGGATAGCGTCTATACTTGTAGTAATGACACCCTACGCCGTTGTAGCCCAAGTCTTTGTCTTCGACAAGTCCGAAGCCGACAATATCGTATCGCGGCGCCATGATGCCGGACAGATATTTGGTGACCAGAGGGAAAGTAACCTCGTTGGCGGTGCCGTCATACTTGCCCGTAAGAGCTTTAAGCGTAATGGAAGACAACGCTCCGGTATCACCCTTCCATTTGTCTTTCTCGGGATTTTTGCGTCTTTCCGAGATGGTGTAATCATTATAATACACAACAGTGATTGCCATCGTATTCAGCCCCTTAGGTCGGTATCCGCCTTCATACGCTATGCGCGTAGACGGTCCGTTGTAGACTACATCCTGCCATCCGGGGTCTTCCGCATCGACGCCGTCCACTCCGGGTGTGCGATAACGTACGGCCACAACATCGAAAGGACGTTTGCCGACGCGACGGCGCATCGGAAGTGTCAGCACCAGGTCATCACCCTCATATTTGGCCGTATAGCCTCCGATATATGCGGTCTGACCCTGTATTTCGGGTGTTCCGTAGAGTATCTGCGGCACATATCCGTCGGCAAAAAACGCATACTGTGAATAGACTCCCCCGTACATGGCTCTGACTACACTGATTTTGGCCATACCGTTCACCATCTGCGGCGTATTATGCTTGGTATCGCTATCACCGGCCCAGTAAGTGATGCCGGAGGTTATCGTCTTGCCGGTAGAAGCATCTACGAGGCGTACATACATATCAGTGACGCCGGTGAGACAGACAAGATTTCGCTCTCGGGGCGCTCCGTCCTTGTCCACATCGACCATTATCGGACTATTGGAATCGGAGTACGAATGAACGCTGCGCACAACGTTGAGGCTGCCGGGTATAAGCACCTTATGAGCCGCCCCCTCGGGCACGGTATCAGTCACTGCAATCACTCGCTTGATGCCATCCGGTTCGGTAAGTATCAAAGCGCATTGGTTTCTGCTAAATTTGACTCCGTCGGCATCCGTGTAAATATTACTGCTGTACCATTCATCACTGCCATAAGTCCGGCGCTTGACCTCCCCGGTCTTTGTTTCGTAGACCATCAATATATCCTCGATGTCGGCCAAACCGGCACCTTTGAACGTCATATTGATGCAGTACATGTTATCGGTTTCGTCATTCTTGTCCGTAAAAGTGTATTCGCGCAGCAAGTCTATGTCCGGCCAGTACAAGGCCCAACGATGGAGTTTGCCGTCAGACGGGAATGCCAATCGGGTGAAGCCGTGATTGAAGCGTATTTCCTTGGCCACGTCATAATCATATCGGCTGCCGGCACGCGCCACAGATGTCGTACCGCTGTCCGCATCTTTTTTCTCGACAAGCACTTGACACCGCCCCCAACGCTCCGGGAATTTCTTGATGTTCACCTCCATGAGGTATGAGTTGTACAGTAGCTCATCAAGATCGTCTTGGTATATGCCGCGGTGGTTGTATTCATACACCTTGTTCCAGTTTCGGGCCGCAAAGGCATTGTAATAGTCCTTATACATGGATACAGCCCAGCCGTTGTCGAAGTCTACCGTACTGCCGTTAAGCGGCGTGGACTTGGCGATAGTCGAACTTTGATAACTCTCGTTGTTGTTGAGCTTGTATACTACTATGCTGCCTAAGAGCTGTTTGATAGATTCATCTCTACCGTTACGGCCTACGCTTTGTTCGATCCACGGACGCGGTGTGCCGTCGGCGTTGTAGTTGCGGGCGCGGATGGTGAAGCGATAGTTGCTTCCGCTGCTGATTGTCCCCTCGCTTTGGAACATTGCCACGGCATAGCGTGTATCGATGTCTATGCCGAGCGTTCCGCCCTCATGCGTGTAGCTGCCGTCGTCTTCCGGCACGGGACATTCGCCGGCCTTGTAGTTGTACTTGTACCGATGTACATTGCTCCACTGCTTGTGTGGTATATTGTACCTGTCCACAACCAGTTCGACATCAAAGCCGTTGGTACGGTCAAGGCTGCCGGCCTTCACGTTAAGATAATACCTGCCTTTGTACACAATCAACGACTCTTGGCCGTAGAAGTCGCGTTCAAGCTCCGGATCTTTCGTGCCGGGCATATAAACATCGACAGTGTAAGTCATTACGGCTTTTTCGCCGGAAGTCTTGTGCCGAATGGGGATTTCCATCACATATCGGCACGAAGGCTGCAACTCGCCGGAAGCATCATAGACCGCCGTCAGTGGGAAGTTAACAGGGTCTTGCACTATGCTTTGGCTGAGATAGGGCCGATATGTATCTCGGCCGTAATCAGCCACTAAATATGTATAATTCTCGCCGGAGAATGTCGAGGCAACGGTGTCCGGATATGTCTTTGCATCGGCGTGCCGGAAGTATGCCTTGACGCCGTAGCGTCCGTCCTTGACTTCGGCAAAGTCAAAATCCCATTCTGAGGCACGGTCCACGCCATGTCGCAATGCAATACCGTCTATCGGCAGCGAACCGGACGACCCGGGAGTATAATAGAGTGTCGAGTAATAATCATCCGGGCGGTCAGACGAGCCGTCGACAGGGGCAAATATTGCGGTAACTGTCTGGCTGTCATATACACCGGTAATATTGTATTCGGGCGTGGTGGCGACGATGGCGCCGTTGCGTTCCCACCCCTTAAAGGTATAGCCTTGAGCGGCTTGTGCCTTTACGGTGGCTGTCGACCCTATGCGTATCTGCGTCAAATGGCTGACCGTCCCGCCTTCTTTAATGTTTTGGCGCACGGATACGGTGCAATACCCGTCATCCAGCGCTTCGGTGAGGAAGCGGCCCCAATTAGCATCGCTCCGATAGCGCGTATAGGCATTGCGCGGTACTTGCAGCACCACATCCCGGGCTATCTTGTCTGCAAGTGTGCCGGACGTGACCGGCGGTACCGGCGCATAGCTCACTATGGAAATCAGCTGGCACGGGTTATTGAAGGCGTTCTTACCCACGTATTTGATTGTCGAAGGCAGCACAAAATGATATGTGCCGTAATGGCTGTAACCGTATGGCCATTGGTAAACCTCGCCGCCATTGTCGCTCAATGCCTCGGATTCGATACGCTCGATGCCTTCGGGTATCACGATATTGCGCAGATAGGTGCAACACGCCAACATCCTCTTAGGCACCACCTTAAGCGATGCCGGCAATTCGACGGTCATCATATAGTCCATACGCTCGAAGGCGCTTTCGCCGACAGAAGTCAAAGTCCCGGGAAGCACCAAGGTGTTGGAGTCGTTGTTGTCGCGACGTACGGTGATAGGATTGCAATAGAAGAATGCCTTGTAACCGATACTCTGCAACCCGTAGTTAAACACGAATTTTATGCGGTTTGAGTATTCATAGCCCTTGGATTCGTAGAATTTGTCTCCCGCAAAGGCATAGTCACCTATATGTCGCATTGTGGAGGGCAGTCTCACCTCGCCGTAAATGCGGCAGTTGCGAGCAAAGTTGTTGGAAATTTCAGTCATACCCTCGGGAAGCGCCAGCGAGTATATGGTGCAGTCCCTGAACATTTCGCCGGGGAACACCGCTTGCATTGGCGAAAACACCAAGCACGCATTGGGGTGAGTCAGCGTCCCTTTGTGGAGTTTGGTCAACGATGACGGAAACTGAATGATAAACGGCTTGCTCGTATATCCGGTATTTATCAATTCGGTCTGCCCTTCGCTGCCTACCTCGGTCACAGCGTACTCGGTACCGGCATTTACTACTTTTTCGGGTATGACTATCCGAATTGTATCCTGACCTGACGTTTGGCCGGGCAGTCCGATACTGTCTACGCGAATGGTCTTTTGTACCGCACTCGTCACTGTGTATCCGACACCGTCCAAGACAAAGCGCTCGGCTAATGCCGGAATAACGGCATAAATACATAATGCGACAACCATAATTGCCTTCGTCGGCAACACCTGTCGTCTGTATTCACGTGATGATGAATGGATCATGTCTATGGTATTATGTTTATTCGTATATTTTGCGTAAGGATTGGTCGTAATCCGATTTCGGTCGGCAATAGCGTATAGGCGCCATAGTCCTATTCAGACATTATGAAGCTTATAAATCACGGGTAAAGATAAACAATTTCGTCTTTATACGCGCATTCTCAAAAGGTATGTTTTTTGTCGTTCAAAAAATATACCTCAAAACATCATCTCAGCGGAAAAAAAGTCGTCAGCGGAAAAAAAAAGACGACCCCCAAAAACCGTGTATTACGGCTTGGGGGTCGTCGTATTGTCAGTCTACGCTCGCTATTGCGAGCTGCGTTGCGATTTTAGGCCTGGGGCATCTTGGTCTTTTTGCCGTAACCGTAAGCGGCATCCGATCCGAGTTCCTCCTGGATGCGGAGCAACTGGTTGTACTTGGCCATACGGTCGGAGCGGCTGGCCGATCCGGTCTTGATTTGTCCGGCATTGGTAGCCACGGCGATGTCGGCGATGGTGGCATCTTCGGTTTCGCCCGAGCGGTGCGAAATCACTGCGGTGTAACCGTTGCGCTGTGCCAATTCAACGGCGCGAAGGGTCTCGGTGAGCGAACCGATTTGGTTAACCTTGACAAGGATGGAGTTGGCGCAACCCAGTTCGATACCTTTCTTGAGGTACTTGACGTTGGTTACAAAGAGGTCGTCGCCTACGAGCTGGCAACGGTCGCCGATGAGGTCGGTGAGGACCTTCCAGCCTTCCCAGTCGTTTTCGGCCATGCCGTCTTCGATGGAATCGATAGGATATTTCTCGATAAGGCTCTTCAGGAACTGAGCTTGCTCGGCGCTGTTGTACTTGGGAGCGTCTGCGCCCTGTTTCCAAGTATAGTCATATACGCCGTCCTTGTAGAACTCGGAGGAAGCGCAGTCGAGGCCGATGGTAACATCCTTTCCGGGTACATATCCGGCCAATTCGATGGCCTTGATGATGACGTTGAGGGCGTCTTCGGTACCGTCAAGTGTGGGAGCAAAACCGCCTTCGTCACCTACTGCGGTGCTCAGACCACGGTCTTTGAGAACTTTCTTGAGGTTGTGGAACACTTCGGTGCCCATGCGGATGCCTTCGCGGAAGCAGCATGCGCCGATAGGACGAATCATGAATTCCTGGAAGCAGATGGGGGCATCGGAGTGTGCGCCGCCGTTGATGATATTCATCATGGGCACGGGCAGTGCATAGGTATTGCAGCCGCCAATGTACTTGTACAGAGGCAGGTCGAGATAGTCGGCTGCGGCCTTGGCCACAGCAAGGCTGACGCCGAGGATGGCGTTAGCGCCGAGTTTGCTCTTGGTTTCGGTGCCGTCGAGAGCTATCATAGTTTCGTCAATCTTGACTTGGTCAAGAGCAGACATACCTACGAGAGCTTCGGCGATAGGACCGTTGACATTGGCCACGGCTTTGAGGACACCTTTGCCCATATATCGATTTTTGTCGCCGTCGCGCAGCTCGAGAGCTTCGTTAACGCCGGTGGAGGCGCCTGAGGGTACGGAGGCGCGTCCGCGTGCGCCGGATTCGAGGATTACATCAACCTCGACGGTGGGATTGCCACGGCTGTCGAGTACTTCACGACCGATGATTTTTTCGATTTTCATAATGCGTTGATTATTAATGATGATTATAATGTTCGCGTACGTGTGCTTTTAGCAGTGCAAAGGTACGAATTTTTTTTCGGAGAACAGTCATATAGGCACGCGCAACATCAGCGTATGGTTTAAAGGTTGTTAAAATCGTCGTTCGGAATACACGAAATGCATATCTTGCGGTCTAATAAGTGAAAGCGCACTACGAGCGCCGCACCAATGCGAAACGCACTGACGATGAAAATACTACGCCGCACGCCCAAGACACCGCCATTCGACGACATCCTCGCCGAATACTACGAGCCGCTATACAGGCACGTGCGCCGCATGGTGGTGTCGCACGATGATGCCAAAGACGTGATGCAGGAAGCAATGCTGCGCATATTCCAAGGCCTCGACGGGCTCAAAGACCCCTCGGCTGTACGCACCTGGGTATGGCGCATAGCCACCAATGAGGCCCTGCGGCATCTCAGCCGGCGCTATGACACTGACACCGGGCTTGACGATGAAGCCCTACCCGAACTCGAGGACGAGCCTTACGTCGACAACTCCGACCGACTGGCTACAGCCCTGGCCAAGGCCATGACGGTACTCACCCCGCGTCAGCGACAAGTCTTCGACCTGCGCCACTATGACGGGATGTCTTTTGCAGACATCAGCGCCATTGCCGGGATGGCCGAGGACACCGCCCGAGCCACATTTCACCAGTCACGCGCCAAGCTCAGGGACATCCTCCAAAGCATGGACATACATCCTTAAGACACACTTCTCTCATCTGATAATATAAAAGCTATGACAGACAATAAACACGACAACGACATCGCAGGCTTCTCCCATCGCGACATATACACCGTACCAGACGGATTTTTCGAGGCCGAGAAGCAACGCCTGAGCGCACTGGCACGCGGCCCGTGGCAGGCACGCCGACGCCGCAACCGTCGCCTCCTTTGGGGCACAACGGCCACCGTCACCGCAGCCGCAGCCATCGCATGCCTCGTGGTGATACGGCCATCGGACACACCGCAACCCGGGCCTCAGACACCCGAAGGCATTCAGACACTGGCGCAAGCCTCATCGGACAGCCGCATGTACCTCGACATGCCGCAAGAAATGATTGACAACGACCTGTTCATGAACACATATTGAGACAAAAAACATCCTACAACCATCTAACACACACAAGCACATGACACGACACCTCCATTGGATAATCGCCATAATGCTTATAGCCTTGGCTCTTCCCGTCCAGGCCAAGCGCCCGTGGCATCAGCGACAAAATCGTCCCGACATCCCGGCCATAGCCGCACGGCTGGCCAAAGCAGCCGTAATGAATGACGAGCAGACAAAGACATTCACATCCCTGTTCATCGAATGCAACACCGAGATGCAGAAAATACACGAAAGATACCGCCTCGAAGACGGCAAATCGCTATCATCCAAGCAAATCGAACAAAACACCGACAACCGTTTCGCTATGGCTCGCGCCATTCTCGACCTGCGCGAAAAGTACTACAACAAATACAAGCGTTTTCTCTCCCCCGAACAGATAGACCGCGTCTATCGCACCGAAAAGCGCCTGATGGGTCCTCCACCCGGCGGCCACAAAAAATCGGGTAAAGGCAAAGGCCGGCGGCAGCAGCATCAAGGACCGCCGCCACCTCCGCCGATACCTTGAACTCCGAACGGACCTCCGACACCACGGATTGTCCGAACGACACCGAGACACACAACTACACTAATCCACGACAACACACACATCAATAACAATCGCAAAAATGCCTTCAACAGAAGGTTTGGTAAAAGGGTTTTTAATAACAACATCTAAACCAAGTAACTGAAAGAAAAGAATCGGAGCCGACCGTGAGGTTAGCTCCGATTTTTCGTATATGCGAAATGGGACGCGCCCAATAATTAGACTAAAACCATTGAGTTATAGTCGCTATCATACAGTTTTTTTTGCGATAGCGTTAACCTGCCATTGAGGTGTGAGACGCAACATCTGCAAAGCCTCAACTTGGCCCTATATCACATCACCATCGATTATAGGTCTTCGAAATCTGAATTGGCTTTATCCGAGAAGCCTACAATGATGCCGTATTCAGGCTCACCAACAAGATTAAAAGGGCCTTCACCTCCAAAATTTTCCTCATAGGTCATGCGTGCCAAATCACTAACTGGTGAGATAAGATTCGACTTTGTCAGAGAGTCAAGGAACTCCTATAAGTTGTAATGCGATCAGTGGCAATGCCGTATCGAGCAACCTCAGCGTCAAACCACACGCCGACGTGTACCTTTGCACCCGGCGCAATACTGATAGCTAAACCGAATTATAACCATTCCGGCAACGAAAGAGGGGGGGGAGAGCAATCACCGATATGCCTTACAAATCGGCGTAGGCGATGCCCCCCTTCAAAAATGGCGTACAATTCGCGCTCACCCATCTACAAAGACCTACCACCCAAAAAGGTGGTAAGCTACCACCTTAAAACAACAAATATTAAGTTTAATGAAATGACATTAGACAAAAAATAGGCCTATATGCCAAAATCCGGTTTGTCAAATGCAGGACAAAGTGTCCCTCCCTAAAGAATTTTTACCTATAAAAATCACTGCACATCTAAATATTTGCAGTATCTTTGTAGGGTAAAATATATTCGGGATATGAATATTATAGACAAACTCAAAGAAAAAGGCTACGTTTCAACAAAAGAATTGAGCTACTGGCAAGAGCAACAGTTGCAGGAAGCTGTTCGTAAAGGTGAAGCGATAAGACTCAAAAACGGCATATACGCAGACATTGATGCCTTGGCAAACACCATGGTGGACATACGGGTGATAGTTCCCAGAGGCATACTATGCCTCTGGTCGGCATGGTCTGTTTATCGCTTGACAACACAGATACCCAATGCCTACTATGTAGCCATTGGGCGAGCGCGGAAGATAGTTCTACCTGATTATCCGGAATTTCAATTGGTTTATCAATCCGACAACCTGCTCTCTATCGGAGCAACTCGAAAAACTGTACAAGGATATGATATTCCTATCTTTGATATAGAACGTTCTGTAT
>ERZ1032078.807-NODE-807-length-12337-cov-14.260137_pt1 | contig 12337 bp, 8 predicted proteins | sample MGYA00517101_ERZ1032078 | MGnify/ENA primary metagenome ERZ1032078 (study PRJEB33719, sample SAMN04261301) | wastewater metagenome | biome: rural village; feature: human; material: feces | host: Homo sapiens | place: El Salvador | collected 2013-01-14 ... | reverse complement strand
TCGCCTTGAAAGCCCCGATGCATCCTTCCGGATTGAGCTTCACCAAGACATTACCCAAATCAAATATGATATTCTTGTATTGCATAATCTATACGTTACTCATGTTTCATTAATTCCTCATTTTCTTCAAACTCAGCAATCCACTCCTTCACCTTTGCTTGAAGTAAAGCCTTATCTGGCAGATAGAGCTGATAAGCCGATGCATAGATATTAGCATTCTTTGGCAATGTCAGCTCTACAAGTGCATCATTTTTTTCTTTGCAAAGAAGAATGCCAATAGTAGGTTTTTCGAAATCCTGCTTTACAAATCTATCAAAGTAGTTGACATACATTTGCATCTGTCCAAGATCCTGGTGTGTCAGCTTATCAATTTTTAGGTCAATAAGGCAATAACATTGCAGGAGCCGATTGTATAGAACCAAGTCAACATAGAAATTCTGTTCATCAAAAGTGAATCGCTTCTGTCGGGCCTCAAAGAGAAATCCCTTTCCCAACTCCAGCAAGAAATCTTGAATTTTACTAATGATTGCACTTTCGAGTTTTGACTCAGAATAAACGGCTTCAGGCTTTAATCCCAAAAACTCTAATGTGAGTGGGCTTTTTATCACATCACTTGCCTTTTCTACAGTTTGTCCTTCTTGCGCCAGTCTCATCACTTCATCCTTATTACGACTCAGTGCCAATCGCTCATAGAGGCTGGAGTTGTACTGCCGCTGTAATTGTCGGACACTCCAATTCTGCTTGTAGCATTCAATCTCATAAAAATTACGTTCATTTTGATTAGCAATACGCATGAGTATGAGATAATGAGACCAGGAAAGAGTGAAATGAATATCTGCATTCTCTTGAATTTCGTAAACAGTGTTTGCGATTTTTCCTTCGCTGTATATCTGATTGAATTTTCGGGCTGCAGTAAGAGTTTCAACAGACCAGCCCTTTCCATATCTTTCAGTTAATTTTTTCGACAAGTTTCTTAGCACAGTTTTCCCATATTTGGCTCTAGCATATCCTTGCTGCTCATCCACAACAATGTATTTGCCGACTCCATAATAGGTGTAAACCATTGTGGTATCAATAGTTGTCTTTACATGTTTCCTAGCCTCATCTATCAGCTTTGACACATGCTCAAACAGAGAATCTTCACGTTTACTAATTTCCTCCATTTTTATCTGTCTAAAATTCCACACTATCTTTTTCCAACTCCATAACAGCCTCGAATTGAAATTTGTTCTATGATGCTGTCAGAAGCCTATTAATAAATTACAAAGGTAATGATAAAGTTTCACAAAGCCGCTTATATTATTCACTATTTATGCTTTTTTGTCTTTTGCGAATGAAAATGTAATAACTCAGAACCTCTATGGACATAAGTAGTTACAACTGTTTTTTCATCTTTAGCCCATCTCCCTTCTTCCCTTATCCCTATGTAAACAATATTCCTAAGAAAGGAAATCAAGCAAAAACACCCGAAAAATGAGGAAAGAAGAGATTGAGAATTTTTCCTTAAGGGTTTTTATTTTTTTTCCTTAAGGGAAAATAGTTTTTTCCTTAAGGGAAATGATTTTTTCTCTTAAGATATTTTCCTGTCACGTTTAAATTGTAAAGTAAAAATAATAATCTAAAAACCATTTGCCAATTTTTTACTTTATTTCTCTTTTGGATAAGGAAGAACAGAAAAGCCACTTGTTGCCACGCCTAATACAACTCATTTCCAACGAGTTATACCAGAGCATGGTAACAGTGGCATTAATTATTCAAAATCAGCTTGCTGTTTCTCAACTTCCTTGAGTTTTTCCTTGCTGCTTTGCATGTTTGTATTGCCTTGGAGGCACATACGGACACCATTCTGAGGAATGGCATTCATCTCTCTCTCATTTCCAATCAAAGGATATTCAGGTTTTACACTTTCCAGTTCGATGTATCCATCCACAGGAGTCGTCTTTCCCTGCCAGACCACAGAGGCTTTCACCTTGATTTTGCCGGCAGTAGTTGTACTTTGAATCAGCACAGGAGCTGTACCCCATTTCACTTCCACAGGATTGGAGAAAGATTCCTGATCACCCACAATCCTACCCTCTCCTTCGATAGAGAACAGAATGTGCTCATTATTGAGTCGCTTGATGTTACCCTGGTCATCGGCTATGGCAGCCACAACGGTTACCATATCAGAGCCATCGGCATGAAGCGAAGTACCTTCGTTATCTACCCAAAGCTTGATTCTGCTAGGTCGGCGGGTAGGCTTTACCTGATGAGTAGCCACCAGTTTGCCATCTACATATCCCTGAGCCAGCAGATAGGAATCAGACTGCTTCTTCTGACGTGACAGTTCCTTATCATCCATCACATGGAATACATCCTTGAAGGTAATGATCGGTGAAGGCATTCCCACCCGATTCTTTGCCTTGGCATAGGTATATACCTTACCACCTTTATTACAGGTAAGAGTCACCGAGTCGCAGTTGCTATAGATGGTTACATCAGCTGGCGAGAACGGAGTCATGGCATTGGCGATATAAACCATAGGACCGCTGTCTGCGATGAGCGAAGGATTCTTATGGTTAGGACGCTGCGACATAAACATATAGTATGAATACTTCGGCTGTCGGAAATTGTCCATGATTCCTCCGTAGAAAGGATCCGGATGATAACCTCTCTGATGGTCGAACGAATGCCACAGGCATCCTCCCACATGCTGTCGGGTGGTACGATACAAGGCATCATAGCAGGTATATTGATAATCTGGCTTACCATAACCCTTGGCCTGAACCAGCATAGGGTACTCACCCCAAGACCGGCTGGCACGACTAGGAGAATTATGAGAATTCCAGTCATCCACATTATCACCCCACTCTCTGGTGAAGTAGATTTTCTTCGGATCCACTTTATCTGAGCTAATTGCCCATCTAGAATCACCAGTCTGAGGATGAGTAAACTGAATGTTGTAATATTCACTTCCCTTTGCCGTAGCATCACAGGCTGTATAGCAGTATGGATATGGATATTCCTCGTGTACGATACCCTTCACCTTCTTGGCAAAATCGTCAGGATACCAGGTCTCGTTGAGGATAGGTTCCCAAAGCCATACGCTCGGACGGTTTCGGTCTCTTCTTACAATGTTTCTGATATCATTATACACATAGTTGGCGAAGCTAGGTTCCGGATTCCAGAACTGCCATCCCGGGGTATTTTCGATCACAAACAGTCCCAGTTCATCACAAGCATCCATAAAGGCAGGGTCTTGCGGATAATGAGCATTTCTGATGACACGCAGTCCGGTATCTTTCAGTTTCTTGGCATCTCTCCAATGCAGACTGTTAGACAGGGCATTGCCGACAATGGCAAAATCCTGGTGGCGATTGGCTCCAATCAATGGTTCAGGATAAGGTTTGCCATTGAGCCAGAAGCCATCGCCAGCCTTAAACTCTAAACTTCTGATACCTATTCTTATATAATATCCATCAACTATCTTGTTCTGCTGATTCTTAACATAGATATTGAGACGATAGAGGTATGGGTGATCAGGTGTCCAGAGCTGAACAGCCTTGATGGCAGCCTTGGTAGATAACGTTGTGGATTTCTGGCGTGAGATACTGGCATTCAGCTTCTTACTCCAAACCGTCTTCAGGCTGGCATCCTGCAGTTCATACACTAGGGAACCCTTGAAATTACTGCCTGCGATATTCTTCAGCATCGTCTTGATGTTGATTTCTGACAACTCCTCAGAAACCTTGCCGTAAGATACAAAGACACCACCTCCGGCTATATGATTTTCTTCGTTGGCATCGGTAATGAATACCTTGTTGGTCTTGATAAGCCAGCAATCTCTATAAATGCCACCAGCATAGGTAAAGTCGAGTACATCCTGCGCCTTTCCTGGAGGATAAGAAGGATCATCGCTGTTGTCTGCCATCACGGTAATGACATTATCCTCTCCATACTTCAGCATATTGGATACATCAACGATGACAGGCAGGAAACCACCAAAATGCTGCTTCATCAGCTTTCCGTTTACCCATACCTTGGATTTGCCCATGATGGCCTCAAAGTAGAGCACCAGTCGCTTACCCTTCCAGGCAGCATCAGCATTGAAATGTTTTCTGTACCATACTTCTCCCTGATAATTCACACAGCCACTAGCCTCCATCGGGAGTTTTTCTATGCCATCAGGCAAGGAAGTCAACTTCCAGGAACTGTCATCGAAACTTACATTCTCGGCTCCATCCACATGCCCTTTATGCATTCTCCATGCAGGGTTCATAGAGTAGGCATTTCTTCCGGTACCGGCAATCTCGAAGAAGCCAGCCGTAGAGAAATGCGGCTGATAGGCAGCTGCAGCATAAGTCAGAAAAGCAAAGAATGCTACAAATAAGGTTAATAATATTTTCTTCATACACTTTTCTTTCTAAAAAGGTAGCCACTATGATATTACCATATCGTGGCTACCTTAAAACCTATTATTATCTATGATTATTTACCAACCTTCACTTGGTGAGCAAAGAGTATTGGTTTCTATTTCCTTTGATGGAATTGGATAATAGTAATACTTGTTCGTATCTCCTACTTTTCCTGTTTCCAACTGTTTATATCTCACATCGCTGCAAGTCTTGATTCGCTCATCCAGCAATCCCCATCGACGCAGGTCGTAGAAGCGCTCACCCTCCACGAAGAATTCAATAGCCTTCTGATGCTCCAGATCCCTGAAGATCTCTGTCTGGCTCATCGCTCCACTGTAATCATTCAGGTTTGCACGACGGCGAATCTGGTTGATATACTCCACAGCCTTGTTCAAATCCTGCTTGGTAGGGCTATAGAGATAGCATTCTGCCAATTGCAACAGAACTTCAGCATAACGGATAGCACGCTCGTTGATGCAAGACATCGGTGGATCACTTTCCTCTTCAGCCGTATTCCAATTCTGATACTTCAAGATCCAGGTAGTATTCCATCTGTCTTTCTCAAATTTCTCGCGGAATGGCTTCAGATAATAAGTACATCCAGGATAATCCCAGGCTGCTGAGACTCGTGCACGATAGTCGTAATTGCCATCCTTGTCAAGTTCCTGCTTGAAAATATCCATCATCTGCTTGCTAGGAGTAGCCTCATACCATCCGGCAGCCTCAGGAGCCGCATATTCCTTAGGACGCGTATTGGTCTGAGTGGAGTTGTTGTTCTCACCATTCCCCCACAAGTCGGTACCACCCAGATTATCGATCAGGAGTTCGAAAATACTCTCGGCATTATTCTCATGCGAATCGTCGAAGTTCCATGCAAAATCATCCACCAATTTATAGGTATATGGTGACTTGGTCAACGGCTCCAGCACATCAATGGCTTTATCGTATTCCTTCTCATAAAGATAAATCTTACCCAATGCTGCCAAGGCTGCTCCCTTGGTAGGTTTTCCCACAACCTCATTTTTCAGAGGAAGCAAATTGGCAGCTTCAGTAAGATCCTGTATCGCCTGCCCCCATACTTCTTCCTGAGAAGACTTAGCCAGCGGGAAGGTTGAAGGAGACTGAGAGGCAGTGAGTCGTAGAGGTACATCCTTAAACTCTTTAGCCAACTGGAACAGATAGAAGCCACGGATAAAAAGACATTCTCCCTTTGCTTTCTTGATGAAAGCTTCAGACAAGACGTCCTTCTTCTCCTCTAACTTCTGCATGATGGAGTTGGTGCGGTACAAGGCATTATAGAACTGATAGAACATACCCTGCACCAGGGAATTACCTGTGGAATTGGTAAAATTCTGAGCCTGATATACTTCGCTGATATCATTTCTGAAATCCACTTCATCAGCTCTAGCAATACGCATCATCACACCACGAGTTCCATAATATCCTCCATTAAGAGCATTCTTAAGAGGTGTATAGCATGAAGTAAGTGCCAACTCAAATTCAGCCTCATCCTTCCAGAAGGTAGCTTCTGTAGCCTGATTTGGATTCACCTGGTCGAGTTTGCTGTCGCAGGAAGTGTACGCCAGGCACATACTTCCTATCAAACCGCCAATTATATATGTCTTAACATGTTTCATTGTTTCAATTTTTTAGATAACGACTTAAAAGTTAGAATGTAAGATTTACTCCAAACATAAAGGTTCTATTAGCAGGATAGATGAATTCATCGAATCCACGCTGATATACACTGGATGAGTTCACGTCAGGACTATATCCTGTGTAGCCAGTAATGGTAAAGAGATTATCCACACTGGCATAGACACGTGCTTTCTGGAAGAAGCCCAACAGGCAGTTCTCAGGCAGGGTATAACCCAACTGAACGGTTCTCAATCTCAAATAGTCACCCTTCTCCAGGAATCTGTCAGACTCAGAACGGGCATTGCGGTTAGGATCATTCCATACCAATCTTGGTGTCTTGGCATTGTGGTTAGACTCTGTCCAATGATCCAACACGGTTGACAGATAGTTGGTACCTCGAGTCACATCTTCCAATTCCAGTCGAGTGGCATTGTATATCTTATTACCGATAACACCCTGGAGTGTGAAAGAGAAGTCAAAGTTCTTATAATTGACACTTCCATTCAGAGAATAGGTAAACTTAGGGAAAGGACTTCCGCAATATACACGGTCGTCATCATTGATAGTACCGTCATTGTTCGTATCCTTGAATCGGATATCACCTGGTTCTGCACTTGGCTGAATCAACTTGCCATCCTTGGAATGTGCCTGTACATCTGCCTGACTATTGAAATAGCCGTCGCATGGAATTAGCCAGAAGCCGGCGATAGGATAACCAGCCAAAGTCTTGGTAGTATAGGTACCACCATGGATAGTTCCACCGGTGATGAACTGAGATTCAGAACCCATAGCTACCACCTCATTCGTATTGAACGAACCGATGGCATTTACGCTATATGAGAAATCCTTGTCAAGACGATCGTTCCAGCCCAGATTGAATTCGAAACCCTTGTTTCTGATCTTACCCGCATTCTTCACAGGGTCGTTGGCTCCACCTGTAGAGATAGGAATAGGCACCGACAGGAGGATATCCTTGGTATTCTTAACATAGTAATCCATTGTGAGACTCAATCTGTTGTTCAATGCTATCAAGTCGATACCGACATTGGTCATAGAAGTAGATTCCCACTTGATATCAGGATTGGCAAAATTCTTAGGAAATGCACCCTGCAAGAGTTCACCATTACCATTAGGATAATTGATACCCGTTGTTACAGTAGAAGAATACTGATAATCGGAGATTTCCTGATTACCCAACTCTCCATATCCTGCTCTCAGCTTCAACTGGTCGAGCCACTCAACATGATCCTTGACAAACTTTTCCTCGGCAATATTCCAACCTACAGACACAGAAGGGAAGTTTCCGTAACGATTACCTTTGGCAAACTTAGAAGAACCATCACGGCGCATCGTCATGGTAATCAGATATCTATCCTGATAAGAATAGAAGATACGACCTAAGATGGAAGTCAATACAGAACGGTAAGAATTGCCAGAGGTACCTAATCCACTGGCTGCAGCATCCAATTCCCAAATTCCGGTTGACATACCCTGTCCCCAGCCACTCAAATATCGATACTTTGTATCCTGATAAGAATAACCAGCCAACAAAGAAATCTTGTGGGCACCAAATTGCTTATCAAAAGTAAGAAGATGTTCCATGAGGAGATTTCTTGTACGAGACTGGCGTTCTGTATTCTGAGTAATGCCATTCTTATCCAATCCAAAATCGTAAAGACCCTTTTTCTCATTATAACGATAGAACTGGAAATCAGGAGTAAAATTCATCTTATACTTCAATCCCTTGATCGGCTCTATAGAGAAATAAACGTTGGCATAGACTTTTGCATTGTCACTCTTGCGGCCCAGGATGTTATCATCACAGGTACCCAATGGGTTACGGAGATTAACCACGTCACCATACAATCCACCATATCCACCAACACGGCTACTATCATATCTGGACAAAGTAGGAACAGACTGCAAGGTATGTCCCACCATACCTCCACGAATTTCACTGAACAGAGGTTTATCCTTATCATACTCCAAGATGATATTGGTACCCAGGTTTACAATTCCCTTCTTGTAATCCACCTTGCTCTGCATGGTATAACGCTGGAAATTGGTACCCTTCAAAACACCGTCCTGATTGGTATAGCCAAAGCTATTATAATAGGTAGTATATTTTCCACCACCCTGAACAGAAAGATTATAATTCTGCATCAAAGCAGGATTGAACATAATATCCTGCCAGTCATTATCCTCTTTAGAAGCCAGATCGAGCGCCATATCCAGCGGCTTCAAACCAGATGCAGCTCTAGACTCGGTGGTAACCGCAGCCCAATCAGATGCATTCAAAAGATCCAAATACTTGGCAGGAGTATTAACACCAACATTGGCTGTTACGTTTATGGTTGGCACACCCTCGGTATTGCTACCACTCTTAGTAGTAATGATAACGACACCATTGGCTGCTCGAGAACCATAGATGGCTGCAGAAGAAGCATCCTTCAGTACATCGATGCTTTGGATGTCGGAAGGATTGATATGATCGATACTCGACATATACATACCATCAACAATGTATAATGGAGAGGCATTGTTAAGAGTACCAATACCTCTGACCATTATACGAGATCCTGAACCAGGCTGTCCACCTTGTGAAACGATGTCAACACCTGCTATCTTACCTTGAAGAGCTTGTCCTATTGTTGAGTTACTTTGCGTATTTAATTTCGTAGCATCTACATTAGCTACCGAACCAGTAAGATCAGCTTTTCTCTGAGTACCATATCCGATGACAACAATCTCTCCAAGAGCCTTGTTGTCTTCCTTCATAACCACGCTGAGCGATGATGAGTTGCCTGTCTTGATGAGTTTTGTACTGTAACCTACATAAGAAACTTCCAACTCATCACCTGGAGATACTTCCAGCGAGAAATTTCCATCCAAATCAGAGATGGTTCCATTGCTCTCATGTCCCTTTACTCTAACGGTAGCACCGATGATAGGTTCGCCGTTTCCGTCCTTGATGACACCTTTTACACGTCGCTGGTTTCCCACCTGTTGAGCACCTTGATGCTTGATAGAAGCCTTTGAAATAATGACATTTTTTCCTTTCAAGGTATAGGTTACACCTTGACCTCTAAGGACTTGTCCAATAGCTTCTGCACAATTGGATGCATTGACTGAAACACGTTTGCTGGTGTTTAGGTCTTTTGCTTCATAAACAAAAGAATAGCCGCAAGTCTGCTGCAACTTGTTAAGTGCCTGCTTTACCGTGACATTCTGCAAATTCACGCTCTGAGCCGAAATGCTCATGTTCAAGCACAAGGCAGCAGCAGTTAGAAAGATTTGTCTTTTATCCATAACAAATTTCATTTAAGTTGTTAATTGTTGTTGCTAAATTTGGCTTATAGACGACGTATTTTGCAAAATGGGTAGTGAGAAAGCACATTTTTTCTAAAAAAACATTTTTTTCCTCAATTTTCTACTGAATAATGATAGTCTTACCACTTATTTTATAGGTGAACTTTCCTGTTGCAGCAAGCGCCTCCATGATATCATACACATTTTGACTGTTTCTGTAAAAAACACCATAAAAATGGAGTGAGTTTTGCTTAGATGGAGATATCTTGAATTTGATAGAATAGCATCTTTCCAATACAGCTGCTATGTCCTTGAGAGACTCGCCATTAAAGGCAATGATACCTTTGGTCCACTGACATTTATTAGCCAGAGTTTTTGTATCCAGTAGTGTCATAGCACCAGTTTTCTTGTCAAAAACCACATGCTGATTCGGAAGCAAGGTGATTTCCTGCTTAGATTCAATGCATGTCATATTCACCTTGCCTTCATCAAGAGCCACAAGAGCCTGTGTCTCCTTTGGGTAATCACAGAAGTTGAACTTTGTACCCAACACCTTGACGATGATGTTGGCAGAGTTGACGATAAATGGCTTGGTACTATCCTTCTTGACCTCAAAATACCCTTCACCTTCTATATTGACGATACGGCTATCCACTCCATATCCCTGTGAATATGAAATCCTGGAACCTCCATTAAGCTTCACAATAGAGCCGTCCGGCAAGTTAACACTGGTACTGGAGCCATTAGGGGTGGCAACAACGATATCAGCAAAGGTGTTCTGCAGATTCTTCTGTCCCTGCTGATAAGACAGATAGGTTGCTCCAAACAATATAAGGAGTGAGGCTGCGATACCGCCAATCCACCTATATATATGGTAGAAACGAGGATTCTCTTCCTTCTGATCCTCATCTGTTTCATCTGAATCTTCTGAAATCTTATGCAAGAAACGCTGGTAGGCAGCCTTGTAGTCGTAGCTGTCCAACTCTTCCTGGGTAGTACTGGCTGCCCATATTTCCTTCAGTTCATCAAATGTTTTTTTAGCTTCCTCAGACTGTCGGATTTCGTCTTCAAGAAGAAGGATACCTTCTGAATCGAGATCACCGGTAAAATATCTTATAGCTAATTCTTCAAATTGTATTTTGTTCATATTCTTGATACGTTTTGCTTATTGACGATGTTCTGGTAAAGAAGTGTAGTTAAAAAAATATCTTTTTCAGTTCATTAACAAAAATAAGGATAAAGCTATCAGATAATGCTCCAGTTTCTCTCGCAATATCTTGAGCGCATTCTTGAGATGATACTTTACTGTATTGACAGAAATGCCTAATTCGTCTGCAATTTCCTTATTTTTCTTACTTTCCATCCTGCTTTTTATGAATACCTGCCTGCATTCGGCGGGAAGCGCTTCGATAGCCTGGATGACTTTTTCCTCCAGCTCTTTGGAAAGAAGTGTTCCATAAGGAGAATCACCGGCAGTTTGGCTATCCATATAATAACCAACTTTATCCGACAAGCTAGATATGGGCTTTTCATTTTGGTTTCTCTTGAGCTTGAGCGTGTCAAGACACTTGTTCCTTACAGCCGTTACTAAATAGCTTCTGATGGATTTGGTGATATTCAAACTTTCACGATTTTCCCATATGTGGTAGATAACATCTTCCACAACAGATTCTGCAGAAAATCTATCATGGAGATAGAAATTGGCAAAATGACACAATATGGCATAATGATTCCTGTAAAGGATGCCATAGGCACTCTCATTACCAACTTTCAGTTGTTCATAAAGAATTTGTTCTTCTGAGATCATTACATTTTATTAAATTTGCACACCCAACTTCCGCAACACTTATGTTATTAGTCTATAAATACCAAAACTACAGAAAGCAGCTCGGATTTTTCCATTTCAGAACTTTCACTCACCTTAGTGCTGCAGTTAGAAAACAAGCTAAATTCTGAATGTAGCTGCAAAAATACGAATAAAATCCAGAAATCCCACTCATTTTGGAGAATTATTTTCAATATGATGAAGATAACGCTATCATAGAACTGAACACCCTAATAAATTTATAGTCCCAAACATTTGTATATCCATAAATAATATCGTATCTTTGCAATCGGGTTTCAAACCCTATCCAAAGAGAGGATCACATTAAAAAATCAAACTATATAAAAAACGTCATGAAAAAATTATCAGTTATCGTCTGCCTCTTTATGTTCGCCCTGATGCCCCTGCTGGCACAGGTAAAGCAGACCGTTGCCGTGCTCGGCGACTCGTATTCAACTTTCGAAGGTTTCATCCCAAAGGGATATGCCACCTGGTACACCACGGCGGTTCAAAAAGCAACCGATGTCAACAAGGTGGAGCAAACCTGGTGGTGGCAGGTTATCAAGGAAGGTGGTTACAAGATGGGCAACATCAATTCCTATTCCGGTTCCACCATCTGCAACACCGGCTACCGCGATGAGGATTACAGCGACCGTTCATTCATCAACCGCACTACCCTGCTGGGCAATCCGGACATCATCTTGATTTGCGGCGGAACGAACGACAGTTGGGCGAATGCCCCTATCGGCAATTACCAGTACAGCAACTGGAAGCGTGCCGACCTCTACTGTTTCCGTCCTGCCCTGGCGAAGTTGCTTTCCGATCTCCGTCAGCGCCATCCGAATGTAGATATCTACTTCATTCTAAATTCAGAGCTGAAGGATGAGATCAACGAGTCAGTAAAAAAGATCTGCAAGACCTATCAGGTTCCGGTCATCGCCCTTCATGACATAGACAAGAAGAACGGTCACCCAACTATCAAGGGAATGAGAAGCCTTGCCGACCAGGTTCTGAAGGTGATAAAGAAATAAAATTACCGACCAAACGACCAAAAAGCCCTGATGCGAAACGCACCAGGGCTTTATATCCATTGTTTTACTATTGCTTATTCCTTAGCTCTTCTATCAAGTCATTTACAATATATGTATCACTCATCAGATGCAAGCCAAGT
>ERZ1032078.806-NODE-806-length-12342-cov-7.350533_pt1 | contig 12342 bp, 8 predicted proteins | sample MGYA00517101_ERZ1032078 | MGnify/ENA primary metagenome ERZ1032078 (study PRJEB33719, sample SAMN04261301) | wastewater metagenome | biome: rural village; feature: human; material: feces | host: Homo sapiens | place: El Salvador | collected 2013-01-14 ... | reverse complement strand
ACTATGAGGGCTCGTGAGAATCTTCATTAATTACGAAAGTTTTTTAGTTAAACATAATGCTGCGGCACAACTCGTTGAGAGCTGTGCCGCAGTTTTTTATGTCTATTTATTCTTCTTCTTCGGCGACTTCGTCAGTTTATATGCTACGTGCATCATCATATAGTTTGGTATGGTGTTGCGCCATACTTCGGTGCGTCCTTGCGCATTAACCGTATATGTTGTATTGGACAATTGGTGCAGAAGGTCGAAACCTTCGGCTGTCAGAGTGAGTCGTCCCTTGCAGAAGGAGCGTGTGAGCGAGGCGTTCCATACGAGGTCGTCGGTATTCATAGAGCTGTCGCCATAGCCACGGCGTGAGTATTGCTTGAGGTCGGTGGAAAGCTGAATGCCGAGCGGCAACTTATAGGATAGCGTCATGCCGTAGTTGTAGTCGTAGGCGTTGAGCGTCTGGAAGTTGTCACGATTGCTTGTAGAGTTGCGCCATTGTGCGTCGGCTACGAGAGCCACATTCAAGTCGCCCTTTTGGAACGACAGCTTCAGATAGTCGCGCAGTATAGATGTGTAGACACGGCTCAATACGGAGGCTGCGTTGTTGATGTCGGCATCGTAGGCTATGTCGAAGTCGGTACTCTTGGTGTAGTCGAGCGAGAGGCGTGTCTCTATGCCAAATAGTCCCTTCTTGTCGAGTTTGCCAGAATAGACAACATAGGGGTTGAGGGTCCAGTTGCCCGAATGCACGTTGTCGCTCATATAGGCGTAAGCACCTGTTTGCGTATTATAGGTGGTGCGTGTGCCTATCATGTCGGTATATACCGAGCCATTGACGGCAATCGACAGACTGCTCTTGTTCTTGAAGATGAAGCTAACATAACTATTAATGTTATGCGTTACGGATGTCTTCAGATTAGGGTTGTTGACGCGGCGTGCAAGCGGATTGATGTCGTTGTCGATAGGCATAAGCGACTCCATGCTGGGTTGGCTACAGTTAAGGCTATAGCTGGCATTTAATTCAAGCTTATCGTTCCATTTGTTGAAAAACAACGAAGGCTCCACAAGCCACTTGCGTCGAACAGCCGTTGTGTCGACCGAGGCACAGTTGTAGTTGATGCGCTCGCGCACAAGACGGTAGGGCAATTTCAACGAGAAGTAAGTGTTGTTGTGGTTGTACCGCAGAGTAGGCTCACCAGTATACTGGCGTGTCAGCAAACTGTATGTCTTGCTATTCTGCATGTCGAGAGCAAGGAGCATGGAGTCGCGGGTTGATGGCAAGCGGTCGAGCTGCTGCTGGTCGAAACGGTTGTATAAGCCGCCAAGACGCTCAAGACGATAGTTGAGCTGGTTGGTAGAAGTCATGTTCTGATTATATGCCTGGCTCAATCCTACCTGCCAATTATTCAACATAACGGAGTAATTGGCTGATGCACCATAGTTGTAGGAATTGCTGTGACTGTCGGCATAGACACGGCGCAGGTCGTTCTTGTTCTCGCGCAAATACTCGTTGTTAGAAAGGCTGAAATGGTCCTGAGGCTTGTTGGATGTGTAGCTGCCGTTCAGATTGAAGCCGAGCATATCGCCCCAGGGCAGGACAAATCCAAACACAAAGTTCTCGTTGACTGATGTTGTGCGGAACTTTGTGAGGCTAATTGTCTGCGAGCGGTTGGTGGGGGAATCTGCTGTCATATTGCCTTCCGAATCGAATGTGGCACGCTCTGAAGAGGAATTGTTGGTGCCGTCGCCATAGTTGAACGATGTTGACGACTGCAGATAGAACTTACTCTCATCGGTATACGTTATCTGGTTGTTGGCATACAGGCGAAATTCCTTCTGCACGGAGGTTGAGGCAGAACGGTTGAAGATGTTGCCTGCCGAGGCAAACTGCTCGCTTGAAGAGCGTGTGATGTCGGTAACATCGTTCCATGAAGCTATGGCATCGAATTGCTCGCACAAGCTGCCCGACTTATTTTGTGTGCTAAGACTCGTGCCCACCTGCTTGGTGATAGTCTGACCTTGTGGACTGTTCGACGGACTCCAGTCGCCTTCTCTTCCCGGACGACGGTTCTCGTTGACGTTATTCACGTTGCTAAAGACAGAGAAACGTGTGTAGTCGTCGTAATACAGTCCGAAGAGACGAGCCATATAGCGGTCGCGTGTGCCTCCTGCCGCCTCGGCATTGGCTATGTAGCCACGGTTGTACTCGCGCTTCAGTTCCACGTCCATAACGTAGTCTTTCTTCTCCACTTCCTTACCCACAAGCCGACTCTTCTCGGTCGACTTGTTGTATACCTTAAGGTCCTGTACCGTGTAGTGAGGTAGATTGTCGAGCATAATCTTGTTGTTGCCCTTGAAGAAGTCCTTGCCGTTGAGCGTGAGGTAGTCAATCTTTTTGCCATTCACATAGATGTCGCCATTGCTCTTGATCTCGGCTCCAGGCAACTGGCGCACAAGGGCATCAAGCATAGAACCGTCAGGCACGTTGAAGGCGCTGGCATTATACACGAGTGTGTCGCCACGATAGGTGAACTTCACCTTGGTGCCCGTAACCACCACTCCATCCAAGTCCACCTCTTTATATATATCGCTATCGGCGAGTTTCTTCAGGTTAAGGTCGGGCATCTTGAAGCCGCGGTTGCGTGCCACGCGCTTAATCTCGTAGTCTTGACAGTTGGTGGCATAGCCCTCACACTCTGCCTTGACAATATATTTCGCAGGCTTAGCCTCCACTTCAAAGCGCGCAAAATAGTTACCCTGCCATCCGTGGCAGGTGATAGTGTCGACTACCGTACTGTCCTGGCGCATCAATGTGACATGAGCCTTAAGCCTCACACCCGTGAACGAGTCCCTAACAATCTGTCCCAGCATTACAGTACGCTTGGGCTTGTCGGTCTTGGCGTTTTGTGCCGCTCCCCCTATTACGTTGAATAGGAGGAGAAGCAATAACGGTAAAAGATACTTTGTTTTCATAAGTAAGAAAGGTTAGTTGGATGTTTCTACTGTTTCCTTAAACCCTCGTGCACCATCTTCACAAATCCTCCATTGGTCACAATGTCCTTGACATCGTGCTGGCCAATGTGCAGACGATACTCTATGATTCCGCCTTTGTGATGGAACGGGGCGGTAGAGAGATAACGCCAGTTGTCATCTTGGGCATTCGAGGCAACGTAGTCCACCCATGTGGTGCTGTCGTTTTGCTGGCACAGGAATGGGGTATTGCGGCTTTCAGCCCACGACAATCCCTTGAGCGGAATGTTTGAGGCAGACCCATAACCGTCGAGACGCAATATAGAGAGACACTTGCCCTCGCTCCACACGCTAAGCGTAGCATCAACAACCGAACAGCTCGAAAGACACTCAAGCACATAGTCGCCCTCTTCCTTAGCCTCCTTGCGGCTCATGACAAACTCAATAGGCTGGTTGCTCTTGTCAGCTCTGATACGTATAGGATTCTTTTCCATGCACAAAGGGTCTTCGTCCGACCAACCATAAATGGTTTCGCCGAAGTTCTTGGCAACATCGATGGTCCATCCATCCTGCGAAGTCAAATCCCAGTTGTTGCGGTCCATATAGATGCCGTTGTGCGTATTTTCCAATCTATCGTATTCTCTGCTTTTCTTCTGCATCTGTATGCCCATCATTACAAACATAATGAAGCCTAACGTCATCGCCACAATCCAAATGCCGGTAAGCATTGCAACAATGCCGGTTTGCATTGGCTTGGGTTCCGACTTGAACAAGCGGAAGACAAAGAGCAATGGCAAAAGCATCACGATGAAACAACACAGAGCCGACACAATCATATAGACTTCCAGGTAAGGCAAAGATGCCATAGTACTCAGGGTAATCTCGTCGTTGGTGAAAAGTCGTACAAACGGATCGCCTATCACGGAATATGCTATAGAGAAGAGGAGATAAGCAAGGGCAAAGGCTGTCATTACAGAGAAGAAGCTAAGCGCAGCTATCTTTATGCAGAACTTCAGAATCTCGGCTATTCTTGACAATACATTGCCACCCTTGCCACGCTTTACGGTGGTCTTCACCTGCTCCTCAGCCTCGGCAATGATAGCCTTGCTTATCGACTCGGGCGTAACCTCCTTGCCCGTCATGCAGAGTCGCTCCTCGGTTGTTCGTGCTACTGGAGCCACAAGCCACAGAGCTATATATATGATTATAGGTATGGTGAAAAGCAGACCGAATAAAGGACGGAGGAAAAAATAACGCAATGTCTGGTTGAGGGCAAATGCCGCCATAATAAACAGAACTGTGCCTACTCGCCATACCACTATGTCGCCTCCACCACAATAATGACACAATCCGGAGATAACACCTCCGCCTATTTTGTCTTTGCCGTCGCGATAGAAACGATGGGTGCTCACGTGATGCAGCACACGGTCAATCCATTTGCCGCCAACAGTTTCTTCTGCTGTTGTATTGCTGTCGGTATCGTTGGAAGTATTTGAATAGCTTTGGCTTTGAGCTTTGCCTTCGCTTTGGTCGTTGTCTTTGCCTTCTCCTGCGCCTTGGTCTTCTCCTTCGTTTTGGTCTTTATCCTCACTGTCGGCTTCTGCGTCAGAGGTTTCTTCTGTCTTGGAATCGGCAGCCTCTTCTACCCCACTCTCCATTTCGTCAGGATTGCCTATGCTGCTGATAATCTGCTTCACAGTGTCGATGTCAATAGCTGTCATGCCACTCTCCTTCAAGCTCCACAGGTGTTCTGCCACACGATGCTCAATGTCGTCGAATATCTCGTCGCCTCCATCGCGCTTGGCAAAATAGCTGCGCATGTTGTCGAGATAGTTCTCAAGAAGTGTGCAAGCGTCCTCGTCGATGGCATAGAGTGTACCGAAGAGGTTTATGTTGATGTTCTTCTTCATAATTTCATTCAGATTTAAGAGTTATTCTTTTGGTTTTATATTCTTTAATACGTTTACGGTGTGGGCTATCTCCTGCCACGCCTTGTCGAGTTCGCTAAGCGTAGCCTCACCATCGGGTGTAAGGGTATAGTATTTACGCGGAGGACCTTGGGTTGACTCCTGCCACTCATAGCCGAGCAATCCATCCTTCTTAAGACGTGTCAGAAGCGGATAGAGCGTACCCTCAACTACTATCAGCTCCGCCTCCTTCAAGTTGGCTATGATATCGCTGGCATAGGCTGCACGATGGCGCAACAGCAGCATTATGCAATACTCAAGCATTCCCTTACGCATCTGCGATTTAGCGTTGTCAATATTCATTGCTTTCGGTTTTAAATGCATTAGTATATGTTTACGATTGCAAATGTATGCATAATCTAAGTACTATGCAATACATAGTACTGTAAAATATCGATATTAAGTATATATTTAACCTTTGTTTGCAATGCTACTCTCAACAAAAGAATTTAATTTGAGCATTGTTAGAAAATTATTTGACTTTTGTTGATTGTCGGCGTTTTTGTTGTATCTTTGTCATTAGTATAAAATAAAACAAACTATTAGGTTATGACAAAGAAGGAACTCTATACGCGTGTACTCTCTTATTTTCGCGAACTTCATCCCGAGGTGACAACCGAACTTGAGTTTGGTTCGGTGTTTCAGTTGCTTGTTGCTGTTGTGCTAAGTGCTCAATGTACTGACAAGCGTGTCAATCAGGTTACGCCCGAATTGTTTGCTCATTATCCCGATGCAAGGGCTATGGCAGAGGCAGGTGAGGCTGAAATATACGAATATGTGAAGAGCGTGAGCTATCCCAATGCCAAGGCTCGCCACCTTGTTGAACTCGCGCGTATGCTTGTCAGCGAATATGGAGGTGAGGTACCTAACGACTTTGATGCATTGCTGCGTCTGCCGGGTGTAGGTCGTAAGACTGCCAATGTTATGCAGGCTGTAGCTTTCGGTCAGTCGGCAATGCCAGTCGATACGCATGTGTATAGGGTGAGCCATCGCTTGGGACTGGTGCCGAGTACAGCCGATACTCCGCTAAAGGTGGAGAAGGCGCTGATAAAGCATATTCCTGCCGAAGACTTGGCACGTGCTCATCATTGGCTGTTGCTGCACGGACGCTATGTGTGTACTTCGCGCAAGCCACATTGCGACAAATGTGAATTGAGCAATATCTGCCCTAAAAAGATAGAGAACTCGAAACTGCAATAAACCTAATACACTACCTGACCTATGAACACCCAGATGTATCCGTTTCTACGCATTGCAATAGTGCTGGTTGCCGGCATCATGACAGGAGATGTGCTGTATGGACATGTACCTGTAAGACTGGTGTTTTGTGTGCTTGTGGTATTGGTGTGCATCACTATTGTAGCGTACAAGAAGTCGGGCATCCCTCGTTTGACGACATCGCTGCTGATGCTTGACGTTTTTGTGCTGGGTGTATGGAATGTCGGCAGGGTGGAGCAGCGGTTGGATGTGCCTCTTCATGGAGATATAGAGACGATAGAAGCTGTTGTTGCTGAGCGTCCTGTAGTAGGACGGCGCACAATAAAGTGTGTGCTGGCTGTAGCCGAAGGGCGACTTGCAGGACAATGTATAAGCGCTTTCTTTCAGAAGGATAGTGCAATTGGCGATGCTCGGCAACTGGCTGTGGGTGATGGTGTGATATTCCGGTCGCGAATGAAGGCAATTACCAATAGTCAGAAACATAAGAACGGGCATTTCGACTATGTGCGTTATCAGCATGTGCACGGCATTGTTGCGCGTACATATATTAATAAAGGTGGTTGGAAGAGGTGTCGGGTGAGTATGCGTAGGCTTGGCTTAATGCTTCGGGTTCTTATCGGGATGCGTTCGGGTCGCGACAGGTTGCTGAATCGTTATGAATCGCATCAAATGTCGGAGTCGGCTTATGCTGTCGTAGCTGCAATGACAATGGGCGATCGTAGCAGGCTGACGCAAGAATTGCGCCAATCGTATGCCGCTTCGGGTGCGTCGCATGTACTTGCTCTTTCGGGGTTGCATCTTGGGGTGATATACGGTTTGCTCTCGCTTGTGTTTGTACATCGTCGAATGCGTGTGATGGGTCAGGTGCTTGCTATGGTTGCCATATGGGCTTATGCTGCCCTTGTGGGTATGCCGCCGAGTGTATTGCGGTCGGCAACGATGCTCACCATCTTTTCTTTTGTTGTGTTGACGGGTCGCCGGCATGTGTCGCTCAATACGCTTGCCTTTGCCTGTGTGGTGCAATTGGCAGCCAGTCCGTTGAATCTTTGGGATGTAGGTTTTCAGATGTCGTTTCTTGCTGTGCTTGGTATTGTGATGCTGAACTTGCGACTACGCGATGTAGCAACGCCTACATGGCTCTGTCGTTGGCGGATGATATGGTGGATGTGGTCGCTTATTAAGGTTTCGTTGGCAGCACAATTGGCTGTAGCCCCATTGTCAATGTATTATTTCGGTACATTCCCTTGCTACTTTCTGCTAACTAATTTTGTTGCTATACCGTTGGCAACGATTATTGTATATAGCTCAATAGTGATGTATGCTTTAGGTTTTTGTGCGTGGATGCAAGGTATGGTGGCAATGTTTGTAGGATGGATGGCAACGCTGATGAATGCGTCGCTTGGATTTATAGCCTCCCTGCCTGGCGCCTGTATGTACGGAATACATATAAACGCAAGGCAGGTGTGGCTGATGTATGCGCTACTGCTGGTAGCGTATTTAATGTCGTATTATATTGAACGCAGGAACATTACTACTGCATCGCGGTCGGCTTTGGGCAAGTTGTAGAACTTCAATGCTGCTTTGTAGGCATGCGAGTTCTTTGAGTAAGCGTGCCACATGATGGCTTCTACCTCGTTGCGAGCACGACAGTCGTGCAGACGTTCTGTACCCGAACCGTTGACACCGGCAAGTCCGCGACCCCACAATGGAGTTGTACGGCACCATGAATTATGAATGTCGTTGATCATGTAGAGTTTGTGCTGCATCATGTCCGAGTAAGGATAGATGGTCTGGTTGGCGTAGCGCGGCAACTTCTTGTCAGCAATCATGTTTGGTGTCCAGTAGTTGTCGGAGCCTGTCTTCCATGACGGGCGGTGGCAGCTGGCGCAACCAATCTCATTGAATACCTTCTTGCCCCGCTGAACGCGAGCGTCGTTGAGGTTGCGTGCACGTGGAATAGCCAAACCGCGATGCCATACCATAAAGTCGTAGAACTTGTCAGCCGACATCTCCGGCTTAAAGCTGTGCCATTCGTTGTCAAACTGGTTGGTACTCGGCTTAAGCAGATTCTCAACCTTTTCGGCTATCTTGTCGTCGGTATCAGCCCAGAATGGCGATGTCGGGTCTTTCTTTATCTTCTCTATCACCTCCTTATCGGCAGCCATTGCTACTGCCCAAGCATCTGTAGTGTAAAGCTTTGGACGGTCGGGACGTGTCACGTTGGTGATATTCCATATAGCATTAGCACCAGGTCCGTCCTGAAGTGTGGCACGAGTTAAAGCATAAGTGAAACGCTTTACCATCTTCTTGCCTTCCTCACCATTGGCATACTTGCCGGTACCTTCTGTTGCTGGATACCATGCGCCAGCGGCAAAGTCATTGGCATTGGCATTCCAGAAGTTAGGGTTTACATATTCGCTCACATCTGCCACCTTTGCTACATTCTTATAATAATTGGCAGTAGAGGCGTACTGAGCCTTGAGGTCGTCCTCGGTAATAGCATCGAGCAGACCGGTTCCAATAATACCTATGGTAGACTCCAAACGCACAGCTACAGCCTTGTTGCCAGTATCGTATGGGTTAGGAATTGTGCGGAATGCCGAACGCGGGATTGTTACCTCAGGATAGATGAGCGAATACTTCTCGCCGTCAGGAAATTGCATTGGCAATCCGCTCTCCATTGCTGTCACCTCATGCCATTGCATATTAATCTGGCTCTCGTCAATAGGAGCCTTAAAGGGTTCTGTAGCTTGTGTCTGTGGCATACCGGTTACCTCTGCTACATATCCACCGTCGTTGCTGTTGGCTCCATCAGTAGGATGATAAACAGCAAGCAGATAACCATTGCCGTTGCCATACTGTGTGGTGTATGATTCCATGCGGCGACCATGTCCGTAGTTGGGATGGCAGTCGAGACAAGAGCGGCGTATCGATGCAGGACCAAGACCACCAAAGCCTGACGCTGCTGAAGTGAACTGACGCTCGAAGAACTTCTCGCCTGCATTAAAGTTGTCGATAAGTCCCTGCTCAGTTACGGCAGGAGTCTCGTCTTCATAACAACCAGAAGTTACATTGTCGGTTGTGCCAAGCTCGCCGCCAGGATACCATTCCTCCTTAGAGAAGTTGCCTACTGCCTGACCTACATACTTAGCGTCAGACTCGATTGGGTCTTCGCCATTTCCGCCAGGTGTAGGATCATCGTCAGAACATGATACCATTGAAAGCGACAAGCACATTGCCAGCGATCCGAAGAGGTAAATTTTCTTATTCATAATGTATTTAGATAATTTTGTTGTTCAAACGTAATAGGTGGGTATGACATTACCTGCCATACCCACGCAAGTATTTAGTACTGATATGTGTTAGATAGCCTCCTGCAGGTTAATCCATGAACCGGCATTGTTAATCTCTTTGTCGAGTTTATCTACTGCGTCGATGCAATCCCCAACGCGCTGTGCACCCGGCTCTTCAACAAACGACTTACCGCTGTTCTTGGCTGTCTCAAGAGCCTGGATGGCAGCATTGAGGGCATTGATAAGGTTGTTATAGCCTGGGTAGTTCATCTTCTTCAGAAGGCTCAACATAGAATTCTCTACAGGTGTTGTGGCTTTGATGTCGCGTGTGCCATAGAGAGAGTTCTTGATTGAATAGATGTTGTCCTGATAGTCGGTGAACGAACGGTGGCTGTAGGGTGACTCGATATAGTCCTTGCTATCCTCTGTTGTGTTACCTTGACCGGTAGCAACACGATAAGCCTGACCCAACTTCTGGTCGGCTACCTCAGCACAGATGTTTGAGCAACCGCCTACGAAAATCTGATTCATAGTGCCCTGCCATGACTGATAGCCTGTGTTTGACGACGGAGAGAGGAGGAACTGGCCAAAGCACATTGTGCCGTTTGATGCAAGACCATTGTAGCGGAGTGTGCTGAACACGTAGCTACCCTCGCCGCTGAGGATTGCCTTTGTCTCGTTGCTTGCTGCGCTACCCATCCATGTGAACTCAAGAAGAGCTGTGATGTTGCGTACGTCGGCAGCTACAGCCTGAAGGAAGGCAAGCTCGTCTATACCCTTTACTGATGTCACGCCCTCGTCGGTATCATTAGCCTTGAGAGCCTCAACAGTACGATGTGCACCATTGCGGAAGAGCACGAACTCCATACCATGGAAACCAAGTACCGACTGGAACTCTGTGTTGTGCTCAGAAACAAACTTGGCAGGGTTCTCGCTCTTGAAACCTGCGATAAGGTTCTCGTTCGTGAGCGCCCTCTCAAGCTCGTCACGGTCGAGTGGCCATGAGTCGATATGTGGGTCAAGCTCGTTGTCTGTTGCCGAACCGAAGAGGAATGCCTCGCTGCGCTCCCACTCTTGACGTGTGTTCTTGAATGCCTCACATGCTGCATTAATCTCGTTCTGTGTCATTGTTCCTGCTTCGGCTGACTTATAGAGGGTCTGTGCTGCACTATAGAGTGTGCGTGCATTAGAGGCAAGAGCCTGGTATGTAGGATAAACAACTGCCTGCACATAGTTCTTTGCCACCTTCTGCATCTCCTTGTCTGAGCTGCTTATTGATGTTGTGGCCTGGCCAACATCAGGAAGGTCGAATTCCCCGTTGCCGCCATTGTCGCTGCTACAAGCTGTAAATCCAATTGTCATGGCTCCAAGAAGGAACGCCATTACGAAATTCTGAATCTTTTTCATCTTTTTACTATTTATTATTATTGTTGGTTATCCGTTTTTTTTAGAGGAACTGTCCTTGATAAGCTACACCGATGTTTAATGCTGGCTCATCGTTATACTGCGACTTGAACTTGCGGTAGCTGTATTCTGCCTTTACGCAGACCTGCGGCAGGGGGTAATAGTTGAGGCCACCGGCGAAAATCTTCTTGCTTGTATATTCTTTCGAACTGCCAATGCATGAGTTGTAATACTCAAAATGACCGAACACATAAAGCTTCTGTCTGTCGGCGCGCAACTTTGCAATCTGCGAGAAGATGTCGTAGCCAACCTCAATGCTTGTGGCTATTGCATGTGAACCGAACACCTGGTTGCTCTCGTACGGCTTAACATACTGTGTACCAGGCTTGCGTATAGCGCTGATTGTCTTAGCGTCGCTCACATATCCATAGTCTGCATTGCCACGTGCCACCCAGTTGTGGGCATTGTACGTGAAGTCGAATGCTCCAAGGTAGATGTTGCCTTTGATGTTCTTGTTTTTGCCAGTCTCCATGTCGTGAGGTACGGCGTTGTGCATAGACTGTCCGTAGTAGCCGCTAATGCCAAGTCGCAAGCCTGGTATGGTGTAGTTGTCTATACGGGCAGAAAATCCGTATTTGTTGGCTGTTTCAAATTCAAACGGTTTTGTTGTGCCCGGCTTTATCCACTGGTCGCGTGAGAACTGCCATGCATCCAGACCTGCAACCATCTGTGCTTCGTAACGGAAATCACCAATATGACCCCACAACGACACACCCGTCTGGTGCCATGTACATGGCAGAATGGTGTTTTCGCCCTCAGGACGATATACGGTGAAGAAGTTGAGTGGCTCATGATAAGCGTTGGTGAGGCCGAACGGCACTACGATATGGCCGGCACGAATGTTGAGGAAACGTCCGAATGACTTCTGAATCCAGAACTGCTCAAGTTCTACTTCGCCACCGCGTTCCTGTTCCTGCTCAAACTCTATAGCCTCTTCAGCTTCGTATTCTATTGCCGAACCGGTACCGCCATGCTCGAATTCAATCTCAGTACCAAGGCTCCAACCCTTACCGAAGTTGTAACCGAGATATATAACGGCATGAGGTATATCAAAACGTCCATGGCTTGGATCGTTCTTGCGACTGCTTGCCGAACTGTAGCGGTTGCCTGAGTCGCTGTAGAAATTGCGGCTGAATGCAGCTTCACCATAACCGCCAATGCTGAGGCGATTGCCCTTGGCATGCTGCATAACACTGTCGGCTGCTACTGTCTGTGCCTGAATGGCAAGCGGAGAACACATAGCTGCAGCGCAAGCCATAGTAACGATAGTCGTCTTCATAATTCTTTTGTTTTTTAATGATTTTTTGCGATTGCAAAGGTATTATGAATAAAAAAGGTGGACAATACTCAATTTGTAGTAAATTGTAGTAAATAAAAAACACAAAATACCTATATATAGTGATTGTCAGTTTCGCCGTTTTTTTGTTATTTTGCATCTGTTA
>ERZ1032078.788-NODE-788-length-12506-cov-9.433459_pt1 | contig 12506 bp, 8 predicted proteins | sample MGYA00517101_ERZ1032078 | MGnify/ENA primary metagenome ERZ1032078 (study PRJEB33719, sample SAMN04261301) | wastewater metagenome | biome: rural village; feature: human; material: feces | host: Homo sapiens | place: El Salvador | collected 2013-01-14 ... | reverse complement strand
GGTTGGGCACACGGCAACATAAAAAACGAAAAAAGGGCGACTCCCGAAAGAGCCACCCCTCGCTATGATGATGTTAGCGCGGTAAATCCTTACTTCTTTGTCAACTCGCACTTAGCGTAACCGTTGGCCCAAGCAAAGAGCTTGATGTCGTAAGTGCCCTCGGACATCTTCAAGTTGTCACCGTCTTGCGTCAAGGCGTCAGGAGTGCCACCCCAGTTGATGTCCCAAGCATCGTTGGCACGGAACTTCAACTCACCGTCCTTCAACGTAACGTCCTTGATGACCCACGCGCCGTCGGCCTTGCTGTAAGTCATTGGCGTGCTTGCGTCCCAACCGTTAGGCGTGGCGTCGCCGATGATGCCGATGGTAGTGATAGGAGTCAGCTCCATGGTCTTGGAGTCGAGGTTGAGCACAATCTTGTAGAAGCCTTCCTCGTTGCCCTCTGGCAAACTGATGTTTCCAGCGTCGGCAGCCGTAGAGAAGTCAGTGCCATAGTTGGTGCCTTTCCAGTCTTTCTGTGTAGAGAACTTGAAGCCGTTGTTGTTCAAGTAAGCGAAGCCCCAGAAGTTGATGCCGTCGGTGCTTGCGAAAGGCTCCGTCTGGTTCCAGCCGTTGGCATCACCAGCGAGGTAGAGCACTGGTGAAGAGACAGTGTAAGTCCAAGTGTTGGCGTCCAAGGTGACGATCCATGTGCCGGCGCCTTCAATAGTAGGAGTCTGCACGTCGCGCCATTCCAAGAATCCGAAAGTGGAAGCGTCGCCGTTTGCGGCGCAACCCATCACTGTGGGGTTGATGTCGTCCCAAGTGGTAGCAGAGCCTTTCAAGGCAGACGCGCCATAGAACTTATACCAGCAGGTAGTGCCAGTGGTCGTTACCACGGCCTTGTATATCTTCGAGCCTTCAGCCGTCTCCGTCATCAAGATGGGGTTTGTTGGGTCCCAACCATGACCGGCGAAGTCACCAAGCATGAAGTATCCCTTGGGGTCAGCCTCCGGAGTCTGTATTGGTGTCTCGTTCTGTGTCAACTTGCCTGCGACCTGCACAGCCGTGCCGTTTTCCAACACGCCAGCCGCGGTAGCGTCCACTTCCAAGGCGCGCTTCTCGCATTTCTGGCTCTTCAGCGAGGCTGTGGCGAGGCTGTCGAGCTGCTTTGTCGACATACGTGCCGTGGCGTCCTTGATGACACAATATTTTGTGACGTCAACGCCGTTCAGCGACACCGTCTTCAATATCACGTTCTGCACCTCATCGCTTGCCTTGGTCACCTTCACCAGGTCAACCGAATCGGGTATTGTCTCCGCGCTCATGTCCACGTCCACGCCCGACGCCGCGAAGTTCAAGCCATAGGCTCCGTTGGTAGCGGCCTCGTTGGTCTTCAGCTCCGCCCAGTCGTTGAAGCTATCGTCGCAAGAAGCGAACGAAAGCATGGAGAGAAGCACGCCGCCATAAAGAAATATCTTTTTCATTGTATATTGTTTCTTGTTTTTGAGTTAAGGGTGCGGCAGGGGGGAAGTCATCCCCACTGCCTCGCACCTCAATGGTTTCTATTCGAGACTTGCGGTTCCCTTGTCGAAGTTCACCTTCAGGGTCTTGCCAGGCTCGGCTGTCACCGAATAACCTTCGCCCATGGTCTCAGCCCAGCTGTTTGGAAGGTCAACCGCGCGGTAGAAGATGGTGTTGTCCGACTTCTGGATTGTGAACTCTGTGTGCCACCAGTCTAAGTCTGGCACCACAACGTTAACACGAAGCTCGCCGCTTGCGGTGAAGTTGCTGAATGTCCAGTCGCCGTCCTTGGTTGCAGGAGGTGTCATGCTCTCAGGGTTGTCGAAGCCGCCGGCGATAGAGTTGCCACGCACCTGGACATCACCCTTGCCGATAACCAAGTTGTACTGCAACTTGCCGCCGCGAATCTTGTCCACGAACTTCAATGTGTACCATCCGCCTTTCGCGAACACGATGTTGTCATCGGCGTTGGAGCTAACACCTGCGCCAGCCTGGTCGTCGATAGAAGCTATCTGCGAAGCTCCGGTCCAACCCTCAGGCTTTGTACCGAACTTGAACTGGCCGCCATCCTCAGGAATATAGATGAGCGTGTAGAACTGGCCGGCTGAGCCAAAAACAGGGGCCATCTTCTGCCATGTCTTCCACTCCTCGCCGATGCTGCTTCCACAAACATACATCTCATCAGGAAGCGTCACGTCAGGAGCCTTGTAAGTGGCGAGCACGTTTGGCAACTCCACCACATTGGAATAGACATCGCTGCCGTCCACGGTGGAGACGTTGGCCTTGCAGCGCACGTAGATAGGACGCACGGCATTGTCGTATGAATCGGTATTCTTCACACTCTCATAGAACGTGATGATGTTCTCGTTCAGCTCCGATGCCTTGACGTTCATCTCCGGAGTGGAGAAGGTGGTGGGCAGGCTGAAGTAGTTGGCCGCCGTGCCGTCTGCCTCGTTAGCCTCCACGAAGTCCTTGTCGAACGACACCTGCAAGGTGTAGGTGGTGGTGAGGGGGAACCCGCCATAGTCGGGTTGGTTGGCCGTGAACGATACGGTGCTGGAGTTGATAAGGTCCAGAGTGTTGTTCTGGGCATCAGCCGGCGCATTCAACTGGAATGTCGAAGGCACGCTCATCACGGGGTTGTCGTCGCGGTCGCTGTCACAAGCCGTGAAGAGCAAGGCTCCAAAGAGCAACGATGCCACTATATTTAGCTTTTTCATTGAGATAATCTTTTTATAAGTTACACCTATTAATATTTAGGATTCTGCTTCAAGTTGTCGTTGGCGTTGATGTCCGATGCCGGGATAGGATAGATGTTGAAGTGTGCGTCGAACGCCTGTCCATCCTCAGCGCCACTCATATACTGCCAATGGTAGTCGTTCTGTCCACCGAACTTGCCGAAGCGAATCAAGTCCATGCGGCGACGGAACTCAAATCCGAACTCACGAGACCACTCGTCGAGGATGGTCTGCAAGTCGGCAGAGGTGATGGGCTCCTTGACGTGAGCGCGGTTGCGCAGGGCTTTCAGCTTGGCCAATCCGTCAGGTGTGCAAGAGCCACCATTGATGCGAGCGTCGGCCTCAGCATATGTAAGGTAAGCCTCTGCCACACGGAGCACAGGGATGTAAGTGTCGATCCACTTACCCGTGCCGTCGTGAATGGCTGAGCCGTCGGAGTGTACGTTGGTGTACTTCACATAGAGATACACGTTCTTGTTGTTAGACACGTCGGTAATCATCGGCTGACGGTCACCGTCGGTGAAGAAGAGCGCGCGGTCGTCGCCGCTTTCCTTCGCCACCTTGTCGGGACAGCCCACGGAGAGCTTGTCCTTGCCTGAAGGGATGAACTTCTGTATGAACTGCGCCTTAGGCACGGTGCCACCCCACTGCTCAGAAGTCTTTGTTGAATAGACATTCGTCACTTCAGCTGTCGTCATGCCTGCCACGAAGAACAGGCCGCCATAAGAACGGCTGTTGGCACCATCCTGAATTGCCGGAAGGATAATCTCGTTCTGCGCGCCGTTTGAGCGGTTGTCGCCCATGAAGAGCTTCTGGTAAGCGGTATAGTCGCCGGAATCGTCGGTCAACAGCTTCCAGTTGCTGTCGTTGATCACGCGGTTGGCATACTCTTTTGCCTTCTCCCACTGTGGCGTGCCCGTGTAAACCTCGGCGTTGAGGTAGAGGCGCGCGAGGAGGAGGTTAGCTGCTGCCTTGCTTGCGCGGCCATAAACGGCTGGCTTGTCGGCGAGCACCTCGCTGTTGTCGCCACCCTCGCCAAGCACGGCCTTGAGCTCGCTCTCCACGAAGTCGTATGCCTCTTGGCGCGTGGCCTGCTTTGGCTTGGCGTCGTCCATGGTAGTGACCATTGGCGGGTTGCCAAACAAGTCTAACATGTAGAAGTAGTTGAGTGCGCGCATGAAGCGAGCCTCAGCACGCTGCTCAGCCACGCTCGCGTCGCCTTCCGTCTGGTTGAGATAGAAGTTGCAGAGCGTCACGCCGAACATGAGGCGATAATAAAGTCCCTTAGGGTGTTTCTGCGAGTCGCCCCAACGGTTGTAGTTGAGGTCGTCGGTGTCATCGTTTGGCCAAATCCACATACACTCGTCGGTGGGCAACTCGTTGAGGAAGAAAAGCTCACGCAACATGGTAGACGTACCACCGTCGATACCGTCGATGTCGCCCACGCCGTCGTCAGGGGCTTTCTGGCCGGCGAGCATCATGTTAGCGTAAATCTTGTTGAGCAAGGCATCCTTGTTCAACTCCGACACCTGCTGGGGGTTGATGTTCTTCACATCCAAGTCGCCGATGCAAGACGTCAGTCCTCCAAGGGAGAGCGTCAGCAGTGTCGCGGAAATGATATTTTTTATATTGAATTTCATGGTGATTGATTCTTAGAGTTTAGAAGTTGAGGTTCACGCCGAAGATGATTTGGAATGGGCGTGGGTACATGCTGTCGTCGAAACCGTTGGCCACCTCTGGGTCAAGACCCTTGTAGTTGGTTACTGTGAAGACGTTCTGCACGGTGCCGTAGACACGTCCGCTCACGCCATTGTACTTGCCGTTGTGGAACAGGTTGGCGAAAGAGTAACCCAATGTGATGTTGTCCATCTTCAGGAACGAGGCGTTCTGCACGAAGAGGTCTGAGAAGCTCTCGTTACCCGTGCTGTCGAAGCCAAGCGCCACGCCGTCCAGGAGCTTGTTTGAGAGATAGCTAAGGCTGTAGATGGAGCCCTTGCCCACGTTCATTGAGCCAGACAACACATTATTATATACGTAGTTGCCCAAGCTGGCGCGCATCGTGAAGCCGAGATCCCAGTTCTTGTAGATGAACTTGTTGGCGAGACCCATTGTCACGTCAGCGTCTGGCTTGTAATAGTAGTACTTGTCGCCATCGCTTATCACGCCGTCGTTGTTGCGGTCAACGAAGGTGTTGAACAGTGGCTTGCCGTTCTTGTCGTACACCTGCTGGTACACGCGGAACGCGCTGCGGCTGTTGCCCACATGGTGAGCTTGCACCTGGCCACCAGTGCCCACGCTTGGGCCAGCCTCAACATAATAGTTGGCGCCAGAGCCGGTAATAAGCTCGTCTACGCGGTTCTTGTTGTAGGCCACGTTGTAGTTGAGCTCCCACGTGAAGTCCTTGGTCACGATAGGACGCACCGTGGTGGCGAACTCGATACCCTCGTTGTGGAGCGAGCCGACATTTGATGGCATGGTGTTCTTGAAGTTGCCGCCGGCTGCCACATACACGGTGTTGATAAGGTCTGTGGTCTTGCGGTAGTAGTAGTCGAGGTTGAAGGTCAACCTGTTGTTGAGGAGGCTGAGGTCAAGACCGGCGTTCCATGTGGTGGTCTTCTCCCATGTGAGGTTCGGGTTGTAGACATCAGGAAGATAGGTCACGCCGTCGTTGCCCATTGGGTAGAAGGTGTACTGTGTGTTTGGAGTGTATGTGGCAATCCAAGTGTAGTCGCCGATGCCTTCCTGCTGACCTGTCTTACCCCAACCGAGACGGAGCTTGAAGTCGTTGATAGCCTTCACGTTGCGGAGGAACGGCTCGTCGTTGATGCGCCAAGCCAGGGCCACAGATGGGAAGAGACCCCAACGGCCATCCTTGTTGAAGCGAGAGGAACCGTCGTCACGCAGGGTGAACGTGAGCATGTACCTGTTCAACAAGGTGTAGTTCATACGACCGAAGAACGACACGAGGAAGTTCTCTGTCTTGTAGAGTGTCGTAGTGGTGTTTGACGACATTTCCTGGCTTCTGTCGCCTGCCTTGTGTGTGCCCACGTCGTGGAGGTACGTGCCCCAGTTGGCGTAGTCGGTCTGGTTGTGGTAGTGCTGATACTCGTAACCCGCCATGATGTTGAAGCTGTGGTCAGGCGCGTCTTTCGTGCCATTGCCGAGCCAGTCGTGGCTGTACTGCGCGTACATGGAGAGCTGGAGGTTATAGGCGTTCTGCTTCTGCCATCCAGTGTAGCCGAAGTAGTTGTTCTCACGGCTGTTGTATGGCCAATCGGTCCATTGCTTACCGTTGGAGAGATCCATGCCGGCGTTGACGTGCAACTGCAAGTCCTCGAAGCCATGCACCTTATAGTTCGCCTCGATGTTGCCGATAAACGAGCGCGAGATGGCGCGGTCGTCTTTCTGATCGAGCATGGCCACAGGGTTCGACGTGGAGTTGCGGTTGAAGCCCCAAAGCCAATCGGGGTCGCCCACCTCCGAATTCTGGTACCACTGCGTGTAGCCACCGAAGTACTTGTTGTAGACGCTGTTGTCGGCCTTCACGGGCTTCGTGGGATCCATGTACACTGCCGCGCCAATGGCTCCACCGTCAGCGTAACGGTTCTCGGCGAGCATGCCCTTGGCGTTGATGTTGAACGTCAAGTGGTCGTTGAAGAACGATGGCGAGAGGTTTAAGCTACCCGTGTAGCGGCGGAAGTTGGAGGTCTTCACGATACCCTCGTTGTTGGTAAAGCCGAGGCTCACGCGGTAAGGCATGTTGGCCACGCCACCCGTCACGGTCACGTTGTGGTCGTGGGAAATGGCTGTGCGATAGATTTCGTCCTGCCAGTCGGTGTTGGCGAAATGCTGCACGCCGTTGTCGTCGGTCCAGCCGAGGGCCCTGTAAGCTTCGCTGTCCTTGCCGTAGAGGTTTTCCACGAGCTTGGTGAACGTGGGGCCGTCCATCACGTCGAGCGTGTTCTTCTTCATGGAGATGGACATGTTGCCAGAATAGCTCACCTTAGGTGTCTTCTGGCCCTTGCGTCCCTTCTTCGTGGTGATGATGATGACACCGTTTGAGGCGCGCGAACCGTAGATGGCGGTTGCCGAGGCATCCTTCAACACGGTGAAGCTCTCAATGTCGGAAGGGTTGACCATTGACAATGGGTTGGAGAGGCCCTTCACGCCATAGGTGTCCATGGCCAGTCCGTCGATGACGATCAATGGGTCGTTGGAAGCGTTGAGCGAGGAACCGCCACGCACGCGAATCTGCGCGCCGCCTCCAGGAGTACCGTCGTTGGATATGACGCTCACGCCGGCGATCTTGCCTTGGAGCATGTCTTGCGCGTTGGTCTGGAGACCGTGGTTCAGCTCATCTGGCTTGATGGCCGTCACGGCACCCGTGAGGTCATTCTTCTTTGCCGTGCCATAACCGATGACCACTACCTCGCTCAAGGCCTTGGAGTCGTCCACGAGAGTGATGACCGCTCCATTGGCGGCTGAAACCTTCTGTGGTGCCAAGCCGATATAAGAGATTGTAATCTCCGTGCCCGGCGCCACGTTAATGGAGTAGTTGCCATCCATGTCGGTCACGCCAATGGCCTTGCCGTTGGCAGTGATGGTGGCACCCATGACAGGATCACCTGCAGAGTCTTTCACATGTCCCTTGAGTGCGGCAGTCTGCGCCCAAGAGCTTACAGCCAACAGAAGCCCACCTGTTAGTACGAGCATCCTGCGAGGCATCTTGAATTTTACCTGCTTCATCATTTGCTTTTAATTAAGATTAAATTTATGTTTTGGTTTTTCTTTTTCAGCTTTGCGGTTGCAAAGGTATGTGAATATGTTGACCTGCATCAATTTTTTAACGCAAAAGCGCAACAATGCAAATGCAATCGTTTGCATACAACTATTTCACGCAAATGGCATTTGAAAAATAATCGTTTGGGAAAAGCATGCGGTGTAAACGATTGCGCATAAAATTCATTAAATTGACATATATCATGCAAGAGACACATTATATATATTAGTAACTTAGTGCAACTTTTCATGCCAAAAACGAAATTAACACAATAACTTATCACTTAATATGAAACACTTATTTACTCTCATCTTTACACTGATGGGTCTGCCCCTCGGCCTCATGGCTCAGGGATGGCCAGCCAACTATGACGGCGTGATGCTGCAAGGGTTCTACTGGGACAGCTACAATGACACGCAATGGACAAATCTCACTTCACAGGCCGACGAGCTGTCGAAGTACTTCAACCTGATATGGGTGCCGCAAAGCGGATGGTGCAATAGCACTACCGACATGGGGTATTATCCAAGATACTGGTTCAACCAAAATAGCGCGTTCGGCACGGAACAGGAACTCAGGACCATGATAAGCACTTTCAAGGCGAAGGGCACGGGCATCATAGCCGACGTGGTGGTGAACCACAAGAACGGCGTGTACAAATGGTGCGACTTTGCCTACGAGACCGTAAAGGGCAAGAACACGGACAAGACTTACTCCGTGACGTGGAACAACACGGGCTACACGCAGATTTGCAACAACGATGAAGCCAACACGGCTACGAAATCAGAGGCGAAGGGAAAGATCAAGGGAGCCGCCGACACCGGACTGGGCGACACTGGCTGCCGCGACCTCGACCACACCAACCCCACGACACAGCAGAACATAAAGACCTATGAGGACTTCCTGCTCAACGAGATGGGCTACACGGGCTTCCGCTACGACTTCGTGAAGGGTTACGACCCTAAATATATCAAGATGTACAACGAAGCGTCGAAACCAAAGTTCTCGGTGGGCGAATACTGGCAAGATTCCGTGACCGCCTCCAAGAAAGACGACCATCCTTTCGGTGGCGTGAAAGACTGGGTGGAAGCCACGGGCAAGACAAGCGCGGCGTTCGACTTCCCCATGAAATACCTTATCAAGGGTGCCTTTAACGACGGCAACTGGAAATTGCTGGCCACCAACTACACCACGAGCACGCTCGTGGGAATAGAGCCGCAATATGCCGTGACTTTCATCGATAACCACGACACGGGCGAACCACACGATAACCCGGACCCTCTGCGCGCCAACGTAGAGGCCGCCAACGCGTATATCCTCGCCTTGCCCGGCACGCCATGCATATGGATAAGCCACTGGAAGCCATATAAATACACCATCAAGAAGTGTATACTCGCGCGCAAGATTGCGGGCGTGACCAACACAAGTTCCATCATAAAGTCGGAAGGGCAGGATAATGGCTACGTGCTCATCGTGAAGGGCAACAATGGCAACGTGATGTTGCTTCTCGGATCGCCAACTTACAGCACTGCCGGTTACCAGCTTGCCTGCGAGGGCGAGAACTTCAAGTATTATGTATCTAACGGACTCGACATCAGCGAGGTAAACAGCATCAAGCGAGAAGACACAGGCCATGTCATACCATCGTTCTGCAAGGTCAACGAGGGCGAAACTTGCGCGTTCTTCGAGCAACCAGCAAGCAGCGACTGGAAAGGAGACATCTATTGCTACACATGGGATAACAACTATGAATTCGGAGGCAGGTGGCCTGGAGCTGCTTGCACCAAGGTTGGCACGACAGCTGACGGAAAGACCGTATGGAAATGGACATGGGACAATAAAGTCATTCTTAAGAGTGGTGTCACAGGCAGTGCGAGCTATACCCTGCCATCACACATCATTTTCACAAACAAGAAAGCAGGCAGCGACTCTGGCGCGCAGACCCTCAACATGCAGTTCAAGAACGGCAACTACTATGGCGATAACGTGACCTACGGCAACGTCACGGGCATAAGCGTCGTCAAGGCCAACGCGCAGACCGATGAATCTTGGTACACCATCGGTGGCACGCGCCTGTCTGGCAAGCCCACGCAAAAGGGCGTGTATATCCACCAAGGCAAGAAAGCAGTGGTGAAATAACGTGCGATCCAAAACGACGGACGTGCAGGGGCGGGCCCTGTGCCCGTACGCAACCCGGATGGCAACGGAACGTAACGGACGAAATATTACGAAAACGAACGAAAACCACGATAATGTGGATTAGTACAACAAACCACGACAATTCGGATGCGTACGATATATTATGGCCATCCGGGGTGCGGACGGGCCCTAACCATCCCTACCCGCCCCTGCAAATCATAAAACAAATAAACACGAATCATCATGCCACAACCCCGACAAATGACGGCACGAAAGGCGATGCGAATGCGACAATTCGACTACTCGTCGCAAGGCGCATACTTCGTCACGATTGTCACCAACAACCGCTTGAACCTCTTTGGTCGTGTCGAGGACGAGGAAATGAAACAAAACGAGGCTGGCACGATGGTCGCCAAGGAATATGAGGCTCTCGAACAACTTTTTGAGGGCATGGGATGCTTAGACTATGTTGTCATGCCCAACCACTTCCATTGCTTGATATATCTGGACAAGGACAAAGGCATAACATTGCCAGAAATCATTGCGCATTTCAAATCGGTAACGACGCATAAATACATCCTCGGGGTAAAGGCGAATGGATGGCAACGGTTTGACCAAAAGTTGTGGCAACGCAACTATTGGGACGACATCATCTTCAACGGACTGCAATTTGAGATGGTACAGCGCTACATTTATCTGAACCCATCACGATGGAACAAGGATGCCATAAACGATGACCACGACCCAGACGTAGACCACGTCGTCAAACGCCTCAAGGAATTGCGATGACGCGGTTTGGACGTGCAGGGGCGGGTAGGGATGGTTAGGGCCCGTCCGCAACCCGAATGGCAACGCAACGTAACGGAAACCACGACAATTCGGATGCGTACGATATATTATGGCCATTCGGGGTGCGGACGGGCACAGGGCCCGCCCCTGCACGTCCAAACCGCAAAGCATCCATAAAACAATAATATCATCATGAAAACGATAAAGATTTTCTTACTTCTGCTTCTCGCCTCCACCTCTGCCTCGGCGCAGAAATACGCGGGAGGCGACATCTCCATGCTGCCTAAATATGAGGAGGCGGGAGCGAAATACTACACCCACGACGGCAAGGGCATTAGCGACGTGCTCACGTTCTTCAAGGAACAGGGCATGAACGCCATGCGCGTGCGACTCTTCGTGGACCCGAAGAAGCAGACCACGGACAACGGCAAATGGGAGACCGACTACAACGTGTGCCAAGACCTTGACTGGGTAAAGGCTCTTGGCAAGCGCATTAAGGACAAGGGCATGAAGTTCATGCTCGACTTCCATTATTCCGACACGTGGGCAGACCCCGGCAAGCAATGGACACCGGCGGCATGGGCGAGCCTCGACGACAACGCCCTCGCGCAGAAGTTATACTCCTACACCAAGGACGCATTAGAGCAACTCAAGGCGGCAGGTGCCGAGCCCGACATGATACAGACTGGCAACGAGATTAGTTATGGCATGATGTGGGGACAACCAACTGACGCGGGCTCGAAGCTAAAGAGGTGTTGGCCTTCATCGCCGGCTGACAATTGGACGCGCTTCACCAACCTGCTGAAGCAAGCCACGAAAGCCTGCCGTGAGGAGTGTCCCGACGCGAAGATAATACTCCACGTGGAGCGCACGTCGGTGTCGCAACAAAACGACAACAAAAACCACTCCGCCCTAAGCAACTTCTACAAGAAGATGAAGGAGGCAAGCATCGACTACGACATCATCGGCTTGAGCTATTATCCCTATTTCCACGGTGCCATCTCCGAACTGGAAGGCGCCATCGACCTCTTGAAAAAGGACTGTGCCGACAAGAGCGTCATGGTGGTGGAATTTGGCTATCCCTACGCTTGGGCCGTGGGCGGCACGACATACGACTATACCAAGACTTATCCTTACTCGGATGCCGGTCAAAAGGCGATTACCGCTAACGTGGTGACCATGCTGAAGAAGCACGAAAACGTGAACGGCCTGTTCTGGTGGTGGCCGGAATACAACGCCAATGGCACGAACCTCTCGGGATGGTACAACGCGCCGCTCTTCGACAGCCGGACCGGCAGGGCGACCTCAGCCCTCACGGAGCTTTGCAAGTTTGGCAGCTCATCAACTGGCATCAACGCCACAATGATGAACGGCAAGCAAGAAGCTGACAACAACTATTACACGCTCTCCGGGCAGCGCGTCAGCACGCCAAGCCACGGCGTGTACATACACAAGGGACGCAAGGAGGTGAAGAAATAAAAAGCATTCGTAACCAAAACGGCGGACGTGCAGGGGCGGCCCCTGTGGCCGTCCGCAACCCGAAAGGCAACACACTGACAAATTAAATGCATTGGGCCATTCGGAATGCGGACGGGCACAGGGCCCGCCCCTGCAATGTGGTAATAAAATTCAACAAATGGTCGTCTGAGAATCGATTTTTTTCAACCGAGGTGTCGCTTGCGTGGAAATGACGCAATCATGGGCCATTTTGATAAACAGTTGATTATTAGGCGGTTATGTTTTTAATGGTTTTTCCGCGTTGCAAATTCGCTAAAATGGCGTCGCCGTTACAGTGCAATCGCGTCGCCGTTACGGTGTAATCGCGATGCCGTTACGGTGAAATCGCGTTGCCGTTACGGTGTAACGGCGATGCGATTACACCGTAACGGCAACACTTTTTGGCAAAAAACCGACCAACGGCATTTTCATAGGGCGGAAGGCTACCCTTTTCCCGCTCTATTTGACCCTGCCGCCAAGTGTTAAATTTCGGCAATAATATTTTACATTTTTCGGCTCCATAACGAATTGTATGGGTTATCTTACAACCGCTTTGCAGG
>ERZ1032078.783-NODE-783-length-12561-cov-7.991684_pt1 | contig 12561 bp, 8 predicted proteins | sample MGYA00517101_ERZ1032078 | MGnify/ENA primary metagenome ERZ1032078 (study PRJEB33719, sample SAMN04261301) | wastewater metagenome | biome: rural village; feature: human; material: feces | host: Homo sapiens | place: El Salvador | collected 2013-01-14 ... | reverse complement strand
CATAGGTTGCGCGTCGGACGGGAGTCCGCCGTTACATTGTTATAATTATCAAGCAGCTATCAGCGTGTACAGAGCGAACATCCAGTGGGCACTGATGGCAGCCACGAGTCCACCGCAGAAGTGCGCCATGATGGCTTTCGGTGTAAGGTCGCGATAGCCGATGGAGTCGAGCATGGCGGTATGGGTGCTGAGGAATCCGCTCCAGCACATACCGATGGCAGTGAATACGGCTATGGCATTGCCGTCAATCCATCCGTGAGTGATGAATCCCGGAATCAGACTGAGGGCTGCACCTACCGCTCCGAGAGCAGTAATCGGGAAGGCTACGAGGTGCGGGTCGTGGAATCCAAACAGCCACTCGAACACGAAGTCAATCTTATTGGCGAGCCATGGCAGCAGTTCTACGCCCTGATAGGCAGCGCCGTTGTACGTTCCGTCCACCGCCGGACCGAACGTAAATATCATCACAAAGGTAGAGATGATGAGCACGCCGGGGATGATGGCAATGCCCACCTCTACACCGCTGCGTCCGCCGTCGAGCATAGCGTTGAGCAGACGGATGAATACTGTCTTCTCGGTCTTCTTGTCTTCCTCCTCTTCTTCCTCTATATCTTCCTTCGATACGGCATTCTCAACGGCATATTGCGGATAAGCCTTAAGCACGAAGCGCTGCATCAGCCGGGTGGAGCATACGCATCCGCAGCACGCTCCGACAAGTCCTATGAGCGGGGCGACGTAATATCCCTGGCTTGCCATGAACACTATGACGAGCAGTCCCATTCCGAATGCCGTGCCGAAGTTGGTGAGCGATATGAACTGGTACTTCTTGAAGTAGCTTGCAAAGCGCTTGTCGTTGGCAAGCGAGATGATGGCGGGATTGTCCGAGAGGAATGTCATCACGGCGCCCAACGACGTTACGCCAGGCAGATTGAATATAGGGCGCATCAGCGGACGCAGCGTGCGCTCCAGCAGCGCCACCACGCCAAACTCCACAAACACTCTGCCCAGGGCACCCGTTATCACACATATACTCATCAGATAGAACACGGTGTTGAGCAATAGGTCGTGGGCTGTCTTCATGATTGTGTTGAGCATGTTGGGCACGCCCATTACTGTGCCCAGATAGCCGAACAAGACTATTACTGACGCGATGCACCACACTCCGCTCGGAATGAGCTTCTTGCTTTTTTGATTTATCTTACTCATTGCTCATTAATAATTAAACATTCAACATCTAACACTCAACATTTAACACTTAACATTTAACACTTAACATTAATAACAAGCCTATTTGCTTTTCCACGACAGCAGATGCAGCTTGGCAATGAACGCCAGTCGCACAGTAGTATGGTTGTCATTGAGTGTTCCTGAGGGGTTGCTGTTGGTACCGGCAGAGTGCGACACGCCCAGGCTTACGCGCACGTCGGGCTTGCCTTTGGTAGGAAAGAACTCCACACCGCCGCCGTATGCCGTCATCTCCGTGCCCGGCATCACGCACAGGTCGGCATTGGTGTCGGTACGGTTAACGTCGTATGTGAACTTGCCGTACAGTCCGAGATGCGGAATAAGACGATAGTCGAGGCGCGCCATCACCGAACAGTCCTTGAAGAAGTAGGTCTGATGGCTTGCGGCACGGTTCATAAAGTCGAGTTCGAGCGATGCATTGCCTGCGTTGAATTTGTTGCCGAGGGCTATGTACGAAATGAATTTGCCCGGCATATACTCAATCATATTTGCCGAATAGAGTGTGTTGAGCCATCCGTAGTTGCCAGCCCAGTGCAGATGATAGGCGAGCATGTCGCGGTTGGCAGGCGTATTGAAGAGGCTTTGGGTCACCTGACCGCTGAAACGGCTCTTGCCGTTGGTGGTGGTATAGGTAGCGCTGGCGCCAAACTGGAACGGAGCGATGTTGTTCCAGAATTCAGACGAGACGTATATGTCGATAGGGCAGCGGTCGTACTCGTATCCGCCAACAAGAGCCGCCTGCTTTCCGGCAGCCACGTTCCAGTGGTCGTTGAGCCGGTAGTCGAGGTAGACCCAGTCGGTGCCGTCAAACCGGTCGTTCTCGTTCTTCTTCTGATTGATGCGCTGTCGCCATGAATATGTGAGTCGGTCGGTCAATTGTCCGCTCACGCTGAACAATAAGTAGTCGCCCTTAAATCCCGAAGCGTCGTGACGTATCTGGTGGTCGACGCGGTCGTTGAGATAGCTGACGCGTGTCTGAAGGTCGATGTTGACACTGGGCTTGAAATCGTTGTCGGCAATCGATGGAGTTGCCATGCAGAGCAAACCCGCAATGAGGACATGGTATGGTCTCATATAAAAGAATAATTGGTTTAATAGGTTTTGGGTTATTATTAACATCGCAAAAGTAATAAATAAATTTGGTTTGTCAGAAATATCTTGTAATTTTGTGACATAAATAATAAATTACCGTATCTAACCGATTTACTATGACACAGAAGATCTTAAATTTGCTATTATTCTTATTATCATTCAGCGCTGCAGCCTCTGCCCAACTCGTTGGTTTTGAGGACCGGATTCCGCAAAACTTCAAATGCTCGAAGCCTCAAGAACTCGCTCTTTCTTCCGATTATTATAAGGAAGGCGCCAAGAGTCTGGAATGGAATTTCACGCCAGGCAGCGTGATTGACGTAGCCGTAGAGAAGCCCTTTGCCTTGAAGGACGATAATGGCATAATGTTGTGGATATACAACGAGCGTCCACAGAAGGATTCTTTACGATTCGAATTCTACGCTCCGGGTGGCGACGTATCTTATCGGTTTGCTTTCCGCCTTTATTCTGCCGGATGGCGTGCCTGCTGGATTGGCTTCAAAAACATGCAGGGCGACAAGAAGAACCATAACGTTGCCGGCTATCGCATCATTGCTCCCGAGCGCAAAGGTAGGGTATATCTCGACCGCCTCACCTTCCCCGTGAAGAAGATTAACGACCGCACTACTCCCGACCTTCAGATGCCCACGAACAACTCGTTGAGCTATCGCGACCTCTGGCACTGGTGCCGTGTGTGGCAGTGGGAGCAATACAAGTACGACATTCCTTTGGCAAAGCAACTCACTGCTGACGAGAAACAGGACCTCGCAACTGTTGAAAAGCGACTCTCTGAGGCTCTCGACGTGCGCGTGGCACCAAAGAAACAGGTAGAGAAAGCTTACGCTACATTCAAGAAAGTGAATATACGCAAGAGCGGCGACGGCTTCACGGGAGCTCCGATTGTAGCTCCCGACGAACTCAACCGCAAAAAGGGCGAGATAACTCTCAATGATGTTGAAGACATGCTTGCAGGTTTTGCTCTTGACGCCTATTGCAACCATTCGGCTGAAGCATCCAAGAATTACTTCCTCGTATGGGACTATGCCATCAATCAGGGCTTCGCCTTCGGCAGCGGAATGGGCACCAACCATCACTACGGCTACCAGATACGCCGCGTGTACAACACAGCTTGGCTCATGCGCGATGCTATATGGCGTTCGAAGAATCGCGACAACATACTCTCGACGCTCATCTTCTGGTCGGCATTGCAAGAGACTCGCGTCCCCGCCAAAGCAGGACGTGACGAGCTGCTCGACTCGTGGCACACTCTGCTCATGGCAAAGACCGTATCGTCTTTGCTTATGGTCAATCCGTGCGAACGTGCCCGTGCCATTATCGGACTGACACGTTGGCTCAGCGGAACGCTTCAGTATACTCCTGGAACAATAGGCGGCATCAAGGTCGACGGCACCACATTCCATCATGGCGGTTTCTATCCTGCCTACACCACGGGCGTGCTTGCCATGATAGGCCAGTACATCTCGCTCACCAACCATACTCGTTACGTGCCTACGGTTGAGGCTCGTCAGGTGCTGAAGCAGGCTTTCCTTTCAATGCGCAATTACAGTAATATGTACGAGTGGGGCGTAGGCATAAGCGGACGCCATCCGTTCGGCTCGTCGATGAAGGACGACGACATAGCCTCGTTTGCCTATCTGGCTCTTGCCGGCGACCTCTCGGGCGAAGGCAACAAGTTCGACCGTCATCTTGCAGCCGACTATCTGCGCCTCTGCAAGAAGAACACTCCCGAAGCAGCCTACTTCCGTAAGGAGGGCATCAAGCCTGCCAAGGCTCCGCAGGGATTCTTCGTATACAACTACGGCTCGGCTGGAATCTTCCGCCGCAGCGACTGGATGGTGACGCTGAAGGGCTACACCACCGACGTGTGGGGAGCCGAGATATACAAGAAGGACAATCGCTACGGTCGCTACCAGAGCTATGGCTCGGTTCAGATTATGGGCTATCCGTCGCGCAAGGCGAGCGGTTTTGACGAGAACGGATGGGACTGGAACCGCCTGCCGGGCACCACTACCATCCATCTACCGTTCGATATGCTCGACAGTCCGCTTGCAGGCACCACCATGGCACACAGCAAGGAGAACTTCTCAGGTGCGAGTTCGCTTGAAGGAATGAACGGAATGTTTGCCATGAAGCTCATGGAGCGCAAGATGAAGAACTTCACTCCCGACTTCGTTGCACGTAAGTCGGTGTTCTGTTTCGACAACCGTATGGTTTGTCTCGGCACCGGAATCAACAACAGCAACGCCTCTTATCCTACCGAAACCACCCTCTTCCAGAGCACATTCACCAAGGGCAAGAGCGACATCTATGTCGACGGCAAGCTGAAGGATGCCGCTTTCAGCCTGGAACTGAACGACGGCAAGCACCACTGCATTCAGGACGGCTACAACAACTACTACATCTTCAACTCTGGCGATGTCCGTGTGCAGATAGCCGAGCAGGAGTCGTGCCACGAGAAGACCCGCAAGCCAACTCAAGGAACGTTTGCCTCGGCATATATCAACCACGGTGTGTCGCCCAAGGATGCCTCATACGAATATCTCGTATTGGTTCAGCCCACCAAGCAGGAGCTTGACGCAGCCCGCAGCAAGGCTCCTTATCAGATACTACATAAGGACAACACCGCTCACGTAGTGACTGACATGCTCACGGGCATTACTGCCTATGCTGCCTTCGACACATATCAGCCGCAAGGCGACAAACTCTTCAGCCTGATTCCTGCCGAGACAATGGTGATGCAGAAGGTTTCGGACAAGGGTATCGTGATGAGCGTTTGCGACCCTAACCTGAATATCTCGGAGAAGACATTCACCACAAAGGAGCCCAGTCGCCCCATCGTTAAGAAGATTGTAATGAAAGGCAAGTGGAACCTGGCACAGCCTAACGACAGGGTGAAAGTGCAGACCACAGCCACAGAAACGACCCTTACTGTGACTTGCCAGCATGGTCAGCCGGTGGAGTTTTATATTATTAAAGGATAAAGCTCTACCATAGAAGCCCTACCCCCAGCCCCTCCCCCGTAGGGAGGGGAGTGATGTGCTGTGCAGTTTGTACAGTATTATAATGGAACGGCGGACTCCCGTGCGACGCACAAGCAAACATTTTGAATATTGTTTTTTGCTTGCGCGTCGGGCAGGAGTCCGCCGTTTTGTATTTGGATTGTATTGTTTAGCCCACAAACTACACCATCTCAACATCACAACACCTCACCATCTCAACCAATTATCACAAACCACACCATCTCAACACCTCAACATTACAACCGGAGCGCAGCTCCTAAAATCTGAAACCGAAGAACATCCTCACTCTCCATTTGTTTCTTCTCACCTTCAGATGGTCTTCGTTGCCGGCTACGGAGTAGTTGTACACCGCTGTGGCACCGGCGAATTTGTTGCGCCAAGAGTATACGGCGGCGGCACGACCCGTGATGATTGCCGAGGGGAAATGATACTTCATGTCGTGGCGTATGGTGTTGGTCGCAGTCTGGCCGTTGCCCTCGTCGGCAGTAGTCTTGGTCTTAGTGTAGTCGTGCGAGTAAATCGTCATAGTAGGAAGTGCAGAGAGGTGGCAGAGCCAGTGGCGTGCTATGACGAGATTGTAGGCATAGCCGGCACCCACGGCAAACTCGTTGAGGCGAATGGTCATGTCGTTCAGTTCCGTCTTCGAGCCGTCGAAGCTTACTCCAATCATCCAGCTGCCAGCGCTGCGCTTCTGTATATAGCTCTGGCTGAAAGCGGCAGGGAACGAGAACCGACGATAGTTGAAGGCATAGTAGAAGTTGAGGTTGAGCGCATTCTGCGAAATCTGTCCCTTGTGTATGTCTATGCGTTCAGCGTCAGCAGCCTTATATCCGTGATATGTCTTTGACGATAGGAACACCACGTCAAATCCATAGCGGTTGCTATACGAGTTGAGGTTGTACTCGAAGTCCTTGCACTTGCCGGCAAACTTGGCAGGATTGACAGCCACGCCCAGTCCCAATCCGCGGTAAGCCACAGCCATGCTGAGCGTTCCACGGCAGTCGGCTGTAACGCGCGAGCGGTTCTGTACGCCGTCCGTAACGCTTGTTGTGCGCATGTCGGCACCCGACAGATTGCCTCGGTATTTAATGGTCCATCGTGCGTCGGGGCGTCCTATGTAGGCAGTATCATACTTAATCTTGTGATAGTTGGCAGCCAGGAGCGAGTCGCCACGAAACAGCTGGCGGTCATAACGTGCCAGTCGTTTCTGTATTTTGAGGTGTCTACGCATGTAGCGCTGCTTCCTCTTGGGGCTGATATTGCTCTTGTTGATCTCAGCCATGATGATAGAGTCGGTCCATTGCAGCATCTGCCCGCGGTCGGCGGAACGTCTGAGTTCCAGTCGGAGGCTGTCGGCGCGCATCAGCCAAGCCTTGAACTTACGGCGTGGCTTCTTCTCCTGCGCAATGGCAGCATCCTGCATTGCCAGCGACAGCGTTGCTGCAAGCACCACAACCCGTAGAATCCATAACGACGATGTAATATGAATATTTTTCGTTTTCATCATAATGTGTGGATTGACATGCTGCAAAATTACTAAAATATTGGTTTTTTTGCAATTATGTGCTAAATGTTAAGTGTTAAATGTTAAGAGTTAAATTCAAAACGACCGAATACACGAACAGCAGTACCTATTGCTTGCTCAGGTTATGGCGGGGACGCCATAACCTCCTACATTTAGCCCACAAACCACACCATCTCACCACCTCAACATCACAACCGAGCTGCGCTCACCCCCTCAACGGGGGAGCGCAACTCCCTTTTCCTGAACTGTTGCGGTGTCATTCCCGTGTGCTGCTTGAAGTATCGGCAGAAGAACGAGAGGTCGCTGAAGTGATAGTCCCACGCTATTTGTTTGATGGATTTCTCCTCAGTGGTGAGCGATTGCTTTATCTGCAACACCACATACTGATTGATAATGGTCTTGATGGTGTGGCTGGTCATGCGTTGTGTCACCATGTTGAGATACTTTGGCGAGATGTGTAGCAGTTCGGCGTAGTAGCTAACGTCGCGCGACTCGCGGTAGCGGTGCTCCAGTTCGCGCATAAACTGATTGAACAGTTCCTTGGTACGTGGGCTCTCGCTCTCCGCCTTGCGCTCGGAAGGGTTGCGATACAGATAGTCGTAGAATCCCAGAAAGAAAGCCTTCAGTTGCAGCATCACCAGTTGGTCGAGACAGATGCAGCCCTCCTGCTCGAAGTACAGACGCAGCAGCGCCAGCATATTGCTCACGATGCTCGTCAGCGTAGCCGACTCCGTTCGGCAGCGGTCGGTCTTCAGTTCGGAGTATACGGTATGTTCCAGTTGCAGACTGGCTTCGCGCAGCAGCGAGGCGGCATAGCGCAGCGTATCAGCCTTGAACTCCTCGCTCTTGCTTGTTATCGACACCACGTCGCCCGGAAACAGCGTTATCACCGAGCCGGGCTTCAGCCGCCATTCCGTGAAGTTCACCCTGATGTCAGCCTCGCCCTCCCTGCACAGCACAATCATTCCGTAGTCAATCACTACGTACTCGCCCAGCCATTCGTCCAGGCTGCGCGTCTTGAGCGAAGCCTTGCGGTTGGGGCGCATTTCTATATCCTTGAGTTCCATATCTACAGTATTCTTCTATAAGCTTGCGTTCTGATTTGTGCTGCAAATATCGCTATTTTAAATGACAAAACGGCACGATAGTTCCGAAATGTCCCATTCCTGTAGATATTTAATAAATAATCGGCGTGGCGGAAATGCGTAACTTTGCAGTCGCAAAATCAATGTTTTTTATTTATAAGCATCATCGTAATAATGAAGAAAAGATTATTATGCGGTGTCTGCGTGTGTCTGCTTTCGGTTGGAAGCGGCATGGCTCAGACACAGCGCAGCATGACAGTTGACCAATTATTCAGTCTGATTGAGAGCGGCAGCAATGTGCTCACGGCGCAGAAGACGGGCGTCGACGTAGCCAGCCGTGCCGTAGAGGAGGCTAAGAGCAAGCGCCTGCCCGACATCAACGCGTCGCTCACGGCAAGCTACAACGGCAACGTGCTCATGACCGACCGCGACTTCTCCAACGCCAAGGGCATAACACAGCCCCACTTCGGCAATTCCTTTGCGCTTGAGGCGCAGCAGGTGGTGTATGCAGGCGGAGCCATCAACAGTGGCATCCGACTTGCCGAACTGCAGAAACAACGCAGCGAGAACGCCGTACAGATGACCCGCAACCAGATGCGTTTCATCGCTCTCGGACAGTATCTGGAGCTGATGAAGCTCAACAACGGCATCAAGGTGTACGACAGCAACATCACTCTCACCGCCAAACTCATCGATGACATCAAGTCGAGACAGAAGCAGGGCATGGCACTGAAGAACGACGTGACACGATACGAGCTGCAGATGGAGTCGCTCAGACTCGGCAAGCGACGCCTGGAGGACCAAAAGAGCATCACAAACCACCAGCTTTGCAACACGCTCGGACTCGTCGACGTCACCATCGTGCCCGACATGAATCTTGAAGCCATAGACGACAACCTCGATTCGGAGCAATTGCTGCAAACCGAAGCAGCCAATTTTTCGCCCGTTTTGCAGCAGTCTGCCATCGACGTGAAGATGGCTGAACAGCAGCTCAAGCTGAGCAAGAGCGAACTCCTACCCAAGATAGCAGTCGTAGCAGCCGACAACTTTGCCGGACCGTTCACCTACGACCTTCCGCCCATTGACAAGAACTTCAACATCTGGTACATAGGTGTCGGCGTGAAATACTCGCTCAGCTCGCTCTTCAAGTCCAACAAGTCCGTTCGCCGAGCCAAGGAGCAGTTGCGACTGAGCAACACCGCCCACAGCGTAGCAGCCGAAACCGTCAACAACAACATGCAGCAGGCGTACACAATGCACAAGCAGTCGTTTGTCGAACTGCGCACCCAGCAGAAGAGTGTGGAGCTGGCTCAGCAGAACTATCAGGTCGTGAGCAACCGCTACAACAACCAGCTGGCGCTCATCACCGACATGATCGACGCGTCGAATATAAAGCTCAACGCCGAACTGCAGGAAGTTAACGCCCGCATCAACATAGCCTATACCTACTACAACGTGCGCTATGCTGCCGGCAATATATAATAATGTGACAGCACATATATAATAATGTGTAACAAGACAACCAACTTTTTCAACATCAATAAATAACAATAACGACATGGACAAGAAACTTTTGCGAACTATATACAACATCTGCGTACTCGTACTGCTCGTCATCGGAGCATGGCTTGTGGTGAACCACTTCGTGCATTTCGGCGACGGCGAGTTCACCGACAACGCCACCGTGCAGCAGCACATCACACCCGTCAATACCCGTGTGGGCGGATTCATCAAGGAGATACGATTCAGCGAATATCAGCCCGTACACAAGGGCGACACTCTCGTGATAATCGAGGACAGCGAGTTCCGCCTCCAGCTGGCTCAGGCTGAAGCCAACTTGCAGCGCGAAATGGCAGGCGGCGAGGTCACGACATCGGGCATCGGCGTGACACGACAGAACATGAGCGTGTCGGATGCAGGCATCGACGAGGCTCGTGTACGGCTCGACAACGCACGCCAAGACGACCAGCGCTACGCCCAACTGCTCAAAAGCGACGCCGTGACACAGCAGCAGTACGACCAGATACACACCAACTATCTCGCTGCAAAGGCACGTTACGAGCAGGTGGTGCGCAGCCGTGCCACACTGAATCGTGCCGAGCAGGAGCAGGGCCATCGTCTGTCGCAGAACAAGGCTGCCATCGACGTGGCGCAGGCGCAGATTAAGCTCGCCCGACTCAACCTCTCGTACACCGTCATCACGGCTACAGCCGACGGCGTGGTGGGCAAGAAGAACATACACGTGGGCCAGCTCGTGCAGCCCGGTCAGGCTATGGTCGACATCGTGGACAATTCCGAACTGTGGGTAGTGGCAAACTATCGCGAGACCCAACTGCCCGGTATCAGCCTTGGAGCCAAGGTGAACATCAAGGCGGACGCTGTGCCCGACGTAGAGTTTGAGGGCACCGTGGAGCGCATCAGCGACGCTACTGGTTCGGCTTTCTCCATGATTCCGCAGGACAATGCTACGGGCAATTTCGTCAAGGTGGAGCAGCGCATACCGGTGCGCATACACCTTGAAGGCGACAAGGCGAACATAGCCAGACTGCGTGCAGGCATGAACGTGGAATGTACTGTCAACAAGTAGCCTCTATGGACAACAACACTAATAGCAAGCATGCGGCTGGCGGACCTCCCATGACGTTCGCCATGCCCATGTATCACGACTTTGTGCCCAAGTGGATAAGGCCGTGGATATACGTCGTTCTGGCGTTCTGCTTCCAGCTGTCTAACGGCATGTATCTGGGCGCCATGAACAATATAGTGGGCGAGTGGGGCATAATGCGCGAGGACGTGCAGATGTGTCTGTACGCCACGCTTATCGGTATGGCGCTCTACTTCCCCGTACTCTTCCGCATGAAGTTCCGCTTCAGCAACAAGCTGCTGCTCATGACGTCTGCCGCCGTGATTGTGGTGTGCAATCTGCTGGCTACATTCCGTATGCCGCTGCCGCTGTTGTGGGCGCTGTGTGTGGTGTGCGGCATGGCTAAAATACAAGGCACCTTCGAGTGTATGTCCACCATACAGCTGTGGATGACACCCAAGCGCGACTTCGGCGTGTTCTTCCCTATACTGCACATCATTCTGCTCAGCTCCATCGAGGTGGCTGGCTATCTCGCAGCATGGTTTGCCTTCGACATGCACTGGACCTACATGCACTGGCTCGTCATGGCGCTGATGCTCGTCGTGCTGCTTGTGCAGGCTCTGCTGACACGGTCCTTCCATGCCATGCCGCAGATTGTTCCGCTCAAGGGCATCGACTGGATGGGAGCACTGCTGTGGTGTGTGCTGTGGCTGCAGGTGGCTTGGCTGCTCAACTATGGCGACTGGCTCGACTGGTGGCACTCGCCCGACTTCCGCCTCGTTACGGGCACTATGCTCATCACGCTCGCCGTATGTCTGCAACGTATGATGCACCATCCCAAGCCCTATATCGAACCGGCTATGTGGACCTATCATAATGTGGTGCCCGTGATATTGCTCATCGGAGTGGTGGAGGCGCTCTTCTCGTGCGAGCATGTGCTCGAAATGGTGTACTACGAGGAAGTGATGCACTACGCCGACCACACCTACGAGGCGCTCAACCAGTGGTCGTTGCCGGGCATCGTGGCAGGATGTCTGTTCTCGATAGGCTGGCTCAAGCTGATGCGGTGGAACGTCTACAAGCTGATAGCGCTGGCACTGGTGGCGTTCTGCATATATGCCGGCGGATTCTACGTGCTTGTCGACTCCAACATCAGCATCGAACAGCTGCGCATACCAATCCTCTGGCGCGGATTCAGCTACGCCGTTCTGTGCATTTCTTTTATGTGGTGTCTGCATGCCATCATGTCGTTCGAGCACTTCTTCCAGGCGTTGTCGGTGTTCAATGTGCTGCACATGTTTGTCGGCGGACTCGTCGGTGCGGCGCTGCACGGACGTGGCATGAAGTATTATGTTGCCGACGGATTTGCCCGTTGTTCGGGTTATGTCGACAGCGTGCGGCTGAGTGCCAGGGCGGTCGACTTTCCGCAGATGATGAATGGCATTGTGGAGGGATTTCTGGCGCAAAGCGTCAAGATACTGTTCGGGTGGACACTGATAGCCGGACTCTTCTTTGCCGCCCTCATGCTGTTGTGGGACATCCCGATGATTCGTCATCAGGTGAAGCATATTCCGGCATGGCCTGTAGTGGGAATGCGAGTGTTGCGCGGTGTGCAACGACAACGACGGCTGAAGCGTTTAAGGCAGTTGCGCCGACAAAGACAGTAGGAGGAGGGTGTGTCAAACAAGTTCGGTCGGCAATGTTTTATACCTTATTCTATATGTAGGATTGCTGCTGTTTTCTACTTAAAAAACGGCTGTTTTTCAAAAGGGGTCCTTTTGCATTCCAAAAGGACTACATTTTTTTTAGTGTTTAATTTTTAGTGGTTTGGTGATTGATTATTGGTAGTTTGATGATTGGTTGTAAGTGGTTCAGTTGTCTTAAATACAGCAAACTGAAAGCTGCTACCATAGGAGGGTAGGGCGTCCTTGCCCTACCCACTCTGCCTTATTTATAGTTGCTTGAGTGGGTATAGCAGGGATGCTATACCCT
>ERZ1032078.776-NODE-776-length-12657-cov-6.190525_pt1 | contig 12657 bp, 10 predicted proteins | sample MGYA00517101_ERZ1032078 | MGnify/ENA primary metagenome ERZ1032078 (study PRJEB33719, sample SAMN04261301) | wastewater metagenome | biome: rural village; feature: human; material: feces | host: Homo sapiens | place: El Salvador | collected 2013-01-14 ... | reverse complement strand
GCTTCATGATGGCTCACAATACTATCAGCTGACAGATTATATTTGTCACATAGATAAGCACAATACTCACGAGCCGTAAACAAATTAAGACATGCGATGGAGGCGGAATGAAATGAAAAAAGACGAGGTCACGACGATGCTTAGATCTGCCGTTTCCAACGCGGCGCCTGATGTGCTGGACAATGTCCTGCATGCTTGCGACCATGAGAAAGGAAAGGTAATCTACATGGAAAAGAAGAAAAACAGAGGCTTTGCCGCTTTTGCTGCCGTTGCGGCAGTGTTCGTCCTGCTTATTGCGGGTATATTCATAGCTAAAAACAATGGCTTGGGCACTTCAAGCAACGCCCTTGCCGCCGTAGTTTCTCTCGATGTAAACCCCAGCATTGAGCTGAAGGTCGACAAGGACGAGGAGGTTATCTCCGCAACCGGACTTAACGCCGACGGCAAAAAGGTGCTCGAAGGCATGGATCTTGAGGATACCGACCTTGATGTAGCGGTCAACGCCATCATCGGTTCTATGCTCAAGCACGGTTATCTCAGCGATATGCAGAACTCAATCCTGCTGTCGGTCTCCGGCGTTGAGGGCTATGACGCAAACGCACTTGAAACGAAGCTTGCAAGCGAGGTCAACGCCCTGCTCAAGGACGGTGCGGTGCTCAGCCAGAATGTCACCGACGCTGACGAGGCGCTCGTCAAGAAAGCAAACGAGTACGGCATCACCGTCGGCAAGGCGGCGCTAATCAATGAGATAGTCAAAAACAGCAAGACCCACAGCTTTGAGCAGCTTGCGGGACTTACCATCAACGAGCTCAACCTCATCAGCGAAAACGCCAAGCTCAGCGGCATCAAGTCTGAGGGCAAGGCAAGTGCAAAATCCTACATCGGCAAGGATGCAGCGCTCTCGGCCGCACTCAAGGCCGCAGGTCTCACCAAGGATCAGGTCAAGAATATCGAGATCGAGCTCGACTACGAGCACGGTGTCATGGTCTATGAGGTCGAGTTTGACCGCAGCTTCGACGAGTACGAATATGATATTGATGCCAAGACCGGCGCAGTCGTTGCATACGACAACGAGATAAACGGCAAGGAAGTCAAGTTTGAAAGCAGCACAAAAAATGACGATGCAGCCTCAAAGTCCTACATTGGCAAGGACGCTGCTCTCTCGGCCGCACTCAAGGCCGCAGGCCTTACCAAGGATCAGGTCAGGAACATTGAGGTCAAGCTTGACAATGATGACGGTGTCATGGTCTATGAAGTCGAGTTTGACCGTGGTTATGACGAGTATGAGTACGACATCAATGCCAAGACCGGTGCAATCGTTGCGTACGATAATGAGATAAACGGCAAGGATGTCAAGTCCACCGGCAGCAGCATTAGCAAGAACACAAGCACCGCCAAGGAAAATGTCATCGGCAATGCAGCCGCAAAGAGCGCCGCCTTAAAGCACGCAGGCCTCACCGAGGCGCAGGCCACGGAGCTCAAAGTTGAGCTCGACCGTGAAAACGGCAAGCTTGTGTACGAGGTCGAGTTCAAGTCCGCAGGCTATGAGTACGACTACGAGATAGATGCAGAAAAGGGCACGATCATCAAGTCCGACAAGGAGCTTGACGACTGATAATACGGCATAGAAAAAAGGAAGTCCCTCGGGACTTCCTTTTTCTATTTATTGCTCAGACATAGTAGTTGGGCTTTCTCATGTCGTATATCTTCAGCAGGATAGGCTCAACGCAGTAAGACATGAATTTCATGTCGAGATTGAAAAAATATACCGTGAACAGCACGGCAAACACCGATGCGCCGCCGCCGAGCATCATTAGAGGGATCTTAGCAAATTTATTCATAGTCTTATCTCCTTTACCACGCATTCTCGTCGGGCATGAACTCGAGCGTCGGGTCGAGCGGCTCTTCACGCATGACGGTACGCATATACTCGCTGAACTGGTCACGGATGGCCTGACGGGTGAAAACTCTCGGATCGCAAAGGTCGTGGCAGACCCAAACGAGGTGGATACCGCGCTCTCTTGCCTGCTCCTCAAACTGGCCGTGTAAGCCGTTGAGCGCCTTGCAGGACATGTGCTCCCACATCATTACCATGTCGGCGTTCAGCCTCTCGACGAACTCCCAAAGCTCGTCAACAAGGCACTCATAGCCTCCGTGGGTCTTGTTGCGCATTATCATGTTCATGTTGAGGTAGGCCATGTCTTTATATGCCTGCTCGTAATTCTCGGGCTTGTTTTCTTCGCAGAACTCCTTCTCGACGACCATCGAGAGCATATCGGTCAGAGGAACGACACCCCAGCAGTTAACCATCCAATATAGCTGGTCGATGCAGTACTGCGGCTGAACGCCCCAGACGATGCAGCGGTGGCGGTACTCGGGAGCCATCATGGTCTTGTTTTTGTAGCCCTGACGGACGAGCTTCATTATCTTGTCGTTAATCGGCGGGAATTCCTTGGAGCGGCCGCAGTTGCCCATGTAGTTTGTGTCGTTATACAGCGAGAACACGGCGCCGAAAAACTGCGGGTACTGGGTGGCGTTGACCTCGAGCCACTCCCAACGGTCACGGGTGGTCTGATTTACACGCTTTATACACTCAAAATAGGTGTCCCAATCCCACTTTACGCCCATCTTCTCCTCGACCCAAGCGATGCACTTTTTCATATCCTCGGCTGCGTAGTCTAAAACATCGGGGTTTTCGTGGCGCATGGGGGCAGCCAGCTGGAAGGTCGGGATGCCGTACTCCCGCTCAAGGCGCTTTGCAATGATGCCGTTGCCCATGAGTGAGCCGTCGCAGGTGGTGTTGACCTGAACCGCACATTTGCCCAAAACGGCAAAGTCGTCGCATATCGAAGCGCCCGCCTCGGCCTCGGGCATGGGACAGACATCGCCGGGGATGCCGAACTGCTGAGCGATATCGAGATAGTATGTTGATGAATACTGCGTCATGATATTTGCCGAAAACATCGTAGGTATCTCGCGCAGGATAGCCTTTATCTGCGGGAAGCCCATCATGAAAACGGTCATTGCGTTTTCGTCCGAAAGAACGCACTTGTTGCTGAACTCGACATCATTGCCGGTGCGGCGGTCACCACGCAGGGTGTCTCTGATGCACAGTGCAACATCCTTTACGACAAAGTCCATTGCCGTGTGGGTGATGCGCAGGGTCTCGTCACGCATGCCCATGGTGAACTTGTCTATCGCATGGGGCACGGCAAGATAGTTTGCCATCCACCGGTAGCGGATCATACCCTTCATGCCGCCTCGGGAAAGCGTTACGCCTATCATGATGCTCCACAGATACAGCCAGCGGCTAAAATCATAAAGCGTGTCCTTAATGCCACGCCACTCACGGCGTTTTCTGACCTTGCCGTTATTAAAAAGCACACCGTATTGTTTATCGCCCTTTTTCTTTTTGGTATTGTATACTATCTCAGCGGTTTTCATTTTTTCGCACCTCCCTGGAGATTTTTGATCTCAATGCTTTCGATGAATGCCTGAACACGGGTCCTCATCTGACCGACGGAGGCGCTGATGTTGTAGGGTCTGTCAATGCTCAGCACCGGATAGCCGTAGTCGTCACGCAGCATCGTCGAGCCGAGAAGTCTCTCGTACGCCCACGGGTCGCAGAACTTGATCTGCTGATAGATAACGCCATCGGCTCTGTACTCCTTGCACAGATCGTTGACATACGCCTTGCGTCCATAGACCTTCTCCATATTCATGGTGCGGGGGCACTGCCCCATATAAACATAATGGCGGCAAACCTGAGTAAATGCATCCTCCTCGTCGTTTAGCTCAATGGGAACTCTGCCCGGGAACGAACCGAAGCAGTAGCGATCGACGCAGACATATGCGCCGCAATCCTCGATGAGCTTGATAACACCGCTGTCATCGATCTCCGAGCCCACGAGCGCCAGCCTCGCACGGTATGGCCTGTCGTCGGGCTGCCTGGTCTTTATCTCCTCAAGCGTCTCGCGAAGCTTGTCAACGATGAGATACTTCGGCGCAACATAGGTCGCCAGCGTCAGAACATGAAACTCATACGCCGTGACTCTCGGCTTATCATCCTTTCTGAACTGCCCTATCGCCTGGATTATCTCGCAAATCTCGTTATGCTCCTTGACGGCCGCCCTGATGGCAGCGTCGGAGGTGTCGATACCGTAGTTTTTCGCAAGTGGAGTTAAAATATGGTTTTTGCACTGCACCTTCATAAGCTCTACGCCGTTATCGTCGGCCTTGAGCGGTATCTCCATATACTCATAAAAGAACTTGCTGTCGCCGCCGTCCATGGTGTGCAGCAGCTCCATATTCTCGCCGCAGCGATTCATCATTGTGCATCCGTCGGGCGTAATGAGGCAGTCGGCAAAGTTATAGCCGCCCTCTATTGCCCTTTCAAGCAGCGCTCGGCTGGTCTCGCACAGGAAGCTTGTCATGTAGTATGTAGCAATATCCATAGAACCCGTATTGGGCGCAAACAGTCGAATACCGAATGCGTTGCCAAGATTTAAAAGCGGTTCCGGAATATTCTCACACAAGAACGCCGCACAGACCTTACCCTCCTCCTTCGCTTGGGCGATCAACTCGTTGTTCGCCGTCTGAAGGAGGTCTTCAAAGTAGCCTAAATGTTTCAAGTCTCTCATCAATTTTCCCCCGTTTAGTTTTATACAAGCATATTAATACTGCGTAAAAATATTGCTTGTTAATATTTTACCATTGCAGTCATTTTAATTCAATCGGTTTATGCATTTTCTCCAATATGTCTAGTCTATTTGAAGATTTTTGTGCATGTTGACGACATTTAATTAAATTTGTATAAAGAAAGACCGCCAAGCGTTTGAACTCGGCGGCTTAAAATGACTGCAATATCTGTTTTTCGGCAAACGGGGACGGTTTATATCAGTTTCTGCCAGGGATGGTGAAGATGCCAGACTCGACAAGCTCCTTAAGGCCCTTGTGAGACTCGTACAGGACGAGCAGGCGGCTCTCGATAACTGCCCATTTTTCGTCGATCTCAACATCGGCGGCGGCAAGGCGCTTCTGGGCAACATCCTCAGCATCGCTGATGATGCTCTCTGCCTGCTTCTGAACATCGGCGAGCAGTGCCTCGGACTTCTCCTCACGCTTTCTCATATTCTCAATATAGGTCTCGACGGTTGCCTGCGCAACCTCAAAGAGGTTATTTATCTGTGCCGATGCCTCTGCGAGCGTGCCGGATTCCTCGACCTTGATCTCGTAATTATTAATGGTTGCCTGAAGCTCTGCGACCTTGGCCTTAAGCCTCTCGATCTCCTGCTCCTGATCGTGCATGACCATCATCATTTCGTTCTTGGAAAGATTCATTGAATCGATTTTCATTCGTCAAAGCTCCTTAACCTTTTATTTCTTTATATTCTATCATTATTGAACATTTTTTGCAAGTAAATATAGTGAATAAGCGAAAAAAGAGAGGCCGAAGCCTCTCTTTTTCGTAAGTTATCTTGCTTTTATGGAGACTGTGTTACTGTATGCCGAGGCAATGTTATTGCCGTTTACGACCTTGACGGACTTGACCTTGTAGTAATAGGTCGTGCCGGACTTTACGCTGGAGTTGGTGTAGGTGGTCTTAGTCGTGCTGTCATAGTACTTGAAGTTTACGCCGTCTGTAGAGCGGTACACCCAGTACTTTGTTGCGCCGGAAACGCTGCCCCAACTGAGCTTCGGCTTGCCGCTCGATGCCGTGATGCTCACGGAGGGTGCGGCGGTGGAGACGAGCAGGCTCTTGGAGTTGCTGAACGCCGAGGCGACATTTTTGCCGTTCACGACCTTGACGGCCTTGACCTTATAATAGTAGGTCGTGCCTACATTAGTGCTGCTGTTCTTGTAGCTGGTCTTGGTTGTGCTGTCGTAGTACTTGTAGTTTGTGCCGTCGGTCGAGCGGTAGATCCAGTACTTTGTTGCGCCGGAGACTGCGCTCCACTTGAGCTGCGGCTTGCCGCCGGAGCGTGTGATGGTGATGCCCGGAGCGGCGGGCTTGCACTGGATGCTCTTTGCGGCGCTGTAGCTTGAAGCTATATCGTCGGCGCTGACGGCCTTGACCTTGTAGTAGTAGGTCGTTCCGATGGTCGTTGCGTTATTGGTGTAGCTGGTCTTGGTCGTGCTGTCATAGTACTTGTAGTTCACGCCGTCAGTGCAGCGGTAGATCCAGTACTTGACTGCGCCGTTGACCTTTTCCCAATAGATCTTCGGGTGGCCTGCGGAGGTCGTTATCTTGAGAGCGGGGGCAGAGCAGCTATACTTTGCGGCCTTTTCATGGCTGAATGCGCCGTAGCTGCCGTTGGTGCCGATGGCTCTGACCTTGTAGTAATACTTCGTGCCGACGACTGCGGTGGTATCGGTGAATGTCGTGCCGGTAACGGTGGCGATCTTGTCAAATTCGGTGTTGCTGCCGGTGGTACGGTAGACCTGATAGCTGGCTGCGCCTTCGACTGCGTTCCACGAAAGGACTATCTTGCCCTTGATGCTTACGGAGAGGGTCGGAGCCTCGCATGCAGGGAGAGTTGCGCCGCATACGGTGCACTTGTTGTCCTCGCCGTATCTGTGAGGTGCCAGAGAGCCGTAGGAGTCGCCGCACTCGGTGCAAACTGCTTTTTCCTTGCAGGTGGCAGTGCCGCCGGAGTGGGCTTCCTTCTTGCCGAGGGTATACCAAACGTCCTTGATGTAGATGCCCTGTGCCTCAAACTCGGGTTTGAGGTCTTCCATGGACTTGCCGCAGCGCTGGCAGCCGAGCCAGTGATACTGATCGTCGCTGCAATGGTCGATGTCCCTGACATGCAGGTTTTTGAGAACATCGTCAATGGATATCGTGCCCTTTATGATGCCTTCAATGACCTTAGCATAATTTACCGAGCCGATGAGGTCGAGAAGCTGCTTATAGCTGATGTCGCCAAGGAGGTTGAGCGTCGGGTGCAAGTCGTGACCCGTGCACTTGTCGATGAGCTTATCGTCGGTCGCCGGAACGGTGGCCTTCTCGTCCATGTAATAGTTATGGCAGATAATGCACTCATAATAGGTCTTTGTGCCGTCCTCGGTGCAGGTGGCGGGCGTGCCCTCTATCTTCTTGAGGTGCTTGCACCCGCCGGAGCAAGGCTTAAAATATGTGTGACCTGAGCTGAGCTTTGCATTGCATCCGAGGCAGTAGGTGTCGCCGGTGTAGCCTGCTTTGAAGTCGGTGGGCTCGGTGGCATTTCTGACTTCCGTTCCGCCATCGTGGTTATACGGGTCACGCTGACCGTCGTCGTAACCGCAGGTGCGGCAGGTGTTGCCGGAGTGACAGGTGAGCGTTTTCTCGGTGATATTGTGGGCGCTCTTGGTATCTGCATACACATAGCCGCAGAATTTACACTCTTTCCAATGGTCGTTGACATTACCGCCCCACTGCATGAGGGCGGCGTTTGCGGTCTCAGTGATGACATTCTTTATATAGTGCTGCTGATATGCGATAACGGTATCGGCCTTTGCGACCTCGCTCGTAAGTGCGCTGTCGGTCCAGCACTTGCCGCATTCGCTGCATTCCCAGTACTCGACATTGCCCTGATGCTTGTCGGCAGCATCGACGCAGGTCGCCTCGACGGCATCGTGATGGATAACGACATTGGTGCTGGGGTCTGTGTGCTTACAAAGCTTATCGATCTTGTGGCCGGTCTCGATGAGAGTGCCGCAGTCTTTGCAGTAGATATCGCCGCTGTAGCCTTCGCTGTTGATGGTGGCATCGACTGCATTGCGGGTCTCTTTTACCAGATGATTGTTGGGGTCGGTTTCACCGTAGGCAAAGCCGCAGGTAGTGCAGACAGCCGGAGACTGGCAGTCTGCCGTGCCGCCGGTGTGCGTGCCGGTATTCTTTCGGGTGTGGCAAACGACGCATTCCTGAGCATGATATGCCGTGCCCTCAACGGTGAACTCTACCCATGCGTAGTTATGGCCGGTGGCCTTGATGGTAACATCGCTTTTCTTGCTGTACTCGCCCGTGCCGTCGGCATTGGCGTAGTACTTGCCACAGGCGGTGCACTCGTAGTACGGCAGGTTGCCATCCTTGTCGCAGGTCGGGGCGGTGTAAGCGTGCTCTGTAAGCTCGGGATGCTTGCTTGCATCCTTTGCTATCTCGGTATCACTGCGGCTTGCATACTTGGTTTTTAGGTCTGCATCCTTAAAGTATGTATTGCACTCATCGCAGAACCAGTATTCAAAATTGCCCTTCTGCGAGCAGGTGGCATCGGTGTATTCCTTGTGCGTCACCTTGTCGGCGGGGTGATTGTTTGCATCGGTCTTGCCCTCAAGCTTGAGGCTCGTGAGCGTGGTGGGCAGAGTGCCTGCCTCGTCCTTAAAGACATCGCCGCACTCATCGCAAGACCAATACTCGGCCATGCTTCTTGTGCCGCAGGTACCGGCGGTGGGCTCATGGTAGGTCAGCGGCATTTTGTGTGTCGTGAGCTTTGCGAGCTTGCAGGCCTCCACTGTGGTCACATTTATGCCATCGGCATCGGAATAGCAATAGCCGCAGGTATTGCACTTGTAGTACCTGATATTGCCCTCGTGTGCGCAGGTGGGCTCGGTTGCAGGAACCTCAAACAAATTCTGTCCAAGCACATGGCTTGCGCATGCGGCCTTAACGGTGAGCGTTACGACATTGCTCTTCTCGACATCCTTTGCGACCGATCTGCCAAGGAAGGTCCCCTGCCAGTAAACGACGCAGCGGATGTTCAGCGTTTCATGAACATTGGCGACGGTCAGCTTGCTGCCTGTGCCGAGCTTAGCCCCGTCGAACAAGGCAAAGAACTCGTCAATGGTCTTGGTGTACAAAAGCTTGTCATCATCGACCTTGCTGTTGTCATACCAAATGTACTCAAGCGGCGCCTCCGCTTTTGCGTTGACGGCCGTGATCGAAAACTCGGCAGTCTCCCCCGCTTGGACCGTGACGCCGTTCGGCTGGCTGAGTATCGTGGTGTTTCCGATAGCAAATGCGTTTATCGGCAGAAGCGAGAACACCATAACAATCGCCAGCGTCAGACTGAACAGTCTTTTCTTCATGTTATTCCTCCTCCGTATATGCACATAAATTATGTTAAATGTAATACAAAGATATTATATATTTTTCACCTCCTGACTTCAAGTTTTTTCGGTCGGAGCGTAAAATACCGTCATAGTGTACATATTCGCAAAAAACTTTTTGTGCATTTATTAAAATTCGGTGTTGACAACGCCGCTTTAAAGTGCTATACTGCGTCCATCGAAACCGATGATTAAGAGTAGTAAGCTTTTCGGAAACTCACAGAGAGCCGTTGGTGCTGGGAATACGGCAGTGAAAGAAACGCTGAATGGACTTATGAGGGCAACCGAAAGCGGAAAGATCCGTTAGTAGTAGTTGACGGGGCGTGCCCGTTACAGTCACGAGCTGCATGTCAGTGCAGGTTAAGCGGATGAGTTTTTCATCAATTTGGGTGGCACCGCAGAATTTGTTTATTCTGTCCCATACTTCTTCGGAAGTATGGGACTTTTTGTTTTTTGGAGGATGTTATGTTTATACTTAAAAGACGATGGCGTGTCCGGCGCAGCTTCGAAAAAACACACTAAACCATTTAACAAAAATTAAGGAGATCTAACATGAAAAAGTTTGTTGCTATAATTCTTGCTGTTGTTCTTTGCCTTTCCGTCTGCGCATGCGGCGCTAAGGACTCGTCCGTTCCCGTCATCGGTATCTGCCAGTACGGCGAGCACGGCTCGCTCGACAATTGCCGTGAAGGCTTCATCCAGGGGCTCAAGGACGCAGGCCTCGTTGAGGGTACCGACTTCGTCATCGACTACCAGAATGCAAGCTTCGATGACAACATCGACAATCAGATTGCCCAGAGCTTCGCAGCTAAAGATGTTTCTCTTATGTGCGCTATCGCAACTCCTTCCGCAGTTGTCTGCTATGCAGCAGCTGAGGAGAAGGACATCCCCGTTATCTACACCGCAATAAGCGATCCCGAGCAGGCTAAGCTCACCAGCGGCAACATCACCGGCACCTCCGACAAGCTCCCCGTTGACGCTCAGCTCGAGCTCATCCGTGCTATCCAGCCGGACGCCAAGACCATCGGCATTGTCTACACCACCAGCGAAGCAAACTCCGTTTCTACCATCGCAGAGTACAAAGAGAAGGCTCCCAACTACGGCTTCACCATCGAGGCTATCGGCGTTACCGCAGGCGCTGAGGTCACTCAGGCTGTTGACACCCTCATCAGCAAGAAGGTCGACTGCCTGAGCAACCTTACCGACAACAATGTCGTCGGCGTTCTCTCCTCCGTTCTCGAAAAGACCAACGCCGCAAAGATCCCCGTATACGGCAGCGAGATCGAGCAGGTAAAGAAAGGCTGCGTCGCTTCCGCAGGCATCGACTATGTCGAGCTTGGCAAGATGACCGGCGAGATGGCCGCAAAGGTCCTCAAAGGCGAGGCCACCGCAGAGTCCATGCCTTACAAGTCCGTTACCGACTTTGCTTACTATGTTAATTCCGACGCACTCAAGGAAATGGGTCTTACTCTCCCCTCCTCCATCGCCGACACTGCGATCGAGGCAAAATAATTTCGGAGTTTTTGAAAAATGCTTGATATGATAATCGGCACGTTGACGCAGGGCTTAATTTATGCCCTGCTGTCATACGGCATATACATTACATATAAAATACTCGACTTCCCCGACCTCACGGTCGACGGCTCGTTTCCGCTCGGCGCTGCGGTGACGGCTGTGCTGCTGGTAAAGGGCTTTAACCCTTACTTGACGCTGCTCATCGCCATGGCAGCCGGTGCGCTTGCAGGTCTTGCAACGGGAATTATCCATGTCCGTCTCAAGGTAAGAGATCTGCTTGCAGGCATCATCACGATGACCGCTCTGTTCTCGATAAATCTTCAGATCGGCGGCTCGAACCTCTCGGTCGAGCGTGGCATTGACACCATCTTCACCGCACAACCCACGATGCTTCTGTTCGGCTCGGTGTCGCTCATGTACCGCAAGCTCATCGTTGCGTTTATCCTTGCGCTTATCTTCAAGCTTCTGCTTGATGCGTACCTCAAGACCAAGAGCGGTATGCTGCTGCGTGCCGTCGGCGATAACTCCGCCCTCGTCACAAGCCTTGCTAAGGATAACGGCCGTGTGAAGATACTCGGCCTTGTGCTTGCTAACGCACTCGTTGCGCTTTCCGGCGCAATAGTTTGCCAAGAGCAGCGCAGCTTCTCGGCCACCATGGGCACAGGTCAGATGGTATTCGGCCTTGCAACGGTCATCATCGGCACAACGCTGTTCAGGAAGCTCGACTTTGTCAAGGGTACCACCGCCGTTGTCATAGGCAGCATTCTTTACAAGGCCTGCATTCAGATAGCGATAGTAGCCGGACTTCCGGCAAATCTTCTGAAGCTCGTTACCGCCGTACTGTTCCTCATTATTTTGGTTCTCGGCGGCATGAAAGGCAAGGTGACGCAAAGTGCTTGAGCTTAAAAACATCTCGAAAACCTATAACCCCGGCACGGTCACCGAAATGTGCCTGTTTAAAGACTTTGAGCTTGCCGTTAAGGACGGCGAATTTGTCTCCGTCGTCGGCAGCAACGGCAGCGGCAAGACCTCGATGCTCAACATCATCTGCGGCTCCATCCCCATTGACAGCGGTGACTGCCTCATCGGCGGCGAGAGCATCAACAAGCAGAAGGATTTCGTGCGCTACAAAAAGATAGGCCGTGTTTACCAGAACCCCTCCATGGGTACCTGCCCGAACATGACCATTTTAGAAAACCTCTCCCTTGCCGACAACAAGGGCAAGCACTTTGGGCTCGGGATGGGCGTTTCCAAAAAGCGCATCAATGATTATAAGCAGATGCTCTCCGCTCTCGGCCTCGGGCTTGAGGATAAGCTCAATGTCAAGATGGGCTCGCTGTCCGGCGGTCAGCGTCAGGCAGTCGCACTTTTAATGGCGACGATGACCCCGCTCGACTTTCTCATCCTCGATGAGCACACGGCGGCGCTCGACCCGCACACGGCGGATATTATCATGGAGCTTACCGACAAGATAGTGCGTGAGAAAAAGCTCACTGCGATCATGGTCACGCACAACCTGCGCTACGCCGTTGAGTACGGCTCAAGGCTCATCATGATGGATAAGGGACACATCGTCCTCGATGTCGACGGTGAGAAAAAGAAAAACACCAAAGTCGAGGATATCCTCGATCTGTTCACCAGCATCTCAATCGAGTGCGGTAACTGAAGCTCATATCCGCTCCCCTTGGTACATATACATTGAGTATGTGAGCCAGGGGGAGTGGTGTATGTGCATACAAATATCGAGGAACGCGCCTGCGATCTGGCGGTGTACATTATTGAGAACAAGGCTACCGTCCGTGCAGCGGCAAAGCAGTTCGGGATCTCCAAAAGCACCGTACACAAGGATCTCACAGAGAGACTGAAAACAGTTAACCCCGCACTGTATCATCAGGTGCGGGAGCTGCTTGATATCAACAAGGCCGAGCGCCATATCCGCGGCGGCATGGCGACAAGAAGAAAATATAAGGGCAGATAGGCAGGTCATGACCTGCCTATTTTTCGGATAATGTAAAATAAGTTGCGCAAATTGAAAAAAGCATAAAAGAAGACATAGCT
>ERZ1032078.773-NODE-773-length-12698-cov-18.908803_pt1 | contig 12698 bp, 5 predicted proteins | sample MGYA00517101_ERZ1032078 | MGnify/ENA primary metagenome ERZ1032078 (study PRJEB33719, sample SAMN04261301) | wastewater metagenome | biome: rural village; feature: human; material: feces | host: Homo sapiens | place: El Salvador | collected 2013-01-14 ... | reverse complement strand
TATGACAAAGAAAGGTAAACATACCGTTTTATTTATTTGCCTCGGCAACATTTGCCGTTCGCCAGCCGGCGAGGGCATCATGAAGAGCCTGGTAGAAAAAGCAGGGCTGCAGGATGAATTCGAAATCGATTCTGCCGGAATCGGAAACTGGCACGTAGGACAGTTGCCGGACAGCCGCATGAGGAAATGTGGCGCCGAACACGGATATAGTTTCAACAGCCACGCCCGCCAGTTCCAGAAATCAGATTTCGGAAGATTCGAAACCATCGTGGTGATGGATAATGAGAATTACCGTGCCATTACCTCCATGGCTTCCTGCCAGGCAGACAAGGACAAGGTGGTCCGGATGGCCGATTTCCTGACCCACCATCGTGAATACACCACCGTTCCCGACCCATATTATGGCGACATGGGCGATTTTGAACTGGTCATCACCCTATTGGAAGATGCCTGCCAGGGGTTGCTGCAAAGCATCATCGAGTAAAAAAGATACAACATATTAATCATACTATCATCTACAAAAAAAAGTCCTCCGGAAGTAAACATCGCATTACTTCCGAAGGATTTTTTTATGATAGCATTTTTAAAAATAATATTTTTTATGATAGCATTTTTAAAAATAATATTTTTTATGATAGCATTTTTTCAAATGATAGAATCATAAAACACGATTGCAATCTTCTCGCTTCCCGGCAGATAAAGATAGCCTACGCATTCGGCTGCATCAGCCTTGAACGGACGCCATGAGAGCTTGCTCCAATTAATCTTGTCCGTGCTCTGAGCCACAGGAACCTGAGGAATCAAGCTGCCATCCTTGACCAGAATAATGCAAGGAAGAGGCTGGGAAACCGTTGCCGAGCCCGAAGCCTCAGCATAAGCCTTCACCTCCTGAGCCGTAGGGATGGAAATCTCCTGATAGCCACCCTCGTAAACCTTACCGCTCTGATAATCAATCCATTTACCCTTAGGCAAATAAACCGTACGGCTACTGCCCGACTCCAGGAGCGGAGCCACCAGCAGCTGGGAACCATACATGTACTCATCCTCTACCAGCCAGGCACCTGCATCATGAGGGAACTCTACGAAGAGCGCACGAACCATCGGCAAGCCCTTCTCCGAACAATCCTTAGCCTGCGCATAGACATAAGGCATCAGCTGATACTTCATCTCGGCATTGGCACGGAAAGCATCCGTAAAATCCTTGCTGATGAGCCATGGCTCGGTAGGAGGCGCACCATGAGCACGGGTATGGGAACTCAGAAATCCAAATGGCAACCAGCGACGGTACAGATCGTCAGGACTCTTGGTTACAAAGCCGCCCATATCATGACTCCAGAAAGAGAAACCGCTCAATCCGAAGCTCAAGCCGCCTCGCAAATCGCCCATCATTCCTACGCTTCCAATCTCGTTTGTAGCCGCATCGCCACCCCAATGGAGCGGAAAACGCTGGCTTCCTGCCCACGCACTTCGTGCCCAGATTACGCCTTCATGGTCGGCAGAATTTGCCTTCACGGCTTCCCAGAGTGCCTTATTATAACGCAGAGGATAGAGATTGTGCTCATAGAAGCCCGTCTTGCCGCTGGCGTAAAGACCATCATAAGGAGCCGCCTCGCCAAAATCGCACTTGATGACGCCTACTCCCTGCTTGATGAGATGGGCTATCTTGTCCTGATACCAGCTTACGGTCTTCGGATTGCTCAGGTCGAGCACAGCATCCTCATAATTGAGCGTTCCGTTGGCATTTCTTACCGCCATTCCACCTTCTACCAGTTCATGGAAGTAACGATTTTTCGGAGTGAAGTAAGGCAACTGCCACAGGCAGGTATGGAAACCTTCCTTCTTCAGGGTCTTCAGCATTCCTACCGGGTCCTTGAAGCGGTCCTTGGCAAATTCATAGTCACATTGCCAGTCTACGCCAAACCATCCCGTGTCAAAATGAATCACATCGGCAGGAATGCGGTTGGCTCTCAGCTGATGGGCAATCTCCAGTCCCTCTTTCTGCGAGAAGTAGGAAATGCGGCTCATCCAGGTACCGAAAGTCCAGAGAGGCAGCATCGGCGACTTGCCCGTCACATTGGTATATTTATCCAGAATCTCCTTTGGCTCTCCGAAGAAAACGAAGAAGTCCATCGTCTCATCGCCCATGAACAGGCGTTGTGCTCCGATGTAGCTGGCTCCGAAATCGGCAGTAGTTGGAGCCGAAGTATGCATAAATATTCCATAGCCACGATTGGAGAAATAGAAAGGCACAGGCTTGTACATTCCGTCGGTTTCAGGTCCCTGCGGGTCTACCACGGAAATATTCACCTTCTGCCCCACCTTGTTGAGCGAGGTGAAACTCTCTCCGCAACCATAGATTCTCTCTCCCGGCGAAAGCATGAAGACAGGGTTGATGCTGCGCGAATTGTCGCTTCCGCGCTTGATGAAATTGAACGGCAGGAGTTTTACCTGCGTACTGTCGTTGTCTATTATATGTCGAGTTTGTGTAAGTATTTTTCCTTTCGCATCGCGAAGTATCAATCGGAACGGATACTTCTGGATTTCCAGCTCTCCATTCCCGTTTTTATAAATAATGCTTTGTGCCGACGCCGACGTGTTCCATCTACCCTTCCCCATGCGGGCGTTCCCGTTGCCGAAGTTACCGGAGATAAACTCAGGCGAGAACATCGGGTCGTTGGCCTCGTCCATCTTAGGTTCGATAGGCGAAGTGAAGACGGTAACGCGCAGGGTTCGGTCGTCAATCTTCTGAATCCTGATTTTCAGGTTTGGGTCGTTATCGTACTGCGTGTCGGGGAAATCGAGCATCTTCATCCTGACCGGCCAATAACCGTTGAGGTTGAAAGCCTGTCGGGGTGCCAGCCGGTAACGCTTCCAGTTGAGCAGTCCTTCGCCCTTGTTCAGGTCGAAGCCAGCGATGCTGTCGGCAAGGAAATAAGTATTTGCCAAATCGCTGAAATCGCCCGAAACATCGGGCGCCTGGCATTGTAAGTATTCTATGCCATTATTAGTTTTAAGCTGTGCCTGTCCTGCCATCGGCAGGCTCAGGACAAAAAGGGTTAAAATTGATTTTCTCATGATTCAAAAGTTTTTTATTCTATAATTCCAGCGCCGCTTCCTTCAGGTCAACAGCCTTTGCCTGGAGCTTACCCTTGCCCTTCAATACCACCACGCACTTGCCGAAGAACGCCTTGCGATGAGGGTCGGTAAAACGCTCCAGAGAGGTCTGGCAACCATTATCCGTTCCCAGAATCTGAGCATCGGAAGAGAAGAAAATCTGGTTCTCGGCATTCGGGCAGAGATTTCCGTCCTTATCCACCACATTCACTTCTACGAAGGTTGTAGGTTCTGCTGAGCCATAAGCCAGACTGCCCTGATAGGTCTTCTTCAAGACGATGTGATGAGGAGCCCCCGCAGTTCTGATGGTCTGCTCGCCCACCAGCTTGCCGCCCTTTCTAGCCACCACCTTTACTTCGCCCGGCTGGAACTCAACTCGCCACATCACGTGATATTCCGTACTCTTCCGGAAGGCTTCACCCTCGTTCTTCTCGCCATAAACGGTCTTCTTGCGAACACCCTGGCTCTTGCCGTTCACGAAGAGTTCCACCTCGTCTGCGTTGTTGTAGTAGCACCACATGTCGATGGTCTGTCCCGGAATCCAGTTCCAATGAGGGAAGAGATGAAGCACGTTCTTCTGCGTCCACTCACTCTGATACATAAAATAAGTGTCCTTCGGGAGACCTGCCAGGTCGATGATTCCAAAGTAGCTGCTTCGTGCCGGATAAGCATAAGGAGTAGGTTCTCCGATGTAATCGAAACCGGTCCAGATAAACTGTCCGCCCACGAAATCATTATGTTTCACCACATCCCATGTCTCCTCGTGCGTGCAGCTCCATGAAGCATGCATATTATCATAAGCCGAGCACTTGAAGGAAGGGTCGTAGTAAGGCAGCCACCACTCCTTAGGAGCCGAATAGATACTGTCGCTCGGCATCATGTAAAAGCCGCGCGTCTGCAGGGCAGAGACACTCTCCGACATGATGAAAGGCTTGCCAGGGAAGTTCTTCGGAACATCCTTCACCCATTGATGATGGTAATTGAACCCAATCAGGTCGATGGCTCCACTCTTGAAGAGATGGTTCTTCGGGTCGGGCTCATTACAGCCAGCCGTAACCGGACGCGTTCCCCACGGATCATACTCCTTGACTATCTGGGCAAGATGCTGGGTAAGGAGCGAATTCACGCTCAGTTCATCGCTATGCGCCAGCGTAGAAGCATCATGACCTGCATTCAGAATCAGATTCGCCTGCTCCAGCGAAAGCGTATCTGCCGCAGCATCCGACCATTGCTCCAGCACCTCGTTTCCGATGCTCCACATGATGATGCTAGGATGATTGCGGTCGCGCTTCACCAGGTCAGAGAGGTCGCGCTTGTGCCATTCATCAAAGAATCGGGCGTAGTCGCCATTCGTTTTCTTGCGTCGCCACATGTCGAAACTCTCGTCCATGACGAGGATTCCCATCGAATCGCACATGTTGAGGAGTTCAGGAGCCGGAGGATTATGGCTGCTTCGGATGGCGTTCACGCCCATGTTGCGCAGGATGGTGAGCTTGCGATGCATCGCATCCTCGTTTACGGCAGCACCCAGACAGCCGAAATCATGATGCTCGCAGACTCCATTCAACTTGATATTCCTGCCATTGAGGAAAAATCCCTTCCTGGCATCAAACTTCACATCGCGGAAGCCTGTAGTGGTTGTGGCTACATCCACTACCTTTCCGTTTAGAACCAGCTCACTCTTGACGGTATAGAGATATCCCTTTCCGATGTCCCAGAGATGCGGATTCTTCACCTGCAGTTTCTGTTCCTGATCACCTTTACTCTTTGCCACAATCTTTCCTGCAGCATCATAGATGGTGTTACGGACAGAGAGTTTCATCCTGTTGCCGGAAGCTGCGAAATCCGTCTTCACCCTGACATCACTCTGAGGAGTGGTAGAAACATACTGTCCCCATTGAGGAATGTAAGCCTTCTTCATGGTCTTGGTGAGCCAGACGTGGCGATAGATTCCGCAGCCCGAATACCATCGGCTGTTAGGCTGGTCGCTATTATCCACCTTCACGGCAATCACATTATCACCCTTCCTATTAATATAAGGCGTAAGATCGTACTCGAAAGTACTGTAGCGTAAGGACGGGTTCCGAGCTGATGACCGTTTATGTAGACGGTAGAGTTCATGTAAACCCCATCAAAGGTAATGGTAAAGCGGTCGTACTTCTCATGAGGATTCAGGGAGAAATGCTTCCTGTACCATCCTATTCCGCCTGGCAGAGCGCCTCCGCTGGCTCCCGAAGGATTGCCTGGAGAGAAATCGCCCTCTATCGCCCAGTCATGAGGCAGATTCAGGCTTCGCCAATGGGCGTCAGCATAATCCGCTTTCCACATTCCTGCAGAATCAGCCAAAGTGAAAAGCCAGCCCTTATCAAAAGTCAGATGTTCGCGAGCACTCATCGGAAGAGCGAAAAGCCCGCTTATCAAGGCTACGCTAAATATTGTTTTCTTATTCATTCTTTCCTATCAATATAAAAAATCCCACAGACTGCACGGATTTTCACAGATTCATCTTTCCTGAAAGAGAGTTACAAATATCTGTGTAATCTGTGAAATCTGCGGGAGATTAGATTACTTCAATTTTACAGTTACTGCCTGACCGGCATACTTCACCATCTTGCCCTTAGGAGCCTTGGCGAGGTTGACGCCCTGGTTGTTCTGGGCATTCACCAGAATCACGTTGAAGCGACGCTTCTGCAGCATTCCTGCGAATGAGCCCTTGCGAGCACCAATGGTCAGGGTCTTCTGGGCATCATTATACTTGAAGTCTATCATAGCATACTTGCCCTTCTCGTAGTTGTAGTTGGTTCCCTCGTCCTCATAGAGCGTATAAGAACCGTCCTTGCCAGCATAGACATAGAGGTCGATGAGCTCAGCCTTTTTCTGGTCGCTCCACTCCATCTCCGGACCAACAGGAAGGATAGAACCCTCTGGTACGAAGACAGGAATCTTCTCGAATGGCGCATCGGCTACGATGGTCTGACCACCTGCATAATACTTGCCAGTATAGAAATCGTACCAGCCCTTCTGCTTAGGAAGATAAACGTTACGGCTGTACTTCTGATACTCGCCTACAGGACAAGCCATCAGGGCAGGACCGAACATCCACTGGTCCTTGATGTCGTAAACATTATCATCGCCGTTGAAGTCCATCACCAATCCACGCATCATGGTGTAATCCTTGAAATGAACCATACCAGCCATACTGTAGAGGTAAGGCATCAGACGGTAACGGAGCTTGTCGTAAGCCACGATGGTCTTGTAAGCCGGATGATCGGCTGGCGCAATATTCCAGACCTCACGGGTAGGCCACTGGCCGTGGGTGCGATAGAGCGGAACGAAGCAGCCAAACTGGTTCCAGCGAGCCTGCAACTCACGCCACTCCTTCAAGTCGGCATTCTCCTTACCGGTCTTGTCGAACTCCTGCTGGGCAGCCACGTAACGGTTCTCTACACAGAAACCACCCTGGTCCATTCCCCAGAAAGGAAGACCCGCCATAGAATAGTTCAAGCCGGCAGTCATCTGTGCGCGCATGTCCTCCCAACGGGTAGCAATATCGCCCGACCAGGTAGCCGTACTGTAGCGCTGTTCGCCCGCAAAGCCCGAACGGGTAAGGAGGAAGACACGCTGGTTAGGGTTCACGCTACGCTGGCCATGATAGATGGCGTCAGCATTCACGATGCTGTAAGCGTTGAAATATTCGGTTGATGTTCCGAGGGCTGTAGGACCGGAAAGGGCCTTGCGGTACCACATCGGAGTACAGTCGCGAACGTTTGGTTCTGATGCATCCATCCACCATGCGTCGATTCCGAACTTATACTTGGTATAGAGATTCTCGTCCATCTGGCACCAGAACATCTTGCGGGCACCAGCATCATAAGCATCATAGAAAGAGCCACGGAAGCCGAGCCAGTCATGAATATCGTCCTTGATAGCCTGATGATACATCCAGCCCTTGCTGTCGAGTTCCTTATAGTTCTTGACAGTATCATAGAACTTAGGCCATACTGAAATCATGAATCTTCCGTTCATCGCGTGTACGCTGTCGAGCATCGCCTGTGGGTTTGGATAGCGGGCAGCCTCAAACTCATGGCTTCCCCATGAATCCAGTTTCCAGTAGTTCCAGTCCTGAACGATATTATCTACAGGAATCTGCAGGTCGCGGAACTTCTTCATGTTGTCCTCGATGTCCTTGCTGCTCTGATAGCGCTCACGGCTCTGCCAGAAACCGAGGGTCCACTTAGGATAGAGCGAAGCCTTGCCGGTAAGCGTACGGTAGCCCGAAATCACCTCGTCGAGGTTCTGACCGGCAATGAAGTAGTAATCCATGTCAGGAGACATTTCGCTCCAGATGCTCAGCTGATTCTTCTCAGCCTCTGAACGAGGAGCTGCTACGCGAAGACCGCAGTAGGAAACGTCGCCATCTGGCTGCCACTCGATGCGGATAGGAGTCTTTACACCCTTCTTGATTGGAGTTTCAAACTTGAAGGAATTAGGATTCCAGGCTGTACGCCAACGCTCAGGCACAACCAGCTTGCCGTCGATATAAATCTTCATGTAGCCGGCATAATAGAGGATAAACTGGTAGAAACTGTTGGTTGGAGCCTCAACGTAACCCTCGTAAACCACCTTGGAACCATTCAGGGCAAAGCCCTTAGGCAGGTTCTGGATACCGCCCTTGTCGGTCTTGTTGCAGATTTCAGAAGTCTCAGGCATCGCATATTCAAAGTAGATGCTGTCTTCGCCACGGACAATCTTCTGTCCGTTCTTATCCACGTAAGTACCGGTAAGCTGACCTTCCTTTCCGCCCTTGTCGTAAAGCTTGAAGGCACGGTTGAGCTGGAGATAATCTTCAGGATTACCCCAACGGCAATAAGAATAGGAATCCCAGAGAATACCGTAGTTCTTGTTGGAAATGACGAAAGGCACACTCACCTTCGTATTATACTGGAAGAGGTCTTCGTTCTTGCCCTTCATGTTGAGTTCCTCACTCTGATGCTGACCGAGACCATAGAAGGCCTCGTTGTCAGGAGAATCGAAGAGGGCTCTCCAAGACCATCCGTGCTTCTGAGATCCAGGAACCTTGGCGATGTCTACACCAATCTCACGGTCAGGAACGGTAAAAGGCTTGAAAGTTTTTCCACCCTGAGCCACCTCGTTGAGGAGCACATGATCCTTCAAATCATAGAATGTAATCTGACCGGTAGCCTCGTTCAATACGGCGCGCATGGCGGCTGTGGTAATGATGAGCTTTTCGCCCTGTTCCTCTACCTTATAATTAGCCTTGCCATTCTGAGGCACGATGATGAGACTCTGCTTGTCGCGGAAACCCTGCTCGGCAGTAGCCTGCACACGGATAATCTTATCGCTCACAACCTGGAGGCGAATCTGACTAGGACCAAAATTCTGGTGCTGTTTCAACTGAACGGTAAGATAGTTACCTTTCTGAATAAAGCCTGCTGCCTGGAGTCCAGAAGCGCTCATCAGCAAAACGGCTGAAATCAATAACGTCTTAGTTAGCTTCATACTATATTGTTTAAACAAGTTTTTTTAAAATGATGATTATTAGCTTGAATATCTGCTGCAAAATTAGCCTTTTTCTGTGATAATAGGATGTGGAAATGTAACAAAATAGGGTATAAAATGTTAACTGCCACATTTTATCCCCTTTTCGTTAACAAGAAATCAAGAGATTCCTATGGATTCCTATGATTAGATACTCTCGCCATTGAGTTTCTTCTTATACTGGGAAGGCGTCAGTCCATAAGCCTCCTGGAAGTACTTGGAGAAATAGCGAGGATTATTGAAACCAACTGTATAAGCGATTTCGCTGATATTCAGCTCGTCACTATGAATCAGCTCTTCAGCCCGCTTGATGCGCTTGGCACGCAGATACTCTGAAGGAGTGGTACCCGTGAGCGAAACCATACGCTTGTAGAGCTGAACGCGCGACATGCAAAGATGAGCACTCATCGACTCTACCGAAGTATCCGGATCGCCCATCATGTCCTTGATGTATTTATCCACATCTTCCAGGAACTTACGGTCGTTGGCTGTCATTTCAAAGTCGCCCAGTTCTCCCTTAGGAATCGCTCTCTCCTTAGGCTGGCTTGAGTCCTTCATCTCTTCCTTATTCTTATCAAGGAAAGAACGACGTGCAGAACGACGCGCCCAGCCCAAGAGATTGCGAATGCGAAGATTGAGCATGTCGATATTGAAAGGCTTGGTGATGTAATCATCCGCACCACTCTCCAATCCCTCTACCCGATGCTCGGTAGCCAGACGCGCAGTCAGCATCACAAACGGAATGGAAGCCGTTTCCTCGTTGCTCTTAACCATGCGGCAGAGTTCGATTCCATCCATTACAGGCATCATTACGTCAGAGAGAATGACGTCCGGACGAACCTCGATAATCTTCTGCCAGGCATCCTTACCGTTTACGGCCTCGATAACCTGATAGTCAGTAAGCACATCGCGCATAAACTCGCGGAAGTCATCGCTGTCATCTACCAGAAGCACCTTAGCCACATAGTTCTTGCGGGTAGGCTTGTCGGCGTGCGAAGAACTATGAACGCCATAGAGCGCATCAGAAGAGCCTCCCTCATCTACCGTCTCTTCCATCGTATCCTCAGCCTTATGAACGGTAGCGATGACTGGAGCCACACGCATGGATTCCAGATGGGCGTTGGTCTTGGCAGCTCCGCCATCATCCATCGGCAAGTCTACGATAAAGACTGAACCACCGCCATCGTTGTCTCTTACTTCTACCTGACCTCCGTGAAGTTCTGTAAACTTCTTCACCAGGTTGAGCCCGATTCCGCTTCCTCCGGCAGGCTGCATTTCCGTGCCGTTCACCTGATAGAAACGCTCGAAGACGTGTTTCTTCTCCTCATCGCTGATTCCCTTGCCATTATCGGCTACGCTGATGCGCAACATGTCGTGAGTATGGTCTTTCACCTCTACGCCCAAGGCTACGGAAAGCCTAACCGTAATGGAACCTCCGTCAGGGGTGAACTTGTAGGCATTACTCAAGAGATTATTGATAATCTTGCCCACCTTGTCAGCATCAAAGGTCATGATCAACTTGGAAGTATACGACTCGAAAGACAGATTCACCTTATTATTAGCCAGGATTCTGAACGAATTGCAGATATTGTCCACGAAGCTCACGATATCCATACGGGCAAGGGACAGCTTCTCCTTGTTCTGGTCGAACTTGCGGAAATCCAAAATCTGGTTGACCAGATTCAGCAGTCGGGTTGCATTACGATGAATCAGTTCGAGCTTTCTGCGCTTCTCAGGGTCAGCTTCATCCCGAATCATGGCTACAAGAGGCGAGATAATCAGGGTTAGCGGCGTGCGAAGTTCGTGGCTCACATTGGTAAAGAAGTTGAGCTTCAGCTCGTTCATCTCACGGGTCTTCTTGATGCTATCTTCCCTGATCTGGATTTCATACTTCACTCTCTGCTTTTCGATCATGCGGCGGCGATAGTACCAGAGGACAGCCACAACAAGGAGCAAATAAAGAATGATGGCCCAGGTAGAGAGATAGAACGGAGGATGGATGTGAACCTTGAGTCGGCTCACCTCTTCGCTCACGGTTCCGTCTCCATTCACCACCTTCACTTCGAGCACATAATTGCCTGAGAGGAGATTGGTAAATGTAACTTCTGATCTTCCGTCAGGAGTCATCATCCACTTATCGTTCAATCCCTTCATGCGATAAAGGAAGCGGCAACGTGCCGGAAGCGACACATGGTCAGAAGCCAGCTGGATGGTAAACGCCTTGTCCTTATAACTCAAGTCAATATCCGGATTGCTGTCGAGCGATAATTTGAGTGGCACTCTACCCTCGAACTTTTCGCCCGCAGTAAGAGGATGGTCAAAGAGAACAAATCCGCTGAAGAGCACATGAGCCTGCTGCCTGCTTGTGCGAATGGTTCTAGGCCGGATGATGTTAATACCATCCTGACCGCCCACAGCAATCGCTCCATTTCGCATCAGATAGGCTGAACGGATATTAAACTGACGGCTCTGCAATCCATCAGCGAATTGAAACTGATCATAGTCAAATCCCACTTACCCTGAGCATCCTTGGTCAAGGTAACGCGGGTGACGATAAACTCGGAAACCAGCCAGATATTATGCTGATTGTCCTCAATAACAGAACAGCCCACAGCTCCTGTGGTTCCATTCAGTTCGTTGATGGATTCATACTGTCCGTTGCTGCTGTCATACATCGAAATACCTCCAGGGGAAGCCATCCACAAGATGCCACGGCTATCCTTCATCGCATAATTGACAGAAGGACTCCCGAAAGGAGTTCCGTCCTTGGTACTATTGATGTTAGTCATCTTCCTACTATGAAGATCAAAGACAGAAATATACTGGGAATGACCTATCAGAGCCTCATGATTATTGAGCAGGAAGATGGAATTGATGAAATTGCTCGTTATTCCCGAATTGGCAATATTGAAGGTAGAGAATTTCTCTGTGACAGGATCAAAAATCTGCACACCACTTCCCAAAGTACCGATAAGCAGACGATGCTGAGGGTCTTCCTGGAAGCACCAGACGCTATTATTAGCCAATCCGCTATTGGAAATATTGAAAGTCTTCCACCTGCCATTCTTGAATTGGGTAAAGCCGCCGTTGAAGGTTCCGAAATACATGGTTCCATCCGTCATGGTTACGCTGCTCACCACAACATCAGTACCAAGCCCAGTCTGAGCCTGACCGAAATGCCAGGTCTGCCCGGTTACCGGATTATAGCCCACGATTCCCTTGTCGTTGGTTCCACACCACAGATTTCCTGCCAAATCCTGCGTAATGGTACAAACATCACCAAGCGGAATGGTATTGAACTTGCTGGAAGAAGGTGAATAATAAGCCACACCATTCTTATAACTGCCAACCCATACGGCTCCGAAATTGTCAATATAAACCTTTTGCAAAGAATTGTCTACAATACTTCCCCGGACATTACTATGCACATACTGGTGACAAGCCTTTGTCTTGAAATCAATATAGAAAAGTCCATGATGATCGGTAGCCACCCACAAGGCACCATTTGCATTTACCTGAAGATCGCGGATAACGATACGGTCATTTACCGGAACAAGAATTCCTCTCTGTGCAAGATAGGAACGCGTACTCAGCCATTGTCTGTTAAGAGAATTGAAGACATAAGCCTCCGTAGTTGTTGAAACCCAGAAAGTATGATTGTTCTCTACAAAACTGTAAGCGCCATTATCGCCACAAAGACGATGGTCTTTCAGGAAGGTATTATACCAGAGCGCACTCTGTTTGTCACCATCCAGCAGGCACAGCATTCCGTCGCCATAAGTAACCAGCAACTTACCGTCTACATCCTTCAGACTACTGATGTCCCCATCCATGAGACAACCGCTCTTGGGCTTCTTCACATATTTGAACAGGTAAGTGGTTTCATTCTTCACATTATAATAATAAAGACCCTTACCCCATACCTGAATCCACATATTCTTCTGTGAATCCACCAATAGTCTCTGTGGTACACCCTCTACGTTGATGGTCTTCAACCATACTTCCGGCTTGCGGTCGAACTGCTC
>ERZ1032078.770-NODE-770-length-12738-cov-6.086257_pt1 | contig 12738 bp, 9 predicted proteins | sample MGYA00517101_ERZ1032078 | MGnify/ENA primary metagenome ERZ1032078 (study PRJEB33719, sample SAMN04261301) | wastewater metagenome | biome: rural village; feature: human; material: feces | host: Homo sapiens | place: El Salvador | collected 2013-01-14 ... | reverse complement strand
GAGGTGCCACCCTCGTCGGTGCCGGTATAGCCGCCGTACTCCTGAATCTTGCACTAGAGCGTTTTCAAGGAGCAAAACCTGCTTTCCGCCGTGGCAAAACTTACCGAAGACGTCGTGCTGACGGCGACCGTACCCCCGCAACTGTTGTTCAACACAAAAGGGATGACGGTCGAACAGGTTGTCGAAAAGATGATAAACTTTTTGCTGATCACGCAAAAATCGTGAAATTTCCCGCGTGAAAAACAAAAAAACGATAAAAAGGAAAATATATAAAAACGTTTGCCTAATTTAAGGTAATCTTATATAATATGGTGTACGGTTTTTATTATTATATATAATTCCGCAAGGAGTCTATGATGAATATTAAGAAATTCTTGGCAGTTATACTTGTGACGATTATCGCGATTACCGTGTTTGCGGGTTGCGACGTTATCACGAAGAATGAGGAGCGCGACTACAACCAATCGCTTGCCACCGTGAAATACGCAGGGCTTACGTCCACCGTCACGAAGGGCGAGTTTAACGAGTCGTTCAACTCACTTGCCTACTATTACGTTTACTATTACGGATACACCGTCGACGAAGCGGCGTCATCCATATTGGATTCGCTTGCCCAGCGCAAGTTGCTTATCCTTTACGTCCGTGACGAAATCGCAAAAAAACAGGGCGTCGCAAACACCACCGCGGTTGCAGACCTTTTGAACGCCGTTGAGAAAAACGAAGCGGTAAAGAGCGCGAACGAATCCATGGCAAAGTGGTACAAACAGGTGTTTGAGGAACTCTGGAAAGAGGCAAACTCCACCGACGACACGACAGACGATAAGAAAGACGACGATAAAGTCGACGAAACCGACAAAATCGCCGCGCGTCCCACACGTCCCGACAAGGCGGAAGCGGAAGTCGATTACAATGCGGAGTTAAAGCCCGAAGACGCCGAAATCAAATTCTTTGAAAAGGCGAAAAAAGATTTGTTCACCGCAAAAGAATGGGAAGAACTCAACAAGGTCGAAGGTAAGGTCGATTACGTCGACAAGGCGTTGAACGAACTCAAAAAACAACTTGCAGACAACTACAAGTCCTACGATTATTACCTTAACAGCGCGTACGAAACCCAACTTATCTCGAAGTATAAGAGAGAACTCGGCAAGGATTTCAACCCCGACGCCGCAATTAAGAGCGAATACGACAGATACGTTTCTCTCAACAAGGAAAAATTCAGCATCGAAACGAAAGCGAATTACAAGTCGGCAATCTCGTCGTCCTTGACAAACACCGTTTATCATCCGTCGACGGAACACGGCTACGGCTACGTTTTCAACATTCTCTTTAAGTTCAGCAAAGACCAGTCGACCGAACTTAAAAACTTCACGGCGGGACAACCCGACAAAACAATCGTCGAAAAGTATCGCGCACAACTTGCAAACAAAATCGAGGTTATGAAGTCGAATCCCGATTACGATCCCGACGAAGTCTGCGAAGAGTGCGAAAAAGCACAAAAAGACAACAAGGACCCCAACAAGTACTGCACGAAAGAAAAATGCAACGCCCGTCCTTACGAGGTCGATAGCGAAGGCAATATCAAGAAGTACAACGTAATGGACGTAATCAACGAGCTCACGGCGAAACTCGACGCGGCAACTACGTTTGAGGCAAAACGCGAAATCGCGGCGCAGTACGTTTATATGGTAAACGACGACACCGGTATGTATAATACGAGCAGCAATAACGCCATCACCGGAAACGGCAACGGATACCTTATCTCGCCCCACGAAGACGATAAAACTTACGTCGAAGAATTTTCGAAAAAGGGCAGAGAACTTGTAAATAACGGTCTCGGTTCGTACGGTTGGTGCGTTACCGACTACGGCATTCACTTCATGTTCGTAAGTTACATTCCTTACGACACGACGGTTTCGGGCGTAGCGGACGACCTTATTCCCCTTGACTACGTCGTTTACTACGGTCGCAGTGACGACGACAACGACAAAAACAAAAAGCTCCGTGACGTCATTGTCCAAGATCTTAAATCCAAAAATACCGAGGCGCGTTATCAGATTGCCGCTCAGAACGCAATCGCGGCAAACAAAGACAACTCGATTTCAAGGAATAAGAAAGTCTGGGAAAAGACAGTGAAAGAACTCAAAAAATCGCTTGGCGTAAAAGACTAAGACAAAACAATCAAAAACCTTCGGGCAACCGAAGGTTTTTTTATCGGGTTTTTTGAAAGAAAAAACAACCGCAGGAAAATCTCAAAAATTAGTATTGTAAAACCAAGAAACTTATGATATGATATAATCAATAAAACAACTTTCGGAGTTCATTATGCAAAACGAAAACAATTTTGAAAAACACGAAAAACTGAAAAAAAAGTTGAAGATCGCGGGATTTATCCTGGTGATTGTCGGGGCGGTGCTGACACTGGCGGCGTTTATCGACTTTTTTATAACGGTCGGTAATCCCGACAAAGGAATGCCCAAACTCTTCTTCCTGGCGTTTATAGGGCTTCCCATGCTGGGTATCGGGGCAGGGCTTCTCACCTTTGCGTTCCGCCGCGAAATTGCCACTTATTCCAAAAACGAAAGTGTGCCCGTCATTAACGAGGCAAGTTCGGAAATCGCGCCGGCAATACAAAACGTCGTGAAAGCGGCAAAAACCGAAAGCGGCGTCAGGTGCGAATGCGGCGCGTTGAACGACGCTGACGCGAAGTTCTGCAAGGCGTGCGGAGAGCCGCTTGCAAAGACCTGCGACAACTGCGGCGAAAATAATTCCGCCGACAGCGCATACTGCAATAACTGCGGCAACAAACTGTAATAAAAAGTAAAAAGGGGACTTGCAAAAGTAAGTCCTTTTTTTTGTCGTATTTTTGACTAATACTGCGTTACGCACACGGCTTATACGGCAAAGTATTAAGCCGCTCGCGTGCCTTGTCTTATTCTAAAAACACGACGGAAAAACCATATAAAACACGATATTCGTCGGGAAAAATTTTTTTCATATTCGTTGAATTCTCGATTTTTCAATGATATAATAATATAGGCAAAAAATGCTGTTTATCGGTTAAAATCACGCGATAAAAGCCTATTATTGTAAGAACAGGACAAAAAACAAAAACAAAAAAGACAGCCCGCGGGCTGTCTTTTTTATGCAAGAAAACGAGATGTTTTTAACGAGGTTCCGAATTACTACTCTTGCGTTTCCTGCCTGAGCAGGGTTGCGTAGCGCAGCATATGTTTGCGCGACGACACGCCGAGTTTTTCCAAAATGTTATGGTTGTGGAATTTGAGCGTGCTTTCGCGGATATTAAGGACGTCGGCGATTTCGTTTGCGGACTTGCCGTCAATATACAAGTCGAAAATCGTTCTTTCCGTTTTTGTGAGTTCTTTCAGCCCGGCTTTGAACGCCTCGTAGTTGTCCGGATCGATTTCGTTTTTGCGGGAATACGCAAGTCTTTCGATTTCGGCTTGTCGCTTGTCGATTTCGGCGGTCTGGTTTTCGGTGACGCTTGCAAGTTCCTCGTTCTGGCGTTTCAGCTTATCCGTTTCGAGATCGCGCAGTTTATCCTGTTCGGCAAGGTAGACGAACAAGTCGTCGATTTCGATAATGTCGGAGTTGTTTTCGGCGTGCTCCTGCTTGCGGATTTGTTCCAGATTTTTTATCACCGGCGCGACGAATTTTCGTGAGAAGACAACCGAAAGCACGACGGCGGCGAACACCAACAAGAAGCATACCAAAACGATTCTCGTTGCGTTGACCGCAATGGTTTTGTCAAAGCCGCTTTTCGGCTGCATTACCACAAGGGAGTATGCCGTATCGCATATCGAAATCGTTTTCGTGACGGCGACGAAATTTGTTTCGCCGCTAAGTTCGGTAAGGTTGTTTTTAATTATTTTCGGGGAAAGAGTGCCGCTCGGTTTCAGGGAATAGCCGCCGAGAACACCCGTCCAAAAGATATTTTCGCAGTCGATTTTGCTGTCTTTTGAAGTTTTTGAAAAAGTGCAGGTCAGTTGATCCAACCTTGTCGGCTGGGCGAAGTAGTCCTTGAAGTAGGTGTTGGAGATTTCAAAGCCGCAGATGCCGTAAAACGTGTTGTCCGCGCCGAAAATCGGGGTGATATAAGCCATCGCATTGTCGCTTGTGCCGTCAAGCGCATAAACGTCGGACAGCAGCGGGCGTTTATCTTTTACGGATTTGCCGAAGACGTCTTTTACTTCCGTCACCGATTCGGTATTGAACTCCAATCGCCATTTACGATGCGGCATTATGCCGTTTTTCCTGCCGAGATCCGAGTTTCCTCTGTACATAAGCAACGTTTCGTCCGTGCGGTCGAGGGTACTGCGCTGGAAGTACAGCCCGGTTCTGAATTTGTCGGCGTTTGCAGCGCCGGAGTTTACGGTTGCGTCCATCATAATAAACGCGCCCGAGGCGTCGGCTTTCAGCAGTTCTTCTCTGAGTTTCGGCAAAAGGGCTTTCTGCACGCCTTCGGTATGCGCCCGTGAGTTGTTCAGCGCATTGAAAGCAATCCCGTTTTCGGACAGATACGCGTTGATTATCGCCGAAGAGTCGGCGGCAAGCATTTCGCCCATCATCGAGAGATCGTCAAAGTATTTTTCGATTTGTCTTGTATAAAACTCGTTCTGAAAAGTGAGATTGTTGGAATATTTTTCGGTCGTCGTCGAAAACTGCCCGGCGAAAAACAATCCGCAGCTTACAAACACGCCGACGGCAAGAACCAGCGCGAGCATATACAACAAAAGCTTGCGCCACATTGACTTTTTTCTGTTTTTGAAATCGGCGATTCTTAACATATTTCGGGAGTTATCGCCGCGTTCAGGCGATGTTATAAAGCGCGGCTTTCATTTCCGCGACGATTTGTTCCGTGGTACCGCCCGCCGTGTATAGCGCGTCAAGGTTTTTCTGGATTTTGCGGATTTCTTCGTACAGCGTGTGTACTTTGGAATAATAGCCGTCGATATTCGGTTCTCGCACGAAAGTGCAGGTCGCGACGGTTTTCGTCAGTGCGGCGTAAAGGTTTTTAAAGGCGTCCGACTTAAAGGAATTTTCGCCGATTTTCGCAAAAGCCCCCGTTCTTACGGGCATATATCCGGTTGACAGGACGAAGTCCAGGTTGCGCTGTTCCTCGGTGAACCACCGCGCGAATACGGTTGCCGCTTCGGTTTTTTTGGCTGTCGTTTTATAGGCGCAAAGCCCGACGCCCGCCTGCGTTGCGACTTTTTGTTTTCCCGCCTGTTGGGGCAGGGGTAAAACTTGCAGATTCATATCTTCCGACGTATTGTTGGGATACGTGATTTTGTCGTTGGCGTAAAGCACGGAAGCCGAAGAACCGATGCCGGCGCACGTTTGCGCGGTCATAATCTGCGTGTTGTAGTACATATCGGACACGACGATATGGCCTTTGGCAATCGACGTCGCGAACGCCTCATAGGCTTTTATAAACGACGGGTTGTTTTCGTCGTACCAGCCGTCCTTGTAAGAAACGCCTTCGCCGTCGGAGATTGCACAGAGTTCCGCAAGTCTTATAAGATAATCGATGGCGCAAAAGGGTTTTCCGCCCGACCACTCGTAATATTTTTCGGCGACGGTGAAGAAGCCGTCCCACGTTTCAAGGTCGGACACGGAAACGTTTGTCGCGGCGGCGAATCTTTCAAAAACTCCGCCCGCGATGAACAGCAAATAAGTCGATTTGGAAACGGGGAAAACCGAAAGGCGGTCGCCCAGCATGCCGTCGCTCAGAAAATCGGGGACAAAGGCGTCCAGTTCGGTCGGCGTGAAATAATCTTTCCAGTTCAGAAGGTTGTCCGCCCCAAGACTTTGTGCGTCGCCCGAGTGGCAGAAGAACAGGTCGGGCATATCCTTGGAGCCCGCTTTCCCCGCCTGCGCGTCTTTGAGTTTCTTTCCGATCTGGGCGGCGTTGGACATCAGTGTAACGTCAATGACGATTCCTTTTTCCTTGCCGACGGTCGCGTTGAATTTCTCCACGAAGTCGTTCATCGGGGAGTTGGATTGTTCGCCGTAAACGTGCCACATCGTAAGAGTCGTGGGTTTTTTGGGATCGAGCAAGGATTTATTTTTGTTGCAAGCAACAAACGTAAACGGAATTGCAAGAAGCGCCGTGGCGGCGATCAACAAAGTGAGTATTCTTTTGGCATTACGTTTCATAGTGTTTTTCCGTTATTATCAGTCGGGGGGAATTGCCCCGATTTTTCAAAAAAATCCAATTATTTTTGGGTTTTTCCCCACCTTTTGGCGGGTTGGGTGGGGGAAAAGCCGTCCTGATTTTGATATACTGTCTATACACTCGAAGGTGATTATCTGTATTATAGCATAATATGCGCGCGCAAGTCAATCCGCCTTTGAGACAATAAAACGCGAAATTTGCGGAATTAACAACGGTTTTAAGTCGCGATTTTCGGCGATTTGGAATAAATCACTTAAATCAAAAAGGAGAAAAAGAATGAAAAGAAAGTCATTTCTCGCAATTATGGTGCTGATGCTGGCAATTGTTCTGCTCACTGCCTGCAACAAGGACGGAAAACACAACGAACAAGAGTATATGATAACCTTTGACAGCAAAGGCGGCAGCGCGGTGCAATCTATCAAGGCAAGCGCAGGCGCGGCGATTACAGCCCCGACCGATCCCACCAAAGACGGTTTTGTTTTTGCAGGCTGGTATGAAAGCACGGACGGCGGCACGACGCTTTCCGACACGGCATTCAGTTTTTCATATATGCCGGCAAGAGTTTTCACGCTTTATGCAAAGTGGGCGACTGCTGACATTAAGGGCAAGACATTCAACAAAGTTGACGCAACCATCGAGTGGGAGTCCGAAGCCGTCAAGCAAGCGCTTCTTGCAGAAATGGAAATGACGGAGGAGCAGTTTATACAAAGTCATAAGGTATCAAAAGTTACGCTCGTTTTTGCGGCGGATAAAGATTCCGTGACGGCGACTTTTGATCAACACCCGGGCGAAGAAGACGATAAAGGCAAAGGCGTCAGAACGCTGTTGTACAGGATTAAAGGCTCTGCTATCGTGTTTTACGACAGCCAAGAAGATATGGAAAAAGAAATCCCCGCTCACGAAATGGGTTTGTTTGTAGGCTCAACGTTTGAGTTGTCCTCAGATAAAACGACCATTATACAGAGCAATATCCAACCGGGAATTGGAACGATTAAATATAAGTATAGCGTTGTGGTAAAATAAACCGGCGTAAAAGGAACAAACACAAATAATAAAGGTTTTAAGTCGCAAGTATTCGGCGATTTGGAATAAATCACTTAAATCTAAAAGGAGCAAGACTATGAAAAGAAAATCAATCATAACAGTGCTGGCGTTGGTATTAGTGTTGGCGTTGTCGTTGTCGATATTCTCGGCATGCAACAAGAAGCACAAGTATTCCAGCGAGTGGAAGTTTGACGAAAAAACTCACTGGCACGAATGCACCACGAAGAAACACACCGACACATCGGAGAAACTCCCGCATGAGTTTAAGGAAGAAATTGTGAAAGCAGCGGACTACGGCGTGGTCGGCGAAAAGAAATTCACGTGTGAGAAATGCGGATATAGTTATACCCAAGACATCGACGCTCTTGACGCAAAAGACAACGAAATCAAACTTGCAGAAGGCAAAACGCTTGGCAAGGAATACGACGGAGAAGTTATTTCGATTACGAAAGGCGATTTCGTAATTGACGGCAATCGCGAACCCGCATTTATGTTCAAGGTAAAAGGCGCGGACGACAATACGTACACTGCAACCGCCCCGAAGAATGCCGGCGAATATACCGTGAAAGTCAGCGTAGCAGCCACGGCAGAGTGGAAATCCGCGACAAAAACGTTCGACTTTGCAATCACCCCCATGGTAATCAGCGTTGCATGGGAGCATCCATACGATAATAAAAATGTTTTCTCAGGCGAACCCGCCGAATTGCTTGCAGGCGAAGAAGCAATGATTACCGTTACAATGAGTAGTGCCAACGTCGGAGCAGAAGTTCAAAGCTTTGAAATCACCGGGAAAGACGCGGGCAATTACAGCCTTGCAATAGAAGACGTCCGCGTGGCAATCGTCAAAGCAGACATCAAAGGCTTTACAATCAGCAATGCAGCCGCATACAATAATATTTATATCGGCGCAACGAATATCCCCGATCCCACAACAAATTACGTTGAAATCGGCACCGGTTACGGCGCAAAGACTATCGCCTGGGAACAAAAACTTGATGGCGCATGGAGTCGTGACCTTACAAAAGAAGAAGTAATAAACATTAAAAAGGGAACGTTCCGAGTGCACATTAAATATGCGGAAGGCGACAACTACAATTTCGGAGACGCGTTCGTCGAATTCACTATGAAGGCGAAACCAAGAAGTCTTACCGTCAAGAACTTTGAGGGCAAAACGTACGACGGAAAGCAAGTGGCGAACTTCACCTTTGATAACCTTGTTAAAAAATTTGGCGCAACTACACCTGTCGGCGTAGTAAATATCACGTCGGGTTTTGAATCCGGCGAAAAATATGTCGAGTTCCGTGAAGTTGGCGGAGAATGGGGAAGAAATCTGAACGTCGCCAATGTTCTCACGAACGCGGGAGAGTATGAATACCGCATCGGCGTCACGGCAACGGACGAATGGGAAGCCGTGGTTTCCGAAGTAAAAACGTTCACAATTAAACCGTATGAGTTCGTGCTTAAACTTGGCTACATTAAAAATCAACAAAGTCAGTCGTATGATAGAGGCAAAACGTTTTTATTCGGACAATACGAAGATCTTATCGCAGGTCAGAAAATCCAACTTTGGCTTGACAACGAAAAAGCAGGGTTTGAAACCGAAGAAGGAAACAACAGTGTTTTCTATTTTATCCCTGACCAGAAAAAGCAAGTAACGACGGATTGTTTCTTCCTTAAAATAGGAAACATCTCGAACCCTGTTATGGAAAACTACAAAATCGTTCCCCAATCCCCGTCCGTAACGACAGTAGAGATCACGGTTGTTGAGAAGTTAACCACCGGAAAGTCCCATTCCGGTTCGATCGAAATGGTACAACCGACAGAAAAATGGATACGCACGACTGTTGTAAAGGGATACTTCCAGGTCGGACAAACGGTTGAGGTTTACAAAAAGGTTATCGTAGATGGTACTGCTAGATATGAAAAAGCGGGCGAAGCCACGATTACAGAAATCAGACCCAATGGCACAACAAGTGCAAGTGGTTGTGCAATTCCTTCCGACGGTCAAGTCATCATAGTTTTGGATAAGATATATGATGATATAGTGAGTGGCAAAATCTTAGCAAAATAACTTAAAAGTTATTATCTGATCAAATTACGGATAAGCGGGCGTAAAAACCCGCTTATTCACAATAAAGGTGTTCTATGAAAAAGATATCAAAACTTATTGCGTTTGTCCTTGTTCTTGTTTTGGGCGTGATACTTGTCGCGTGCGGGAATAAGGGCGGCGGCGGAGACAATACCGCGACCACCGTCAACGAACTGACCGCAGAAAGCGGCGTTTCGGCAAGCGGGACTTTTGAGGGCGGCTCCAAACTTAAAGCAGAAGCCCACACAGCCGACAGCGAGAAAGGACGGGCTGCAACCTCGGCAATCGACAAGCCGTACGACAGCGCAAGGGTTGCCGTTTTTGACATCACTCTCACAAAGGGCGGCGAAAAGGTGCAGCCGAGCGGCAAGGTCAAAATCACCATGCCGAAGCCGTTTGAGGCGGACGAATACGTCACTTATCACGTCAAAGGCGACGTCGTGGAAGAACTTGAAACCGCGGTCGTCGGCGACAAAATCTCTTTTGAAACGACAAGTTTTTCGTACTTCGTAATCACGACAAACAAGGTTATGCACCGCACGAAACTTAACTACAAGGGCGTGTGGGCGCCGTCGGCAACGGGCGAGCCCTTCAACATAACGGAATATTTCAAAGATCCGCTTATGATTGACAAGGAGGGCGACGCGTATAAGATGGCGGACGCCGTCGAAGAAGACACGGCTTTGAAACTTTGTGCCAACTCCGACAATTATAAGTACGAAGCGCGCGCCAGGGATAAAATCGGTTATCTTTTCGCAAGAGGAACCGAAGACTGGGAGTTTTGCGCGGAGATTCGCGCAGGCTCGCCGACGGGCCCCGCAATCGCGAAATGGCACGGCTACGAAATTTATAGTTATTACAGACACGAAAAATACGACGACTACGAAGACTTTAAGTGGACGGAATCGCATTTTCTGCAATTCATCGGCGAGGTTCACCCCAAGCTTGAATACGTAAAGTTTGCTTCCGTTAAAAACGTCGACGGCTATACGGACGAAAACGGCGGGTGGATTTCGGAAGAAGACTCCCTTGACGTTTACGTCGTGCGTACGCCGATAGGGACTTCGCAAAGATTGAACAGGCGGCTGAGCGCAAACAAGTACGGAGTTCTCAAAATTTCCGAAAGAGCCTTCAACACCAGACAGTCGTCTATCGCGGGATATCCGCGCTACTGGTGGAGCTTCGATATCGAAAAAGGGAAGCCCACGCACTGGCTGCTTATCAACGGCAACGTCATGGCAACGGTTTTCAACGGGCGCGGTGAATTTGTCCAATCGGGATATGATATGAAATTGAAGTTCGATTACGACGAAAATCTTGATACCGGATCCTCCGAAAGCAAGTTCAACACATATTTTATTCTGCTGGAACAAAACGGCGTCGAAAACCCGGATTGTAAAATGGACTTACAGTTTTTACAAAATCCGTAAAATATGGTAAAATAATATTATTAAAAACAAACGCCAATTATTTTGGCGACGGAGACAATATGAAAGCATTGAAAGGCGTACTTATTACACTTGTCGTCATCATCGCCATCGTCGGCGTTACCGTCATCGGCGGGTACGTCGCGGTTCGCTCCAAGTACGGCATCGACCTTTTCCGCACCGCGGGACAACTGAAAACGCTCTCACAAGACGTGGACGAATCCGCGCTTTGCCCGAACGCATTCGGCGAGCAGGATTTCGTCACGATGAAGTCGGAAATCGACAAACGAATCTCCGGGCTTATCGTCTATGAAAAGGGCAAAGGATTTAACGGATATTCGGTCAATTTCGACGCGCTGAAAGGCAAAGTCATGACGGATAAGATTTCGCTCACCGAAAAGCAGGTCGGCGCGGTTGCACAGACGGTCTTTTTCGGGCAGACGGCAGGCAAACTGAAAATCGGCGGGAAAGAAGTGAGCGTCACCGTCGTACAGGTGGACTTTTCGGAAATCGCCGCAAACGGCAGCGCGGACTTCAACGTCGTGGCGAAAATCGACCTTACCCCGTTCAAGGCGGATATGGACGGCTTCCCGTATAAGTTATTCAAAAAATATATCCCCGACAACCTTTACGTTTCGTCCACCGTGCGCGTGGATAAGACGGAAGAAGACGGCTTTTCTTACAAAGTGTCGCACAAATCCGTCACGCTCAACAATTTGTCCGGCGACGATACCGCGGATTTGTTCAACACCCTGAACGCCGTGCTGAAAATCGGGACTGCCGAAAACCTGAATATGCAGGTCGGCACAATGGCGGTAAACGCGCTGATCGGCACGAAAGACAACCCCGGCTTTGCCTATTCAATGAAAGCAATCGGGGCAAAGTATTTCACGTTTGCGACTTCTGCCGACGCGGATTGCTTTATCGTAAATTGACAACTTAATGCAGTATATTCACGACGTAAAGTCGCGTTTTATGCAAAATATCCCCAAAAATAATTAAAAGGAGAAAATATTATGACGCACACAAAGGCAAATAAATCAAAGGTATTGACGCTTATACTCGGTCTTACGATGTGCCTTGCACTTATGCTCGGCATAGTGTTTGCAAGCCCGACGAGTACGGCGCGCGCGGAAGAGACAGACCCGCGCATTGTAGTCAGCACTATCACCGCAACCTCGGACGACGTTGACGACATTATAGGCTTTGGAAACAGAGTTGTACGACCGTCTTTTAAAATAGTGGGAGACGTACCGGCGCGATTTAGTACTAGTGGCGACTGGCAAAAGAAGACCGCAACAGGCTGGGAGTATTATACGAGTACGGCGTTTACGGAAGGGACTTATAGATATCGAACTCAAATTCGTATCGAAGGCACAGGGGCGACAACCCACGTGCTTGACAAAAACGGCATTACCGTCACGGTAAACGGCGTAAAATGGGCGGACAAGTCCATCCCCCAAATTTATGATACGTATTCGTTCGATTGGGTTTATTCAGAAGAATATCCCGTCACAGCCCCGGCAGGCACGCCGCTGGATTTTATCAAAGACAATAAATGGGATATCGACATTACTTATATCAACCAAGCGATAACTGCGTTTTCGGTGGCGGACGGCGCGGCAGGCGGCACAAAACCTTACACTTTCTCAAAGGTTTCCGCTGGGTGGCCAAGAACATCGTGGCGGCAGGACTGGCCCGGAAGTGTCAGGTGCAGCTGGCCTACGCCATCGGCGTGGCCCAGCCCGTCAGCGTACTGGTGGATACCTTCGGTACTGGTACGGTGGGGGATGAGAAGCTGGAAGAGGCTGTGAAGAAGGTCTTTGACCTGCGGCCCACCGCCATCATCCGGGATCTGGACCTGAGAAAGCCCATCTATCGCCAGCTGGCGGCTTACGGCCACATGGGACGTGAAGATCTGGGCGTATCCTGGGAAAAGACCGACCGGGTGGACGCCCTGAAGGCCGCCCTGGGCAAGTAAA
>ERZ1032078.768-NODE-768-length-12742-cov-23.049499_pt1 | contig 12742 bp, 3 predicted proteins | sample MGYA00517101_ERZ1032078 | MGnify/ENA primary metagenome ERZ1032078 (study PRJEB33719, sample SAMN04261301) | wastewater metagenome | biome: rural village; feature: human; material: feces | host: Homo sapiens | place: El Salvador | collected 2013-01-14 ... | reverse complement strand
CAATATCTAAGGCACAGGTAGCTTGGGAGAGTGCGAAAGCATTCTTGTCTTTAGCTAAGTCTATCACTTCTGCAAAAGATGCTATGGCACTCTTCAATATGGTCTCTTCCTCAAACGTTCTCGGTTTGGTACTCGGTGCAATAGCAGCAGGAGTGACGATGTTCAATCTTTTCGGCAATAGTGCAGAAGATGCAGCAACCAAGACCTCCAAGTTTACCGAAAGCGCAAATGAAGCATCAAGCAAGGTCGAGTCGCTAGTCTCTATTCTGAAGACCGCCAAGGAAGGCTCTAAGGTTTACAAGGACACCATCAAGGAGCTGTCTAACATCTATGGTAACTACGGTATCGCCATCGACAAGATCAAGGAAGACGAGAGCAACCTTGTAGATGTCAAGCAGCAGGAGATAGACAAATCCAAGGAACTCATCGAGCAAATCAAGCTGGAGGCTACAGAACGCAACAGAGCCAATGCAATCTCCAAGGCCAACGAAGAGTACAACAACCGTGTTGATAGTGCCCAGCAAGCCCTTTTGGGTAAGTTGAAGGATTACGGAACCTCTAGCAGCGGTATTGCAGTAGGCATACAGAACATCGTATCTGACTCGGTTATCAAACAGTTTGATGACCTAACACAGAAGATGGCTGGCTTGAATGAGCACTCCAAGGAGTATCAGACCTATCTGAAACAATACAATCAGTTGGAAGCTTCTTTGATTTCAGAATCAGAAAATCTTGCTAATGCTTTTGGGTTTACAGGAGACAAGACTAGCGATGCCAGGAAGGCTTTGATAGGCTATCTCTATGAACTTCGAGCTGCAAAGAAGCTGCATACCGAGGAGGCAGATAATATCAACAAGGCTGCAGATGCTACTGAAGATTTCGGTAATAAGGCTACCTCAACCAAGAACAGGATAAACGCTTTGCAGAAGCAACTCCAGGGTGCCGGTGAGGATGTACACGTTCTCTACAACCGTGTCAAGGAGTTCATGCAGAACTATTCCGAGAACAACATCAACTTCCACGTCAACTTCGATGCTAAGATACCTTCGTGGATGCAGAATATGAATATTCCGGAGCTAGGACGCTTAGGTAAATACTTCTCTGCTTTGGCACGCGACCTTGCAAACAACAAGAAGTCTGGTGCGCTAGTCAATGGTAAATGGATGTCAACAAATGATATCGCTCAACGAGGATGGGATTATACCAATGCAGCGAACACCAAGCAGACCAAGGCAGAAGACGATGCTAAGCAGAAGCGTCGCGAAAAGGAAGAGGCAGAAGCCAATGCCAAGAAGAACGCTGCCAAAGCAAAGAAAGCAGCCGCCGATGCCAAGAAGCTAGCAGAAGACCGCAAGAAGGCCCAGGAAGAACTGAATGAGGATTTGAAGCAGCTGCAGCAGGAAAATATCGACACCGATATATCTCAGATGCAGGAAGGCACGGAGAAGAAGATTGCTCAAATCAAGAACGACTATGCCAAGCGCAAAGCCGAGATTGACAAGCAGGAAGCAGAGTTCAAGAAGAAAAACAAGGAAGCTGGCAAGAAAGTAACCCTTACCTCTGCTCAGTCCAATGCCCTCAATAAGGCTAGAGACCTCGCTACCCAAGAGTACAACAAGAAGCTTGATGAGGTCAACAGGGAAGCCCTCACCTCTATGCGCGACTACTTGAAGGAATATGGTTCACTCTATCAGCAGAAGCAAGCCATTGCCGAAGAGTACGAGGAGAAGATAGCCAAGGCTCAGACGGAAGGCGAAAAGCTCTCTCTTCAGCAGCAGAGAAAGAAGGACCTCCAAACCATCGAGATAAACGCTATCAGACAGAACATCGATTGGGGAAGCATCTTCGGAGACTTCGGTGCTATGTTCAAGGACCAACTGGAACCAACTATTGAGAAGCTGCAAGAGCTTTCAAAGAGTACAACAGATGTTAATGAGCAGAAGACCATACAGGAACTTATCTCCAAGCTACAAGGCTCTGCCACCATCTGGAATAGTGACATCTTTAAGAAAGTCTCTGACGACATCAACTCCTATCAGTCAGCCATGCAGGGCTATATTGATGCACAGGAGCGAGAGATTGAAGCCACGAAAGCTGTCACCAAGGCGCAGGAAGACCTCGCTAAGGCTAAGAAGAGCGGTGACAAGACAAGTATCAACAAGGCTGAAGCCAACCTATCTAGAGCGCAGGGCGTACTTGCTACCGCATCTAACAACGTTTTGGAGTTCGGTTCATCAGTTCAGAAGGCATCATCAGACTTACAGACATCTTCACAGAAGGCAGTTTCTCAGTTCCAGCAGCTTGAAAATGGTTTGCAGGGTCTCACATCGGGGTCACTCAAAGGCATAGGAAACTCTATTCTAGGGCTTGACAAGCTTTTCGGGGGTAATATGCAGAAGGACGTTGCCAACACGCTTGCAAAGGGCATCCAAGGGTTGCTCGGTAAAGATAGTGACGCAGCCAAATCTCTGACGAAAGCTTTAGGGGATAGCGGTATGGCAGGTGAAATAATCTCCGCAATACTCGGCATCCTCGATATTCTGAAAGATGGTTTCGGAACACTCATCAGCAACCTCATGGACACGGTCTTTGGCGCAGTAACGGGCATCCTCGATGATGCTTTATCGGGTGACATCGTTATGAAGCCATTGAAGAGTATCGGGAACAACGTTTCTCATATCCTCAACACGCTTTCATTCGGTGGTTTCAATAGTCTGTTCGGTGGAGATGGAAATTCAAAGAAAGTACAGGAAGCTATTAACAACCTCACTTCTTCCAACGAGCGATTACAGAAGTCCATTGACAAGCTGAAAGACACCATGACAGGAACGTATGGTAAGGAGTCCACCAATGCTTACAAGGAAGCTAAGCGGCAGCAGGAGACCTATAACCACAACGTCATGGAGATTGCCAAGCAGCAGATGAGTTATCATGGCTCTCACCATTCTTGGAGTTCTTATTGGAGCGGGTTCAGTAATGAGCAGTTGGCTAAAATCAGACAGAATGTGAAGAGTGACTTCAATGGTGATATTACCACCCTCACACCAGAGGAAATGAAGAAGTTGCTTTCATACCAAGATTTGGTTGACAAGATCAGAGGAACAGGTAAGCACTATAAAGGACGTTCTGCTTACGGAGAGTCGGTTCTTGACAAACTCGAAGACTATGCCGACCTTGCAGGCAATCTTGATGAGCTGACCGAGCAATGGCGCGAGTCTATTACTCAGATTTCCTTTGATAGCATGAAGGATAACTTCATCAGTAACCTCATGGATATGAATAAGTCTGCACAGGATTTCTCTGATGATTTCGCAGAAATGATGCAGAAAGCTCTTCTCTCCTACTCGATGGAAGACCTCATGAATGGAAAATTGAAAAAACTCTATGAGGATTGGGCAGATGCAATAGATGCTGCAAATGGAGATTCATCGAAAATCGACATAGACGCATTCAATAAGCGTTACGATGATATAGTCCAGGAAGGCTTGAAGAGACGTGATGATTGGGCGAAGGTGACAGGCTACACTGGTTCCTCATCCTCATCACAGACCGCAACAAGCGGAGGATGGGCATCTATGGGGCAAGATACCGCAGACGAGCTGAATGGTCGCTTCACCGCCCTGCAGATTGCAGGAGAGTCCATCGCTCAGAACATGACTACCACCATATCACAGATGGAGAGCATCGTTACACTCGGAATCTCAACCAATGGCGCAGTATTGGAGATTAGAAATATGATGATTATGACAAACAGCTATCTCGAAGACATCGTGAAATATTCAAAGCTCACCTATAATGACTTCGGAGCCAAGCTGGATGACATGATCAGAAGATTAAAGGATATTTGACCTCTATAGGCTTTTCGCTCGTCAACCCTTACAACTATACTCAACAATAGAAAAAGCGGCTCACAGCGAAGCCTATGAGGTTATTTAATGATTAAATAGCTATGCTTAAAGGACAACTTTACATAAATGGTAATGATGCCTACCTTACGTGGGGCATATTCTTAGACGAAACTGCCCTCAGTGCGCTCATGACCCCTGCACCAAACAAGGAGTTCATCAGCAACAAGTATCGCTCAAAGGACGGAAAGTCGGTTATCAAGCACAATCCTAGATTGGATGAGAGGGAGATAACGCTGCCGTTCAATATGACCGCCAAGGACTCAGATACGTTCTTGACGAACTATGCTAGGTTCTGCGAGGAGGTTCTTGCCAAGGGAGAGTTGGTTATCCGCACCCGATTCCAGCCTAATGTGTGGTATCGGTGCATCTATCTCTCCTGCACTCAGTTTAGTCAGTGCATTCGGGAAATGGCAAAGTTCAGCCTAAAGCTCAACGAGCCAGACCCTAGTGACAGAGGTGAAACAAGTAAATATACAAGTAAATATACAAGCTAATGATTCAGATTAAGAGAAATAACAAGGTATTCTTCACATTAGAGGACTTCGGTGAGGGTTCTAAGCTGTCATATCAGCTTATGGACCACCACTACATCATCTTGAAGTTCACTACGGCTACTCCTGTCTATTTCGAGATTGGGGACTCCGTAGAGATTCCCGACTTCGGCTACTTTGAGCTTACATCATCATACTTCCCTAAGCACAATGATAGTGATGGCTACGACTACGAAATGCAGATGGATGCCTACTATATGTCTTGGAAGAATAAGATTTGCAAGTATCGCCCTCAGCACGGAGCCAACGAGACCTCCTTCAACCTCACCACAACTGTAGGTGTACACATGAACGTTATACTCGGCAACCTAAAGGCACTAGGTCTTACGTATAATGGCAAGGATTTCTCTGTTGACTACACTACGTACAACAACAAGGCTTTCGATGTTCAGAAGAGATTCTTGATCGAGTACGGCTCCATCAGTATTCTTGATGCTCTCAACGCCATCTGTTCCGAAGACGCACTCAACTGCGAGTGGTGGATAGATGGTTCCATCATATACCTTGGATATTGCGAAATGGAAGGACAGACAATATTCGAACAGGATGTTAATGTTCTGTCTATGTCCTATTCGGAATCTAAGTCAACTTATATTACGAGACTGTACGCATTCGGCTCAGATAGGAATATTCCGAAGGGATATTTCACTGGTGCCGATGCGGACGTCACCACCGATGGTGTTGCTACTGATTACCTCATGCTCCCTAACAAGGAAGTGGATAGTGATGGTTTCTACGCCAAGGATGGCTACCTGGAGAACGTGAATGTCGTGAAGAACGACAAGCAGGCTATCGAGGGTGTTGTGATGTTCGAGGAAGAATACCCAAAGGTTGAGAGTGTTGTCAGCAGTATCAAGACGTATGATAGCACCGTTGATAACGAAGACGGGACGAAGACTACACAGACGTTTTGGCAGGTCACTTCTACAGACTCTTTCACTAATAGCTTCAAGGAGAGTTGGATAAAGAGTAACCTCACTTTAGGCATCAAGTTCACTAGCGGTGCTCTCATGGGTATGGAGTTCGATGTTAGTTTCAAAGTCATTGACAAGGTTAACTACTTTGAGATTGTTGCTAATGACACTTACGGAAGAACTCTTCCCGATGGCGTTATGTGCCCGAAGGTAGGTGATAAGTACTTCCTGTTCAATTGGGACGCAACCAAGATTACAGATACGGACCTCATCCCTACTGCTCAGTTATCTCTGTTCGATAGAGCGAAGCAGTACTATCAGAAGACCATGATCAGCAATTCAAACTTCACCTGCACGATGGATGGCGACAAGTTCTACAATGATGGGATATACGATTACCATCCTCTCGGTGAACAGGTAAAGCTGATTAATAATATGTTTGCGCAGGTGGACGCGGATGGCAAGCACTACCGAAACTCTCGTATCATCGGAATGGAGATACCTTTGGATATCCCTTACGACCACCCTCAGTACACAGTAGGAGAAAAGGCTGCAACAAGCCGGTTGGGTAAGTTGGAAGACAAGGTTGACTCCATTAAGGTGAATGGAATGCAGATAGGCGGCACAGGAAGCGGTAATGGTGGAGGTGTCTATATAATTGGCATGAACGATACCACTCCTGCATCCGATAGCAACGTTTATTCTGCTAGACGCTCTAGGATGGAGTTTGTATCTAGGCTGCTGGATAACACCGCAAAGGGCACAATCACTTGGGAAAAGGTGCAGAAGTTCTTTAGTGGGTTGCATGTCGGTAACTCCAACAATGAGAACGGAGGCTCGTGGACTCCAGATGCAGAAGGTCGTTCGCACCTCATCACAGATTACTTGGAGGTAAGAATGAAGGCTATCTTCGAGGAGCTGGTCATCAATAAAACATCCACCATCGGTGGTAAGGAGATAATCTCTCCTACTGGTGGCGTGGTGGCTCATAAGGTAGAAGAGGTTACTGTGACATACAATAATGTGTCACAGAAGGCTTATCGTTGCTATTTCTTAGCAGAGCAGGAAGGCGATGCCGTGGATAATGATTTCGCTGTTGGCGACCAAGTGCGCTCGGAATCATTCAATGTTCGCAAGGGCACTTATCACAAGGCTGGTAATCACTTCTATTGGCGATTGGTAATCGGTCGTGATGAAGACCCTGTAGAGCTGGAAGGAAAGAAATATCATTATATTGACCTCTCTGATACAGATTGCGCTACGGCAAGCGACGTACCTGCGAAAGGTGATGTGCTCAACCAGTGCGGTAACAGAACCGATGTAGAACGTCAGAACTGCCTTATCTTCTCGGCGGTAGATACCTATTCGCCATCCATCAGCCTCTATCACGGCATCAACAGCTATTCCTTTGCCAATAGGGAGTACGTGGAATATGGTGTGAATAAGCAGAATAACAAGGCATTCTTCAACGTCTATGGTGATATGTATGTAGGTGATAGACCTACAAAGGAGAATGGCTATGAGGGCAGCTCTTATATCAGATATGATAGCAGCACTAAGCAATTGTCTGTTAAGGGTAAGATTTCCGCTAAATCCACTGTGGATGGCAAGGAATTGTCTCAGTATATCAAGGAGAACACCGATGACACCGTTGCCAACGCAGCCAAAAAGGCAGCAGAAGATGCTCAGAAGGCGGCACAGACCGCACAGACGGACATTAAGAACCTCGGAAAGACGGTCACTGATAACAAGAAGGAATTCGATAATTATGTTACCGATGGCTACCTAGAGCCTTCCGAGATTGCGGCAATGGCGCAGGATTCTAAGCGACTTGAAGATGATTTTGCGGCAGCACAGAAGTCGTACAATGAGGTGAAGAACGCAGAGGTACTGAAGGACACCAAGGAACTCACCGACCTCAACACCGCTTTTGCTACCCTCACGAGTGCCAAAACGGAACTCATCAAGTTTCTTTCAGATATATCTAAAAGATACAATGAGACTGATACCGACGGCAAGGCTGCTATCGTCTCAGCCGTGGGAATAAAGTTCACCAACTTTCAGTCCGCATACAGCGAATTCTATGACAAACTTGGCTTGGCAAACGCCTATATCACTAGCAAGATATATGGTGACTTGAAGCAGAATATCACAGACCTCGCAGGTTACAAGTATCTCAAGGATGCGCTCGGTCAGACTACAGATATTGACGGTGGTCTTGTAATGACAACGCTCCTTGCGCTGAGAGACGGAGACGGAAACGTTCAGAGCGGTATCAACGGAGCAATAGACCCGAATAGAGGAAAGAAGAGTATCGCAACATGGTGGGGCGGTCAGATGGTGGATAAGGACTATAATAGTGGAAATCTTACCCCTGCAACCTCCCTCATCCGCTTCGACGGCTCTGGCTACCTTGCCAATGGTGCTATCTGGTGGGATGTGAGCGGAAAGGTTCACGCAGACCCGACATCGTTTATCATCAGCGAAAAGAATCTTGGCGCATACCTCATCTTCTTCGAGCCGACCTGGAAGGAAGGAAGTGCAGGAACAAGCGTTGCCGACCTTGTATCACTGAAGCCAAACGCACCATTCTCTAAACTTGGTGTATCGGGCGATGCTACCTTCGAGGGCGCAATCTCCTTCCATGGCATTAAGCTCACGTATGATTCCACAAACAAGGCTATCAAGATTGATGGTAATCTCTATGCCACAGGCGGTATCACGGCATACGGAGCAGGAGCATCTACCACGGGCGGTGGTGGCGGCTTGATTGCAAGCGTAATCAGCTATGCGAGAATCTTAGAAGGAAGCTATACGGATGCAGACTTGACGAGTATTCCGAATGCCTATGCTATCAAGGCTCTCAGCAGTCGAATTGACAATATAGCTACAGAGCTTGGTGGTCTTAATCTCTCCTGGAATAACATCACGGGTAAACCATCAACGTTCGCACCTAGTGCGCATACCCATAAGTGGACAGAAATCACTGACCGCATCACGAAGGTAAGCCAGCTTACCAACGATGCTGGGTATCTGACTGCTCATCAGTCTCTCGCAAGCTATTATACCAAGGCGGAGATTGATGCAAAGGGCTATACTACCAATAAGGGTACTGTTACATCAGTGGCTCTTACCCTCCCTACAGGTTTGGCGTGCGCAACAAAGACCATCACAACAAGCGGCACATTTGCTGTTACTTTTGCTTCTGGATATTCAATTCCAACAACGACAAAGCAGACAGCTTGGGATGGTGCGGTATCAGCAAAGCATACTCATAGCAATAAGTCTGTGTTGGACGGCATTTCATCCGTAAAGGTAACTCATTGGGATAGTGCCTATGATTGGTACGTCCTTATGACTACTGACGAGGAGACTGCGGATGGTATTATCAATAAGTGGAACGAGGTGGTGAGCTTCCTCGCCAATATTGCGCAGACAGACACTCTTAGCGGTATTGTTGATGGAATCAATAAGTCTATATCTGACGAGGTGACAAGAGCGAAAAAAGCAGAAGGGGTAAACGCTTCGGGCATATCCACCAATAAGACGAATATCACCACCTTGCAGGGCTACTTCACTAATGGCTCTGCGAAGAAGGCACTCCAGCTCACGAATGCTCGCAAGTTTTGGGGAAATTCATTCAATGGTACTTCTGATATTAATGGAAGCATCATCGTGCCTAACGGAAAGTATATCTCCATCGGCAACATAAAGATGGAGTATGATGCAACCAATAAGGCGTTGAAGATTACGAACACTACGACTAACGAGGTGGCAAACCTCTATACTAGTGGCGGTGTTTCTGCCTATGGTGTGGGAACATCATCATCCAGTGGTGGCGGCTTAAACGGCAGTGTGAAGAGCTATGCAAATGCCTTGAAGCTTACATCAGAATCGCTGAGTGAGATTGCCTCTGCCTACTCCATCAAGGCTCTTGATACTCGTATCTCTAGCTTGGAAGGTGGTAGTGCTACTGCTATTTCTGTCAGCGGTAGCGGTAATGCGGTTACGTCTGTCACCAAGAATGGTACTACTATCAGCGTAGTTAAAGGTAGTACGTTCTTAACCAGTCATCAGTCACTTGATGGTTACGTTAATGCAATATCTGTAAGTGGAAGTGGGAATGCTATCACGTCTGTATCTAAAAGCGGAAAGGGTATTACATTTACTAAAGGTGCTACATTTTTAACTTCTCACCAAAGTCTTGCTAACTATTATACCAAAAGTAGTGTAGATTCACTTCTTAGTGGTAAGTCGGCAACTAGTCATACACATAGTGTTAAGATTAACGGTGTTACTAAAACTATTGCAGCTACTGGTGGTGCTGCTGTAGATTTAGGAACTTATCTTACTAGTCATCAAAGTTTAGCAAATTATGCTAAGAAGAGTGAAATACCTACAAAAGTAAGTCAACTTACTAATGATACTGGTTATATTACTTCTAGTGGAAGTTGTGCTTATGCTACAAGTGCAGGCAATGCTGACAAGGTTGATGGTATTCATGCTAACGGACTTCTTACTGCTCTATCTAACTCTGATAAGGGAATTAGTATAACAGTTGGTGGAACTACCAAAAGCATATCGAACATTAGTGTTAATTATGCTAGTAGTGCTGGAAATGCAGATACTGTTGATGGTTATCATGTTAATGGTAGTAATGTCGCACCCTATGGACATATACCTAGTATAGAAAAAGATGGAGTAATGGAAGTAGGTAAATATATTGACTTTCATAATGATAATAGTGGTAAATATGATTTTTCTACTAGATTACAAACTAGTGGTAATTATGGGAATTCAGTTAATTTGCCATCGAATTATGGTACATTAGCTTTAACATCTGATAATGTAGCTTCTGCAACCAAACTTGCAACAGCAAGAAGTATTTGGGGTCAAAGTTTTGATGGTACTGGTAATGTTAGTGGATTTATGAAGACTGTTAGAGGCTTAATCTATGGAGATAGTCTGGAAGAAAATTGGTCAGATGGTAATAATACACATCCTTGGTATGGTATCGATTATCGTCACTGTGTAGATAGTACTGAAACAGGAAAAGCATATACTTCAATATCGTCATACTTCGGTTTATATTTTAAAACTGGAGGTTCTAGCTTTATTTTTGATGGAGGAAATGTTGGTATTGGAACTAATTCACCTGCTTATAAACTTCATGTTGCAGGCAATATTTATGCTTCAAGTAGTATTAGAACTGCTGTTCAAAATAAAGCTATCATATTAAATAATGATGACAGTCCTGCTTGGATTAGTGCTTTTAAAGGTCAAGTAATATTCAATACTGGTAATGCTATTCGTTTTGGTGAAACTGCTTGGGATTGGAATAAATGGGCTGGACTTAAATATAATCATTCTGCTAAAACCATTTATCTTGGTATAGCTGATGGTTCTGTGTTTAATGCTAATTCTGCTCAAAGTGGTGGAAGTTTATATTTTCCGGCTATAAACAATGTATATTGCTATAATTCTTTTAATATTGTAGGAGGTAGTGCTAATGTAAACGGAACTATATATAATTATTATACTACATACGGTAAGAATAGTATTACGTGTGGTTTTGGTGTTATGGCGCCAAGTAATACAATATATTTAAACTACAATAGCAATATTGTACTTAGTTCTTATGCAGGAGTACGTTTAGAGGCTAATACTGGACATGACATTAGTCTTAACGCAAGTACCGCTTCTGTAGTAATGAACACTTACAATGGTGTGACCATCAATAGTAACAGTTCAGTAGCATTAAGGGTTAATGGTAATCTTCTTGCTACAGGTGGAGTCACCGCCTACTCATCCTCAGATCTCCGCTTGAAGCAGGATTTGCGGAAGCTGGACTACTTCGGCATCATCAAGGCAATGGGTGGAACGTTTGGCTTTGCTTGGAAGAAGGACGGAAAGAGGTCTATCGGCTGGATTGCCCAGCACGTCTTGTGCAACCCTCACTTAAAGGACATCGTGGAGACTGACGAGAAGGGCTACTACAAGATAAATTATTGGTCTCCGAAGCTGATTGCAACAGCATTTGGTGCAATAGAGCAGGTAGGCGATGAGGTCAGTAGATTAAAGGCTCGTGTGGTATTCCTCGAATCAGAGGTTCAGCGATTGAGCGGAGATAAGGACGGCAACAACAAGAAGAGATTAGATAACAAGAATATTAATTCATTAAATTAGATTAGAAAATGGAGAATTTAAAGATTAACAAGAAGAGTGAACAGACAACTGCCACTTATACCAAGGGCGGCTATCGAGTAGAAATCACCTACAATGTTGACAAGACGGGTGGCAACATTGAGAGCATCAATATGAGTATCTATGGTGATCCAAATGGTAATTATCTCGGCAATGCGAACGCAATCTCCAACGGCAGCGAACTGACCTACAACATCAGCGGTGTTCCTCAGAGCAAGCTCAGTGAGGTATCAGCATTGATTAAGGAGGTCAATTCCGCTATCGCCGCTAATATGGCAAGCGAGGCAGCAGAGTAAGTATCGTGAGCATTAACGCAGGGTGGCTCTTATAGAGCTGCCTTGCCTAGTGTTTTAAGTTCTAAAGATTAAGCGTATGGAACGATTTATATAATGGCTTGCGAAAGTGTTCAATGTAACAGTAGAGCGAGTTGTTACTAAAGAAGTTGTAACAGAATTAGAAACTAAAGTTGAATATTTAAAAAATAAAGATTATGTCTTACAATAGTGAAACCGGAATTATTAGTTCTCCTGTTAGCATTGATGATGTTAAACAAGCTCTTGGAGAGAGTAGCAATGACCTTGCTACTCTTTGTAAGAGTGAAAATATAAATATATGGAGTAAGTATAAACCTATTAGTTGTAAAGGTGAATTTAAAGAATATCCTATTAGAGAAGACTCTGATGAAATAGTAACATCTTCATATAGTAATTATACTTGTGTTGTTCGTTGTGGTATGAATATACCTATGGATACTTATAAGAACTTACGTAATAATTATGGTGGAGAAGGTTTTGCAATTAATGGTTGTTACAATCTTTATGCAAATAATATATATGGTAGAGTTGGCGGTATTCATGGTGATATAACTACAAGTGTATCAGGAAAACATTTTCCAAAAGGTGGTGCTAATTCTCCTTATAGATTAAGTGATTTTAGAAACTATAATAGTAAAGCAAAAAACAATGAATTTCTGACTTCTCTTCCTGAATCTCATACCGTTGAAGTTTATTATTCTTCAATTCGTAAATTTAATTGTGTTCTATATATGAATACAAATGTGGATAATAACACAAATCTTACTATGGATGATATAATAACTGATTTATCTTTAGCTTGGTCTTTTTGGATTCAAATTCGTTATGATTCACCATATAATACTATTGAT
>ERZ1032078.766-NODE-766-length-12786-cov-22.275784_pt1 | contig 12786 bp, 9 predicted proteins | sample MGYA00517101_ERZ1032078 | MGnify/ENA primary metagenome ERZ1032078 (study PRJEB33719, sample SAMN04261301) | wastewater metagenome | biome: rural village; feature: human; material: feces | host: Homo sapiens | place: El Salvador | collected 2013-01-14 ... | reverse complement strand
GGGTTATGAAGATATTTGCTATCGGTATGAACTATACCGAACACAATAAATCGCTGCATGGAACGTTATCTAAACCAGAGCGTCCTGTTATTTTTACCAAGGCGGATTCTGCGCTGCTCAACAACGGCAAGCCTTTCTTCATCCCGGATCATCTGGGAAGAATAGAGTATGAGACCGAACTGGTGGTGCGCATCTGCAAGTTGGGCAAGACCATTCCGCAGCGTTTTGCCCACCGCTATTATGATGCGGTGACCGTGGGCATCGACTTTACCGCCCGCGAGATGCAGAAGAAGCTGAGAGAGGCTGGACAGCCTTGGGAGCTTGCCAAGGGCTTCGACGGTTCTGCCGCCATCGGCGAATGGGTGGATATCCAGAAGTTCCGTGACATCCAGGCTATCCACTTTCATCTCAACATCAACGGCGAGAATGTGCAGGAAGGCTGTTCGAGCGATATGCTCTACAAGGTGGATGAAATCATCTCCTACATCAGCCAGTATTTTACGCTCAAGACTGGAGACCTGCTCTATACGGGTTGTCCTACTGGATGCGGTCCGGTGAAGATCGACGACCATCTGGAGGGCTATCTTGAAGATAGAAAGGTGCTCGACTTTATGTGTAAATAGAAAGAATATATGAATAAGAGTAGAATATGGCAATACCTCTGTATCGTGGCTGTGCTGGTGCTGACGGCGCTGCCTGCTGCGGCACAGAGATTCTTCAACCTTACCTCGCAGGAGGTGAAGGTGGACTCCATATTGCCTCAATTCGTATATTCTTTGCCTTTGCAGGGTGATTATCAGGATTCTATCTATACGGTAACAGTGAAATATCCGGAGTATGTGGATATGCCTGCTACCGATATTTCTCATTACAACCGGCTTTCGGGCGCTGCTCTTCCCGAGCAGGTGGCCATCTGCCAGCAGGTAACCGAATGCCGGAAACAAGGCTTGCTGGTGATTTCCTTTTCTCCTCTCGTCTTCAGGGAGCACAGATACCAGGCGCTGGTGAGCTTCATGCTGGATATCCAGGCGAAGCCGCTGGTGCGTTCGCAGAGTCAGTTGCATCTGCAGACAAGTTCGCAGCAGGAAGCCCGGCTGCAGACCCGCGGCGGGGAGGATTCTTCTCCCGTCTATGCCGACCATTCTGTGCTGGCAAGCGGAAAATGGGCAAAGATCAGGGTGAGCGAAACGGGTATTCATCAGTTGACTGCCGATGTGGTGCACCGTGCCGGTTTTTCGGATATCAGCAAGGTGAAGATCTACGGTTATGGAGGAAATCTCCAGAACGAAGCGCTCTATGCCCAGGATATTCGGGAGACTGACGACCTGAAGGAGGTGCCGCAGTATGTAGTGGATGGCAGACATTATTTCTACGCCCGCGGTGCGGTGAGCTGGAGCAGCCCTACGGCTACGGTGCGCACCCGCAATCCCTATTCAGACTATGGCTATTATTTCATCACCCAGAGCGATGAGGTGCCGAGTCTCTGGGCAGATTCAGCCTCTTTCATATCTTCCTGCCATCCGATGCCGGAAGATTATCATTCTCTTTATGAAGTAGATGGGTTCAGCTGGATGCAGGGTGGAAGGAATCTCTTCCATCCTACAGCCGTCAAGGTGGGCGATACCCAGAAGGTGGTCATCACCAATCCTGCCGGATGCAGCCGGGGAAAGCTGGTGGTAGCTGTTACCGCCGGTACCAACACCCAGGTGCAGATCAGGAAGAACCGGCAGGAACTGGGAACCATGAGCCTCCAATTGCCTGTCAATACCAGCAGCAGTGCCTATACGGTAGGCATGGAAAGGAGCGCCACCTATCCGCTTCAGGATTTCGGGGAGAAGGATACCATCGAGATACAGCCACTCAGCGGTGGACCGGTTCATCTGGATTATGTAGCCGTAACCTGGGAGCAGCCTGCGCCCTTTGCCGGTTTCGGAAGCCGGATTCCTGCAGCCGAGTATGTGTATGGCATCACCCCGCAGGATCATCATGCCGACGGGGCTGCTGATATGGTGATCATCATCCCAACCTCGCAGAAACTGCTCAAGCAGGCACAGCGGCTCAAGGAATTCCACGAAACCCACGACGGGCTGCGCGTGAATATCGTGCCCGCCGATGAACTCTATAATGAATTCTCCAGCGGTACCCCCGATGCCAATGCCTACCGCCGCTATCTGCGGATGCTGAGCGACAGGGCGGCTACGGCAGCAGACATGCCCAAATATCTCCTGCTCTTCGGCGACTGCGTATGGGACAACCGGATGCTCACGGCCGACTGCAGGCTGCTGAATCCGGATGATTACCTGCTCTGTCATGAGAGCGATGACTCGTTCAGCAAGACCACCTGCTATGTGAGCGACAGCTGGCTGGGAATCATCGGCGAAGGAAAGGGAGCCGATCCGAAAACCGAACTGCAGGATGTGGCGGTAGGACGATTCCCGGTGACCACGGCGCAGGAAGCCGAGATACTGGTGGACAAGACCATCAACTACAAGAAGAACGCCAATGCCGGAGCCTGGCAGAATACCCTGATGTTCATGGGCGATGACGGCAACGAGAATCTCCACATGGCGGATGCCAACGAGGTGGCAGACGATATCGCCTCGCTCTATCCGGGCTATCTCATCAGAAAGGTGATGTGGGATGCCTACACCCGCCAGACCTCCTCAACGGGAAATACCTATCCCGAAGTCTCCAGTATCATCAGGCAGCAGCAGGCTAATGGTGCCCTGGTGATGGATTATGCCGGACATGGAAGCGAAACCCAGATTTCGCATGAAAACGTGCTCAAGATCACGGATTTCGAATCGTTCAGAAACGAAAACCTGCCGCTGTGGGTGACAGCATCCTGCGACATCATGCCTTATGACGGTACGAAATCTACCATCGGCGAGGCTGCCCTGCTGAATGAAAAAGGTGGAGCTGTGGCATTCTATGGTACCACGCGTACCGTGTTTGCCCAGCAGAACAAGTATATGAACCGTGCCTTCCTGCGCAGGGTGCTGAGCCGGGAAGACGGCAAGCCGCTTGCGATAGGCGAGGCACACCGGCTGGCACAGAACGACGTGATGCTGGGCAATGTGATGGCGGGCGAGATAGACCGCTCGGAAAACCATCTGCAGTATGCCCTGCTCGGAGATCCTGCCCTCTCGCTCAACCTGCCGATGATGAAGGTGGTAGTGGATTCCATCAACGGCATCTCCTGCCAGCGCACCGATACGGTTCCGCTGCTGAGATCCGGAGATATAGCCAGGATTGCGGGACATGTGGAGACGGATGTGGATTTCCAGGGGGTAGTGACGGCTACGGTAAGGGATTCCAGGGAACTGGTTACCTGCAAGCTGAATGATGCCACAGCCGACGGAGCCTCCACAGCCTTCCAGTATTACGACCGGCAGAAGACGCTCTATCAGGGTGCTGACAGCGTATCCGGCGGAAAGTTCGCCTTCAGCTTTGCCGTACCTAAGGATATCAATTATTCGGGTGATACCGGACTGATGAATCTCTATGCCGTCAGCAACGACAAGGCGCTGCGGGCGAATGGAGAAAGCGCACGGTTCAAGGTGGGCGGCAGCGTGGTGGCAGGAAATGACTCCATCGGTCCGTCGGTATTCTGCTATCTGAACTCGCCTACCTTCGTGGATGGCGGCAATGTGAATACCACCCCTTATTTCGTGGCAAGGATATCCGACAAGGACGGAATCAATGCCGCAGGAAGCGGACTCGGCCATGACCTGAAGCTGGTGATAGACGGAGATCAGTCGAAGACCTACAATCTCAACGGTTATTTCTCGTATGATTTCGGAACCTATACCAGCGGTTCCACCTGCTACAGTATTCCGGAACTCCCGGCAGGCAGGCATCAGCTTACCTTCACGGCATGGGATATCCAGAACAACAGTTCTACCACCACCCTCCACTTCAATGTGGTAAGCGGTCTGGCTCCATCGCTCTTCGATGTGGGCGTGACGGAGAATCCAGCCCGCAGCACCACCACCTTCATCGTTTCTCACGACAGGACGGAGAGCCGGATGGATGTGGTAATCGAACTCTATGATACTTCGGGCAGACAGCTCTGGCGCCATGCCGAGAGCGGAGTGCCGGCATCGGAGGTCTATACCGTGAAGTGGGATCTGTCGGTAGATGGCGGTCGTCCTCTGGGTACGGGCATCTATCTGTATCGGGTCAAGGTTTCATCGGATGGCAGCAGCTATGCCTCCAAGACCCGGAAACTGATCATTATAAAATAGAAAATATCATCATATAAAATAATGTAGTATGAATAGAATCGTCAAGATATTCGCAACCGGTTTCCTCTCGGTATGGACGCTGACGGCATCGGCGCAGAACGGAGAGGGAGATACCAAGGAGAGTCTTTTCAATCCGGTAAACTATGCCGTCATCTCTCAGACCATAGCGCCCGATGCCCGTGGCGGAGGTCTGGGTGATGTGGGTGCGGCAACCGATCCGGATGTCAACTCGCAGTATTGGAATCCGGCAAAGTATCCTTTCAACATCTCCAGGGCGGGCGTGGCGCTGAACTTCACTCCATGGCTCCGCTCGCTGGTCAACGACATGAATCTCGCCTATCTCTCGGGCTATTACCGCATAGGCGATTACAGTGCCGTATCCGCTTCGCTCCGTTACTTCAACATGGGTGAGGTCTTTCTTTCTAATCCGGAAGAAAACGACAATACGATGACCATCAATCCCTATGAGATGTCGATTGATGTGGCTTACTCTCTGATGCTCAGCGAGAAATTTTCCCTGGCGGCAGCCATCCGCTGGATCTATTCCGACCTGCGCTTCGACTATCAGGAGGAAAATTCGCCAGCCTCGGCTTTTGCAGCGGATATCGCAGCCTATTATCAGAACTATGTCAACATCGGACCGCGTGAGTGCCAGTTGGGCGTAGGTCTGAACATTTCGAATATCGGCAGTAAGATTACCTTCAGCGGTCAGGAGTATGGCGAGTTCCTGCCTACCAATCTGCGTCTGGGAGCCTCACTGATGATTCCTATCGATGAGTACAACCGCTTTACCATAGCCGCAGATGCCAACAAGTATCTCGTGCCTACGGTTCCAGCGCAGAAGGAGGGAGAGGACAACTCGGAGTATGAAGACCGTGTGCATCGCGAATACAACGATATTTCGGGCATCAGCGGCATCTTCAAGAGCTTCAGCGATGCCCCAGGCGGATTCAAGGAAGAGCTGGAGGAAATCAACTATGGCGTAGGTGCCGAGTATGTATATAACGACAAGTTTGCCCTGCGTGCCGGTTATCATCACGAGAGCCAGAGCAGGGGCAACCGCAAGTACTTCACGGTGGGAGCCGGCTTCAAGATGAATGTCTTCTCGCTCGATGCTTCCTATGTGGTAGCCACCGCCAAGAGCAATCCGCTCGACCAGACCCTGCGCTTTACGCTGGCGTTCGATATGGACGGATTGAAAGACCTGTTCAAGCGATAGATAAACATATTAATAACTTTAATCATAAATAATAGATTATGAATATTCGTGTAGGATTTGGATACGATGTTCACAAGCTGGTAGAGAACCGTGACTTGTGGCTGGGTGGTATCAAGATAGATTATGAGTTGGGTTTGCTCGGCCATAGTGATGCCGACGTGTTGATTCACGCCATTTGCGATGCCCTGCTGGGTGCAGCCAATATGCGTGATATCGGTTATCATTTCCCTGATACGGCAGCAGAGACCCTCAATGTGGATTCCAAGATTCTGCTCAAGAAGACGATGGACCTGATTGCCACCAAGGGATATACCCTGGGCAACATCGATGCAACGGTCTGTGCAGAGCGTCCGAAGCTCAATCCGCACATTCCTGCCATGAAGGAATGCCTGGCAAAAGTGATGGGTGTAGAGGAAGACCAGATCTCCATCAAGGCTACAACCACAGAGAAGTTGGGCTTTACCGGAAGAATGGAAGGAATCTCGGCTTACGCTACAGTATTGATAGTAAAAGCTTAATGAGAGTTAAAATCTCGTTAATTTTTGATGAAATTTCTAATAGTTCGTTGATTTATATCAAGAAATCTCAAAAATAACACTTTTTTTGCCGGATTATTTGGAGATTCGTAGAAAAAGTACTATCTTTGCAGCGTCAAAAGGTTAATAGATTGTTTAGGTTAGTAGTAATAGATTTAGGTTTTTAGTTATTAGGTTTTAAGGTAGATTGTTTAACAGATAATTGAGAAGGTCGTGAGACTATTTTGATTAGAATTTTTAAGTTAAACATAGTGCATGCCACAGCTCGTTGAGAGTTGTGGCATGTTTTATTATATCCATTCTCATCATTTCAGAAAACATTCTCATCATTTCATAAAAAACATTCTCTTTATCTCAGAAAGTCTTTCTTTTTCTTCGCTAACTCAAATTTTTACATTATCTTTGCAAGCAGAATTAAAAGGATAATCATGAGAGTACTCATAGTAAATACAAGTGAGAAGGCGGGTGGAGCTGCCGTGGCTGCCAACCGCCTGATGGATGCCCTTAACAACAATGGTGTTAAGGCTAAGATGCTGGTGCGCGATAAGGTGACCGATGATATTACCGTGGTGGGGTTGCCACGCTCGCTCAGGATGCAGTGGAATTTCCTGTGGGAGCGCTGGTGCATCTTCTGCCGCCTTCATTTTTCCAAGAAGAATCTCTTTGCACTCGATATCGCCAATGCGGGATATGACATCACTTCCCTGCCGGAGTTCAAGGAGGCTGACATCATCCATCTGCACTGGGTCAACCAGGGCATGCTTTCGTTGAAGACCATCCGAAAGATCATCAGCAGCGGAAAACCGGTGGTATGGACCATGCACGACATCTGGCCGGCTTCATCCATCTGTCATCTTACCCTGGGTTGCCATCATTACAACAATGGCTGCGGCAACTGCAAGTATCTGCCGGGAAACGGGGGAAAGAACGATCTGTCGGCTAAGATATGGAAGAAGAAGCAGAAGGTGTATAACAGCGGGGCTCTTTCCTTTGTTACCTGCAGCAGATGGCTGGCAGCAGAAGCCCGGTTGAGCGGACTTCTGGCGGGTCATCGCATCGAGACGATTCCTAATCCGATAGATACCCATGTCTATTGTCCGCAGGACAAGCTGGAATCCCGTCTGCGCACGCAGCTGCCGAAGGACAAGCGCATCATCCTCTTCATCGCCCAGAGAGCCACCAATCCCTATAAGGGCATGGATTATCTGATAGAGGCGTGCCGGCTGATGGCTGAGCAGCATCCCGAGATGAGGGAGAACACCTGCGTGGCAATACTGGGTGGACACAGCGAGGAGTTCGAAGGCAAGCTTTCGTTCCCGATCGTTTCGCTCGGTTATGTGAGTGATGACAAGCGCATCGCAGATATCTACAATGCTGCCGATGTCTTCGTGCTTCCTTCCCTGTCGGAGAATCTGCCGAATACCATTATGGAGGCGATGGCTTGCGGCGTGCCGAGCGTAGGATTCAAGGTGGGCGGCATACCGGAGATGATCGATCATCAGAAGAACGGATATGTGGCAAACTACCGCGATGCCAAGGATCTGGCGGCTGGAATCCACTGGGTGCTGGAAGAAGCCGACCGGGAGAATCTGAAGAAGGCGTGCCTGCAGAAGGTGATGCATAACTATTCGCAGCATGCGGTGGCGCTGAAATATGTTGAGGTGTATAATCAGGCGATGGCCTTTAAAAACTACCGGATATGATTAAGTTTACCGTCGTAACCTGTACCTACAATGCTGAGCGTGTGTTGCAGCGTACATTGGATAGTGTCAATAAGCAGACTTACTGCAATATCGAGCACCTGATCATAGATGGTGTTTCGAAGGACAAGACCCTGGCAATGGTTCGGGCATACCAGAACAGGGCAAAGGCTGGAGAGAATGCCCACGAAATCGTGGTGTATTCGGAACCTGACAAGGGACTCTATGATGCCATGAACAAGGGCATCGACCGTGCCACGGGTGACTATCTCGTGTTTCTGAATGCGGGAGATGTCTTTCCTTCCGACGATACCCTGGAGTATGTGGAGGGATGCGTAGGCGAGGGCGAGAACCTGCCGGGCGTGCTTTATGGAGATACCGATATCGTGAATGACGAAGGAAGATTCCTGCGCCATCGCCGTCTTTCGCCTCCCGAGAAGCTGAACTGGCGCTCGTTCAAGTGGGGGATGCTCGTCTGTCATCAGTCGTTTTATGCCCGCACGGATATCGCCCGCCAAATCCATTATAATCTTCACTATCGCCTTTCGGCAGATGTGGATTGGTGCATCCGCATCATGAAGGCGGCTCAGCAGCGCCATCTTCCGTTGCGCAATGTGCATGCAGTCATCACCAACTATCTGGACGGCGGCATGTCGGTGCAGAACCACAAGGCTTCGCTCAAGGAGCGTTTCGAGGTGATGCGCAGCAACTATGGCATTGTCACCACGGTTCTGGTGCATACCTGGTTTGTGGTGAGGAGTCTCTTCAAGCGCTAGTTCGCATGGTTTTAGCAAGAAAAAATAAATTTAAATGGCAGAAACATTAAAGGAAAAAACAGCAAAGGGTCTCTTCTGGGGAGCCATGAACAATGGGGCGATGCAGGTTATCGGACTGGTATTCGGCATCGTCCTGGGCAGACTGTTGTCGCCAAGCGATTATGGTATGATTGCCATGATTACTGTTTTTTCTCTGATAGCCAATGCCTTGCAGAATTCGGGCTTTATCACGGCTATCACGAATATCAAGGAACCTACAGATAATGACTATAACTCCGTATTCTGGTTTAATATCTCTGTAGGTGGTTTTCTATACCTGGTACTTTTTCTCTGTGCCCCTCTGATAGCGGGCTATTATCATACTCCGGCACTGGTTCCTCTTTGCCGGTATGCATTCCTGTCGCTGTTATTCTCCAGTCTCTGTACGGCTCAGTCGGCTTATCTCTTCAAGCACATGATGGTGAAGCAGCGGGCGCAGTCGGGCATCATCGCCACGCTCTTTTCGAGTGTGGTAGGAGTGATCATGGCGTTTTGCGGCATGTCTTATTGGGCTTTGGCCACCCAGACCATCGTTTACAGCATCGTGAATACGGCGCTGTTCTGGTATTATTCTCCGTGGCGCCCGAGTCTGCGGTTCGATTTCGAACCTATCCGCAGGATGTTCAAGTTCAGCTGCAAACTGCTGGCTTCCACCATCACCACGCATATCAACAACAATGTGCTGAATATCCTGCTGGGTCATTACTTCACGGCGCATGATACGGGTAATTACAACCAGGCTTCGCAGTGGAACTTCAAGGCTTACAGCGTGATACAGGGAATGGTGGATTCGGTGGCTCAGCCTGTGCTGGTAGATCTTCGTGAGCAGCCTGGACGCCAGTTGGAAGCCTTGCGCAAGCTGATCCGCTTCACGGCATTCATCACCTTCCCGCTGATGCTGGGATTTGGAATGGTGGCTAGGGAGTTCATCGTCCTGGCTATCACCGAAAAATGGCTGGCGAGTGCCTTCCTGCTGCAGATTCTCTGCGTGAGTGGTGCCATCATTCCGATGAGCCAGCTCATGTCGAGTCTGGTGGTGAGCAACGGTAAGTCGGGTACTTATTTTGGGGTGACCTTTGCCCTGGGTGTGGTTCAGATTCTGACGATGATTCTGATATGGCATTGGGGCATCCGCACGATGGTCATCGCCTACGTGCTGCTGAACATCATCTGGCTGTTCGTATGGCAGTATTTCTCCCGTCGCCTGATAGGCTATCGGGTATGGATGTTCCTGAAAGATATCCTGCCGTTTGCGCTGGCAGCCCTGGCGGTGATGACGGCTACCTATTTCGCCACGCAGTCTATCCACAATCTGTGGCTGCTCCTGCTTAGCCGCATTCTGATGGCTGTTGTGCTGTACTATCTGGTGATGCGTATTGCCGGTGCTGCCATCCTGAAGGAGTGTATGGGTTTCGTGAAGAAGAAAATGGGAAAGAAGTAACCTTGATGGGTTCATATGAATAAATCAGAATGAAGGATGAATACAAATAAGACAGTTTCAATCATCATGGGCACCTACAATGGTGCCGAATATATCAGAGAGCAGTTGGATTCCATACTCTCGCAGACCTATCCCCTGAAGGAGATCATCATCCAGGATGATGGTTCTACGGATGATACGGTGGCGATTTGCACAGCCTATGCCGAGAAGTTTCCTATCATACATTTCTCGCGCAATGCCAGCAATCTGGGATTCAATCAGAACTTCAAGTCGGCTGCGATGAAGGCAACGGGCGATTTTGTGGCTTTCAGTGATCAGGATGATGTCTGGTTTCCTACCAAGATAGAGAAGCAGGTGGCTGCCATCGGCAATCATGACATCTGTTTTTCTACCCATCTGCGTGGTGCCGACAGGGAGCATACGCATCTTGTGAATCCTCAGTACAGCCTGGAGGCGCTGCTCTTCTGCGGATTTGCCGGACATACCATGCTGCTCCGCCGGGAGTTTATCCAGACAAGTGAATACTGGCTGCCGAACATCATGTACGATTGGAGTCTTGCCATCTGCGCCCAGTTGCACGGCGGTATCGTGATGGTAGATGAATCACTGAACTGGCATCGCACGAATCTGGCTTCTGCCTGTCATGAGGAACTGAAGCAGGCAGGCAAGAAGGTGGATGCCCGCCCTACCTATCAGCCTTACCTCTATGGTATCGCCAATTATCGCAGATTGCAGCAGCAGCCCAACTGGCAGATGCTCTATACCTATATATATGAGCATACCCGGGAGCCGAAGTTTGCGCTGGCACATCGCATGAGCTATTATATGCTGCATCACAATCTGCTGGCACTCTTCTGCCTCTGCTTCCTCTGTCTGAAGCATGGTGACAAGATATATTACAGCAAGCATCAGCGGGGCTTGATGGCAAAGATACGTGCTTTCTGCTATCCGTTGATCTTCTCATATAATAACATTCAATATAATAGACAATCTTAAAATACGAACTTTATGAATATTGCATTATTGACTGCAGGCGGTGTTGGTAACCGTATGGGACAGGATATCCCAAAGCAATTTATGACGATTGATAACATACCTGTTATCATCTATACCATGCAGGCTTTCCAGAGCCATCCTCAGATAGACGCCATCTGCGTGGTGTGCCTCAAGGGATGGGAAGTGGTACTGCAGGCGTATGCCAACCAGTTTAACATCACCAAGCTGAAGTGGATCTTCGAGGGTGGTGACAGCAATCAGCACTCCATCCGCAATGGTTTGTGGGGCTTGCGCGATGCCGGATGTGCAGAGGATGATATCATATTGGTACACGATGGTGTGCGCCCGCTGGTGGCAGAGCGAATCATTACCGAGAATATCGAGAAGTGCAGAAAGTATGGTTATGCCATTACGGGTATGATCTGCAAGGAGGCTATCATGCAGAAGGTGGATGACTGTGTGAAGAATATCGACATCCCACGCGAGCGGCTGGTTCGCACCCAGACTCCCCATACCTATCCTCTCGGCACTTTGCTGAAGGCGCACGCCGAGGCTGATGCCAAGGGTATTGACGGCACGGTGGCATCCTGTACCTTGATGGCTGAGCTGGGAGTGGATAACCAGCACCTGGTGATGGGATCTGAGAAAAACGGATTGAAGCTTACCCAGACGGAGGATGTGGAGCTGTTTAAGGCATTGAAGCATACCACCAAGGATGAGTGGCTGAAATAGATAATAGGCTCTGCCGATATAAGTTGAAATAGATAATAGAAGGAAATAGATAGTAGGATGAAACAGACAAATCTATATAATGAAGATGTAAAGGCGGCTTTGGCTGCGTTTGAGCTGCCATGGCAGCAGCTTTCGGGCAAGAATATCCTGGTGCTGGGCGCTACTGGATTGATTGGTGGCTGTCTGGTTGATATGCTGATGCAGCATGAGGAACTGGATTATCAGGTTTATGCTGCGGGTCGTAACGAAGAGCGGGCTAACAGGCGCTTTTCGGCGTATCTTGATTCCGGACATTATCATTTTCTTCCTTTTGATGTTACGGCTCCCTTGTCGGTGGATATCTCTTTCGATTATATCGTGGATGCTGCTGGCGGTGCCTGTCCACAGCTTTATAGCGAGGATCCTGTGGGAGTGATGAAGTCTAATATCTTCGGCGTGGATAATCTGCTGCGCTTTGGACTGCAGCACGGCTTGAAGAAATTGGTCTATGTATCTTCCGGAGAAGTCTATGGCGAGGGCGACGGTCGTGTCTTTGATGAAAGCTATAGCGGGTATATCGATCCTACTACGGTGAGGGCGTGCTATCCTTCGGCAAAACGTGCTTCCGAGACGCTTTGTATCTGCTATGCTCATCAGTATGGCATTGAGGTGTCCATCGCCCGTCCGAGTCATATCTACGGTCCGTTCTTTACAGAGAACGATAATCGTGTTTATGCCCAGTTTATCCGCAATGTATTGCGTGGCGAGGATATCGTACTGAAGAGTAAGGGAGAGGCGTTCCGTTCGTGGACTTATGTGGTGGATTGTGCGATGGCGCTGCTTTGTATCCTGCTGAAGGGCGGGAACGGCGAGGCATATAATATAGCCAATGAGGAGTCGAATGTAAGCATCAGAACCTTGGCAGAAACTGTTGCTGATCTGGCTGGCAGAAAGGTGGTCTTTGATATTCCCGATGATGCCAGTCATGGCAATACCACTCCTATTACCAAGGCTGTTTTTGCTACGGATAAGTTGGAAGCTCTGGGCTGGAAGCCGATTACATTATTAAAGGATGGCCTGGCTCATACCATCCAGGTTTTGCTGTAAATGATAGATTGAGT
>ERZ1032078.764-NODE-764-length-12804-cov-4.152639_pt1 | contig 12804 bp, 8 predicted proteins | sample MGYA00517101_ERZ1032078 | MGnify/ENA primary metagenome ERZ1032078 (study PRJEB33719, sample SAMN04261301) | wastewater metagenome | biome: rural village; feature: human; material: feces | host: Homo sapiens | place: El Salvador | collected 2013-01-14 ... | reverse complement strand
CGCGCAGCTATACTCCTGTCGCGATATTTGTATACTGCGAAGATAGCAACTATTTTTGAAACCACCAAATTTGTCGCGCACAATTTTTTTATTCAACGTCAGCGCTATAATAGCCCTCCAAAAAAACGTCCGCCCCAAAACTATTAAGGACTTTAGGGACCTTAGGGACCTTAGAGACCTTAGAGACCTTAAGGACCAGGACTTTAAGGACCTTAGGGGCCTTAAGGACCTTAGGGACTTTAGCGACTTTAAGGACCTTAGGGACCTTAAGGGCCTTAGGGACTTTAGCGACAAGACTTTAGGGGTGACCTTAGGGACTTTAAGGACCTTTTTTTTGGGGAGGGTAGAGCCCTGAGTCGGGGATGGTACAAAAAAAGAGGTGGGGGACTTGGCCGTATGGCCAAATCCCCCACCGATTATGGGAAGAATGTCGCGGCGGAAGCCGCGGCGGTATTAATCGATTTCTTCGTCAGCTTCGTAGCCGCCCATTTCGCGGATGGCGTTCTTGAGCATGACGTACTGCTGGAACAGGTGGTTGACAGCTTCTTCGCCTTGGGTGTAGTCGTGCATAGGGCTCTTGAGGAAGAAGCTCAGGAAGCGCTGGATGCCGAAGCGGCCGGCGCGAGCGGCGAGGTCGCTGAGCAGTACCAGGTCGAGGCACAGGGGAGCGGCGAGGATGGAGTCGCGGCACAGGAAGTTGATCTTGATTTGCATGGGGTATCCCATCCATCCGAAGATGTCGATGTTGTCCCAGCCTTCCTTATTGTCGTTGCGCGGGGGGTAGTAGTTGATACGTACTTTGTGGTAGTAGTTGCTGTAGAGGTCGGGCTGCTTGTCGGCTTCGAGGATTGTCTCGAGTGTGGACAGTTTGGAAACCTCTTTGGTGCGGAAGTTGGCGGGTTCGTCGAGTACGAGGCCGTCGCGGTTGCCGAGGATATTGGTAGAGAACCATCCGTTCAGGCCGAGGCAGCGTGTGCCGATGATGGGGGCGAAGCCGGATTTAACGAGTGTTTGACCGGTCTTGAAGTCCTTGCCGGCGATGGGCATCTTGGTTTGTTCGGCCAGTTCCCACATTGCGGGGATGTCGACGGTGGTGTTGGGAGCGCCCATGATGAAGGGAGCGCCTTCTTTGAGAGCTGCATATGCGTAGCACATCGAGGGAGCTACGTGCTCTTTGTCGTCAGCCTTCATGGCTGCTTCGAGGGCGGCGAGTTTGTAGTGTACTTTTTCGTCTACGGGGACGTAAACTTCGGTGGAAGCGGCCCACAGTACGACTATGCGGTCAAGGTTCTTGGCGGCTTTGAAGTCGCGGATGTCTTTGCGGATGTTCTCGACCATTTCCCAGCGGGTGGCGCCCTTCATGTAGTTTTCGCCGTCGAGGCGTTTTGCGTAGTTGTGGTCGAAAGCGGCGCGCATGGGCTTGATGGCTTTGAGCTCGTCGGCTACGGGTTCGATGTCTTTTTCTTTGAGCACTTCGGCGTTGATGGCCGACTCGTAAGCGTTGGCGGGATATACGTCCCACGCGGCGAATTCGATGTCGTTGAGGTCGGCGATGGGCACGATGTCTTTGTAGTGGAGGTATTTTTTGTCAGCACCTTTGCCCACACGGATTTTGTCGTATTGGGTCATGCTGCCTACGGGTTTGGCCAGGCCTTTACGGGTCATCAGCACACCGGTCATAAATGTTGTGGAGACGGCGCCGAGGCCGACTACCATCACGCCCAGTTTGCCTTGGGCGGGCTTAACATTAGGATTGCTCATAATAGTTGATAATTTACGTGTATTTTCTATTTTTGTAGTTTTTCAGACTCTTTCGGCATCGACGCAATCGGGGGTAATATACCGTGGGGATCACGGACGGACCTCCGAAAAAGTGGGACAAAGGTAGACATACTTTTTCAGATAGGAAAAGATTTTCGGGTAAAAACCGCCTCTCAAATGTTTAATATTATTAAATATTTGTCGTTTTAGCAAATCTCAGTTAAATCCGACCTCATTTGGTGCTTTTAGGTTAAGGTGTGTTAAGGATGCAAAAAGCGGTTTTGTGGCGAAAACTACGGTTATCCGACATTGCATCGATTGTTCGGGACACCCGGCCTGTCTCTGAATACCGCGTTTTTCGCCGCAAAAAACATGGCGTGTAAAAGTGGCCATGCTTAACCTTTTTTAATATTTTTTTTGTTACATTTGCGGCTTTGGTACGTCTTTTGTAAAGAAGGCTCGGAGAAGGCCGTGCCGCACGGTGTGGCCTTTGAAAAGAGTTTGGATAGTATCTTCGTAAACAAAAACTATTTAAATCCCGGAGGATTTGAAAAATGAAGAGATTTAAAGTTATGGTAATAGCGGCTGTGACGGTGACTGTGACGGCATCGGCGGGCACGATAATACCTAAGACTGCCATGTATGGCGACAGTGTAGAGAATGCTGACAGCACCGGAGTCATGGCTGACAGCATCGAGGCAGACACGACAGATTACGAGACACTTAATGCCGTGACCGTCGAGGCGTCCATGCAGCACACCGGCGCCGAAAAATCCGTGTACATACCCACCAAGCGTCAGCGCAACGCCTCGCAGAGCGCCACCGACCTGCTCTCGCGTATGGACATTCCGCAGATAAGCGTGCCTTTCGGGTCAACGGCCGTCAAGACCGTCAGCGGGCAGGCTGTCGCCGTATTTATCGATTATGTACCGGCGACTCAGGACGAACTCGAGATGATGCGCACCTCGGACGTGCTGCGCGTCGAGTACTTGCAGTCGCCTACGGACACGCGCTTCGGCGGCAAGACCAACGTCATCAATTTCATAATGCGCAAGTATGATTACGGCGGATATGTCCGCACACGTCTGTACGAAAACTTTTGGGTCAATTCCGGCCAGGCGCAAGTCAACGGACGATTCAATTACCGCCGTATGACCTTCGACGTCATGGGCTACGGATATTATTGTGCCAACGACCATACCGGTACGGCACAGACCGAGACCTTCCGTCTGCCCGACGAGACGGGCGGCATCAATACCATCGAGCGTCAATCCACGTCGACAGGCGCCAAATACCGCCGCAACGACTATAGCGCCAGCTTCCGCGCCCGCTACCTCTCGGACAAATTTACGGCCAACAACACCCTGGTGTTCCGCGACACTCGTATTCCGCATAACGATAGCCACGGTGCGGTGACATATTCGGACGGCGCATACGACAACTCGGAATACACCACCGTCAACGACAGCCGCAGCCGCAACGCCACCTACAGCGGATACTTCTACATAGGGCTGGGCGAGCGCAACTCGTTGACTATCCAGCCTTTCTACGCATACACATCCACGACCAACGGCACTGCGTATACCGAGGTCGGACTGGCACCCATCATCAACGGCGCACAGGACTATACAAGCGTGGGCAATGCCTCAATAGAATACGGACACACCTTTGGCGGCGGGCACTCCCTGACCATATACGGCTATGGCAAATACGAGCACAACCACACTCGATATACCGGCAACACCGAGGCGCTGGATCGTACGTCCTCCTATGACGGCAACTTCAGCGCCAGATACTCGTTCACCCGCGGCGGATTCAGCTCGATGGTGGGCTTCGGATGGAATCTGTCGCATATAGACTACAACGGCGTGCGCAACGACTTCAACTCGCCGTTTGCCGACGTGAACCTGCAATACTCGCCCAATTCCAAGAACTCGCTGAGCGCGTATATGCACACCGCCGGGTGGCCTGTATCCTCCAACTACAAGAGCGACAGGCTGATACAATCTTCGCCGCTGCTGTGGTACACCGGCAATCCGTTGCTGACGGCCTATCGTAGCTGGGACTTCGGCGTCCAGTACGTGTATATGCCCTCCAATACGTGGCGCATCAGTGGATATGCCTATAGCTGGATTGTGGGCAATCGTGCCGCCTTTGACTATCAGCCCTTCGAGTATCAGCCCGGAACACAGGGTCTTGTGCGCAATATCATCCAACCGGCCGGCGGCTTCGGACGTTACAATGTCGGCTTCAATGTCAATTGGCGACCCCTCGGCGGCAAGTTCAATATCACCGGCAGCCTTACCGAGACCTTTACACACAACGGGCGACCATACAACCTTGACAAATCCTGCCTTTCGGGATATATTCAGGCAATGTACTATATAGGCAATTTCAACATCGTAGCCGCATACGTCAGCCGTTCGTACTACTGTGACGACAGTATGTCCGGCTTTTACACACGCACCAAGGATGCCTTTGCCGTGGCCGCCGGATGGGGCAACGGCTCGTGGAACGTCAACCTGCAACTACAGAATATGTTCCGCTGGCACTGGCGCACCTCAACCACCGAGATGGCCTCGACGTATTACGACGTCACACGTCAAAACTACGGCGTCGACAACCACGCGTTGATACAAGCCAAGGTGACATACACCTTCGGCTTCGGCAAAAAGAGCAAGAGCGATTCCGAGGCCGACCTCAACCCCGACGCCGCAAAATCCGCCTCCGGCATTCTGCACTGACACCCGGACTGCCGAGATAGCCGTAATGGCCGTGATAGCTGTAATAGCGCTGTTACGGCCATTACGGCTATTATAGCTATTATTAAGAATGTGTGAATTTTGTCGCAGACCCCTGAGAAACAAAAAAAAGTGGTATATTTGCACCTTGAAACGGCTAAGGCTCTGCCTGCGTCGATATTACGAGGATTTTAACGACGTAATACCATATACGACATATTGTTATGCACAAAAGAATGATATTAGGACTTGCTGCCGCGCTACTGGCCTCTTTGACAGGCAGCGCCGCCGAGAGTACGGTCACGACGCGTCCGCTGTGGATGCGCGATGTACAGATTTCGCCCGACGGGGCATCCATAGCCTTCACCTACAAAGGCGACATCTGGGTGGTGCCTACCCAAGGAGGTATGGCACGTCAGCTCACAGCCACCGACTACTACGAGACCACTCCCGTATGGAGTCCCGATGGTAAGAGTATAGCTTACGCCTGCGCCCGCCACGGCAACTTAGATGTCTTTATGATTGATGTACGCGGCGGACGTCCGCAGCGACTGACCTCCAACAGCGCCGCCGAGACACCCGAGGCCTTCTCGCCCGACGGCAAGAGCATCTACTTCTCCGCCGCCATCCAAGCACCGGCGACCAGCGCCATGTTCCCCTCCTCGCGCATGACCCAGCTCTACAAAGTAGCTGTCTGCGGAGGCGCTCCCGAGCAGGTACTCGGAACGCCCGCCCAACTGATGTCCTGGACCGACAAAACAGGCAAATCCTTTGTATATCAAGATGTCAAAGGCTTCGAGGACCAATGGCGCAAGCATCATACATCCAGCGTCACGCGCGACCTGTGGCTGTATGACGGCGCCACGGGCAAGCATACCAATCTCACCAACCGCGCCGGCGAAGACCGCAATCCCGTGGTGGCCGGCGACCGCCTCTACTTCCTGAGCGAGCGCGAGGGCGACAACTGCATCAACGTCTACACCGCCCCTCTGGCAGATGTAAGCAAGGCACAGCGCCTTACCGCCTTCAAGGGTAATCCCGTGCGCTTCCTGTCGCGCGGCGCCGACGGCACACTCTGCTTCGGGTACGACGGCGAGATATATACGATGAAAGACACGGACAAAGCTCCGCGCCGTGTCGAGGTATCACTCATAGATCCCGATGACCCTGTCGCCGAAAAAAAGAAAATATCTTCAGGCGCAACCTCCGCCGCACCCTCGCCCGACGGCAAGAGCATAGCCTTCACATACCGCGGCGATGTCTTTGTGACTTCCGTGGAATACACTACCACCAAGCAGATTACGCACACCCCCGAAGCCGAGTACGGCCTAAGCTGGGCCCCCGACGGAAAGACCCTCTACTACACCAGCGAGCGTGACGGCAATGCCGCCATATACAGCGCCGTAATGGAGCGCCCCGATGACGACATCAACTTCGAGAACGCCACCGCCATCAAGGAATCCGTGGTCGTCGCCGCCGACAGCCACGAACGCGCCCGCCCCGACATCTCGCCCGACGGAAAGAAAATGGCCTTTGTATACGACCGCACCAAACTGGCCGTGATGGACCTTAAGTCCAAGAAGGTCAAAGTGCTGACAGACGGCACCACCACACCCGAGCGCAACGGTAGTATCGGCTTTGTATGGAGCCCCGACAGCAAATGGCTGGCCACCGAAATCGTCACTCGCAAGCACGAGCCGTATATGGATATAGCCATCATCAACGTCGAGACCGATGAGATAATCAACCTTACCGCCAGCGGATACACCGACGGCAATCCCAAATGGGTGCTTGACGGCAATGCCGTTGCTTTTGTGAGCGAGCGCTACGGTATGCGCAACCACGCCTCCTGGGGCTCGATGGATGACGTGTTCATCTGCTTCCTCAATCAAGACGCCTACGACCGTTATCGCCTTTCGCCCGAAGACTACGCCCTGTACAAGGAAGTCGAGAAGCGCCAAAACAAAGACGCCAAGTCCGATAAGAAAAAGTCCGACAAAAAAGACGCCAAGTCCGATGACGACAGCGAGGAAACCAAGGCCATCAAGGTCGAAAAGGACGGCATCATCGACCGCATTGTGCGCGTGACGCCCATGTCCACGGCTATGACAGACTACGCCGTGACAGCCGATGGCGACAACCTGTACTATATCAGCCGCGCTCAAGACGGTATGCAGCTGTGGAAACTCGATTTGCGCAAGGGAGACCACCGCATGGTCAGCAAAATCAGCGGCGGACTCTATTTCACGAGCGACAAGGACAGCAAGACCCTCTTTGTGCTGGGCCCGTCCATGCGCAAACTCGACCCCAAGAGCGACAAATTAACGCCCATAAGCTATAGCGCCACCATGCCGCTCGACCACGCCGCCGAGCGCACGGCCATGTTCGACAATATGGTACGCGAAGTAGGACAGCGCTTCTATGTAGCCGATATGCACGGTGTAGACTGGAAAAACCTCACCGCGCACTACCGCCGCTTCCTGCCCTATATCAACAACAACTACGACTATGCCGAGATGCTGAGCGAACTGCTGGGCGAACTCAACGTCAGCCACACCGGCGGACGCTACAGCGGCAGCTCCGCTTCGGGCGACCGCACGGCCTCGCTGGGTCTGCTCTACGATATGTCCTACACCGGCAAGGGATTGCGCGTGGCCGAGGTGCTCAAGAATGGCCCCTTTGACCGTGCAGCATCCATGCTGACACCCGGAATGATTATCGAAAAAATCAACGGCGAGGAAATTACTCCCACCGCCGATGCCTCCGTACTTCTCACCGACATCTCCGGCAAGAAGACACTGGTAAGCATCTACGACCCCAATAGCGGACAACGCTGGGACGAAGTGGTGCTGCCCATATCCGCATCGGCACACAACGGCCTGATGTACAACCGCTGGGTACGTCAGCGTGCCGCCGATGTAGACCGTTGGAGCAACGGCCGCCTCGGATACGTCCATATCGAAAGCATGGATGACGGTTCGTTCCGCACCGTGTACAGCGATGTCCTGGGCAAGTACAACGATCGCGAAGGCATCGTCATCGATGTGCGCTGGAACGGCGGCGGTCGTCTGCACGAAGACGTCGAAGTGTTCTTCAGCGGCAAGAAATACCTCACGCAGGAAATACGCGGCATCGAAACCTGCGATATGCCGTCGCGCCGCTGGAACAAACCCTCGATTATGCTGATGTGCGAGGCATGCTACAGCAACGCCCACGGCACCCCCTGGGTGTACAAGCACCAAGGCATAGGCAAACTCGTGGGTATGCCCGTACCCGGCACGATGACCTCGGTCAACTGGGTCACCATGCAAGACCCCTCGCTGGTATACGGCATCCCTGTAATCGGATACCGCACCGCCGAAGGCACCTTCCTCGAAAACAGCCAGCTCGAGCCCGATGTACGCGTGGCCAATGACCCGGCAGTCATCGTCACCGGCGAGGATCAGCAGCTGCATCGCGCCGTCGAAGAGCTGCTGCATCAGCTGGATGCCTCCAAAACCAAGAAATAAGTTATTTCAACGGATAGCGGTCGCCGTCATCGGCGGCCACTGTCTGTGGTACGATAAAAATACACGGACATGCAAGACAGCAATCCCGGCATCAATGCCGAAAAAGATGACACACGTACACGCCTCATAGGCGCGGACGACAGAGAAGCAACAATACGCATAGGCACTCCCATGCCCGGGCCGACTCCCGCGCCCGCGCCCGGCGGCAACGGGCCGCGCCGCGGCAAAACGTGGATATATGCGGTCATAGCCGTGGCCGTCATAGCCGTCGGCGCCGTGGTCGCATTACTGCTTTTGGGTAATGACGACAAGAGCGACTCCGAGCCCCTGTCGGCAGTCGAAACCAACGAAGTCCCGGGAGTCAATGATGCAGACATAGGCGAATTTCTGAACACCGCCATGGACGCCCGCTACGACAAGGGCGCCGATGAAGCCGTGGCCGCGGACTCGGCCGCTGTGGAAGAAGTGGCCGCAGTGGACTCGGTTGCAGCGTGGTAATCTTATCGCGAGAACAATAGCACCATAAGACAATACTTAGCGGAGATGCTCCGTGTAGACCGAAAACAGCAGGTGTCGTCAGGCACATGCTTACAGCAATTATACCTAAGATACAGATAATGAAGACCAAAGACCAACTTATAGACGACCTGTTGGCCCTCGCCTTTGCCGAGGATGTCGGTGACGGCGATGCCACCACCCTGAGCACAATCCCGGCTGACGAAACCGGCACGCAACAGCTTATCGTCAAAGAACCAGGCATACTGGCCGGAGTGGAAATTGCACGCAAGGTATTCCAACGCTTCGACCCCGAATTGCGTATGGAAGAGTACATACACGACGGGGCGCACGTCAAGCCCGGCGACATCGCCTTCCGCGTCACCGGACGCGTACGCTCGCTGCTGCAGACCGAGCGCATTATGCTCAATATCATGCAGCGTATGTCCGGCATCGCAACCACCACCGCACGCTATCAGGCGCTGCTCGAAGGCACCGGCGCACGCGTACTGGATACCCGCAAGACCACACCCGGAATGCGTATGCTCGAAAAAGAAGCCGTGCGCATCGGCGGCGGCACCAACCACCGCATCGGGCTCTTTGACATGATTCTCATCAAGGACAACCACGTAGATTTTGCCGGCGGAATACCGCAGGCCGTGGCTGCCGCCAAAAAATGGTGCAAGGACAACGGCAAAGACCTGAAAATCGAAGTCGAAGTGCGCAACCTCGACGAAATCGACCAAGCCTTGGCCGCCGATGTGGACCGCATCATGCTCGACAACTTCAGCATCGAACGTACACGCGAGGCCGTCAAGCACATACGCGCCAACCAAAAAGGCCGCCATGTCGAAATCGAGTCCTCGGGCGGCATCACCTATGACACCCTGCGCGGCTACGGCGAGTGCGGCGTCGATTTCATCTCCGTGGGCGCATTGACCCATTCGGTCAAGGGCCTTGATATGAGCTTCAAAGCCGTCAAGGAATAAGAAATACGGCTGCAGCGTCTGTGACAGCCAAGACCCTCGAGACACGACAGCCAAGACACTCAAGACGCCACGGCAAGACGCCACGGCGCGATATAACACACGAAATTAAACATCTAAATATATAAGTAATATGACATTCAAAAAAATTCTCTCCCCGGTGGCACTGGTATGTGCCGCTGTGATGACGCTTGCCTCGTGCGGCAACTCATCTTCGGTGTCGAACAAAATCAAGGAATACATCCCCGACGACTGCATGATGGTGTTGTCCGGCGATGTTGAACGCGTCCTCGGACAACTCAACTGCAAGACCAATTCCGACGGACAAATCGAGCTGTCCGACGAGCTGTCCCAACTTGCGTCTTACGACAAAGACATAAACAAGCTGCTCGAATTCAAGGGTATAGACTGGAATAACGTCGTAGCCGGTGTACGCGGCAAGGGCGAAAAAATGTCGGTGTTGGTGATTTTTTCGGTCACGGACATAGACACGTTCTGCAAATCGATGAAAGATGCAGAGGATGACGAAACCCTTGAAGTCGACAAGGACGGCGATTACACCACTTTCGGCGACAAACGCCATGTGATAGCCCTCAAAGACAATTTGGGCTTCTTGGCTATCAAGAACGGCACTCTGGTTAAACAATCCAAGGCAGCTTCCACCATCGACGAATGGCGCGACAACGCCAAGGAAAGCCCGCTGGCTGACTGGAAGCTGGACTACATGACACAGAACCGCATCTTCAATATGCTGATAGACGGCAAGAAGGTGGGCAATATGCTTATGAACTTTATGCCCTACGGAATTAACAGCTTGCCTTCCATGGAATACCTTACCAAGGGCTTCCTGGGCTTCCACCTGGATGCTGACGGTCCCCGAATCACTATGGGCGGCGAATTTATGGACGCTGACGGCAAAATCAAGGAAATGCCTCAGTGCGGCAGCTTCGATGCCTCCCTGCTGGCCTACGCTTCGCCCAAGGACATCATGGCCTTCGGCGCCGGCATCGGCAGTACCAAGGGTATGGCGCAGGGCTTAGGTGTATTGCCCGGAATGAGCAGTCAAGTGTTAGAGCAAGTGCAAGCTATCTACGATCTCTTCGACGGAGGTTCCGTCATGGGAGCTGCCGGACCGCTGAATTGCCTCGGCTCATTCACTGATCCTCAGTATGACAACTGGCACTTCGTCGTGTCCGCCAAACTCAAGGACGACAACGCCACCAAGGTCAAAGACCTGATTGTTTTACTGGCCGCTGCAACGGATTCGGCCGTCGTCACCGGCAACGAGATGGTGCTGAATATCCCCGTGAAGTATTCCTACGATGATTTTGACTATGAGTACTCCGAACCCGACTTCTACGGTGATGATTACGTGTCGCAGCCCAAGATTACTTACGGCAAGCTGTATATCAAGCAAGAAGGCAACGTCTTGGTAGCGTCCAACGCCCCCATTTCCAAGCAATCCAATTCTTTCAAAGCCGGCGAGTTTGAAGGCAAGGCCGGTGAATTCCAATTTGCCCTCACCAAAAGCGACTTGAAGAAATACTCCGGACTGGAAATACCCTTCGGCGTCAGCTTCGTGGTAGACGCGCCCAAGGGCGGCGGCACATGCAGCGCCGAACTGGCACTGACCGAAACCGAGGGAAGCATCTACGACAATATAGTAGGAGTCTTCGGTTCGAGCAAGTAAAACGATATAGACACATTGGGGCAAATGAATATAGTGCGTCAATGTATGCTGATACCGGCAGTGGCGATGATGCTACTGTCGGTATCATCATGCGATAGCGGCATCCAAAAGGGCACCATAGACGATGTTTTGGCTGCAATACCCGGCGGAGCTTCCGCCGCGACAATGCCGTGGCGGCAGGCCGGTGACGTCTGCGGCCTCGGCGGCGATGTCGGCGACCTCTTTGGCCGCGTATGCCGCTTGAGCGCCTCCGACGTGGTGGTTCTTGTGCATCCTTCCGACAGCCGCGATGTTCTTGTTACGGCCATCTCCGATGTGGCTGTGGCCGAGGATGCCACTGCCGATTGGGAACGCGTGGACTTGGGACGCGATGCTATGCCCGGGCGCGTATGCGTCGCCTCGGGCGGCACAGTCATCATCGGCGGACGCTTCGCATGGCTTGTGCCTTCGGTGACGGATGTCGCCGAGGCTGTACACGCTGTATCCTCGATACCGGATGCCGGCGGAGCACTGCCGCAACCCGTGCGCGAGAAGTTGAAGTCTTGTTCGAGCATAGTCATGGCACTGAGCATCGACGATAAATATCTCACAGCCACGGTCTCGGATAAAGAAAACGAGACGGTGATACGCGGCGAGTTGCGCGACAGCGCCGGTGTCGTATATGACCTCAGCGAATACGCACAACCTCTCGACGGGCCGATGTCCGACCGGCAGGCGTGCGCCGCCGTTGCCGTCGGGCTGCGCCGCGGAACTATGTTCCGTGCCGTCTCCCAATACTTGCAGCCCCGCTTGGGCGTCAAAGAAAAACTGGCCTGTGCTGCTGTCTCCGACATCCTGCGCGATGTCTGCGGCACGCTGCGTGCCACTCTCGAAAAGGAGGGTGCTGCTGCCGTGGTACGCGTGTCCATGCCCTATGCCGAAGGCGGCGCCGCTGCGACTACGCGTCGCATGGCCTCGATGATACAACGCTTCGGACATCAAGGCAAGGTACACGTCGAGGCTCTCGGAGACACTCTGATGCAGCTGAAAATAGCCGTGGACTTTATTCCGACTGATTTCGGCGGCTTTGCTCCGACACCGACAATTACGCCCGATAAGGATGCAGACGTGCTTATGGCATTGGCAATAGCCCCGATATCAGAAGGCATCGTGCGTCTGGACGGAGTGGAAGCCGTTGTGCATCGGGACGGTTTTGTCGTGACGCTGCACGGCACGGATTTACGCCGACTTTTGATGATGGCTCGCGGCGAGGACGATGATGCCGACGACAAACAGTCGGACGAATAAAACACTGACAATGAAACGAATCGAAACAATCAAGCTCGACAATGTGCTGCCGCGAGTTTTCGCCGGCAGCGAGCACGACAGCCCCGTGCGCGACTCGCAGGTATGGTTGCACAGCCTGACACTGCACCGCGATGCCGGAGCGTACCTCGTGGAGGCCGAAAGCGGCACGGGCAAGTCGTCGCTATGCTCCTTTATATACGGCAACCGCCGCGACTACTCGGGGCATATATACTTTGACGACCGCGACTTGGCCTCCCTCTGTGTGGGCGAGTGGTGCGACATTCGCCGCCGCCATATAGCCCTGCTGCCTCAGGAAATGCGCCTATTCCCCGAGC
>ERZ1032078.761-NODE-761-length-12825-cov-17.481128_pt1 | contig 12825 bp, 8 predicted proteins | sample MGYA00517101_ERZ1032078 | MGnify/ENA primary metagenome ERZ1032078 (study PRJEB33719, sample SAMN04261301) | wastewater metagenome | biome: rural village; feature: human; material: feces | host: Homo sapiens | place: El Salvador | collected 2013-01-14 ... | reverse complement strand
CGACCACCTGTTCCCAAAACAGGAGCGCTACCGGGCTGCGCTACACCCCGCTTTCTTCTCACAATGAAATTACTTCTTTACAGTAAGCATCATTTCTGAATTGCGGGTGCAAAGGTACAACATTTTTCTTATTCCACCAAATTTTTCAGCAACTTTTTTTGTAAAAAAATGCATTTATTCAGTTTTTTCCTAAAAAAAGGGCAACTTCCGAAGAAATTGCCCCTTTATACCTTATTACATATGACGATTGATGAATTTTCAGCAACCGCATTGTTTTGCTATTACGCCTTGATGATACCTTCCTCTACGAAAATCTTCTTCAAGATCTCAACAGCCTTCTCTACCTGCTCTTTTGTATGAGTAGCCATAAGAGCAAAACGCACCAATGTGTCCTGAGGAGCACATGCTGGTGGGATAACAGGATTGATGAACACACCTGCATCGTAAGCCAGCTTGGTAACAACGAATGTCTTCTCTGCATCACGAACGTAGAGAGGAATGATAGGACTCTCAGTCTCACCAATCTCGAAACCCTCCTCACGGAAACGCTTCAAAGCATAGTTGGTAACATCCCACAGATTCTCAAAACGCTCTGGCTCATTCTGAATGATGTGGAGTGCCTCAAGCGCTGCTGCTGTAGCTGCTGGAGTGTTGGATGCACTGAAGATGTAAGTACGGCAGTTGTGACGGAGGAAATTGATGGTATCCTTATCTGATGCGATGAAACCACCGATAGATGCCAGACTCTTAGAGAAGGTACCCATGATGAGATCTACCTCATCGGTCAGACCGAAATGATCGCAGACACCACGTCCCTGCTTACCAAACACGCCAAGGCCATGAGCCTCATCTACCATGATAGAGCAGTTGTACTTATGCTTCAACTTCACGATCTCTGGCAAGTTAGCCAAATCGCCCTCCATAGAGAACACGCCATCCACAACGATGAGCTTGACTGCATCCTCAGGAAGCTTAGAGAGCACGCGCTCCAAATCTTCCATATCGTTGTGCTTGTAGTGAAGCTGGGTAGCGAATGAAAGACGACGGCCATCTACGATACTGGCATGATCACGGTCGTCACAGATGATATAATCACCGCGGCCTACAACACATGCCAACACGCCCTGGTTTACAGAGAAACCAGTAGAGAAGCACAATGTCTCATCCTTGCCCATAAACTCAGCAAGCTCTTTTTCGAGCTGCACATGCAAATCGAGTGTACCATTGAGGAAGCGGCTACCAGCACAGCCAGAGCCGTACTTGTCGAGAGCAGCCTTAGCTGCATCGATAACTCGCTGATCATTAGTCAAACCCTGGTAAGCATTAGAACCGAACATCAGGATCTTATGACCATCGATGTCAGTTACCTCTGTCATCTGCTTACTTGTAATCTCACGGAAGTATGGATACACACCGGCTTCCATATACTTCTGAGGTACACGATAATTCTTGTATCTTTCTTGTAATTGTCCCATTATAATAGGTGTACTTTATTTCTATTTTAATTTATTTTCTAGTTTCAGGCTGCAAAGATACAAAAAAAGATTAATAAAACCGCTTTTTTCCTAAGAAAGTTTACTTTTATGCTTTTTTTAGTAGATATTTCTTGCCATTTTAGGGATTTTTATTACTTTTGCAATTTAAAAAACAATTTCTTGACTAAGATATGAAAAAAAAGATAGTTTTCATCATGAACCCGATTTCTGGAACCAGCAGCAAAGCAGCGGTTCCCAGTTTGATAGATTCTACTTTGGACAAGGAGCAGTTCGAGTACGAGATAAAAATGACTGAAAGACCAGGACACGCCTCAGAACTGGCAGCCGAAGCCAGAGACAACCATGCAGACATTGTGGTTGCTGTAGGTGGCGATGGTACCGTGAACGAGGTGGCCCGTTCCCTCGTCCATTCCGACTCAGCATTAGGCATTCTGCCTTGCGGCTCAGGAAACGGCCTGGCGCGCCACCTGCTGTTGCCAATGAACTTGAAGAAGAGCATTGAGATCATCAACGCCTGCGAAATACACGACCTTGACTACGGAGTCATCAACGAATACCCATTCTTCTGCACTTGCGGAATGGGCTTCGATGCCTTTGTCAGCATGAAGTTTGCAGAAAGCGGAAAGCGTGGGCCGATCAGCTATGCAGAGAACATCCTGAGAGAAGGCTTAAAATATGAGCCTGAAACATATACTCTGGAGGATGAGACAGGAACAAAACAATATAAAGCGTTTCTCATCTCATGCGCCAACGCTTCCCAATACGGCAACAACGCCTATATTGCTCCACAGGCATCTATGAGCGATGGATTGATGGATGTGGTCATCATGGAACCGTTTGATGTCATCGAAGCCTCACAGGTTAGTTTCGATATGTTCAACAAAACCCTCGACAAGAACTCGAAGATCAAGTCTTTCCGTTGCAAGAAGCTCCACATCACCCGCAGCAAGCCAGGTGTCATCCATTATGATGGCGACCCTGTGATGACCGGCGCCGACATAGATGTGCACATGGAAGAAAAAGGCATCAAGATGATTGTAAATCCGTTTGCAGACAAGAGTGTGCGCAAGCCGAACGTCATCCAATCAGCCTTTGCCGATTTCTTCAACGACATCAATGTTGTACGCGATGACATTCACAAAGATATACAGCGCCAAAGCAAACGAGTAGGAGCCATCAGCAAGCTCGTACAGAGAAAGCTGAACCTCTAGCTCTTACCAGATATAGAATTCTTCCGTAATTTTCGCATACCACTCTGACCGGTTCCCCTCGGAATCGGTCATTGTTTTTATAGTATTTTCCATTCCATTATACCGATGTTTTGCAAATGACAGAAGATAACGTTTCGGCTGTTTGCGCTCTACAGTCTTAACGCCACACTGCCGGATAAGATAAAAACCTAGCATACAAGCTTCCGACACAACCACCTCAAGAACCTCTGAAGGAACAATCACGGAAAAAACGCCATCATCACTCAGTAGCATTTTTGCACCCCTGAAAAGATCCCTGAAAGGCAAACTATCCGTATGGCGGGCCATCGTACGTTTACTGTCTGGATTTTTTAGACTATTCAAGAAGAAAGGAGGATTGCTTACGATTGCATCAAAAGACTCCTCAGAATGAAAGTCCTGCAATCTGCAACACTCTATTCCGACGCGATCAGCAAAAGGACTTGCCGCCACATTCTCTGCAGCCTCCTCACAAGCCTCTCCATCCATATCAATACCCAGCACCTGCGCCTCTGGGAAGCGCTGCGCCATCATCAGCGAAATGAGTCCGGTCCCCGACCCGATATCCAAAATGCGTTTACCGCCAGGTGCCCATGCTCCCAGCAACACACCATCCGTTCCCACCTTCATGGCGCAACGCTCCTGATGAATCTCAAATTGTTTGAATTTAAATCCTGTCATAGTTTTACTTTTAAGATAGTAACGCAAAAATCAGCATTTTATTACAGTCTTCTTGCTTATATTAATAATAATATCTAATAAAGAGGTGATTTTCGGAAAAAACGATGGGATTCTCGGCAAAAATCACTAACTTTGCACCCTATAAGCATATATTCAAGAGAATATGCACTCCAAAAAGTGTTTATCAAAATAGAACAGAAATTCATATACACCCCAAAAAGTGTTTATCAAATAGAATATGAACAGAAATTCGAATACACAAATCCAGATGATAGCCGACTTTGAGGGCGATGCATCCGTATTGATACAAGAAAGGGAGGCAGGAATCTATCCTACCCTCTGCACTCGCGACCTGGTGGTTTTTCCATCCGTGCTTACTCCTATCTTGATAGGCAGGGCGGAAAGCAAGGAGCTGGCAAACATGCTGGAGCAAAATCCAGAAACAGTATTCTGCATCTTTTGCCAGAAGCATGCGGACATAGACTCACCTAATCAGGAAGACTTGTACGAAACCGGAACATTTGCCAAGCTGATGAGAGTCATCAACATGCCAAACGAAGAGCACCAGAAGACCATCATCGTGCAGGGTTTAGGCCGATGCAAGCTGAAGAAGATAGTAGATAAGGATCCATTCTATCTTGCAGATGTAGAAAGTCTGCCAGAGACCTGGCCTACCGAAAAGGAAGCCAAGGATCCTATGTTCAAGGCATTGACCCAAACTTTCTTCGAGGAATCTATCAAATTCATTCAGTACAATGAGAACATTCCAAACGAGGCTGTCTATGCGATCAATGAGATTACCAATCGCTTCGTGAAATGCAACTTCATCTGCACCTCCCTCCCTTTTACGGCAGAAGACAAGATCAAGATGCTGGAACAGGAGAAGCTGTCAGAGCGACTGATAGAGGCACTCAAGGCCTTGCACAAGGAGCAGAAACTGCTCTACCTGCAAAATGAAATCAGGAACAAGACGCAGTTTGATCTCGACGAGCAGCAGAAGGAATATTACCTGAAGCAGCAGATCAAGAACATCAAGGAAGAGCTGGGCGAAGGCGAAAGCAGTCCGGAAAAGAAGGAGCTGCTCGAAAAAGCCAAGACCAAGAAATGGAACGAGGCAACCCAGAAGGTTTTTCAGAAAGAGTTGGCCAAACTCGACAACATCCATCCTCAGAGCCCAGACTACCCTATCCAGCTCAACTATCTGCAGACGCTGGTAGATTTGCCTTGGGGCGAATACACCGAGGATGACCTCAGCCTGTCTCATGCCCAGAAGATTCTCAACCAGGACCACTACGGCATGGAGAAAGTAAAGGAACGCATCCTGGAATATCTTGCCGTAAGATCCCTGAAGGGTGGAATGCAGAGTCCGATTCTCTGCCTCTATGGTCCTCCGGGAGTCGGCAAGACCAGTCTGGGCAAGAGCATTGCCAAGGCCATGAAGCGCAAATACGTGAGAATGTCTCTGGGCGGTCTGCACGATGAAGCCGAGATTCGCGGTCACCGCCGCACTTATATCGGAGCTATGCCTGGCCGCATTGTCAAGAACATCCTCAAGGCAGGCAGCAGCAACCCAGTCTTCATCCTCGATGAGATAGACAAGGTTTCAGCCAACAACCACCAGGGTGATCCAGCGTCAGCCTTGCTTGAAGTACTCGACCCTGAGCAGAACAACACCTTCCACGACAATTACCTGGATGTGGATTACGATCTCTCTAAGGTTCTCTTCATCGCAACCGCCAATGACATCAGCTCAATCCCACGTCCTTTGCTCGACCGAATGGAGCTCATCGAAGTAGGCGGCTACATTACGGAGGAGAAGATAGAGATTGCCAAGCGCCACCTGATTCCGAAGGAATTGGAGAATACAGGTCTCGACAAATTCACCCCGAAGGTAAGCTTCAACAAGGCAGCCATCGAGGGCATCATCGAGCACTACACCCGAGAAAGCGGTGTGCGCCAGCTCAAGAAGCAGATCAACAAGGGACTGCGCAAGATGGCCTACAAGCTCGCCTATTCCAAGGAATTGGAGAAGCCATCCATCACCGCAGCAGACCTGAAGGAGATTCTCGGCACCGCCCCATTCACCCGCGACATCTATCAGGGCAACGATTATGCCGGAGTAGTAACAGGACTTGCATGGACCTCTGTGGGCGGAGAGATTCTCTTTATCGAAACCTCTCTGAGCAAGGGACGACAGGGCAAGCTTACCCTGACCGGTAATCTGGGAGATGTGATGAAGGAATCGGCAGTCATCGCCCTGGAATACATCAAGGCGCATATCGACCTGCTGGGCGTGGATTACCGCATCTTTGAAAACTGGAACATCCATATCCACGTACCTGAAGGAGCAACGCCAAAAGACGGTCCTTCGGCAGGTATTACCATTGCCACCAGTATCGCTTCGGCCATCACCCAGCGCAAGGTTCGCAAGAACATAGCCATGACCGGCGAGATTACCCTTCGCGGCAAGGTACTCCCAGTGGGAGGCATCAAGGAGAAGATCCTGGCAGCCAAGCGTGCCGGCATTACCGACATCGTGATCTGCAAGGAAAACAAGAAGAACATCCTCGACATTCCAGAAAAGTATCTCAAGGGCGTAGAGTTCCATTATGTAGAAGATGTAGCAGATGTCTGGGAGTTTGCCCTCACCGACGAGAAGGTAAAGCACCCTATCGACTTCACCATTCCAGAAAATGACAAAAAAGAAAAGAAATGAAATTTGAACTACAAGTAACAGATAAGGCAAGCGATGCTCGCACCGGCATCATCACCACCGACCACGGACAGATCAAGACTCCGATCTTCATGCCTGTGGGAACTGTGGGCAGCGTAAAGGGTGTACATTTCGAAGAATTGCGCCAGCAGGTAAAGGCCCAGATCATCCTGGGAAACACCTACCATCTCTACCTGCGCCCGGGACTCGAAGTCATCAAGGCGGCAGGCGGACTGCATAAGTTCAACGGCTGGGACCGTCCTATCCTCACCGACAGCGGCGGTTTCCAGGTATTCTCGCTTACCGGAATCCGCAAGCTCAGAGAAGAGGGCTGCGAGTTCCGTTCCCACATCGATGGCAGCAAGCATTTCTTCACACCAGAGAACGTGATGGATACAGAACGCATCATCGGTGCCGACATCATGATGGCTTTCGATGAGTGTCCTCCCGGACAGAGCGACTTTATGTATGCGAAGAAGAGTCTGGAGATGACCCAGCGCTGGCTCGACCGCTGCATCAAGCGCTTCGACGAGACAGAACCTCTCTACGGTTATCAGCAGAGCCTCTTCCCTATCGTCCAGGGTTGTACTTTCCCAGAACTGCGCCGCGAAGCAGCCAAGTACATTGCCGACAAGGGAGCCGACGGAAATGCCATCGGCGGTCTTGCCGTAGGCGAGCCTACCGAGGTGATGTACGAAATGATCGAGGTGGTGAATGAGATTCTGCCAAAGGACAAGCCTCGCTACCTGATGGGCGTAGGAACTCCCCAGAACCTGCTCGAAGCCATCGAGCGTGGTGTCGATATGTTCGACTGCGTAATGCCGACCCGCAACGGCCGCAATGCAATGCTCTTTACCTATAATGGTACGATGAACATGCGCAACAAGAAGTGGGAGATGGATTTCAGTCCAGTGGATCCAGACGGCTGCGACATCGACCAGATAACCACCAAGGCCTACCTGCACCATCTCTTCAAGGCCCAGGAGCTCCTTGCCATGCAGATTGCCAGCATCCACAACCTCTCGTTCTATCTCCGTCTCGTTACAGATGCGCGCCATCATATCGAGCAGGGCGATTTCGTAGAGTGGAAACGCTCTATCATCGATCAGCTCGGCCGTCGAATCTAGCTTGAGCGTTGAGCATTGAACTTTATAGGATGCTCCTATACATATTTTACATTAAATGATGAAAGATTATAAATACATCAGAAAACATCGCAGACTGCTCAAGATGGGCAGAGCCTTCGAATCTCGCTTCGGCTGGCTCATTGCCATCCTGCAGCGCATAGCCCGCATTCTAGGCTGGATCGGGCACAAGCTGCGATTCCTCAGGGTGCTCAGGTATCTCAACCCACTGAGATACATCAAGCGGTTAGACTGGTACATTATCAAGAAGTTCGTAGGCTACTACTTCTTCTCGATTGCACTGATCATCTCCATCTCCATCGTGTTCGACTTCAATGAGAACCTGGCGAAGTTCACGGAGTATCATGCACCGGCCAAGGCCATCATCTTCGATTATTATGCCAACTTCATCCCTTACTTCGCCAACCTCTTCAGTGCGTTGTTCGTGTTTGTGGCGGTCATCCTCTTCACGTCGAAGCTGGCAGGCAACTCTGAAATCATCGCCATTCTGGCATCAGGTGTTTCCTTCAAGCGACTTCTTCGTCCTTACCTCATCACCTGCATCATGCTCTCAGCCTTGAGCTATGTACTCTCTGCCTACGTGATTCCACACGGCACGGTAGTACGCCAGAACTTCGAGACGATGTACAAGAACAAGAAGAAGAATACTTCTGCCGAAAACGTACAGCTGCAGGTAGATAAGGGCGTAATTGCCTATATGCAGCACTACGACAACAACTCGAAGCGGGGTTACGGATTCTGCCTCGACAAGTTCCAGGAGAAGAAACTCGTAAGCCACCTTACGGCGATGGAGATTCAGTATGATACAATCTCCGACAGCAAATACCACTGGAAACTGAGCAACTGGAAGGTGCGCCAGCTGAAAGGTATGAAGGAACACATCACCAGCGGAGCACAGAAGGATACGCTGATTACGATGGAGCCTACCGACCTGGTTTATTCCAAGGGTCAGCAGGAAACCTTCACCAGTCCGGAACTGAAGGAGTATATTTCCAAGCAGATCAACCGCGGTTCGGGCAATGTGGTGCAGTATCAGGTAGAATACCACAAGCGCATCGCCGCCTCGTTTGCCTCCTTCATCCTCACCATCATCGGAGTGTCGCTTTCATCGCGCAAGCGTAAGGGAGGAATGGGCTTATCTTTGGGAATCGGTCTTGCACTGAGCTTCGGCTACATCATGCTGCAAACCGTATCGGCAACCTTTGCCATCCAGGCAAACTTCCCTCCGGCACTTGCAGCCTGGTTGCCGAACATCATCTTCGCCTTCGTTGCCTACTTCTGCTACCGCAAGGCACCAAGGTAATTAAACATTGAAACAAAGAACCTTGACCATTGGAACGGATGAAGATCCATCCGGCTCAATGGTCAACAAAAGAAAGGAAAAGAATGTATTTCGACGAATTAGATTTGAATGACAACGTGCTCGACGCATTATACGACATGCGCTTCGACACTTGCACCCCTGTACAGGAAAAATGTATCCCTGAGATATTGGAAGGTCACGACGTATTGGGCGTGGCACAGACCGGAACGGGTAAGACAGCAGCCTATCTGCTCCCAGTATTGAGCAAGCTTGATGATGGCGGCTATCCGAAAGACGCCATCAACTGCGTCATCATGTCGCCAACCCGCGAGTTGGCCCAGCAGATAGACCAGGCCATGCAGGGCTTCGGCTACTACCTGCAGGATGTGAGCAGCGTGGCTGTTTATGGCGGCAACGACGGCAACCGCTACGATCAGGAGCTGAAGAGCCTCCGCATGGGTGCTGATGTCGTGATTGCTACTCCAGGTCGCCTCATCACCCACATTTCCCTGGGTAATGTAGATTTGAGCAAGGTAAGCTTCTTCATTCTCGATGAGGCCGACCGCATGCTCGACATGGGCTTCTCTGAAGACATCAATACCATCGCTTCCAAGTTGCCAAAGACCTGCCAGACCATCATGTTCTCTGCCACCATGCCTGAGAAGATTGAGGAACTTGCCAAGGCCCTGCTCAAGGATCCTGTAGAGATCAAGCTTGCCGTAAGCAAGCCTGCCGAGAAGATCAAGCAGGAGGCTTACGTTTGTTACGAGACCCAGAAGATGACCATCATCAAGGATATCTTCAAGGCTGGCGATATGAAGCGCGTCATCGTGTTCAGCGGCAGCAAGATGAAGGTGAAGCAGTTGGCTGCTGCCCTTCAGCAGATTGGCATCAACTGCGGTGCAATGCACTCCGACCTGGAGCAGGCAGAGCGCGATGATGTAATGTTCAAGTTCAAGAGCGGTCAGTTCGACGTACTGGTTGCTACGGATATCGTGGCTCGTGGAATCGATATTGATGATATCGAGATGGTCATCAATTATGACGTTCCTCACGATACTGAGGATTATGTTCACCGCATCGGCCGTACAGCCCGTGCCAACCGCGATGGTAGAGCCATCACCTTCGTCAACGAGGAAGACCAGTACTGGTTCCAGCAGATTGAGAAGTTCCTGGAGAAGGTGGTAGAGAAGATGCCTCTGCCGGAAGATTGCGGCGAAGGCCCTGAATACATCAAGCTCAACAAGCCTTCAAAACGCAACAATGGTCGAAAGGGCAAGGGCGGAAAGCAGGGCGGAAACAACCGCAACGGCAACCGCGGCGGCAACAATAACAGCAACGGCGATGGCGAGGGCAAGACCAAGACCAGCGCCAAGAGCCGCAGACAGAAAGACCGCGACCAGACTTCACACAAGCGCAAGCCAAACAAGCCAAACGAGCGTCAGGAAAAGACTCCTCAGAACAATGGCGAGAATGGCGCACAGAAGAATCACGAGAACGGCGAGCAGAAGAATCGCGAGTTCAAGAACAATGAACAGAGAAACGCTGAGCAGCGCAACGGCGAGCAGAAGAACCGCAATAACAACAAGCGCCGCAACAATAAGCAGCGCAACAACGAGAATGGCAATCAGCAGGGCAATCAGCAGTCTAACGGCAACCAGCGCCCAGGCAATGAGAACAATGTTCGTCCTGGAAGCAATGGCAGAGGCAGAGGCGTAGCCCAGAAGAAGCAGGGTGGCGCCCAGCAGAACCAGCAGAAGCGACAGGGCACAGCTCCTCAGAACCAGCAGAAGAAGGGTTCTGAGAATTCCGGTCCTCGCAAGTACGCTCCTGTTGTCAATCCACAGAAGAACGATAATCCAGTGAAGAAATTCATCAAGCGTATCTTCGGATTCGGCAAATAATCTCAAGAGAGAGTAATCTCAAGAGAGAATAATCTACCGAAATGATATATTCCTGCTTCCAGGCAGGCTTATACATTATTATATATATGAGAAGCCCGATAAGAGAGTTGGACTATCCCAACCTTTTGTCGGGCTTTTCTTTTTTTAAACGAACCTGAAAACACGGCTAAAATGGACAGAAATAAAAGACTCCCAGTCACTCCGCTGATGTTCTTCAGCCTCATACTATCACTTAGCATCATCACAGCCAGATACAGCTATGATTACTTCTCCACGCGCTATTGGCTCATCGCAGCCATCATTGCCATAGCCTTAGCCGGCTGCTGCTATGTACTCAATGAAAACCGTCAGCTTTTCCGGCTCTTCTTCAGAAAAATCAAGCAGCTGGTCCTTCTTCAGAGCCTCTTTCTGTCGCTCTGCCTGTTCTGTCTGGGCGGTTTCATCACCTCCCATCATATCGATAAGACGAAAACACCTGGCAGCATCATGACCTACCTGTCACTCTCCCCCATCGACCGCACCATCCTGGCAAGCCGTTCCTTCCGCCAGCAGCTGGAACAGCAGCTGCATACTTATCATATCGACGGACAGGATTTCGCCGTGATTTCTGCGATGGCGATGGGCGATAAGGGTTCACTCGACCGGGAAACCAAGGAGAGCTTTTCCATCTCCGGCACAAGTCATATACTGGCAGTTAGCGGCTTGCACATAGGCATTATCTTCCAGCTCTTCGTGATTCTTCTGGGCGGAAAGCGCCGTTCCAGACCCACCATTGCCCTGTCCCTCGTTGCCGTATGGGCGTATGTCGTCTTTATCGGCTTTCCCCCTAGTGCCGTCAGATCAGCCTCTATGCTCAGCATCTACAGTTTCTGCCTGCTAGCCCTGCGCCCCGACCTTTCGCTCAACACCCTGGCGCTAGCCTATGTCATCATGCTGTTTCTGAATCCCTTCCATCTTTTCGACATCAGTTTCCAGATGTCCTTTCTCGCCGTGGCTTCCATCCTCATATTCTATCCCCCACTCTTCGGCCTGCTCAAATCCCACGGCAAGATCATCCGTTGCCTCTGGGGACTATTCAGCGTATCCCTGGCGGCACAGATAGGTACTCTTCCGCTCATCGTCTATTATTTCGGCAGAATATCCTGCTACTCCCTGCTCACCAGCTTCATCGCCATCCCGGCAGCCACCCTCATCCTCTATCTTTGTGCCCTACTCCTGCTGCTTTCTCCCCTTACCTACATTTCCAGCCTTGCCACCGTCGGCACCTGGCTGATGCAACATGTAGCAGCAGTACTTGCCAGCATTACCCAAGCCACCCATACCGCTTTCCGGCTTACCAGTCTGTTGCCGGGCGCCAGCATAGACCATCTTCATCTGTCACTCCATCAGTTGATGCTTCTCTATCTGGCAGTCGTATCTGGCTACCTGGTCCTTGCCAAATGGAACCAGATAAGGGAAAAAATCTACAAGATTCGCCATTCTCATGCATTACCTTTCTAATCATTTGCCCATCACAAAAATAATGTGTATCTTTGCAGTATGAATTACGATAGAATCAAACAGCAGGCAGGTCATCTTCCTGCCTTCCAGATAGCCGACGCCATCAACAGCACCCTGAAGGAGTCGGCAAACCTTGTTGTCACTGCTCCGCCGGGAGCCGGAAAATCCACCGTGCTTCCACTCACCCTCCTCGGAGCCACCCCACAGGGAAAGATTCTGATGCTGGAACCACGCCGCCTTGCTGCCCGTCAGATAGCTGAACGAATGGCAAGCATCTTGGGCGAACCCGTGGGCAAGACCGTGGGTTACCGGGTACGCTTCGAGAACAAGGTTTCTTCAGAAACCCGCATCGAGGTGCTCACCGAGGGAATCCTTACCCGGATGCTCATCCATGATGCCACGCTCGAAGGAGTGAGCGCCGTCATCTTCGATGAGTTTCACGAGCGAAGCATCAACTCCGACCTGGCGCTTGCCCTCACCCGACAGGCACAGGAGATAATCCGCCCCGATCTGAAGATCATCATCATGTCGGCTACCATCGATGCTTCTGCCATCTGCGAGGCTCTTCGGGCGCCATTGATAGAGAGCGAAGGAAGGATGTTTCCCGTAGAGACCATTTATTCTGAGACCGACATTGCGCGATACGATATATATAAAGAGGTGGCAGCTACCATCCTCAAGGCTGCAGATAGGTACGAGGGAGATATTCTTGCTTTCCTTCCTGGACAGTCGGAGATTCTGAAATGCAAGGAGATATTGGATGCAAGCCTCAGCAGGGCTGCAGCTGAACTTACCGTTACGCAGGTTTATCCGCTCTACGGCAATCTTCCACCCGAGAAGCAGCGCCTCGCCAT
>ERZ1032078.746-NODE-746-length-12941-cov-8.384603_pt1 | contig 12941 bp, 7 predicted proteins | sample MGYA00517101_ERZ1032078 | MGnify/ENA primary metagenome ERZ1032078 (study PRJEB33719, sample SAMN04261301) | wastewater metagenome | biome: rural village; feature: human; material: feces | host: Homo sapiens | place: El Salvador | collected 2013-01-14 ... | reverse complement strand
AATATGAACTGTGTGTTTCAAATGAGATCGTTGACGAATATTTGGAGATATTGCAAAAACTGACAAGTGTTGAAGTTGCAGAATATATAATGAAAACAATAATCAACAGTCCTTTTGTTGTGTTCATAGACCCTTTTTATAAATTTGATTTAATACAAGCAGATAAGGACGACAATAAATTTGTTGATTGCGCTATTGCTGCTCAGGCCAGATGCATAATCTCTAACGATCATCACTACGATATTTTGTCTACGATACCATTTCCACATGTAGAAGTTATAAAACTTACAGATTTTATGGAAATAATGAAAGCTTCTGGCAATTAGAAAGAAATGTAATTATAGGGGTAGGCTATGCCAGTCCAAGCCTTAAACCCACATTATTTTGCAATGAGAAATTTACTCTTTACCTTTATACTTGCGCTGCTCTCGGCGCTCACATCAGCCCAGACCTTCAGCAATATAGCCATTGCTGAGGCATCGACCGTGTGCTCCATAGCGCAGGACGAGCAGGGGATGGTGTGGCTGGGCACCGAGAACGGACTCTACTCGTACGACGGATACCGCACCATACCACACAACACATCTGCCGACGGCACACCTATGGCGACGCGCATACACTCAATGCTCGTCAGCCACAATATTATATATATGGGCACGGAACGCGGACTGCTCGTCTACGACATACGAAGCGGACGCTACGGGCAGCCTGCCGAACACTCGCCTAAGGACATTCGTGCCGTAGCTATGCACGAAGGACGGCTATGGATGGGCAGCGCGACGGGACTGTACAGCTGCAGCCTCGCCGCCAACGACATACGTCTGGAGAACCGACAGCTCCAGAACGTGTACTCGCTGCTGTCCACCCCTCGCGGACTGCTTGTCGGAACCTTAGGCGGACTGGCTCTGCGCTCGCCTGGCGGCAGCATACGCCGCATACCGATAGGCAACGGACCGCAGCCGCTCGTCAACGCTCTCGCTCCAGACCGTGGCACCAATGCCGTGTGGATAGGCACCGAGGGTGCGCTCTACCGTTACGACTGGCGCACATTCCAGCCCGTAGCGCCGCTCATGGGCAACTCCATCAAGTCGCTCGCATTGCACGGCGACAACATATATGCAGGCACCGACAACGGAATGTTTATATATAATAAGGTGACAAACGACGTGCGCCATGCCCTGCACGACTCACGCTCGGCACGCTCAATAGCCAACAACATTGTGTGGGCGGTGTACAACGACCGCTGGGGCAACCTATGGGCAGGCACCGACCAGGGCGTGTCGCACATACAGCAGCGCCCGTTCTACACCTATACTCCGCTCAGCGACATCACCCATACGGGCGACGGCAACTGCCTGCACCTCATATTCCGCAGCGCCGACAACATGCTGTGGCTCGGCGGCACCAACGGACTCATCGCCTACAGCGCCACTCACGGATTCCTGCCCGGCAAGGGTGCCGACATAGCGTGGTATCGCCAGACCTCAACTGCGCACTATATGTCGCACAACCGTGTGCGCCGTGTGTACTCCGACGGCGAGGGTAGGGCGCTCGTATGCACCGACCACGGACTCAACATATACAATCCGCTGACACGACAGATGCGCAACGTCATCGTCACCGACCACTCGCGACGCTACAGCACGGCGTGGGCTTACGACGTGGTGGACGACGGACGGGGACGCTACTGGATATGCTCGTATATGGGAGGCGTTTTTGTGGTGGCTAAGGAGAAGCTGCTCAATGCCACCGATGGCGTGATTGTAGCCGACCGACATCTGCTCTCGCAGTTGCAGGGCATACACGTGTGGCAGCTTGTCAAGGACGGACGCGGACGCATCTGGGTGCGAATGTACGACCGCGGACTCGACCGTATCGACCCCAAGACGATGCGTGTGGAGCACGTCGTGGGCAAGGACCGCATCATCAACGACCTCGCTGTAGACCTTAAGGGCAATGTCTGGGCGGCAATGGACGGCGAGATACGATGCTTCGGCATGAACGACAAAGACAGCCGTACCTATAACATAGCCGGATATGGCAGCGATGCCACCGCCATACTGTGTCGGGTGGAGGACGATATGTGGGCTGTCATGGGCAACGACTGCTGCATATTGCGTGCCGACGGACGCTCCATGCGCTTCGTTGTGCCCGGATTCCGTCCGCTTGCCATCTGTTACGACCGCGTGTCGCATAGCGTTCTGCTTGGCGGCAACGACGCTGTGGTGAGCATTCCCACTGCTCGCATGAATGAGAAGCGGCAGCGCTGCCACATGTTCATGTCGGGCATGCTGGTCGACGGCAAGCCGTTCGTGCCCGAAGAGGGCAGCACCGCCTATCTGTCGGCAGTGACGCTCGCCTCCACACAGAACAACGTGACGTTCCAACTGTCCGACCTCCCCATGTCGGGACAGCAACCCTGCGTGTACGCCTATCGCCTTAAAGGCATCGACCGCACGTGGCAATACCTTCACGGCGAGCGTCATGAGATAAGCTACAACGCCCTGCCTCCGGGCAGTTATACGCTCGAGGTGCGCCAGATTGACGCCCTTGGCGACGCCAAAGACGAGGTGCTCAGCTACGGAGTTACCATTCTTCCGCCCTGGTACTGGTCGCTGTGGGCTAAGATTGTTTATCTGCTTGTGATTGCAGCATTGCTCGTGTGGATAATGAACTTCTACATGATGCGCCGCCGTCTGCACGAAGAGCGCATCGCCAAGGAGCGCATCATGCAGGAGTCGGCAGCCCGCTCGCAGTTCTTCGACAATCTGTCGCGACAGCTCAAGCAGCCGCTCGGCTCGCTGTTCGGCTCGGTGCTCGACATGCTTCATGCCGAGACCGACACCAGCGGAGTGCGCTGTCTGGAGCAGATGCGCCACGACGTGGTAGATATGAACATGCTTGTACACAAGGCTCTCGACGTGATGCAGACCCGACCCGACAACGACCCTACGCCTAAGACGACGCTTGAGATAGTGGACTTCTGCCGACGTGCTGCCGACGATGCACGCTCGCGCTTCGGCAAGGCGGTGGAGATTGACTATCGCACCGATGTGCCTACTGCATACGTGTGCGTCGACGTGGTACGCCTGCAACCCGTGTTGGCTGAACTTATCGACTTCGCTGTGAACAACCGCAACGCCGCCGACCCCGTGCGCATTGCCATAACTACCTGCGACGATAGGGTGCGTATAAACGTAACCATACCCGGCAAGACGATAGCACAGAACGATATACCCTTCGTTTTCAACCGCTACTATCGCATGCCCGACAATATCATGCCAGCCGACACTAACACCTTCGCCCTCGTTCATGAGTTTGCCGAGCAGCAGGGTGGCGCAAGTGTTGTGCATAGCGACGACAACCAGATTGTAGTGACTATGGCTTTCGACCCGGCTCATACCGCTTCGGCTTCATCACAACACGCTGACAGCGCTAAGGCTGCGTTCAAGGAGCCTGATGCCGACAGCGCCGACGCCCGCCTGTTGGCTAAGATTACGGACATGGTGGAGGCTCATATAGCCGACTCCGACTTCAATGTGACGCGCCTGCAGGAGTCGCTCGGACTCGGCTCGAAACTGCTCTATCGCAAGGTTAAGCAGATGACGGGCAAGACACCGATTGAGTTTATACGCCACATACGCATGCAGCGTGCTGCCATAATGCTGCGCGAAGGCAGGTTCTCGGTGTCGGAGGTGATGTATATGGTGGGTTTCTCCAACTCAAGCTATTTCTCAAAGGTGTTTCAGAAGACCTATGGCATCACGCCTGCGGAGTATTCAAGAGGATAAACAATGGACCGACTTATACATATATTAAATACCGACATACTGCCACCCCGCCAGTTTACTTTCCCGTTTTGCTACGAACCGCATCCGCTCTGCCGCCTTGCCGCCGCCGAAGTGCAACGCCACATCGTCGAATCGGGCATCTGGCAGGGCGAAACGAGTTGTGGCAAAATGTTCGGAGTACTTGTAGTAAGGGAAAAGGGAAAAGTGAAAAGTGAAGAATCCGATGGCTTTGATGGGGCATTGAGATTTATTGCCGCTTACTCCGGACTGCTTGCTGGACGCAACGACTGGGCTTATTTTGTGCCGCCCGTATTCGATGCCCAGCAACCCGACGGACACTTTAAGGTGACCGAACGCAGCATTTCCGACATCAACAGGGAGATAGACTGCATACGCCATTCGGATGAATACAAGCGTGTCAAAGCCGAAGAAGCGACGCTGCGACAGTCGGCTGCCGACCGTATTGCTGCCATGAAGCAGCGCATAGCAAGCGCAAAGGCTGAGCGCGACCGCCGTCGCTGTGATGCCCAGGCAGGACTCGTGCACATCAGCGAGGCTGAGGCTGCTGCCATGACACGCGAGAGTCAGACGCTGAAGGCTGACCTTCGACGACTCAAGCAGCGCCTCGACGCAGAGCTTTCGGCTGCTCATGCCCTTACACAGCAGTACGACGAGCGTATGGCTGCGTTGCGACAGCGACGCCGAAGCATGAGCGACGAGTTGCAGCGATGGCTCTTCACGCAATACCGCATGCTCAACGCGCGTGGCGAAGAGCGCGACCTCATAGACATATTCAGCACCACCACGCATGCTGTTCCGCCCGCCGGGGCTGGCGACTGCTGCGCCCCCAAGCTGTTGCAGTATGCCTACAGCCACGGACTCCAACCCGTGTGCATGGCTGAATTCTGGTGGGGCGAGTCGCCACGGCAGGAGATACGCCATCATCTGAGCTATTATCCGGCATGCCGCTCGAAGTGCCTGCCCATACTGACGCACATGCTTCAGGGGCTCGACGTAGAACCCAATCCGCTCACAGCGACCGCATCGGAGGAGCTGAAGATAGTGTACGAGGACGACGCAATATGCGTAGTCGACAAGCCGGAAGGCATGCTCTCGGTGCCAGGCAAGGACAATGTTGAAAGCGTAGAGTCGATTATGCGCCAGCGTTGGCATCAGTACGACGGCAATCCGATAATGGTGCACCGCCTCGACCGCGACACCAGCGGACTGATGGTAGTGGCACGCACCCTCGAAGCCTATCATTCTCTGCAACAGCAGTTTGCCCGTCGCATTGCAGCCAAGCGCTATGAGGCGGTGCTCGACGGCGTTCCTGCCACGCAGGAGGGCACAATCAGTCTGCCCCTAATGCCCGACATAATGGACCGTCCGCGCCAACGTGTCGACATGGAGCACGGCAAACCGTCGGTCACTACCTATCGTGTCGTAAGCACGCAGGGCGGTCGCACCCTCGTGTGGCTATATCCCCACACGGGTCGTACGCATCAGTTGCGCGTGCATTGTGCCCATCCTCTCGGTCTTGCCACTCCAATTCTCGGCGATCCGCTATACGGACGCGGCACAGCAGCGCCACGAATGTATCTGCACGCAGCCGAACTGTCAATAGTGCATCCCACAACTGGGCAACGAATGAAGTGGTTGTCGAAATTCATTTAAATGTTCTGGGAGAGGGGACGCCCTCGTCCCCGATAAAGCAATTGATTTCCCCTGATTCCTTCGGGGATGAGGGCGTTCCCGACATAGCAATTGATTCTCGCTAATTCTTTCGGGGACGAGGGCGTCCCCGCTCCCAGTATGTTAGGGAAGAGGGCGTTGATTGCTGCGGAGGCCGGAGACCTCCGCTATTATATAAATGCATTGCATATCGCTCCCTAACACTTAACATTCAACACTTCAAAAACCCCCAATTCAACACTTAACATTTAACATTCAACACTTCAAAATCCCTCTTTTTTGTCCTAACTGCAACATCTTTTTGCGTATTTTAAAAATAAACTAACAAATGCTTTGCCGATTTTAGAATTTATTATATCTTTGCAAGACTAATTTATAATCCTATAGACCATTTACTGCAACGATACTAACCCTCGTTTGCAACAACATTATATATACCGATTAATATTATATATTGTCGGTCAACAACAATGATTAAACCATTAAGTAACTATATTTACCAAGTAGATATTAGGCTTCTGAAAAGAAGTTAGGCTTAATAGGAATACTCGAAGTCTTAACTGATTTCGGGCATTCTTTAAATTAACTGATTATGAACAAACAAATCAAAGAAAGACTCCTTGTCATATCGCTCTTCTTATTGTCTGTAATTACAGCCAATGCAGCCGACAAGATAATAAAGGTGAGCCAGAACGGAAATGCAGCAAGTGCAATACGTGCAGCGCTGGAGAAGGCTGCTGCAATGAAGGGTAGCCCCGTGACATTGAAACTCGACCTTGGTGTGTGGAACATTCCACGCGAAGAGTCGACTGTACGCAAGTATTATATCTCTAATACCACTTCAGAATCGGAAAATCCCGACCCCTCAAAGCATATCGCTCTGCTTATGCGTGGACTACGAAATGTTACCATCGACGGCAGTGGATCGACCTTGATGCTTGATGGCGAGATGTCGGCATTTGTCATTGACAGCTGTCAGAACATCACTCTGCGCAATCTCACCATCGATAACGCTCATCCTACACAGACCGAGATGACAGTAGAGGCAGATGGTAAGGATTATATGATTTGTCGCACACACGCCACATCACAATATCGTATCAAGAACGGTAAGGTGGAGTGGTATGGACGCGGATGGGCATTCACCAATGGTATAGCACAATGGTATGATCCCGTACGCGACGTGACATGGCGCGACTGGAGTCCTACCGACAATGTGGTTGAGGCTCGTGAGATGGAGCCAGGCAAGCTCTACATCAAATACAACAAGAAGCCAGCCGTACCCGTAGGCACTGTTTTCTAGATGCGCGACGCTATTCGTCGTGAGGCATGCGGTCTTATCTGGCAGTCGAAGAATGTGCGCTTGGACAATGTCCGTATATATTATCTCAGCAACTTTGGCGTTGTGGGTCAGGTGTCAGAGAACATCAGCATCCACCGTTGTTGGTTTGCACCTGAAGAAGGAAGTGGCAGAACGAATGCCGGATTTGCTGACTTTGTGCAGATGTCAGGTTGCCGTGGCCTTATCGACATAACCGATACCAAGTTTGCCGGAGCACACGACGACCCAATAAACGTACATGGCACACACCTGCAGATTGTCCGCGCCACATCAGCCAACACTCTGCTGCTGCGCTATATGCACCATCAGACATTCGGATTCCAGTCGTTCCATGCTGGCGACGACATTGAAATTGTAAATCCTGAGAATCTTCTTGCCGAAGGAACATTCAAGGTGAAGAAGGCTCGCATGGTTTCGCCACGCGAGATTGAGATTACACTCACCAAGCCAGTTTCTGCCAACTTGTTGAAGAATGGAACACGTGTTGTAGAGAACATCACTTGGACACCGCGCGTACACATAGCACGTTGTCACTTCAGCCGTATCCCTACACGTGGCATTCTCATCACTACACGTCAGCCGTCGGTTATCGAAGATAACTATTTTTACGGTATGCAGATGAGCGCTATTCTCGTAGCTGACGATGCCCGCAGCTGGTTTGAGTCGGGTCCGGTGCATAACCTCACCATTCGCAACAACGTATTCAACCGTTGCTTGGGTTCAATCATCTGGATTAATCCCGAAAACCGCAAGAAGGCAGGGGCTGTACATCGCAATATAACCATAGAGAACAATGTGTTCACATTGAACTCGAAGAACGACAAGCCGGTTGTGTATCACTCGGTAGACAACCTTAAGGTCAACAACAACATCGTCATTAATCCCGACGGTAGTTGTGGAGTAGCTGTTGCTGAAGAGAAATAATTACGGGGTGGTGAGCAGTCGTGGTTCTACTCACCACCTTATATATTATACGAGGAACAAGTTGTGAAACTTGTATTTATAATTAGTTATAATTATTGTAGATTGTGAGGAAAGCCAGCGGGTATTTCCAAAATACCTTTCTCAGGCTACGGCGAGGACGCCATAGCCTCCTATAGCTACCCTAAATTAATGTTATTTTATGGCTAAACGTCCGTTATCTCATCAATAATCAGTATTTTTGCAGATTGATTGTATAAGAAACATAAGATAACGACAATATAATATGGTGAAAATAAAGATAGTAAACCGTGGCCGTCAGCAACTGCCGGCATACGCTACCGAACTGAGTGCCGGCATGGACTTGCGTGCCAACATCGACGAATCAATCACGCTCAATCCGATGGAGCGCCGCATCATACCAACGGGTCTGTACATGGCGCTGCCTCCAGGTTATGAGGCTCAGGTGCGCCCACGCTCAGGCTTGGCTTTTAAGCACGGCATAACGGTGCTCAATTCGCCCGGAACCATTGATGCCGACTATCGTGGCGAGATAGGAGTGCTGCTCGTTAACCTCTCTAACGAGCCGTTTGTCATCACCGAAGGCGAGCGCATTGCACAGATGGTGATAGCACGTCATGAGCAAGGACAGTTTGAAGTGGTTGACGAACTCGACCAGACCGAACGCGGAGAGGGCGGATACGGCCACACCGGAGTGAAGTAAGCAGCTAACACATTAATGACAATGAATTCATACAAGAATCAGATAGTCGGCATCGGAGCAGCCGTTCTGCTCCTCATTGCACCAGCTATTGCCGGCAGCATTGACTACCGCACGAAGGGTGCGGCACAACGTCCCGATACCGACACGATGACCATCAGCGCCAAGCAGCTGCTCGATGCCACACCGTTGGCAGACAGGCTGTTTCTCGACGCAGTGTGCTGTCAGCTAAGGGGCGACGATTCTACAGCCCTTCAGTTGTTAGACTCGTGCCGAACGGTCAACCCCAACGCTGCCGAAGTCTACTATCGGCTGGCACAACAGTACTTCGATACGGGCAACGACTCTATAGCCACGAAGTATATGGAGCGTGCCGCACGTCTGCAACCTGCCAACGATACCTATCAGGAGAGCGTAGCAGCTACATATATACAGCAGCGCGACTACGACAGCGCAATCAAGGCATACGAAAATCTGTACTCGCACTATCGTGAGCGTACCGATATACTCGACATTCTCGTGCGTCTGTACGGGGCCAAGAAGGACTACGCACGTATGCTTTCCACCATCGACCGTATGGAAAAGGTTGACGGCGAGAGCGACGAACTGACGCTACTGAAGATGAATGTCTATGAGATGCGCCACGACACAAAGAACGCCTATCGAATGCTGAAGGTTCTGAACGACGCACACCCCAACGAACCTAATTATAAGGTGATGCTGGGCAACTGGCTGATGAACCACAACCGTCGTGACGAGGCATTCAAATACTTGCAGGGCGCACTCGCTGACGATCCGCAAAACGCCTTCGCCCTGAACTCAATGTACGACTACTATCGTTCGGGAGGCGACAATGCGGCTGCCGACGAACTGCGCGAAAAGATACTTTTCAGTTCGCAGACCGAGCCGAAGACCAAGGTGACCATGCTGCAGCAGGCTATAAAGGAGTCGGAGCAGAACGGTGGTGACAGCGTGGCGGTGCTGAACCTCTTCGACCGCACTATGAAGGCATCGCCCAAGGATGCCGACATCTCAAACATGAAAGCCATGTACATGAAGCTGAAGGGAATGCCCGACGACTCGGTGAACGCCGCCTTTGAACATACGCTCAGCATTGAACCGGACAACAATATGGCTCGTGTGAAGCTGATACAAGACAAGTGGGAGAAGAAGAAATGGGACGAGGCAATCAGTTTGAGTACTGCTGGAACGCAATACAATCCCGATGACGTGGTGTTCTATTATTTCTTAGGTCTCGGCTACTTCCAGAAGGATGACGACGACCGCGCTCTCGATGCTCTGAAGCGTGGAGTGGGGGAGATAAACGACCGCACCGACCCCGATATGGCAAGCGATTTCTACGGCTCGATGGGCGACATCCTGTTTAAGAAGAAGCGTCAGGAGGAGGCTTTTGAGGCTTACGACAACAGTCTGAAATGGAAAGAAGACAACATAGTGGTGCTCAACAACTATGCTTATTACCTCTCAGAGCTGCGCCGTGACCTAAAGCGTGCAGAGCAGATGAGTTTCAAGACGGTGCAGGCAGAACCCACCAATGCCACCTATCTTGATACGTATGCGTGGATACTCTTCCTGCAGAAGCGATATGACGAGGCACGTGCCTATATAGACAGGGCGCTTGAGAACGACAACGATTCGACAAACGGACCCAGTGCAGTGGTGATAGGACACGCCGGCGATATCTATTGTATGTGCGGCGATACCGACCGTGCCGTAGAACTGTGGCAGCGTGCACTCAAGGCAGGAGGCGACAAGGCTGTGCTGACGAGAAAGATTAAAACAAAGAAACTGAAGATAGAGGAACAATAAGACAATGAAACGACTAATAACGATACTCTCTGTAGTGCTCTTGCTCGCCTCATGTGCCAGCAAGAAGGTGGCAGGCGACGGAAGTGACACAACTGGGCTGTCGAAGACACAGAAGTCGGAACAGCAGACGTTCTTGAAGCGTGTGCTTGACAATCAGGTGCAGGCACGTAATATCGTAGCCAGTGCCGACCTGCGACTGGTTGCAGGAAACAAGGATTTCAGCTGCGACGGCAAGATAAGCATGCGTCGCGACGAGGTGATACGACTGCAGCTGTTGCTGCCCATTATACGTACTGAGGTAGCCCGCATCGACTTCACACCCGACTATGTGCTGCTTGTAGACCGTTTTCATAAAGAATACATCAAGGCTTCGTACAAGGACGTGAGCTTTTTGGCAGACAACGGACTGTCGTTCTACTCGCTCCAGGCTCTGTTCTGGAACCAGCTGTTCCTGCCTGGAGAGAAAACGGTGAACGAACAGATGCTGCGCCGATTCACATGCGGTCTGGCTGACATGGCTACAACTGTGCCCGTAGGCTTCAAGAATGGCAATATGGAATATCAGTGGAAGGCTTCGAAGAGTACAGCGCAGATTACTGGAGCTGGTGCTAACTATGATAGTGCAGCTCATGGCAAGTCGTCGCTCGTGTGGACATACGACAATTTCCGTTCGTTTGACGGCCGTCAGTTCCCGTTGTCGCAGCAGTTTGCCGTGTCCACAGCAGTCACCGGACGTCAGCAGACAGTGCAGTTGACGGTGAAAATGTCGTCACCCAAGAACTCGGCCGACTGGGACACTACAACACAACTGTCGGGTAAATACAAGAAGATAGAAGCTCAGGACATTCTCAAGAAACTCATGTCAATACAGTAAAGCCAATGAAGCAGTATTTAATGGCACTTATTGCCATAGTGATGCTTGTCGCTCCAGTGGACGCGACGGCTCTGACGCTCATGCAGCAGCGTAAGACTACCACTACGCAGAATAGGAAAAAGACGACAGCAAAGGCTCAGGTAAGAAAGGCTGCCAGCACAAAAAGAAATACAACAGCCAAGAAGTCTACAGCTAGGAGGACTACGTCAAAAAAGAAGACACGTCCAACTTATTCTACAGCCGAGATACGCGGATTGCAGTCGAAACGCTCTGCCATGCAGAAGGAGATAAAGAAGCAGGAGGCGGCATTGCGTGCCAATCAGGCAGACGTGAAGAAACGACTCAACGATCTGCTCGTCATCAACAGCGAGATAGACAAGCATCAGAAGAACATTGACGGTATTCAGAAGGACATACATCATATAGATGGCAATATCGGACTGCTCAATGCTCAGCTTTCGACATTGCAGAAGCAGCTGCAGGAGCGCAAGGCCAAGTATGTGAAGTCGATGCGATACATCAACCGACAGCATACGTTGCAAGACCGTCTGATGTTCATATTCTCCGCCAAGAACTTCGCTCAGATGTATCGACGACTGCGCTTTGTGCGCGAGTATGCCTCATGGCAGAAGGCACAGGGCGAAATGGTGAAGGTGAAGCAGGCTCAGGTGAACGAGAAACACTCACAGCTGCAGCAGGTGAAGGGTCAGAAAAGCAACATGCTTTATCGCGGGCAGCAGGAACGAAAGCAGCTTGAGGGCAAGCAGCAGGAGCAACAGCAGGTGGTGAACTCGCTGCAGAAGCAGCAGAAGACCATACAGCGCGTCATAGCCAAGCAGCGTAAGGACGCTTCGGCAATAAACGCACAGATAGACCGACTCATTGCCATTGAGGTGGAGAAGGCACGTGTACGTGCCGCCGAGGAAGCAAAACGACGCGCCGCTGAGGCTGCCGCTGCCAAGAAACGTCGTGAGGAAGAGCTTGCACGTAAGCGTGCTGAGGCTGAAAAGGCGCGCCTTGAGAACGAACGCCGACTCCGTGAGGCTCGCGAAGCGGAAGCGCGTGCAAAAGCGGAAGCCCGTGCTGCACAGGAAAGGGAAGAGGCTGCGCGTGCCGAAGCGCAGCGTCAGCGCGATGCCGAAGCAAAGAAGAAGGCTCAGGCGGCTGCCGATGCAGCAGCTCGTCAGGCTGCCGAGCAGAAGGCTGCAGCCGAACAGCGTGCCCGTGAGGCTGAAGCACAGCGTGAAGCGATGGAGCGTAAGGCACGAGCCGATGAGCAACGTTCTACAAAGGAGATAGCGCAAGCACGCAAGAATGTGGAGCAGACCAACACGATGTCATCGGTAGACCGTATGATGTCGGGCGGATTTGAAGCCAATAAGGGTCGTCTGCCAATGCCTATAACAGGTAGTGCACGCATAGTAAGCCACTACGGACAGAACAGTGTGGCAGGACTTAAGGGAGTGACTATAGACAACAAGGGCGTAAACATTATGGGTCAGCCCGGCTGCCAGGCACGCGCAATATACGACGGCGAGGTTAGTGCCGTGTTCGGATACGGCGGTTCGTTCGTGGTGATGGTGCGCCACGGAGCCTACATATCGGTATATTGCAACCTGCGTTCGGTCAATGTTCAGCGCGGACAGAAGGTGTCTACACGTCAGAGTCTGGGCTCTGTGGCACAGGATAATATCCTTCAGTTCCAGTTGCGTAAAATGCAGAACCGCCTGAACCCTGAGGCTTGGATAGGAAGATAATAGAAGCCCCACC
>ERZ1032078.744-NODE-744-length-12953-cov-11.563731_pt1 | contig 12953 bp, 19 predicted proteins | sample MGYA00517101_ERZ1032078 | MGnify/ENA primary metagenome ERZ1032078 (study PRJEB33719, sample SAMN04261301) | wastewater metagenome | biome: rural village; feature: human; material: feces | host: Homo sapiens | place: El Salvador | collected 2013-01-14 ... | reverse complement strand
GTTGATGCAGCGTCTTGTGTGCTGGCAGGTCTTGCACTCGTCGTTCATGCCTGGTGCAGTAGCGGTTCCCATACGATGCCGAGTCTTTTGAGCGTGCCGTTACGCTCGTAGTTTTCGAGGGCTTTGCGGGCACTGCTTTGCGGGTCGCGGTTCACGAGCCGCACCATGCCCTCGATGCGTTCCTTCAGTTCCCGTTCCTTGTCGCCGCTGTCCTGTTGGGCCTCAGCGATGGCTTCCGTCATATCGCAGCCTGCGGACGCTGGCTTGTCTTTGCAGCCCTGCTTTGTGCGGCGCAGGGCGTTGTCGTAGTTGCCTTCGAGCGTCTTCACGAAGTTCTCCTGCGTCATCAGCCAGTCGAAGGTTGCCACCCAGTTTCTCGGGTTCTCTCCGTTGGCATAGCTGCTTGCTATTATCTTGTCAACGGCGAGCCTCAACACGGCTATGTCGTTGTCGTATTCGGCGAGCCTTGCCCTTACGAGGGCCTTGCGGGCGTCTGTCAGCAGCGTCACACGGCGCACCAGGCTGCCTGTCTTCTCAGCCTGCCCGTTCCAGTAGTTTTTCAGCGCCACGCACTCGGCGTCAATCTCCACCCGTCTTCTCTGTGCCTCCGCTTCCTCACTTCCGCCAGAACTCTCTCCCGTGGGGGTGGGGGTGGGCGAGAGGGCCGAAAAAGAAACGGCCGCTTGCGGACTTTCTTTTTCTTTTTCTTTCCCCCCTCTTTCTATAGAGGGGTTTGTTTTGTTTTGTTTCGTTTTGTTTTGTTTTGTTTTTATAGGTGAACGTTCGTGCACGTTTGTGCTTTGCGGTGCACGTTCGTTCACATTCGTGCACGTTCGTGCTGTTTTACCACGTTCGTGCACGTTCGTGCTTTGCGGTGCACGTTTGTACACGTTCGTGCACGTTTGTTCTTCTCCTTCACGTTCGTGTTCCGCTGCGTTGTCTGCATCGTGTTCGTGTACGTTCGTGCACGTTTGTGCTTCTCGCTTCTTCTGCTCACGTTTCAGGGCTGTCTGCCTGTTGCGTTCGCACTTCGCCTCGTACTTGCCCTGTGCACGGTCTATGGCGTCGCGTATGAAGGCGAAAGCCATCTGCACCATCGGGTCAGCCTCAGCACTTATCTGCGCACCGTCTATCGCATAGGCGTAGAGAGCGTCGAGAAGGTCGCCCTTCTGCTCCTGCGTCATCGTCTTGATTGCAGGGTATTGGGCGGTGTATAGCATGAATCCTTCCATATCGTTGATGTTTTATTCGTAGAACAGAGTTCATAAAAAACATGCCGTCCGTCTCCCGACGTGGGGCATGGTGCGTCCGGCACAAAAGAAAAATGAAAAACACTCAAAACCTAACAAAAACCCGAGTGCCGGACTGCCTGAATTTTTTGGATTCTATTCTATTCAATTAATAATTTATTCCCGATTTAATAGGCGAAAGACTTCGCTCTCACTCTGGCTGGTGTAGCGGCGGCGTAACATGCCGGCACCGAGTTGTACAGCATCCAGTCGTCGAGGTCTTTGCGCTTGAAGTAGAGGAGCTTGCCGCCCTTGCTGCGGAAGTGGTTTATCTTGCGTGCCCTTACGAGCTCGTAGAGAAAGCCTATCTTTATGCCCATGTACTCGCTTGCCTCAGCCGTGTTATATACCGCTTTCGTGGCGAGGATGGTCGCCGTGCGTATTCTTTCGAGCTGCTCTATTATGTTGGCGCTCTCGTTGTTCTCCAGGTTCTCCATATCTATTCCTCCTCTAAGTCTGTGAGTTCTGATATACTTCCCTCGTCTTTCCACTTCATGTAGTAGTGGCAGAAGGCGAGTAGCGCTGCGAGGGCTGCGGCCTTGCTTCCGAAGATCACTGCGGCGTACATGCCGAAGGTCGTGTCAGTGCTTGGCACAACGATGAGTCCGATGATTATCACAGAAGCGAGTGCGAAGAGCACCCAGTATCTGTAGTTGCTTATTATTTGTTTCATATTGCGTTGTTTGTTTGGTTCGTTAATCTTCCGTATTGTCGATACTTGGTGTCATTTCGTCGGCGGTGATCATGGCGAGGAGGTACTCCTTCTCGTCTGCGCAGAGCTTGTAGTCGTGCATTATGGATAGTTTTGCCGTTTTTCTTACCCCTGCGAGACTTATTGCTACCTCCTTTAGTTTGTAGTCGTTGTAGACGTTAGCTTTGTCGAGCAGCACCGGGATGCAGGCGTCTTTCGCTTCTTGCTGTTCTTTCGCCCACTTCTCGTTATCATTCACCCACTTCTCGTAGTCTCTTACCTTCTTTACGAGCTGTGCGAGGAGGTACATGTAGTTTCCTCGCTTCCAGTGCTCGCAGAACTCCTTCTTGTCGATGGTGTCTACGGTGTTGTATATCTGCTCTATCTCGTAGTATTCCTCAGGGGTCACTTGTAATCCCGTGAGTTCTTCAAATTCTTTCTGTTGCATGGTTGTATGTTTTTAGTCGTTTTTTAGTCGTTTTATTCTGTTTCTTCCTATTCGTCAGCTGCTTCCACCTTCAGCCCGAGGCGTCTTGCCGTTGCTTCGCGCTTCATGGACCGCCGTGTCTGCTCGTCGTAGCATATAGTGTTCACTTCGCCCTCTATCGCAAAATAGTTGCAGTCCTTTATCATCATGTACTTGTGTATCGAAGCTCTGCGTGTGATGTTGGTACGTATTCGGAGTTTTGTCTGCTGCTTTTCGCCGGATATGATACGGAAGCGTTCCATCTTGCGCTGATGCCTCATGGTTTCCTCTGCCTTTTGTCTGCCTTGCACGTATTTGCGCCGTGTCATTCCTGGCTGCTCCCATGGCTTGAGTCCGGGCTTGTAGCCTGGCCACTCTTCGCGGGGTTTCACCTTTGTTTTCTGCCACATGATTTTGGCGCGCTCTGCATTCTCCTTGTAGACGCCGAGCTCCTTGCATTTTCGGGAAGCTTCCTTGAGATTGGCCCGGCGCATACGGCTTAGGTATCTCTTGTCCTTCTTCAGTCCGTACCTTCTGGCTATCCTGTAGAGGGTTCTTTCGGCGATGTCGATGCGCTGTATAATCTCTGGGTTTGGCGTATTCGGGAAATGCTGCACTATCCACGCCTCCTCTTCTGATGTCGGCGTATGGTCTCTGCCGCTGCCTGTGCATACCGATAAACGGTCTTTCTTCCAGCCAAGGTTCTTTGCCAGTTTGCTGATGCCGTCGATGCTGACACCATAGCGAATGGCGAGGCGTCTGTTTGCCGTTATGGGATACTCGTCTTTGAGTCTTTCCACCTCATGCGGCGTGAGGTCTCTATAGTTTCGCATATTCCTTTGAGTTTAGGTCGTCTTTACTAAAAGTGTGCGGTGGTTACGTTTTCCTTCGCTGCCATGCGTCCGCACCAGCATTCCGTTGTACGTTGTACGGCGGCTGCGTATAGCGAGCCGGGCTACGTTCCGAGGCGCCTTTCGCGTATATTGTTCGTCTACCTGCAAGTTTCTGAACGTTCACGCCGTTTGCGGTTGCTATTCCGGGAGCTCCGTCCACCATGCCTTCTTGTCGTCAGGCACGTAGATGTTCTCCGGCACGCTTCTGTGTCCTACTGCTCTTATCCATTCCTTCGGTATCACGGCGTCGAACGGCTGGAAGCGCTTGCACGTCACTCCGACGTTCAGCAGCGGGCGGTACTCGCCGTTGTACTTGTAGCATAAGTACTTGTGCTGCTTCGCCTGCTTCGGGCCCTGGCACGCCACGGTGTAGCGGTTACCTCTGTGCATTGCTGCGAGGGCGTGCGCGAAGTCGTCGTGTCCTGGTTGCGGCTCCGTTGTGCCGTCGTGATCGTAGAAGTAGCACGGATGGATGTCACGGCGTAGGTAGTACCAGAGGTAGTCGAGGTCTTCAGCGTTCATGTTGAAGATGCTCTTGTACACTATCTCGCGCCAGACGTACTGTGCGCTCTGTGAGCTGCGCACGAGTCCTTCTATCACTGCGAAGAACTCCTTGCGGTCTAATTTCAGATTAATCATTCTCCGCCTCCTTTCCTTCTGTATCGTCGGCGCAGCCGATGGTTTTCAGTATAGGCTTCAGCCGGAGATTGCCTACAACGTCGCTCTTTCCCTCGAACTCGAAGCTGTATATTATGTCGCCCACGAACTCGCCCATCCTTACCGTCAGCTTGCGGCCTCTGCCTATGTGCTCGTTGATGTGCGAGACGTGAAGCTCGATGAAGGCGAGCAGGTCTTCTTTCGTGATGTGCGGCGTGCGCTCGTCGTTGAACTCTACCAGCGTGTGCTTGAAGCCCGCGAGGAACTCGCCGAGCGCTTCCGTGCGGGTGTTTATCTTTCTCCAGAACGGACTGTCGATGTAATATTGCTTTCTCATGTTATGCGTTGTTTTTGTTGCAACAGGCGAAGCACGCCTCTGTATATTCGAAAAATCTATTCATGGTTTCCTCGGCTGATGGGCCGCCGCCTTTTTCTATACTATCTGCAAGGAGTTTGAGACTTGCTGATAGGGCGGCAAGGAATACTACTCCTGGTTGTGGTGAATGTCTTTCTAAGACGGTGGCTATCTCTTTGGTTATCTCTTCGGATTTTGCCTTTAATTCTTCTATGTGCTTTCTCATTGTTGCGTTGTTTTTAGTTGTTAATACTATATGTTGCTGTTAAATGTTTCGCTACACGGTGCGTGTTGCCGTTACGACTCCTTCGGCGCGGCTCACTTTCGTTGTGAACTTCTTTCCCCACTGCATACCGAAGGTGGTGCAGATGCTACGCACGTAGCTCAAACGTCCGACGGGTACCGTCAGACTCTCGCCAAGGGCAAGCTCTGAGAACTGCCCGAGAAGCGACTTTTCGTGATGGTTTTCTTCCTTTTTCATTGCCTGTTTCATTTATTGTTTGTAACTTTATGGTGCAAAGATATTAAATATAATCGTTAGACGATAATATATGATAGTTAATAAATGTTATTACACTATCACAAATAATCGTAGTGTTAATATAAAGTATTGATTATTATGAACTTACAGGCGATTAAAAATTATTGTGAAAATCGTGAGGGTGGTGTAAAGCAACTTGCTAAGGATATTGGTATGTCCGAACCCAACCTCCATCGGTGTATTCGTTTAAATCAGATACAGGCTGGTGACTTGGAGCGAATTGCGCAGGTGTTAAAGGTAAATATAGCTGTTTTCTTTGATACGCAAACTCCGAATAAAGTTTCTTCAGACAGCAATGTTGCAATAGGTAGTCATAACTCTGTTGGCAATGTATCTGTAGGTACGGATGCCGTGTTACAAGAGCGCATCAAGTCGCTCGAAGCTCTGCTCGCTGAGAAGGAACGCCTCATCAAGGTGTACGAGCGGATGGTGGAGAAGTAGGCTGCGCCCTCAGGAAAAGCGAGAAGGCGAAACCTGCAAAGGTACAAATATATAATTACAACAAAATGTTGTATATAATTACAACAAAAAATTGTATTTTTAATGTACTATTATGTATACATTGAGTTATTAAGAAATACTGAACAACTGAATAAGGATATGATCTACGCTATAGTTACATTTGCAGCGTTCCTCGCTGTAGTGGTTGCAATAATCATCTGGCTCAATACGAAGTCGGGCAAGAAGTGGCTTGCAAGCCTGTAGACCATTTTGTTGACGCCAACGAAATGGTCTACAGGTGTAGGACCGAAACGCCTGTTGCGTGCAATTCCGTCCCCCGACAAGCGCAACTCATTGAATATCAACGGCAACAAAATAATGTATGACAACTTCGGATAATCAATCCTAATGTTTATACTTACAAAAAAGCCGCTGACAACAGTCTGCGGCTTTTTCAGTTTCTGATGTATATGATGACTGATAAAATCATTGTTAGCGAAAAATATCTACCATATCTGTCAGCATCGCCGCAATCCTCAGATTATGAGCACGATAAAGGCTGGCAGATGATCCGCAGAACGAGAACTCTACCAGCCTTATCTGTCATCCCTAACTATGCGTCTACCAGTAGCGGAGGTCTCTGGCCTCCGCAGCAGTGTGCAGTGGGGAAGTGGCTTTGGCTTAAATTTTACCGGACAGCAATCATTGAGAATACTTAGTATTTGTTTCCTTTCGTCCTGTTGCAATCACGGCAAAGCATTTGGCAGTTGTCTGCAATGGTTGTTCCACCTTTGCTCCACGGCTTAATGTGGTCGGCTTCCATTTCTTCGAGTTCGAAGTGTTTGTGGCAATAAGGGCAAATGCCTTTTTGACGTGCGTATGCCTCACGCTTTTGTTTTTTGTCGAATGTGCGGAAGGAGAGGTCGCGCAAGTCTTTGCTTAACACATAGCGGTAGATGCCCGATTTCTTCATTATCTCGTCATCTTCCATTGGTTGGCTAATTTTTTCTCAAGGTCATTAGGGTTGAACTCCTTGCTACCGAAACTGTCGAACATCTCGCCCCAATCCAATTCTTTCATCTCCTTGCGATACTTGGTGAAGGTATTTTTAATCCATGTGATAATCTGCGAATAGTAAGCAAAAAGTTTATCGGCGTTATGGTCTTTTCTGATGCAATGCTATGTATTTGTCTATCGGGTTTGCGCCATTTATTCCAAATCGGTCATTAGGATTTCTCTGTGTCGTACGGCAAAGAGAAATCCTAATGACCGATTTGGGTTTATTTTTGCAACACTAAGATAAGTGAATTCTTCGACATTGAAAAATCCTGGGCAACTTTTTGTTGCTCAGGTACTTAAAAAGTTTGTTTTATAATAGTGTTGCGGAATTAAGGGTTTAAACATCCATTCCAATAATGTTGAAAATCTTTATTTATGCCCTATTCTGTAAACCTTTTTCATGTGTGCGTCAATAAATCCGCATGAGGCAACAAGCGGCAAAACCTTTGCTTCGTCATCTGCTGTGAGGTGTCCGACACGCTCGGCTTTCACCGCCACACTCTTTCTTGCTTTCATCGGGAAAAGCTGCGCACAATCCAAACGGCTGTCTTTCTTCAATACACCTTTGTAGTCGGCGGCTTTCAAAATGTACTGAAAGCGTTGCATAGCCGGAACGTTCTTGTAAAAATCCAAATCCGAATTTATCAGGCAAAGCCCTATGGCATCGCCCTTTGAGTTCTTGCCGACTATAACAAAAAACTTCAACCTGTCATCGTAGCCCTTGTTGAGTACCAAACCGTCGTTTCTATCCATGTCCTGATAAACAATATCGCCCACGTTGAGGTCAGTGCCCGACTTTATGCGCCTGTCTTCCTGCATCTCGGCTTTGAGTGCCGCCAATGCCCCTTTAGCATCGTCAATCAACATGCCATTGACTCCTTGATAATCTGCACCTTGCGAATGTGGTTTACCATTGCGTCCGACGCACCGCCTGCACGTGCAATGTCAATGAGTGTAAGCACGTCTTTCTGTGGATCGTCTTTCATTCGCTCGCACACTGCATTGTAGGCATCATCGTGCGACAACTCCGAAAGCCGCTTTGAGTCAACACCACCGTATTGGGCTATCGTCTTGTCCAGTTCCTCTTTTTCCATATCGGCTATATAATCCATGTCCGGTGTCGCCGTGGCATAAACCCTTTGGTTTTCGTCCACGCGAATAGAAGATGTAAAACCTTTGAGGTCTGCCGACTCGTCGCCGTTCTCTACCATCTTCACCACCTTGTAAGTGAGCGATGGAACGGGACCTAACTGACGTGCCTTAAACGTGTCCTCGGCAATGGTCAAACCATAGGTAGCCAAATACTCACGTTGCGCAAAATACATGATTTTGAACAGCTTGATATAATCCACACCGTCCTTGAAGTGCTGCAATATATACAGTACAACTGCTGCTATCTTGTTTATCTGCTCTGGTGATTTCATTTCGTTATAACGTATTGTTCCTCTGCAAAGATACTGCTTTTCGTACAAAAACACATAATTAGTTACTTACTTATATGGTATTTTAACACAAAGTGTCGTGGATGTAACTACTCAGCGAATATGTATTGCTAAAGCAGCGTGTGATTTTTTCCTCAAATCCGCAACTAAGCCCTTCGTCGTCCTACTTGCGTATACACGTTCTCTCATTACTGAATTATCAGATAAATTGAGGCTGAAGCACCCACTTCTGCCTACAATATCCCCTTACCACACAATGCGACTTGAGACAATACGCAGTATCATACCCATAAGTTGTAGGCGTTATCCCAAAATGCCATTGATTTCCTCTGTCTTCCAGCCTCTGAGAGCAAAGATGTCATTGTAGAGCGAACTGCAGCGGTTTGCGCGGATATGGAAGGATTTGCAGTGTTCCTCTACTTCTTCTACGATTTCCTCGGAACATGATCCACAATCAGCTCTGAAACGATTGATAGTGATCCCGTTCTGTTCAAATCTCTCAAAGAATCTTTTCAACGTGTCCTTCTGATGGAAACGAACATTTGTGTTGCCATCGCTATTCTCTATGCCAACAATCAAGTTGCCAATAACCGCCACGCCAGGGCGATAACCAAAGAACTTCTTGTATGTAGGCTTTGCATCATACTCCTCAGTCTCTATGAATTGATGGTCGAAATCAACATCATACATCTCCCCCTCTTTCAGTTGGCCATATGCAAACATACAATTGAGCAGTAAAGTATTGAGAGTGTCAGCCGTATTGAAATCGTAGTTCTTACCCATATCTGATGTGTATGAAATGTTTTCTTGCGTCAGCTCTTTTATCGCTCTGAGGATATTGTCATAGCTACAAGTGCGAAGTGTCGGATGAAGCGAGAGATGGTTCATAAAATGAGTAGTGATATCCTCAATACATGAGCCACCACATAAGTAGATACTCATGAGAGAACGGATGATTTCGCTTTACCGATAATCGAACAATCCTTCCAGAATCGCTGTAAGCTGCACGGTATGAGCACAATAAAGGCTGACAGATAATCTGCAGGACGCAATATCTATCAGCCTATCTACCAGCCTTAAAGCTGTATCTTTCAGCCATAGTCTTCTGGCATCAACATTCGAAGTTACGACCGAAGCCACCAGCCTTAGCCGCAGTTCTTTTGCATGCAGCATGCGCTGTCCATCGTCTGACTGGCTTTTCAGCTGCACTTGCCCTTACGCTCACAGTATCTCTCGCACTGCGAGCAGATGTCGTAGCCGAGCATAGCGCCGAGCATGAAGTCTTCTTCGGGCGTGAGCAGGTTGAGCGGTCGTGTCACAATCATGCGTATGGCGTTAAGGCACTCCTCTCTGCCGAAATACAGGTTCAGGCGGTCGTTGCCAACGGGCTGTATGACGTATTTTATGTTCTGGCTTTCCAGTCGGCGTATGGCAAAGTCCTCGTATTTCTTGTTGAACGTGAAGAGCACCATACGGCGCACTCCCTTCTTGTATTCGTAGATATGGTTCATCAGAACCTTCATGTCTACTGGTAAAATTGTGGATTGCTGCATGATTGCGAACTTTAATAATTGATTGTAAGAGTGAGAACTTATAGCGTGTGGTTTAGAGGCATGGCTTTATTTCAGCCACCCAAGCGTCGATGCGCTCGTCGGTCTTGTCGTCTTCGTTCACCTCGTCGAGAGCCAGTCCGACGAACTTGCCGTCTACCACTGATTCCGAATCGTCAAATGTATAGTCTTCAGTAGCTACTGCTCCGATTACGTTGGCGCCAGCCGCCTTAACGGCATTGTATAGCTCAGCCATACCGCCCACGAATGTGTCGGGGTACGACTCCGAGTCGCCACAGCCGAAGAGAGCCACTGTCTTGCCGCTGAGGTCGGCGCCCTTGAGTGTTTTTATGCCGTCATACCAGTCGTCCTGCATCTCGCCTGCGCCCCATGTAGACGTGCCGAGAATAAGGTTTTCGTTGTCGGCGAGAACGCTCGCGTCGAGGTCAGTCACGTTGATAACGTTGTCCACGCCCAGTTTGGCTCCTATTCTGCCAGCCAGGTCTTCGCAGGTGCCGGTGCTTGTGCCGTAGATGATAACAGTTGTTTTCATAATCTTAGTTGTTTTTTATTTGTAAATGTATGGTTAAAGAATTTGGTTTTATCACCGCTGCAAAATTAGCTTGCTTCCGACTTTTACGCAATACCTAAATTCTATGATTTTGAAAACCGCAAGACTCAATCTGTTTCTTACTATAATCTATTCTTTTCTCTGCAATAATGCTTAGAGTTGTAAAAATGTAATGAAAAAGTGGCATAATTATGTTAAAAATGGCGCAAAGACAGTATCCTTTTTCCCCTGTTCTGATAGAAAAAACTACTTTTGTGACATCAAAATGTCTATGAAACCAATATTTTGAACTGACCAGACAGTTCACGGATGTGAATAAAGGAGCGGAGTCGAAAAGCTAAACGAGTAGAGTTATAAAAAAAAGAATTATATGAAAAACAGTAGAATCGTTCGCACGGCAGCAGTTGCGGCTGTGTTGTTCGCGACAATCGGCGCTAATGCGCAATCAGAAGCAAGCAGTAAGTCGATACCTCTGCACGTTGAGGCTTCGTTGGGCGCTTGTACACCCAGCAATAAGGTGTTGCCGCTCGATGTTAATGTCGACTTAAACTATACGTTTGCCAAGAGATTCTCGCTTCATGCCACAACAACCACTTCGTATTTCATGCCGAAGAACGGCGCAACGCACGACTACAATCGCGCTACGAATCTGGGTGGAGGCTTAGGCTACGTTTTCCTTCCCGAGAAGAACGACAAGCTTGGCGATTTCGAGTTGCGTGCGTATGTTACGACATCCGTTGGAAGCTCCGACTTCAAGAACACCTCCTATAATGTTGGCGTTCATTGGTTTGGACACACCGAGAAGCACCGTCTTGTGCCTACGGTAGGTGTGGGATACACTCTCAGAGATTTTTCGGCTAAGGGTATGAAGAATATCAATGGCGCCTATTTCTCTTTGGGATTGAGATTTTAAGGGCTTTAGAGGCGTATAAGTTTTAAAAAGGATATCCGCATGGCTTTTCTAAAAAAAACATGCGGATTTTTATTGTTATGGTGGTGTGGCTAAACTATATAGTTGCAACGATTCGTGAAATTTGTGTTATTCGGGTTCATTTTTAAATTGAGCGATATAATGTGGTGTGAGCATTTACGCTTTTTACTCTACATGCTTGGTGCTGCGGAGGCTTTCACCTCCGCTACGGATAATGAACAGTTACCACACAAGGTTTTGATACGCCTCTTCCTACGGCATTCGCTCGCAGTGCATCGTGTTCTGACTCTTTGCAGTTGTATGGCTCATGACTTGCGAAAATCCCCATAAGTTTGCGCAAATATAATACAAGTCACCTCCGCGAAAAAAACTCATTATAGAATCAGACAAGATCCCCGTATATGATCGGTCATGAGCGAAATGCGGAATAACAAGTATGTTGTATATGATCGAATAGCATAACACGGATGTTCATGAACAAAAGGCAAAGCGGACACGAATGTAATATTTGTTAAAATGACGGCTGAAATATGTCTTTTGTTGATAAAAAGCACGATACTATTCATTTTTTTTATAACGTTTGAAACGTAATTTCTTTTATGGATTACACTGGGTTCATTAACAATGGTATAGATTCTTTAAAACATTTGTGGTATGAAAGGATTGTTATTTTGTGTGGGTCTTATAATGAACTGTTTATTCTCAACAGTTTCATTTGCACAGACTCAAAACGTGTCGCAACAAGACGCTTTGGCAAATACTCAAAAGCAGTTACAGATAAACCGCTATAAATATTCAACAAAAGCTCCTAAGGCTATAGATGGTAATAGCGATTTTAATAGCATGGACATAACATCGCATGGAGGAGATTTGGCGAAACTGTTAGGAGACAACATCTATAAAGTTGACTCCTTAGTCGTTAGGGGAACTGTCGATGATGTAGATTTCCACACACTGTGGGATGCTTCCTTTAACGGAAAGCTTTCGGTCATAAATATGGAAAATGCCGAAGTTAAAAATGGCATCATCCCCGAAGATGCTTTTTGGCATTCAGAGCAATTGAATATAGAAGATGGATACATAACCCTAATACACCTTAGGCGAATTATATTGCCAAACGGAATCAAAAGAATCGAAGATTCGGCATTCTCGTATGTGGTAAATCTTGAAGATGTAAACATTCCTTCCGAACTGCAGTATATAGGTCCTTCTGCATTCGAACAATGTGAGAACCTGAAGACAGACCCTTTAGTCTTCCCAGAAGGATTTGAGAAGTTAGACGGAGCCGTTTTTGCGAATTGTACGAACTTGACAGGAAAAGTCGTTTTGCCTTCCACCATAAAAGAAATTGGCGAAGCGGCATTCTGGCGTGCAAAAATATCATCTATCAACCTTCCTGAAGGATTGGAAAAGATAGGTGACGGTGCATTTTATGGTTGTAGGCTGAAAGAAGTGCGTATTCCCAATTCATGTCAAGACTTAGGTATTTTCGCATTTAAACTAAACAAAGAACTCAAGGAGATGCATCTGCCTGATGGAATAGAGCGTATTCCCAATAACTTTGCAGACTGCTGCATAAATTTGAGCCATGTAAACATTCCGTCGTCAGTAAAAAGTATTGGCAAGGAAGCTTTTCAAAGCTGCTGGTGTTTAAACGATGTTGAGTTACCGCTTGGACTCGAAAGTATCGACAAAGATGCCTTTCAGAGTTGTTATGCCTTTGGACAACTTGTCTTTCCTGCAACATTGAATTTCTTAGGAGAGGAGTGTTGTACCTATTTGACAGGTGTAAAGCGTATTTATAGTATGGCTTCAGAGCCTCCAGCATGTGAGGTGAGCACTCTCAATATTGGCGACACTCCTTTTGGAGGATACGATTCTCCGAGTACGCCTAATGACATCCCTGTCTATGTGCCTGTGGGAGCTGCCGAAAAATATCGCAAGGCTTGGGGATGGGACTACTTTACCAACTTTATAGAAACGGATGATTTTCCTACAGCAATACATAATATAAATATAAATAAACCAAATGCGCAAAATAATGTTTATGATTTAAATGGCAGTAAA
>ERZ1032078.737-NODE-737-length-13034-cov-6.970414_pt1 | contig 13034 bp, 13 predicted proteins | sample MGYA00517101_ERZ1032078 | MGnify/ENA primary metagenome ERZ1032078 (study PRJEB33719, sample SAMN04261301) | wastewater metagenome | biome: rural village; feature: human; material: feces | host: Homo sapiens | place: El Salvador | collected 2013-01-14 ... | reverse complement strand
AATATCAACGAGTTACAGAAGATGGTAGAGTGGTATAAAATCCCTCTCTCTCCGCTTAAAGAAAGAAGTCAGCAATGACTTCTTTTTTTTGTTTATAATCATTAGCTAATACATACGCCTGGTGAATGAGTTACTGGGCTGTGATTTTATTGCCCTTGCGGAGAAAGCATCTCTCTCAGCAAGGGCTTTTAATTCATGCTTTCTGCTTTATTGATGAAAACGAGGGGTTACCGTCTAAGATGGGCTATTGAGTTGCTATACAAACAACTTAAACAGAACTTCCCGCTTCATTTCTTCTATGGCGACAGCGTCAATGCCATACAAACTTGGGTAGTTTTAATTGCTAATTTGTTGATAATGGTTCTGTCAAGAAGCATCAAGAGACATTGTGCATTCTCGCAAGTTGTTACCATGGTACGACTTTTGCTTATGTACTACGTTGATTTTATCGCATTCATGGAAAATCCATAAAAACTTGGAATGATTTCCTTGCAAAAAAGATGCAAAATGCGCCACCAAACCAAGTCTTTTCGATTAGGGAGGGCTTACTTTTGAAAAAATAATTCCCGAAGTCATATTTACAGGGCTTCGGGAAGGATATTCATGCTCTTGGCAGTTTTACCGGACAGCAATAGAAGCATATATATCAACATATTACCTCATTTTCAAATGATTTAGTGCGTTTAGCTATGGTGAAATGTTAAATATTGGTCTTATGCGTCATTTTTACGCAATAATATTTGGTTGTGTCATATTTACCCATTATCTTTGCAACATCAAATTGATAAAACTATATCGTCATGACAGAAAATATGTATAGTTACAAGTACCCCCATCCAGCGGTAACAACCGACTGTGTAATCCTCGGTTTCGATGGTAAGGGTCTACACATTCTACTGATTGAACGTGGCATCGAACCTTACAAAGGTTCATGGGCGCTCCCTGGTGGATTCCTGGATATAGATGAGACGGTGGAAGAGTGCGCAAAGCGTGAATTGATGGAAGAGGCAGGTGTAAAGGATGTCTACCTGGAGCAGTTTCATGTATTCAGCGATGTGAAACGTGATCCTCGTGAGCGTGTGCTGACAGTAGCTTTCTTTGCCCTCGTTCGCAAGAGTGATTATCAGTTGATAGCTGGCGATGACGCAGCTGGTGCCGAGTGGTTCGCTATCGATGAGCTCCCTCCCTTGGCTTTTGACCATCAAGAAATCATTAAACTTGCACGTGAGTGCATTCGTGAGAAGCTGGCCGTAAAGCCTATCGCCTTCCGTCTGTTGGATGAGAAGTTCAAGATGAGTGAGTTGCAACGTCTTTACGAGATTATCAATGGCACGAGCTATGACCGTCGCAATTTCTCACGTAAGATGGTGGCCACAGGCTATCTGGCTGATGAAGGAGCTAATCCGGTGCCTGAACAGAACCGTGCCGCCACGCTCTATTCATTCAAGGAAGACGAATACAAGAAGGAGGCGAAATCGGCGGAGTGGCGAAAATTCCCATTCGACTTCTAAACAAAAAAGAAGCAGAGGGAGTAAAAACAGATTTAGTTACACTTAAAAAGAAAAGCATTATGGAGACAAAAGCAATGTCAGAGATTTACAATCTCATTATTCTCGACGAAAGCGGTAGCATGGACTGTGTGACACGCCAGACCATTGCAGGCTGCAATGAGACTATCAACACTATCAAGAGCGCAGAACGTAAATATGAGGGCTCGCAAAAGCACTTCGTTTCCATCTATGCTTTTCAGAGTGAAGGTAACCGTCCCTCTCGCTACATCATCAAGAATGAACCTGCCGAAAAGGTGAACCACATCACGGGTGAAGACTATGAGCCTTGGGGATGCACACCACTGAATGATGCGGTGGGTGCGACCTTGGTAGATTTGAAGATGAAAGTGAAGAGTTCGTCAAATGCTATCGGTAGCGTAACCATCATCACGGATGGTGCAGAGAACAGTTCGGAGCATTACACCACTCTTCAGGTAGCCCAAATGATTGAGCAACTCAAGGAATTGGGCTGGAGTTTCAACTTCATAGGTGCCAACATCGATGTGAAAGAGACTGCCGCTCAGTACAACATCGATAATACCCTCGAATTTCAGCAAGACGAAGAAGGTACGCAAGCGATGTTCGAGCGCGAACGCAAGAGCCGCATGAGCTACTATAGCCGTGTGGAAGAGGTCAACATGTGCTGCTGTACTGATATGGCCATGCCATCTGAAGCAAGAGCAAAGATGATGAAGAAAGCTGCAAGCAACTATTTTGAACAAGGAGAAGAGCGTATTGCGCCTGACAAAATCAGCAAGCTAAAAGCAAATGAAATCTTCGTGTTCGGCAGCAATCTCCAGGGAATGCACGGTGGTGGCGCAGCTCGTGCTGCTGTGGATCGCTTTGGTGCCATCATGGGACAGGGCGTGGGTCTGCAAGGCCAAAGCTATGCAATCCCAACGATGCAAGGAGGCGTTGAAACCATCAAGCCATACGTAGATGAGTTCATAGAATTTGCGAAGGAGAATCCTCGCTACAAATTCCTCGTTACTCGCATTGGTTGCGGCATCGCAGGTTTCCGTGACAAAGATATTGCACCGCTTTTCCGTGAAGCACTTGAAGTGGAGAATATCTATCTGCCCAAGTCGTTTATTGAAATCCTCAAATAAGGCCGTCGTATGAAAAGAGCAACAATTCTTGGAGCCATTGCTGGCGACACCATTGGCTCCATCTATGAGTTCAACCCTACAAAGAACTACAACTTCCCGCTGATTGACGAGCATATGGAGTATACTGACGACTCCATCATGACGATTGCTGTAGCCGACTGGCTTTTGCAACCAACAGACGCAGGTTATCCTAGCAACCGCCTGATATTTTCTATGCGAAAATGGGGCAATGAGTATCGTTATCCGATGGGTGGATATGGCGGTACATTTACCACTTGGCTCTATCGCGAAGATATGGGACCTTACAACAGTTGGGGTAACGGCTCTGCTATGCGAGTAAGTGCCGTCGGATTCGCCTTCGACACCATCGAGCAAACGCTTCATGCGGCAAAAGTGAGCGCAGAAGTGACCCACAATCATCCAGAAGGAATCAAAGGTGCTCAGGCAACTGCCGCAGCCATCTTCTTAGCTCGTATTGGTTCAAGCAAAGAGGAAATTCGTGAATACATCACTAAGACCTTTGGCTATGACTTGAGCAAAACCTGTGACGACATTCGTGAAGCATATCGCTTTGAAGCCAGTTGTCAAGAGACAGTTCCTCAGTCACTCATCGCATTCTTTGACAGCAAGGATTACGAGGATGCTATCCGTCTGACCGTTTCATTAGGTGGTGATGCCGATACCATGGGCGCTATCACAGGTGCTGTGGCAATAGCCTATTACAAGGAAATGCCCGATGAGATTTATGACTTCACCATGAGCAAGCTGCCTGAGGATTTGAAGGCCGTTGTGATGGAGTTTGAGAAGAAGTACACTCCTTGTGATACCACTATGGAAACCAACGTCACACTGACAAGCATAGAAGATTCGTAAGCGATTGAATAAATAATGAGTCTACTTCAACAAATTATTAACAAACTTGGGGAATACTTTTGTCATGAATGGAAAAATGGGACGGCATTCTATGTGAATGAATCATGATTAGACATTTTGATATTCGCTATTGACAATCAGATTTACCAAACAAGAAATGAAAAGATAATCTCCCTATGATTACCTCAAACAATATATCTATAGCCGACATCCTCAAATCTATTGACGAGGGTCGCACACAACTTCCCGATTTTCAACGTGGTTGGGTGTGGGAAGACAACCGTATTAGAGCACTAATTGCATCGATTTCCAACGGTTACCCCATTGGAGCTGCAATGTTCTTACAGACAGGAGGATCGGAAGTAAACTTCAAGACTCGCCTTTTCGAGGGTGTTGACAAGTCTAAAGAAAATGTCAATCCCGAGAAACTTGTTCTTGACGGACAGCAACGTACCACTTCGATTTACCGCTCAATGTACTCGAAGCAGCCAGTGGAAACCTGCGATAGCAAAAAGAAACCAATCAAGCGTTTCTACTATATAAATATTCCGAAAGCATTAAGTACTATCACAGACCGTATTGATGCTATTATTTCTGTACCTGAAAACAAAATCATCTACGAGAATATCGGTCGTGATGAAAAGCTGAATCTATCAACAAGAGAAAAAGAGTTTGAGCAGCATTATTTTCCTATCAATCTTGTTTTTGATAGTAGCGAAATGATGCAATGGCAAATGGAATATAACCAATATCATGGCTGTAACCCGGTAATTTTCCAACAATTCAAATCTTTCTTCAGCACTATTATAACTCCGATGTCGCAATATCAAATTCCCGTCATTGAATTGGGTAATGATGTTCCAAAGGAAGCTGTATGTCAAGTGTTCGAGAATGTAAACCAAGGAGGCGTTTCACTTACAGTGTTTGAACTTGTTACGGCAACTTTTGCTGCCAACAATTTCGAGCTTCGCAAAGACTGGGATAGCATCTGGGCACGCTTCAAGAACGAAAAGCAAATCAACTACAACCGCTATGTGTCATTCGATAGTAGTGCATTTCTCACAGCTGTAACCCTGCTCACTTCATATCTTCGTTCACTTGAAGACCCGACGAAAGCAGTAAGTTGTAAGAAGCGAGATGTTCTCAATCTCAAATATGAGCAGTACATCACTAATAGAGACCGCTTACTTGACGGCTTAACGAAAGCCATTCATTTCTTAAAGGAACAGCGTATCTTCACCGCAATAGATATGCCGTACACTTCGCAACTTGTGCCGTTGTCGGTTGCTTTTGCCGTTGACTCAAACGTATGGTTTGATAGTACTAACAGAAAAAAGCTTGAAAAATGGTTTTGGTGCGGTGTGTTCGGAGAACTTTATGGCGGTGCTAACGAAACTCGTTACGCTACCGATATACAAGGGTTGTTCGCATGGGTGAAAGATGATGATGCAATGCCCGACACCGTGGTGCGTAGCAACTTCCACGCAAGCCGTCTGCAAAACCTTTATACGCGCAACTCAGCCGCCTATAAAGGTGTCATGGCTCTCGTGCTTAAGAACCACGCTCGCGACTTTATCTCCAATAAAGAAATGGATTTCGTCTCATTCGTGGGTGATGCAACAGATATTCATCATATCTTCCCTGCTAGTTATTGTATGAAAGAAGGTATCGACCGAGCACGTTGGAACTCTGTGATAAACAAGACCCCTATTTGTGCTCGTACCAATCGTATTATCGGGGGTTATGCACCATCCAAATACCTGTCAAGCATTATTCGCAACCACAGTGCGCACGAAGATGACCTGAAAGCCTCGCTTGCTTCACATCAGGTTGATGTTGATGCAATATTTGCAGATGACTTCGATACCTATTTTGAAAAGAGACGCAATGCTCTCCTTGATCTAATCGAGCAAGCCACTGGTAAACTAGTTAGCGGTCGTGATGAATTTACCAACATAACTCCTACACAAGCGGACATTGATGAAATGGAGGACGATGATAATCTCTATGACAGTGTCGAAGAAACGGACGGTTCCGAAAACGATGTGGAGGATAGCCCTATCACTACAATTGAAGATAATACAAAGCAGAGTAGCGAACCTTCAAAAAATAGACGTATTAATTATACGGACGAAGTTCTCGATTTCATTTATACATCGGGAAAATCCGTGTATGAACAAGGTTGCGACCCAGAGAAATTCCGAAAACAAGCTGAGAATCTTGGCTTGTCGTGGAGTTCTTTCAGCAGGTATTTTCTTCCGGCCTTTCGATATATGCGAGAGGGAACAACGTTTAAGGGCTCATTGACACAAGCCACTAACGATTATATGCTCAACCGTATATATAATGAATATGGAAAGGATGGACTTCGCAACGCATTGAAATCATTTGTTGGAACTATTGAATACTATGAAGCTACAGGTCAAAATAAGCCGGGGGATAGAGCTATTATTCAACGTTTCCAGCAGATCTTGAAGAATCAATAGCATCACGTGAACCGTAAGACAAATTACATGCAATTAAAAATTAAAATGATATGAACGAAAGAACGCACGAGCATCGCTTTCCTGGTGATATTCATCCGAAAGAACAAAGCTTGACACTGACCGAATATAAGCCCGGCTCTATTGATTGGCGTAAAACTGCCAACATAAAGCCTGTAGATGTAATGAACAATCTTTACCTTGCTTTTAAAGAGTTTATCTTGGGAGAGGGAGACCGCTCGTTGATGGTTGTTTCCTCTGACACGGCTTTGGGTAAATCCTATTTGCTTAACAAAGCACTTAAAGATGTTGGTTGCGAATATGTAAAAGACACACCTGACTTTTCGCTTCCGATAATAAACATCGAAAGCACAAGCCAAGGCGCAGTACGAAACTTGCCTTTTGATAATATCCAAGCCATGTTCAATGCCTTGCAGAACTATTCTGGCACATGGTTGGATGAAGAGGGGAAAGAACATGAACGCATCTTCGTTTTAGACAACGATGAGTTGTTCTTGGAAGATAAATGTGCACGTTCATACCTCTTTCACCTATTATCTCCATATCCGTATAATCGTTATCTTATCGACCACGTCACACAAACAGCATACCCTTTTCAAGGTCGTTTCATTGTCTTAATGAATAGACGCTTGTCTGAGTTTGTTGAAAACGACCGCGAACTGAAAGCTATTCTTGACGGTTATGCCATTACTCGTGATATTCGCATGAATATCTTTGAGCAATACGCTATTCTTGAAGATTGCTTCCAAAATATCGACCTTGATGTAGAAAAACCCACATGGAGTTTGGAGGAAGAAGCCCAAGCAAAAGACGATGCACTTGAATATATTAGCGAGAATATCGCAAAAGTCAGATGCTACGGTCTATTAAACTCTTTCAGACGCATAGTGTTGTCTATCCTCAATCAATCCAAGATGCAAGAACGTATTAGCCAAATGGGTAGTATGGGACGAGAGATGTTTGGCAATGATTTCGATTGGCACGATGATGCCGATAGAGAGTTGCACTTGATATGAGGTACGTCCTTAAGATTCAAATAGACAATAGGTTTGACGCTGTAATCACCTCCAAATAAGCCACCTTATATATGTTAGAATCACAGTTCTGTTTTCAACTGGTATTAAGAGCCATAGAATACGACATCTTCAACATTTGGAAAGATTAGAATAGACACTATCCTATATTTTACCGCATACATTTGTAGACAATTAGTCTATAAGGGTATGCGGTTCTTTTTTAATACTCAATATAACTTCCGAGATTTATTGAAATTATTGTGCAAAGGTATTTGTTATGCCTTATCGCTTTGCAAGGTCAAGGCTCTGCTTGGCTTCCAAAATCTCCACGCCTACGGGTCGTATTTTGGTGCCAAACCTTGCATCGATGTGCATAACACCTTTTCAAGGCACATAATTTCTAACAAATCCCGGAAGTAGTTTTCTACGAAAGGGAAATGAAATTTAAGCGAGAGTAAAGATGTAGTTTAACTTCGGCTTTTCCGAGCGACCATTCATTCGGCAGAGCCAAAATAAAAATTTTGAAGTATGAGCAATATTTGTGATACGCAGTACAAGGTAAGAGGTTCACGCAAGGCATTGAGCACCCTTTGGCTTGTATATCGAACAGAACGGAATGTTGCATAAGGAAAATGAAAACATAGCCAACAAAGACTTGGGGCAAGTGCTCGATGCGGTTATTGAGACTGGCGGCATGAGCCAACAGGAGTGATATTGCTTTTGATGAGCTTGGCGATGTACTTGACTCAATGATAGAGACTAGAGGCATGACCAAGGAAGAATACCAAGCAAAGGAAAGGACTTTGTTTGTAGCCTCTAACATCAGTATTTTGGTGCAAAGTTTGTGTCAAACACGAGGAATTTATCTTTATTCTAATTGTTTTATACTAACTTTGTACAAATAATAGGATATAACGCTACATCGTGCTACAAGACGCTACAAGTAGGCTACATATTTCAATGCTTAAAGACGGCACTTGAATATCAACGAGTTACAGAAGATGGTAGAGTGGTATAAAATTCCTCTCCCTCCGCCAAAGTCCTGTAAACTAAAGGTTTTCAGGACTTTTTTATTATAGTCCTGGCGTGCCCTTCAAAAATTACATTCACGACCAATTATGTAGTTTATACATTTTCTATATCATTTCATACAATCCATTTGCAACGATTTGCTTATGGCATATACATAGCCTAATTTTGTATAAAAAAGCAATGAAGAAAGTATTAATAGTTATTGGAGTGTTAGTTTTGGCCGGTATGATTTTTGCTGGTGTCGTATGGTGGTGTTCTCGCACAAGCAACCCATGGAATGCTGCGACGATTGGAGACATTTCAGCTCCTGTTGGATATACCCGTGTAGATGGCAGTTATGCAGAGTTTATGCGCAGTTTGCCGCTGAAGAAACGTGGAAGCAAGGTGCAGCTCTATACGGGTGGTGACGCGCGGTTTCAGTTTCTCTCAACCGGCGTAATCGACATACCGATGCTCAGCAACTCGGAGCAGTGTGCTGATATGACCATGAGAGTGAGGGCAGAGTACCTGTTCAGCCAGGGACGCTACTCGGAGATACGTTTCCAGGACGTAAATGGCAATACGCTTCAATATCGAGGTGGGGCTTCGCGCAAAGCGCTGGAGAAATTCTTAAAGAAAGCCTACGGAGTGTGCAGCACTTTTTCTGTGAGCCGCGAGACGGAACCAAGAAAGATAAGTGATGTGCAACCCGGCGATGTGCTCGTCTATCCAGCTCGCAAGTTGGAAGGAATGGGACATGCTCTGATAGTGATTGATGTGGCTCGCAACGGCAAAAAAGTAGCCATTATGTGTGCTGAAGGCAATACACCTGCACGCGAATTGCATATCGTGAGAAATCCTAACCCTATATCTAATCCTTGGTTCTTTTTTGACGGCGATGAGAGTATGCTATTTGTTTCAATATTCCATTTTGGAAGGAATGAGTTGAGATATTATTGACAAACAATATAATATTATTCGTTTTTTTGCGTATATATTATATGACCTTTTGAAGTAATAACTATGTACAATTTGTAAGGATTAAATGGAAAGACTTAAAATTATCACATCCGTTGGACTGTTTAGGGTGCCAACGGACGACATTGCTTATATAGAAGCTTCTGGCAACTACTGTGACGTGCATCTCTTCAATGGAGAGTCGGTGACGATGACGTTCCAGTTGCACTACTTTGTGGAAGCCTTTAACAAGCTGAAGCAGAATTTCTTTACGCGTGTTGGCAAGAGTCTGATAGTAAACACTAATTATGTTTACGCCATCAACATTACCAACCAAGATTTGAAGCTCATGGATCATCGCATGATTCAAGGGTTTAGGTTAAAAGCTTCGAAGGAAGCACTCAAGGAGTTAAAGACAATTTTGGAACAGGAAAAGTAAATGATTATGAAATATACAGAAGGTAACGACATACAGGAGAAGCCTATTTTCGCGATAGAGAATGATGAAAACAGCACATCTTCGCAAGAGCTTCTCGACGAACCCACGATTATTATAGAGAGTAGTGGCGAAATGAAGCACAATACTTCGTCGGATTCCATCAAAAAGCGAGGTGGGTTGCCGAAGTGGAGTTTGGCTATCATGTGGTTTGTGGCAACCGTGGTGCTTGTATTTGGCTGCTACAAAGTCATACGCCTCTACAACTACTATTATAATATAGGTATGAGTATTTCTGTAACGCCGAAAGAAAATATCAAGAAATTAGACGATATGAAGGCGCAAAACGATTCGTCGGCAGTAGTTTTTAGAACCGACTCGGTGCTCGGTGTTGCGCTTAACATCTACGAGTTGCACAACGTGAAGGCAGAACTGACGCTTGTGGAACCCGACACCGCCGACCATAGTGTGCTGATGTACACCCGTACTGCCGACTATACCGCCATGGGCAAGTATATCGGCTCGTTGGTTGTCGACGGCGAGCAGAAACGGAGCGATGTGTCGCGTCTTGGCTATTGCGCCATAGCCAAGGGAAATATGGTCATCGGCATATCTCGTTTTGACGATATGTGCGAGCACATGGTAGCGCGTGACGGCTCTTACTTCCGCCAGTTTGTGCTCGTGTCCAACGGCGAACTGCCCCAGCGTTTCTTCCTGCATGGCAAGGTGGAACGCAAAGCCCTTGCACGTACCGCGGACGACCGCCTTTGCATCGTCGAGACTCCTCACCCCGAAACACTGTGGGACTTCGCCGATGCCTTGCGCGAATATGGCTATGTGGATGCCATATACCTTACCGGTGGCAACGAGAGCGGTTTCTACCGTGCTCCCGACGGCACCGCCTACTTCACGGAGAAAGCCGCAAAGTATCATACGGATAAGCACCACGGCGTAGCTCCTTGGCTGGTGCTTAGGAAGCGATAATTGCCAAGATATACAATAAACCATGCATCTTGTACAAGTCACCTCGGAAAGTTTCTCGGTTCAGAAAAGCCACACTACCTTTGCATTGTCAATAAGACAAAAACCATTAAAAAACGATAGAAGACAATGAAGAAGTTAATGATTGCGCTGCTGATGGTTGTAGCAACCAGCACAGCAAGTTTTGCAAAGGGTAGTAACGACAATGTACAGACTGCTGCCAAGGAAGTGGTTCAGAAGGTGAAGGATGCTCCTTCGGGCACTACTTATGGGGTGGTGGAAGTGACCAAGAGCCATATCGTGGTGAACACCCCTCTCGGCCGTTACAACATCAACAAGAATGAAGACGGAAGCTTCTCTTTCATGGGTATGACTGCCAAGCTCGTTGCCGCCAAGAACGGTGTGTACAAGGTGAAGACCTCGCTTGGTACGTTCAACATAAACATGCGCAAGGCTACCGTAACTAAACTGTAATACATTAGTGTTGAGTGTCATATGCAGAAATTTATTAGAATTGCCCTGCCATGCGTTTGCTTTGCGGTAATTATATGGTTGTGTTGCTTCAACGGTTTCCAATACATTCATTGGAAATGGCTGATTGTGGCCGCAGGTATTGGTGGCTTTTGTATTGCAGCATTGTATGTGAAACAACATAAGATGCTCGGCAAAAGTGAAGAACGGCGTAAAAAACAAATGGAAGAGGCTATTGAGGCTGTTGCGCTCGAATTGGAGAAGGTAAAGGGCAACTGGCTGAAGAAGGATATGATAAAACGCCGCATGGTAAAGGAATATCTTGAAAAGAACACCGACTATTATGCGAATGCTTATGACAACAACGCTATTAGTAAGGTGCAAGATTGGATATCTTCTCTTTGGTGGAGTCTTTGTTGGCTTTGTTTGCCTTTTGCGTCCATAATCATTTGGGTTATTGTTGCCATACTAATGGCATTGTTATTTTATTGGTCGTTCTCAACCGAAATGGCTATATGTTGCGCATTTTCCGTTGCTGCAAGCATCATTTTGGTATGGCGGCGCTATTATGTGTTGGCTCCTATAGCCATAGGTCTTGCGGTAATCCTTCTATATGGGCTTTTAAATGCTGGATTAGATGGTGTGGAAATGCGTGCTTACAACATGGTGCTTGAAAACGAAGGGAATATTTTCCTTCGTCCATCACATGCAGAAGACACCATGTGGGGGAGCATGGTGATACTGGCTATCACCAGTATTTGTCTTGCTTTATATCCGTTATTAAAGAAAAAAACGTTGGTGATTTACGCGATATTGGTCTTACTGGTTGTAGAAGTAATACGTTACAGTGTTCAAATGAACATGACGCTCTCTATTCCTACATCATATTTGTACTATCTGTATGTCTTGTTGTGTGCCATCAATGCCGACTTAGCGGTTATGCTTGGTATTTCGTACAACGCTGCATTTATAGTGATATTCGTTTACTTGGCATGGCTGTTCCCCGTAATCTTCGCTATGCCTGCTTTCATAAGGTTGTGGAAGGGAATGGGCGAACTTAGAGAACGGTCGCCGTTGTATAAAAAAGCCAAATATAGACGTCTATACTATGTTTGTCTTGTATGGCTGATAATGAATGCCTTGGCAACAGCTTTAGTATGGGGACGATTTATCGGTATATCTACGGAAGAATGTGCATCGATTTTGGTAAAAAACACTCAAAACTTATCAGGGGTTACTGGCATAGGGTTTTGTGCAACGAACTTCATCGTCTATTGTGCGCCTATCTTGACCAGCGCGCTTTTCAGTTGGATATTATTCGCAATAACAAAGAGACAAATAAAATTGAAGGATGACATTTCATAAACCAAACATACAAGAGAACGATGAACAAGATATATATCATATTGCTGGGTGTCATAGTACTGCTGATTGTTAGCATCCCTTTTGTGCCTCCCATTTATAACAGGTACACTAAGCCATTGTATAAGAATTACGTCAATGCCAAGGAATGGTATGGCAAGGTGGATTGCGAGAATCTCTCGCAAGTACGGGACTATTGCGAGCGACGAGGGTATAGCACGGACTATTATATCCTGGTGGATTTCTCTATTCCATCGGGCAAGAAGCGGTTCTTCATCTACGATTTGCAGCATGGAAAGCGTATGTTGAGCAGCTATTGTATGCACGGCAGTGGAAAGGGCAACACAGATGCCAAGCCTAAGTTCAGCAATGAGGTAGGTAGCGGCTGCTCCAGTCTTGGACGATATGTGATGGTAGGAAAGGGTCGTAAGTTTAAGAAGAGCATCCGTCTTCGTGGGCTTGACAAGACCAACTATCTTGCCGAGACTCGTGGCATCTTGATTCATTCGGCAGGAAAAGTCACAAGATTCTCTGGCGATAGGGAGTATATCCCGATAGGTTCCGAGAGCCGTGGCTGCTTCACGGTATCAAGAGACTGTGTGACTAAAGTGATGGAGATATATCGTGGAGCTTCTAAGCATAGGCCTGTGATGATTTTTGCTAAATATAAATGACAAGTAGACTACATATTTCAATGCCTATAAAAGCCATGCAACATCTTGAAAATCAATATTGCTACATGAAGATACAACTTTCAGAGTCAT
>ERZ1032078.728-NODE-728-length-13135-cov-9.055734_pt1 | contig 13135 bp, 6 predicted proteins | sample MGYA00517101_ERZ1032078 | MGnify/ENA primary metagenome ERZ1032078 (study PRJEB33719, sample SAMN04261301) | wastewater metagenome | biome: rural village; feature: human; material: feces | host: Homo sapiens | place: El Salvador | collected 2013-01-14 ... | reverse complement strand
CTCGCAATCCTTCAGCGCCACCTGCGTATAGAGGTCATTGTCTGTGAGTTCCGAGATATACTTCTCTTTCTCCGGAGCGGAGGTGCCGGCCTCGCGTCCGACCACATTGGCCGTCGTGAAGCCCTCGATGACATACCTTTCCGGTTCCAGTTCCTTCCTTATAGTCATCCCCTTGAGAAGCAGGGTGACCTTGTCGTATCGAGAGAATATGTTGTCCTCGACGGTCTCGGCCTTTATAAGGAAGCCATAAGCCGCGTCAAGGCTCTCCACATAGATATCCTTCAAATATGAGGTGTTGTCCGAGCTGGTGGTGGAGAGTTTCTCGTTCTCCCCACTGTTGCCGGATTCCTTGTTTCCGACCACATAGCCTTCCAGCATCACATAGTCATCAATGGTGACAGTCTCTCCGGCACGTCCCAAAGAACGGATCTCGGAGAACGACATCGACTTGCCCAGGCCGTCATTCCCGGTCTTCTGGATGACGTACAAAGTCTGTGAATATTCAGTCCCGAACCCGTCCGTGTAAGAGATTTTCACGGAAGCGGTGCGAAGGTTCTCCTTGTCGGCGTTCGCATCGTAACTAATTGTCAACGAGCCGTCCCCGACAGTGGCGGAGGTGATCCATTTCTGATCGGACGGATAGCTGATGACGCACTCAAGGGATTCGAGGTCAGTGATATTCGTAGAATATTCCACACTCTGCGAGCCGCCTTTGCTTCCGTCAAGGATGAGCGAGCTGGAAGCCAGTCTGAGGCTCGGCTCACGTTTTCCGCTCTGACGGACAACCAAGGTGTCGGTTCTGGAGGAAGTCCGCACCAAGAGTTTCACCATCCTGGCATAGTCATCGTTCTGGTCACACTCGATGCGGAAGGTACAGTCCCCCGTGAAGGCGATCTGACGGCAGACCTGATAGTCCTCCAGATTCCTGATCCTCATCCAATCGACCTCGCCGTCGCAATAGGTGACGAAGCAGTCCTGGTTCGAGAGTATCTGGATGTCTTTCTTGAGGTCAGTCACAACCTTCCCGTCGTTGTACTCCGCCCTGGCCGGGAATATGACCTCGGACTGGGAGATTCCGAATTCCGAGAACTCGAACCTCCCCACGTCATCCACCGTGCAGGCCGAAAAAGCCCACACAGTGAAAAGACTGGCAATAATTGAATATATTCTATTCATATTCATTATTTTACATATTTAACAGCGACAGCGCCGAAACGCATATACTGAGCCTTGGCGTAAGTCACCTGCTCGGTGTACTCACCGGTCTTGAAGTTGATGGTGGTACCATCGGCCGGAATGAGGCGGATGATGACGTTGTCCTTGCCGGCGACCTCGGCCGGGAGATCGATGCAGTATTCATCGAGAGCGGCAGGGAGTGACTTCATATTGGAGGCCTTCGCAGGAAGAGGTCTGATCAAGACTTTCTGAACCGTCTTGAAGTTGGTTCCGTCCGTGGAATATTCCAGATTCCAGTTGACCGGAGCCTGACCTGTGGCATTCTCCTTCATCTGCCCCATAGCGGACGAGAAGATGAACGCAAGTTTCTTTCCGCTTACGGACGCTGTCGAGAACGACCACTGTACCGAAGCGTTGGCCGCTCCTGATTTCCACCAGATGGCGTCGAAACGTGTTCCCCTGGCCCTGTCAGTGGCGGTGTCCGGCTTTCCTGTGAAGTTGAGGAACGAGTCTGTCTGGTTAGGCTTGCCGCCGACACTGCTCATCACTCCGGTTCCGACCGACGGATCGAATGTGTCTCCGGTCTTATGGTTGGTCGGTGTTCCCGGCCAGAACCACTCGACAAGGGTCTCGCTGAATCCGGTGGTCTTCAAAGCGATGTCGCTCAGGTCGATAGGACGGATCTGATACTTTCCGAGCTGCTCTGCGCTGTGGAAATCTGATGTCGAGCTCACCACGACTCCCGTGATGTCACCGGAACCCTGCGGCACGCCGTTGTCTGTGATGGCCCAAGGAGTGTTGCTGTTCACGAGCATATTCATCCTCGCTCCGTTCGCGTCACGAAGGATCCTGTAGTCGAAATTCTGCATATTGGTGCTGATCCAGGTCGTGCGGACGTTGTTGTAGCTTCCGTAGCAGAAGGCTATCTCCACATTCTTCAGTGTGACAAGCGTGTAGATGTCATCGTCACCGATCTGTGACACGGTCCTGGAGACAGACGCGGCGTTGCCGCTGGACTCAATGGTGAAGCTGTTGGCAGTGAGCCCCTTGAGGGTGTACCTCACCGGATTGTCCTCACGGACGAGGGTGGCGTCGGTAAGGGAGACCTTGACCTTGTCGCCCCTCTTGAGGGTGTTGTCGGCGGCGGTCGCCACCTTGATTCTCAGGCCATATTTCCCGCCAACTCCCTGCAGGTAGTTCGTCGTCGCGGACTCGTTGTAGTCGATTGACGAGGCAGAGAGCATCGGATCTGTGTCCATATTCTCCTTTCCTCCGTCAGCGACAGCCACTGCCTCGAACCAGTCGCCGTCGAACTTATATTCCCCGGCGGATGTCAGAAGCGCGCGGAGTTCGGCGAATGAATATTGCTTGGTAGGGATGATCTGTGTCACTTTCAGTTCGGCGGACACGCCCTTCTCGGCGAGCTCGAACTTGATTGTGGCCGTGCGCTCGGACTTTATCTCGTTGGCGGCGACATTGAACGTCACGCCTTCCTCTGACATCACGATGTCCGAAATCCAGTCCTTCTGGGCACCCTCATAGGTGACAGAGCTGGTCAGCGACGGGAAGAATGTCCCGAGGTTGGCCTTCCAGGTCACGGACTTGGCCGAGGCGTAGGCCTCAACCGTCATCTGGGTCTCGTCAAGAATAAGATAACCAGCCTCTGATCCCTGGGTGATGGTCGCCGTGGCGCGATAGGTGGCCTCGTCATCCGTGTATGAGAGGATCAAGGTTCCGGTACGCTCAGCGCCGGTCGTGTTCTCGCCAACGCTGTAGCTCAATTTGCCATCCTCGACAGTGAGGCCGGTGATCCAGTCCTCGGAGGCCTCCGCCTTCAGGAGAGACTCGTCCACATTTGACTTGAAGATGATGTAATCATCTGTGGACCAGGCGATGTAATGCTTGTCCGTGTCCTCGAACGTGATCTTTGGATTGCCGAGCGCGCCATCCTGATTCAAATGAATATAAATGGTCTTGCTCACTCCTGAGGCCGTCAGAACGATGTCCGCGCGGCGGCGGAGCCCATCGTTACCGGTCACATTCAGGACGAACTCACCGTTTCCCGAGCCGTCAGCCTTGTCGAGAGTGGCCCAGTCGGCGTTCTCGCCAAGCTTTGCGTTCCAGCTGCCTTTGGCATAGACCAGCACGTGCTGCTGACTGGCCTTGCTGGAAAGGTTCATGGTAGTGTCATTGACAGCGAGGGTCATCCTTGTCGGAGACTCTTTCTCTTCCTGACAGGAAGCCGCGAAAAGGGCGGCCGCGGCCAGAAGCGCTGTCAGGGCATTCCTAAGTATGGTTGTATGTTTCATATTCATTCTGTGTTTATTATTGTACTCCGTATTGTTCATATTCCTTATTGTCAAGCGCATAGCCTGAGTAGGCCACCTGCACGGCAGGGATCGGGTAATACCTGTGGCAAGGGAGGATGTTGGTCTTCAGTGCGACGGACCGGGTCTCGGATTCCGTGCGCTCGTACCAGGTTCCCCACCTGACGAGGTCGAACTTCCTCTGGAATTCTCCGAAGAGCTCCCGTCCGCGCTCCGCCATAATCTCCTCGCGGATCCTCTTCCAGGTGTGCTTGTCATAAAGCCTTATCCCGGCGCGGATTTTCGTCATATTCAAGTACTTGAGGGCCGCGTCCATATCGTCCTGAAGCATACAGTGGGCCTCGGCGATCATCAGCAGGACATCGGCGTAGCGGAAAATCTTGTAGTTGTTGTGGTCGTGGTTGCTCTGCATATCCGGGCACCAGAACTTAGGACCGAGGAACGCCGTCGTCGTGGTATTCTTCATCGTGTTGAACATCTGGCCGTTCCATTCCCTGACGATTGTCATCGGCCGCCTGAGGTCATTGTTCTCCTCCGCCAGCAGGTTGTTGACCAGATAGTTGTTGGCCTGCGCCGGAGCCCAGCACGTGGCGTTGTCGCCGAGTTCCTCGATCACGACTCCGTCATATTTGTCGCCGCTCCTTCTGTAAGGCATACAAAGGCAGGCCAGATTGGATGTGTAGTCCAGGCCTCCGGCGGAATAGGTGTGCTGCACCTCAAGGATGGACTCGGGAGTGTTCTTCATCCTGAAAGGGATGTCCGAAAGCGGGTACTGATCCAGAGATCCGTAGATTTCTTCGATCTTCCGGCAAGCGTCCAGCGACACCTGCCACTCCTTGTTCCACTGGGCCATCTTGGCGATGAGCATATAGCCCACGGCCGCTCCGACCCTGTTGTCAGCTATCTCGGAGGATCTTTTCAACGGAAGGCTCGGAAGGCACTCCTGAAGGTCCTTGATAAGCCACGCGCGGGTCGAGTCCGCCGACATTCGGGGAAGCTTGGCCACCTTTGCGAGTGTCGCCTCGTCAGCGACATCCTCGGTGTAGAAAGGAATATCCCCGAAGAACGATGTCATAAGCCAATAGTAGAAGGCCCGCATAATCTTGCCCTCGGCCGCCAGCGGAGCCTTTACCTTCTCGTCAAGGTTGGAGCCCTCGATTCCGGTTATGGCCTCGTTGCAGTAGCGTATTCCTTTGTAGCCGTTGTTCCAGACATCGGCTCCGAAACGCGGATTCGCCGGCGAGATGTCCAGCTGCGCGTCCTGCGTCGATGATCTTGAATATGCCAGGTCAGTCGCGCACTCCGTGGCAAGCATCATCTTGTAGGAATAGAGATCCTTCATAGGAATATAGCAGGAGTTCAACGCCGCCCTGCACTGTTGTTCGTTCTTGTAGAACGACTTGGAGTTGGCGAATGTGGACGTGTCCTCCTCAAGGCTGCACGCCGAGAATACGGCCGCAGCGAAAATCACTGTCAATATATTCTTAAGTTTCATTTCTGTCGATGATTAGTATCTGAACTGCACACTGAACACTATGGTTCTCGCCTTAGGGTAAGCGCCCATATCCAGACGCCTCAGCGTGGACTCGCTGCCTGAGGATGAGACATCAGGGTCGAACCCGTTGTACTTTTTCCAAAGCAGGAGGTTCTCTCCGCTGAGGTTAAAGGTTATGTCCTTCAGCCACTTGACCTTCTTGGACATATCGAGCGTGTAGCCCAGCGAGACGTTCTTCAGCCTGACATAGGAAGCGTCATAGACCATCCTGTCGCTCGGCACATCCTTGGACATCGTGCCGCCGGCCCTCGGGTAGTCCGAATCAGGATTCCTGACCGGATGCCAGGAGTTGACCATATACCCGTACTGGTTGGTGGTGTTGCCTCCGGCCATAAACAGCTCCGAGTAGTTGTAGATCTTTCCGCCGAACGAGTAGGCCACATAGACACCGAGACGGAAATCGCCGAAGGTGAACGTGTTCTGCACGCCTCCGTACAGCCACGGGTCAGCGTTGCCAAGATAGACAAGGTCCTTCTGGTCAAGCGCTCCGTCGTTGTTTATGTCATAGTACCGAGGCGTTCCGAGGTTGATGTCGTACTTGTCAGGCGTGATCACAGAGGATGACGTGTAGGCGTGCGTGACCTCGTTGCGCTTGAACTCTTCAGTGTTGTGCCATACTCCGGCGTAGCGGAATCCCCAAAGGGCGTTGAGCGGATAGCCCTTCACGAATCCGTGCATCATAAACGGGTTGTTTCCGCCCGAGTCGGCCACGGAGACATATTCAGAGGTTCCGATGTTGTCCACATTCTGCCTGTTGTGGGACAGCGTAAGGTTCGTGGTCCAGGTGAAGCCCTTCCGCACGATGTTGCGGCTTTCGATGGAAAGCTCGACTCCGTGGTTGGAGGTGTTTCCGAGGTTCACGAAATGGGAGTTGAATCCGGCCTGGGAAGCCACCTGCACATCCATAAGAAGGTCTCTGGTCTTGGAGACATAGGCCTCGGCCGTGACATTGAGCCTGCTGTTGAAGAAGGACATATCGGTCGCGACATTGTAAAGGTCCGTCTTCTCCCAGGTGAGGTCCGGGCTTGGAAGCTGCCCCCTGAAATACGCCGCCGCCTGGCTTCCTCCGAATATGTAGCCCTTGGAAGTCGTGGAGAGCATCTCAAGGCTTCTGTAAGCGTCAACCGCATCGTTTCCGGTGCGTCCGGCGCTGAGCCTGAGTGAAAGCTCGTCGATCCAGGAAGCGTGCTTCAGGAAGTTCTCCTTCTTGACGTTCCATTTCAAGGCCGCCGAAGGGAAGAATCCCCATTTGTTGTTGGCGGCGAAGTTGGAAGCGCCGTCCGCGCGGCCTGTCACGGTGATGTAATAACGTGACTTATAATTATAGTTGGCCCTGGCGAGGAAAGACATCTTGGTCGTGGAGACGGAAGCGGAGCTTGGGCTGAGCGTGTTCTTGTCGGTCACGCCTCCCATATTGTTCCATTTCACATCGTCCACCATATATCCGGAGCCGGAGATGGCAAGCCTGTCGGATTTGAACCGGTACGCCGTGAAGCCACCGAGGACATCGAATCTGTGCCCTTTCTTCTTCAAGGCGTAGGTTATCGTGTTCTCGCTGGAGAGGGTCATATCGTCCCGCTCGTTTCTGGTGGCGTCTCCGCCCTCCCCCGGATTCTTCGCCGGAAGGGTGCTCGGATTATAGATGAACCCGTGCTGCTGGTAGCTGTAGTAAGAGTTGCCGCTCCTGAGTTTCAGGTCCTTTACCGGCTCGATCTCCACATAGACGGAATGGTTGGCCGAAAGTCTCGTCACATAGTTGGTCCTCATCGCGATGAGCGCGGTAGGAGGATTATAGGTCGTGGTGACATTGTCCTCGTCATCGGTGATGTAGTAATCCGTCTTCTTCAGAAGCGGACTCAGGTACATCGCCGAACGGGTGCTCGTGCCGCCGATGTTCGCAAGGAGCTTGTCCTGAGAGCGGTAGGTGTAGGAGCCCTTGTACCCGACCTTCATCCACTTGAAGAGCTGACGGTCAAGGTTGATCCTGCCCGTGTATCTGGTCTGGCCGCTGTTCTTCACGATACCCTCGGTGTCGTTGTAGCCCAAAGACGCATAGTAGGAGGCCTCCTTGTTGCCTCCCGACAGGGACAGGTTGTAGTTCTGATAGGCCGCAGTCCTCATTATAGCCCCGATCCAGTCGGTACCCTGCCCGTAGGAAAGGGGATCCGGATAAGGATATTCGGAAGGAGACGCTCCAGGCACAGCGTCAGTGTTGGATGACTGGAACAGAGCTATGTCGTTCCTGTACTGGGCGAACTCGCTGGCGTTCATCAGATCCAGTTTCTTAGGCAGCTGGCTTATGCCGGCCTCGGCCTTGAACGTGATCCTCGGTTTGCTTCCCGTGGAGCCCTGCCGGGTCGTGACGATGATGACACCGTTGGATCCTCTGGAACCATAGATGGCAGTGGACGAGGCGTCCTTGAGCACGGAGATGGACTCAATGTCGGCCGAGTTAAGGTCTCCAAGGTCAGAGACCGCGTCCATCACTCCGTCCACCACGATGAGAGGCTCGTTGGACGCGATGATCGAACGGGTTCCACGAATGCGGATCGACGTGGCCGCTCCCGGCTCACCGGATGTGGTCATAATGTCCGTTCCCGCGATCCTTCCCTGAAGGGCCTGGTCAACGGAAAGGACAGGCGCGTCCTTCACATCGGCCATCTTCACATTGGTCACCGAACCGGTCAGGTCCTGCTTGCGCACAGAGCCGTAAGCGATGGTCACGGCCTCATTAAGTGTAAGGTTCCTGTCCGGAGACAGAGACACTGAGATGTTCCGGCGTTCCTTAGGGACGGAGACCTTCTTCGTCTCATATCCAATAAACTGGACCTCCAAAGAGCCTCCCGCGGACACATTGATTGAGAACTTGCCGTCGGCGTCGGTAGAGGTGCCGTTGGCCGTCCCCGGCACAAGCACGAACGCGCCAGGCAAAGGATCCCCCTTCTCATCCACGACAGTACCTGTCACAGTGATCGTTCCCTGCTGCGCCTGGGCTTCCGCGAAGACCGGACACAACAAAGCCGCGACCACGAAAATCAGAATCAGTCTAATCTTCATTATGAGTTATTTTTGGTTAAAAGTAGGTATTAACTTTTCCTAGATGGGCACGCCATCCAGACGACCGTTCCGATGTAGTCCGGAACCAACCGCGATGCAAAATTCGCCAATCGCGGCGGATTGCCCAATACCCGCGCGATGAAATATAGACTGATTACAGAGGAAAATAGACGTTCTTTAATTGATAAATCATTATCTATCAATGAATATATACGCAGATAACTTATAGGATTATATCGTTTAAAATATAGACCATTAAAGAGCGGTTGCAACTATATTTTTGAGATTTCCGCCTCAAAAACCTCCTTTGGACACACTGCGGAACGCTTCAGTTTAGTCCGGTAGGTATAGACTGTGTTGGGGGAACATTTAAGGAATTTGGCGATTTTTCCGCTCTCCGTTATCCCGATACGGATGGCGGCCAGAATCCTGAGTTCCGTAGGCAAGGTTTTCTCCCCGTTCAGATTGAAGCGGGATTCCTCGGTCATGAGAGCGTTTACCTTCTCGACGAAATCCGGATATATTCCAAGAAAAGTCTCGTCGAAGATGCGGTAATAGTTCTCGTACTCCTTGTACATGACGGACGGCGAACGCAGGGCCTTCATCACTGCGTCCAACCCTTCCGACTTGGCAATGGTCCTGATTTCGTTCCTGGTCTCGCTGATCTTGTCTATGTAGTGCACGGAAAGGGCCATGTACCTGAACACATAGCCGTTGCGGATCTTGTTCGCGTCCACGAGTCTCCTGTTCGTCTCCTTCATCTGTTCCTTGTGCCTGACCTCGCGGCGAAGAAGAGTCAGGATGACCACCAACAGCCCCGTCACCAGACATATTCCCACAGCCAGCCACCGGGCTCTCGACCGCGTCACCCTCTGTACCGTCTCGGTGATGATCAAGTTGGCCTTGCCGGAATCCCCGAGGCGTTTGCTGAAATTACCTGCGATCACGTCCATGAGATTCTGGCTGATGTACCGTTCCGCCTTGCGGAACCGATGATTGTCATAAAGAATCAAAGCCAACTCATACAGAGACATATACGCCCTCTCAGCATTTTTGAAATCATGCACGGCGCTGCGCACGAGCCAGTCGAAACGAGCCTCATCATCGCCCTGACTCCCATGGATTCTGGCAAGATTATACGCCACGGAAGCCTTTTCATGCGGATTATCGCTTCCATTGTAAAGTTCCTCCAGAATGGCCATAGCCGCAAGGGTGTCCCCGCTGTCCCTGCAAAGCTGCGCCTTCATCCTTCTCGCGTAGAAAGAGGTGGAGTCAATAGCCAAAGAGCGCGTGCGGGACGACCTGAGCCTTTGCCGGTAAACATCTTTTTCCTCCTCGGAAATATCGGATGACAGCATGTCCGAACAAAGCACAGCCTCACACTGAATATAATCGTTCAGCAATTCCGGATCAGCGACCACCCGCGCGGTGTCAAGGCTGTTGAACACAGAAGCCGCCATGTCATCCTCGTTCCTTATGAGAAATATTCTGACTTTCTGGATCTTGGCCAGAAACCTTTGCGAGTCGTCGGAAGCGTACCGCTCCATCAAGCGTTGGTACCTGGAAGATGAGTCTTGACTATAATGGTAATAACCGGAGAACAGCCTACGGGCATATTCCCACTTGACAGAGTCCGACGAAGTCTTGTCCAACTCTTCCCTCAACATATTCATTGACCTCTCAAGGCTGTCCCGGTAGTATTTTTGATCGGCTATGACTTTGTCAAGCTCCCTCAGCCCGTCTCCGCGGCCACCGCAGGAGGCAAAGGTCATGAGAACGGCAAGCACAGCCACACAAGGATGTCTCATCACGCGCATTTTTCTTCAAAATTAGTCAAAATTCCCTTTCGCGGAAAGAACCGGCGGCCCTTGGCGGTACCTTAATTTCATATAGGCTCATCAATATTGCAGGATTAAACATTTTTTTCTATTTTTGCGGACTATTATTCGATAATAACAAAAACTTTATAGAAATGGCAAAGCAAGATGCAATTTTAAAGGAGAAAGAGCAGGAGCGTGAGGAGAAGGTCATCGAGACCGTATCCAAGACCGACCAGTTCTTCCGTGAGAACAAAAAGACAATCTATGGCATTCTGATCGCCCTCGTGGTGATCGCCCTCGCCCTTGTCGCGTATCAGAAATTCTACGTGCAGCCTAAGAGCGACGAGGCCACCGCTCAGATGATTCCGGCGGAGGCCAACTTCCGCAACGGTGAGTATGAACTCGCCCTCAACGGTGACGGCAACGTGCTCGGTTTCGCGCAGATCATCAACGATTTCGGTGCGAAGGGAGGCAAGGATGTATATTTCTACGCCGGAGTCTGCGAGCTCCAGCTCGGAAACTATCAGGCAGCCATCGACTATCTCAAGAAGTACAACGGCAAGGACGCGATTCTCTCCGCCCGCGCCACAGCGTGCATCGGTGACGCCTACGTAGGTCTCGAGAAATACAGCGAGGCTGTCGGTTATTTCGAGAAGGCTGCGGCCGCGGCTGACAACATGTTCGCAGCCGGTTATCTTCTGAAGGCCGGCGTGACCTGCGAGGAACTCGGAGACAACGCCAAGGCCCTCACTTTCTACAAGAAGATCAAGGATCAGTACCCTCAGTCAGTTGAAGGCTACGACATCGACAAGTACATCACCCGCATCGAGAACCAGACCAAATAAGGAATATGGGAAGAGCGTTTGAATTCAGAAAGGAAAGGAAACTCAAGAGGTGGGGTCACATGGCAAAGACCTTCACCAAGATCGGAAAGGAAATCACCATCGCGGTAAAGCAGGGTGGACCTGACGTGGTCGGCAACTCCAGGCTCAGAGCCCTCATGGCGGAGGCCAGAAGCGAGAACATGCCTAAGGACAACGTCGAGAAGGCCATCAAGAGAGCCCTTGAGAAGAACCAGGGAGATTTCAAGGAGGTTGTGTTCGAGGGTTACGGCCCTCACGGAATCGCCTATCTCGTCGAGACGGCGACTGACAACAACACCCGTACGGTGGCCAATGTGAGAAGCTACTTCACAAAGTGCGGAGGCTCTCTCGGAACCAGCGGCAGCGTGAGCTTCATGTTCGACCACAAGTGCGTGTTCCGCATCAAGTATCAGGAAGGGATGGACCTCGACGAGCTTCAGCTCGCCCTCTGCGAGTGCGATGATGATCCTGAGGTTTTCATCGAGGAGCAGGAGGACAAGGACGAGAACATCACGAAGAACGTGGTGATCTACGGAGCTTACGAGTCCTACGGAGCGATCCAGAAGTACATCGAGGACAATGGCTACGAGCTTGTGTCCGGAGGATTCGAGAGGATTCCTAACGTGGAACTGAAGGACGTGACTCCGGAGCAACGTGAGACTCTTGACAAGCTCACCGGCCTTCTTGAGGACGATGACGATGTCACCAATGTTTACAGCACGCTGAAACCGGCGGAGTAATAATTACACTAATGAATATTAGAGGCTGACTGAAAATGTTTTTGGTCAGCCTTTTTATTTTACGGAGTGGTCATGATGGGCGCAAGAAATTTTTCCATGGCAAATTTTTCACGTTACAAAAATTTGCCATGGAAAAATTTCTTTGCGCTGTGGGGAATATCAGTGATACAATTATATTCAAAAGGTACATTTCGCCACAAGCAACGGAAATTTACGATTTTGCGGGCAGGAATTTTGAATGAAAGAGGATTCTTGATAAATTTGTGATTTGGAAAAATTTGATTAAAGTAACAAAATATGAGCATCCAGCAGGATAACATCAAGAAACTGGTTGAGCGCAGAGCCGCGGCCAGGATGGGCGGAGGCCAGAAAAGGATCGATGCCCAGCACGAGAAAGGCAAGTTGACGGCGAGGGAGCGCCTCGCACTGCTGCTTGACGAAGGAAGCTTCGAGGAATTTGATATGTTTGTCCGTCACCGCTGCACGAACTTCGGAATGGAGAGGCAGCACTTCGACGGAGACGGCGTTGTCACCGGACAGGGCACGATAGACGGCCGTCTGGTCTATGTCGCCGCCCAGGATTTCACCGTCTCGGGAGGATCCCTCTCAAAGACGATGGCGGAGAAGATCTGCAAGGCTATGGATCTGGCGACCAGAAACGGAGCTCCGTTCATCTGCCTCAACGACTCCGGCGGAGCGCGAATCCAGGAAGGAGTTGACGCGCTCGCGGGTTACGGCGAGATCTTCGAAAGAAATATCCTCGCGTCCGGAGTCGTTCCACAGATTTCAGGAATATTCGGTCCTTGCGCCGGAGGAGCGGTTTACTCCCCTGCCCTCACGGACTTTACGGTAATGGTCAAGAACACCTCTTACATGTTCCTGACGGGTCCGGCAGTCGTGAAGAGTGTCCTCGGAGAGGTTGTCTCGCAGGAGGAACTCGGAGGAGCGAGCGTGCACGCGTCCAAGAGCGGTGTCGCTCATTTCGCCGCCGAAAACGAACAGGAAGGCATCAATACGATCAAGGAACTCCTCAGTTATATTCCTCAGAACAACATGGAGGAGGCTCCGAGGGTTCCGACCGACGACCCTGTCAGCAGGGTTGACGACTCGCTGAACGAGATCATTCCTGACAATCCGAACCAGGCCTACGACATGTACAAGGTCATCACGAGCATCGTCGATGACGGTAAGTTCTTCGAGATCCACAAGGAGTTCGCCAAGAACATCATCGTGGGTTTCGCCCACATGAACGGGCGCAGCGTCGGCATCGTGGCCAACCAGCCAAAGATGCTCGCCGGAGTTCTGGACATCAACGCCTCCCGCAAGGGAGCCCGTTTCGTTCGCTTCTGCGATGCGTTCAACATTCCTATCGTCTCACTGGTTGACGTGCCGGGATTCCTTCCGGGAACCCAGCAGGAATATGGTGCCGTCATCACCAACGGAGCGAAACTGCTCTACGCCTACGGTGAGGCCACGGTCCCTAAGGTCACTGTCGAGCTCCGCAAGAGCTACGGCGGATCCTACATCGTTATGAGCAGCAAGCACTTGCGCGCTGACCTTGTCTATGCCTGGCCTTCCGCCCAGATCGCTGTTATGG